>WNFK01228255.1_pt1 | contig 47100 bp, 43 predicted proteins | sample 5400281 | NCBI WGS metagenome assembly WNFK01 (sample SAMN13153350, study PRJNA577476) | soil metagenome | isolation source: 20 cm soil on Douglas fir-dominated hillslope | place: USA:California | collected 2013-09-17
CGTCGGCCCGAGCGCAAAGTTCCCGCCGGGAGTAGCAAATTCCGGATTGGCGCTCAAAACCTCTCCGGTCACTTTCGATTTTGAAAACTCTCCCATGACGTGATGCATAGGCTTTGGCTGAAAATTGTGCAGTGACGCGAATCCATGCACCACAGGCGACAACGCTGCCGGAATCTGCGGGTCGTTTGCGTTGGCCCAATGATGTTCACCGTTTACGATGTAGCTGTGGATCTCTGTTCGGAACGCTTCCTTTAGCAGAGCAGCCGTGCCGGAGAGTTCGACCGCAGTCTTTCCTTTGGTGACCCTCGCCACCTGGAATCCATGCGATTGCAGCCAGGAAGTGACTGTCTGAATATCCGCGTCCGCGGGCCCAAACTGTGCGCCGAACTGTTCCGGCGTCAGCCACTTGTGAAAGTTTGGCGAAGACTTGTCGTGCTGTTCGGTCATCAACTGGTCGAGCGCTGCTTCCTGCTCTGGGCTGCGCTTCAGAATTAGCAGCATGCGCTCCATCGGCAGGCTCGGCGGCGCAGCCCCCTGATCAAATTCGGGCCGGGCGAGCGGATGCACGTTGCCGTGCAGACGGACCAGCTGCGTTTCATCGATCGCCTGGGTGATACGCGCGGGGATGGCCGCGGTCTGAGCGGCCGTCGCACTATCCGGCTTGGTTTGCGCGGCGGCGCGAAATGCCAGTAGCGCCAGAATCACAGCAAGTAGGAGAAGGGAATTGCGAAGCGTCAAAGAATGGAGTTTCATATCCCGTCCAAGCTTCAGATTTGAATTCGACTCCAACTAAACGCAACCGGCCTCCCGACCGAGTCGGGACAAGTTCCGGCGAGGCCATGCGGACAGAGGAACGACACCCACAAATGGCTTCTCGCGGACTGGGGCTTGGACCGGAAACGATTCACTGCTGAACATATAAAGGCTAGCACGGGCGATTGAAATACTCTCTAGTACCTCGCCTGTGGCGTGCGCTCAGAGATACACCCTTAAACTGGAACATCACCCACACACCGAGCCCGTGGCCATTCTGATGCAGCCAGGATTCCGCAGGATGCTTGAGCGGTTTCCTGGTGAGCGCCGCGCATCGGCGTAATTCTTCGCCGCGCGCGCCTTCGCAGAAACCGTCCCTTTAAACGATTTCTACCGTTCCCGCACTACTCTTATTCCACGGAAAGCGCCGGGGCGTTCCCGGTCTCCGGAAGGATTTATAGAAGGGCGCGTCTGCCATTTCGGTTTCGCTTCAGGCGATTTCAGGAGACTCAGCGATAGAAACGGCGCCGGCCATAGAAACCCGGGCCGCGGCCCCAGCCCCACCCCCAACCGTCATAAAATCCCACGAAGCCTGGATAGGCGTATGCAGGATAGGCGTAGCAGGGACCGTAGTAGCCGCACGGATAAAGCGCGGGGCCTGGATAGGGATAGCCTCCGGCCACGTGGCGCGGCCCCCTCCGCTCTGATCGCCCACCGTCAAAGTCCTGCTGCGTGACGGGCAAGAACGCCTGCTGGCTTTGCGTCGTGTCAATCCTGACGGGATCGACCAGCCGGAAGCTCAATTGCGACTCAGGGTCGAGTATCGTGGGGCGGCCCCGGGTCAGTAGCACCGCGCCAATTCCCGCTGCCGCGCCAGCTCCTGCGCCGATGGCCGCGCCGGTGCCCCAGTCTGCAGCGGCTCCGATCAAAGCGCCGAGGCCTGTGGTGGTGGCAATCGTTGCCGCATCCTGTCCGTGCGAAGTTCCGCCGGAGGCCTTCCATAGCTCGGTAAGAATCGGCATTTGGCGGCCATCCGCGACGGACATGTCCGTCAGCTCGACTCCCAACTCGGAGGTGCCCTTGACTCGGCCGGCTTTCCGCGCCTCTTTGACCTGCCCCACCAGCACTTGGCCGCGCCGCGCTACCACCCAGCCATTCACGACGATCGGATTCTCCAGGACGGCGGTGAATTGGTCGCCGATCCGGCTGTGGTCGCTCGAAAGATATTCATTGATGCGAATGAGAAGGATCGTTCCGGCGGGAACGGTCAGCGTCCCGGGAATGGGTTGGACTTGCGGACTAGGTGCAGGCGCAGCCGGAGGCGGAGCTGGCCGGTCCTGCGAATAGGGCGGCCTGTCCGCGTCTTGTGGGGCGTAGGATGGTTTAGGCTGCGTATCTTGCGTTTGCTGCTGCTCGCGCTGCTGGGGGCTTTGCTGCTCCTGTGCGTAGGCGCCGGCGCTGAGGCAGACTGCTAGGGCCAGAGCGCCTGTGCTTCTCGAAATGAAACCAAGGTTTCTCCACCTTGCCGGGTGGTTCGCCATAATCTTGATCTCCCTCGACCTGGGGACTTTTAGAATTCCGCACACTTCTCCGCGCTTGAACACATTAGATGACATCCTTTCCGGCTGGGATGCCCAGGTCATTCAGGGTGTGTCGAATTTGTTATCGGTGTGGTGTAGCGAAACTTTCTGCTAGGTCTCGGGTTTAATGTATGGGAAAAACGGGAGGATTGGTGTCTTCGTATCGCCCTTTTTTTCTGCCTGCAGTTCTTGGCTCTTGACTGCGAGCGCCGCTCGCTTCCAATTTCACGTCGAGCGTCCGTCCCCTTTTTTCTGGCGTTTTTTCAGCAGTCCTGCGATTCCCAGGTCCTGCCCATCGCCTCGCGAAAGCGCGAGCCGCTCCGCTCGCAGAAATAGCTCACGGTATGACGTGTAGTTCAGGAGTCCGCTGATCCGCAGGGCCACGGAATTATCCGGCGAAGTACCCAGCGTTGCATCGGCAATGTCAATCACCTGTTTGCATTCCGCCGTGAGCGCGCTCTCCAATCCGCTCCAGCTTAACGATTCTTCACGCCACTTGGATTGGTACTCGGCAATCAACCGAGATTCCTCTTCGCGAGCGACGCCAGCGGGAACGGAAAACTCTCCCGGCCACACTGTGTAATGAACTACCCCGGCCGATTGCACTCCATCCAGCCGCAGAAGAAACTGCATGTCCAGGGGCAGTTTGTGGAATTCAAGCAAGTGATCGCTTTCCAGATGGAGAGTAATCGTGCGCGCCAGCAGGTTGGACTGGATCGATACAATCTGCGCATCGTGGAGGCCCGCCCACAGAGACACCTCAGCCGCGCCTTGTGGCAGATTCATCCAATCGACGATCCCCGATTGTTCTTCAGGCATGCATCACCGTTTTAAGTTTTAAGAAAACTTGCGGGCAGAGTATAGCCCGCACCCCGTCAAATCGAAACGCATTGTATAATCCTGCCCTATTCCATCCACCAGAGGAGACGCCATGGCCGAACCAACTTACGAAGAGCTCAAAGCAAAACTCGCGGAAATGGAAAAACAGGGAGGCGTACGCCGCACCGGTTCGCTCGAGTTTCGTGTCGGCGAAAAAGGGGGCGTGAGCGTCTACGGCCTCGGGCGCTTTCCCGTGACGCTGTACTACGAACAATGGATCCGCCTGCTGGAAGCCACGCCACAACTTCGCAAATTCCTCGAGGACAACAAAGCCGAAGGAAAGCTAAAGCTCAGGGAAAAATAGTCTTCCGCGATTATTCAAAGGGAGGAAGGCCCCGGGCACCTGTGGGGAGGCACCCGGGGCCGGGGGGGAGTATGGAAGAGTCTGGGCAAATTCTATGGAGGCTACTTCGAAGATTGTGCGGCTAGCAGGCAGAGTCTCCGGAGTTCCTCGTAGGTGAAAACCACTTGCTCGCCTCGGTCACCTTTCTCCAGGTGTCCCAGGCCGGATATACGCGAAATGCGCCGGATTTCTGTCATCGGGACTCCCAGCAGTACTGCCGCGCGGTACTCCCCGACTTGTTCTTGAACATTTACTCCCATTCGTGAACCCATTCCCTCCGTGGTTGATGGGAGCATGCGATTGTCCAAACTTTCAGAAAGTTAAGTGCTGTGATTTCTGTGGGAAGCGTCCGTCACGACAGGCTGTGGTTGTTCAATGTTCCTATTTCCTTACACAAAAAGTGCACGGATTTGGCACAGCTCACCATGTTACCGGGGGGAGGAGGCGGGTGGGCGGTCGACTCGCGTCGCGTCACTTCCACGGAAGGGAAGAAAGGTCCACGTTCCCGCCGGAGAAGATCACGCCGAGCTTTGGGGGGCCTCCAGCGGCGCGGTTTGGCAGATTCAAGGACGCTACGACTCCGGGCTTCAGCAACGGCGCAATCGCCACGGCGCTTGATGGCTCAATGATGATTTTCATGCGCTCCCAGACCAGACGCGCGACCGAAATGATCTCCTCCTCGCTGACCAGGAGGATGCGTTCCACATGACGCTGCAGGATCGCGAAAGTCCGCGGCGCCAGCGATGCGCGCAAACCGTCCGCGATTGTGTCGCTCGAATCCAGCGATTGCAACGTACCGCTGGTCAGCGAACGGTAGGCGTCATCCGCGCGCTCCGGCTCGCAGCCAAACACGCGCACATCGGCGCGAATCCCCTTGGCTCCGAGGCAGGTCCCGCTGAGCAATCCGCCGCCGCTGACCGGCGCAAACACGGCATCCAGGTCGCCTACTTCTTCCAGTAGCTCCTTCGCCGCGGTGGCCTGTCCGGCGATGATGCGGTCATCGTCGAAGGGATGCACCAGATGCGCGCCCGTCTCCGCCTGGACACGGTCGCAGGTGGCTTTTCGCGCAGTCACCGTAGGCTCGCAAAAAACAACTTTTCCACCGTAGCTTTCGATGGCCCTGGCTTTTACGGCGGACGCATTCCTGGGCATGACGATCCACGCAGGAACTCCCCGCCACGCAGCCGCGCAAGCAACTGCAGCGCCATGATTTCCGCTCGATTGCGTGACGATCCCCCGGGCCGCCTCTTTCTCTGTCAGGGAGAGGATCGCATTTGACGCCCCGCGAATCTTGAACGAGCCGGTTTTTTGCAGGTTTTCGCACTTGAAGAAGAGCTGCGCCCCGGTCATGGCATTCAAGGATGCGGACGTCAGAACGGGGGTACGGTGGCTCCTCGGGGTGATGCGAGCGTGCGCCGCGAGGATGGCCTCCCAACTGGGTGGCTGGTAGGTGGCAGTTTCGATGGATGGGGCTGTGCTCATAAGGTTCACTCTGGGCTCGGAAATGCTTGCCGAGTCTTACCTTTAGCGCGTTTTGCGCGGCTGTTAAAGAGGCATTATGGCATGCTGATCGCGGGTTCGTCCGCGCGGGTGATTCAAGACTGCGCCCAGTTCTGGCTGGTACCGGTACTTCTTGGCCATGCCAGGTTTGATGCTTGACCGCCCGGCGGACTCTGCTACGCTGGAAGTCCCCTCCACCAAATTCGCGAGAGTCCGCGCCAGACTCTTCCGCGCGCGGGGAGGACAAAAATGAAAGTATCAGAACGCCGTCAATTGACACGTCTCAATCTTCGGACGCCCCTGCGCTTCCGCGCCCTGGGCGTAGCCGCGGATAAGACCGAACATTTTACGGAAGCTCTGAACGTCTCACGTGGCGGCTTCTTTTTCGCCTCATCGGCTCCGCTGCAGGTGGGCATGCCTATCGAAGCTACCCTCCGCATGCCCGCAGAAGTGACCGGAAATTCCGCCCAGGAGACGCGCTGTACCGCGCGTGTCGTGCATGTGCGCAACGAGCCTTACGGAGACGGCCGCATCGGCTTTGGCGCCGAAATCGAAAAATTCCAAACCATCCCCGCCCAAGACCGCTGGGTGAGCTGAAGGGCAGTTGACAGTTTTTAGTTCTAAGTAATCAGTTAAAACACGGACAGAGATGGCTTCGAGCGTGGCCGGGGCTGGGGCTGGGCTTGCTCTAACTGAGGCGTATTTCAGCCCCCAATTGAAAGCGTGGGCGTGTGTCAGCTGAGATCCTTCGCTTCGCTCAGGATGACAGAGACTTGCGCAGGGCCGAGACTAGGGTCTTACGGCCCGAACGGTAACGATGGTTTTCGCGCTACCGACATTTTCGAACCGGTCGTAGGCTCGCAGGGAAATCGTGTGTTCGCCCGGGCCAAGTCCGCTGAGGGAGATCTCGTAGCGTTCTTCGGGCGCATCGCTAATGCGGCTGGTCGGGGCAACCAGGATCCAATCACCACCGTCGACGCTGTATTGCGCGCGCTCGATGCTGCTCCCCGTATCCTGCGCGGTGAACTGGACTATCGTGAGCTTGCCGTTCGGCACTGGGGAATCCGAAATAGTCCCCATGATTTTCACTACTGGCGCAGTATTGTCCACCTCGAAGTGCTCGCTTTCCCGATCGGTCTTGAGCGCGAGGGCGGGGGGATTCGACGGCGCATCGGTTGCAACAATCTTTAGGTAATAAGCTCCATCGGGCAGGGCGGTTGTATCCCACGAATAGAATTTCTGATCGAGGTTTTCCTTCAACAATTTCCACTCGTGTTCGATTTCACCGCGAAAGTAAACCGTGTAGCGCATTTCGTCGTCGTTTTCGTCATGCGCGGTCCACAGCACGGATTGATAACCCTTCTGCAGCGTGCCTTGCGGCGGCTGTTCAAATCGCGGAGGGGTGCTGCTCTGCGTGATCACCATGCCGGAAACATTTGGCGACGGCGGCGTCTTGAGCATTACGGTCGTCGGTTGGCCCGACGACATGCCGGCCGTGCTCTGCGCCCGCACGCCGGGATCCTGCAGGGCGATTCCGTCGATGACCGGCGCGACATTGCGCGGCAGATACGCCAGGCTCACCCAATCGATGCCGTCTCCCGGGCGTCCGTCACGGATGACGGCCTTCCACTGAACAAACCGTGCCGATGGCGCTTCCGTCGCGCTGCCCGATTTCGTATAGGGACCGTACCAGCGGGACCACTCGCGGCCGGGGTCTTCCGTGTTTCCCGAACGCACAAAAAATTCCAGACGCGGGTCATTCGACTGGGCAAAAGATTTTGCCGCGGCAGCCGGCGAGCGGTTCCACCACTCGAGGCGGCCCCACTGCGAAAAAAGTTGCGCATCGTAGGAACGCGATTCGAACGTGCCCTCGGCTTCGTACTCCGGGCCGACCGAATAAACTTTTCCGGGATTCGCGGTGCACAGAAAAGTTTTGCCTGCGGAATTGCGGACGATGCCCGTGATTTGCACCGAGCCGGACTTGGCGAGATGGGTGAAGATGCCGTGCCCATCGACGGCGAGGAGCGTGCCGCTGTTGCCGGTACCGGCCAGGAGGCGGCCATCGGAAGCGAGTCCGAGGGCGTAGACGACATCTTCGCGCGAAGACCAAAGCTCTTCCGGTGCGCCCTCGGCGCTGATGCGGTAGATGCTGCTGGAGATAACCGCAGGAAAGGGGACGAAAGGCTGCTGCGGAGGAGCCTGGCCGGAACCCGCTACGCCGCCCGCAGTAATGGTTGTCGTGCCTTGCGGCGTGGAGATGATGGCGCTGGGAGCTTGCCCGGCACGCGGCTTCTCGCCAATCGCGGAGACGTAGATGGTGCCGTCGGGGGCGACAGCGAGAGAAGTGACCTCACGTTTGGAAGTTTCGTAGAGAACGAAACCTTCGGCTTTCGCTGCAGCAGAATCTTTGGAGTCCTTGGCGGATGTCTTCGAGGAACTCCGAGAGATGCGCAGTATGCGGCCGCTGGGTTCGGTGCCGGCGATGAGACTTCCTTTTGCGTCGAAGGCCAGAACGCGAATGTGAGCTTCGTCGCTGGAGTAGAAGAGTTCACCCTTGCCGTCGGGCGCGACCGCAAAGACCTGTCCTTTGTCACCGGTGGCGACGTAGAGAGTGCCGTCGGGAGCGAACGCGAGATCCCAAATATATTTTGTTTTGGGATCGAAGAAAACGGACTTCTCTCCCGAAGCAGAGACCCGGTAAACCTTGCCGTCGGGAGAAGTGCCGACATAAAGAGCGCCTTTGGAGTCAAAGGCGATGGCTTGCGCGGAGAGATCAGAGGAATCGAAAGCGATGACAGGTTTACCGTTCGAATCGAAGCGAAATACTTTCGCGGGCGACCCGCCTGCAGCGTAGAGCGTGCCCTTGGGATCGAGGCGGACGGACCAAAGATAGGAAGCATCCGCGTCGGCGAGCAAGGTGAATTTGGGAGCGAGTTCGAGGCGGCCGTCGCTGCGCACCGCGACGCCATGCGCGGTGCCTTTGAGGAATTCATCGTAAGCGGACTGGCGCCAGCGGCGGGTGTGCTCGGCAAGAACAGGTAACGAAGTAAGGAAGCAAAGAAGCAGGGAGAAGAAGAGCGCGCGGCGCCGCAGCAGGCCACCGAGCATGAGTTTGAGCAAGCGCTTGCACGAATGAGTCATTGAGATGTTCACCGGATTTGCAGATTGAGAGAAATGACGCCGGAGACGGGTCCTCCGAGCGGGATGGAAGCTTCACTGGCCAACGATTCGCGCAGCACCTGGACGGTGCCCGGAGTGGGGCGGCCGTCGACGACGCTGATTTGCGAGAGCGGAATGTTCGGCAGTACTTTGTCGTCCCAGAGAAGCGTGGGGGCGGGAACGAAGAGACCGACGTAAAGGCGGTCGTTCCTGCGCTCGCGATTCAAAAGGGCAATGAGTTGATCGAGGCCAGCGGGGCCGCTTCCGGCACCGGCAACTGCGAAGCCGCGGGAGGCGCGGTTCAGCAAATCGGCGTCGCTGACCAGGACGCGCAAGGTGGTGCCACGCGCAACCTGTTCCGGTACGCGGACGGTGGTTTCTTCCATCCGGGCAGCGCCGCGATACGGACGCACCATCACGCGGACGCGAACAGTCTCGCCGGGAGCGGCTTCGCCTTTTTCGAGCCAAGCGCTTTCAACGATGAACGATTTTCTGCCCGGAACGCTTTCGACTCGGAGGGTGATGCGGTCCACCTTGGTGGGTTCGAAAGTATTCACGAAAAGGCGCGTAAAAACACTTTGCATCGTGGCGGCGATGGGGAGGCCATCGGGGGAGAAAGAATCGCCCGGAGCGAAAGTGTTTTCGATTTGTACCGGCGCATGACCCTGCAGCCGAATCTCTCCGGAGAGATGGAGCGTGGTGCCTTCACCGTACAGAGAATTTTGCGTGAGACCGCTGAAAGTGACGAGGGCCACAAGGAGCGGCGTGAGCTTCGGGTGATTGACGAGTTCGAAATGGAGCGTCTTTTGCTTCGCAGGTTCGCCGCCGGAGACCAGCAGGGTCAGATCCACGGGGATCATCGCGGGCGGCGGACCGAGTTTGCCAGTGACCGCGGTGAGATGATCGCCGGTAATGGTGCCGATGGAGCCGCCGACGTTGACGATTTTGGTGGAAGCGAGATTGGAAGAGAGCGTGGTGACGACGCGGCTGCGCGCCATGGGAATCTGAATGTCACCGAAACTCAGAAACGGATGGCCACAGAGATAGACACGGTCGGCTTGCACCGCGGTGACCGTGCACGCGGAGTTGATGGAGGCGTCGCCCTGAACAAGAACCATGCCAGCCATGTCTCCGGCTGCGAGACGCCCGTCATCGGGGCGCGGCGGCGCTGTGCCGCCTTGCGCCGCGACGAAACCGTAACCTTGTAACTGACCCGCGAATTGCTGGAGCGCGGCCGGCTGGAAGCCGGAGAAAACGAGGGGCGTTTCGATCGGCTCAAGTGCGGAGCCCGAAGGCAGACCAGTCCGGGTAGAAGCTTCACTGGGGAGTCCAAGTTGCTGTACGGCGGCCTGCGTGTTGGCAGGCTGGGAGGGCGGGTTCAGCACGTCTTGAATCGGCGTGACCCCGGCGATGGGCTCCTTCGTAAAGACGCCTAGTTTCAGCGACAGCGCGCCAGCGAGTTTGCCATCCAGATAGACGGGGCTGCCGCTCATACCCGCGACCACACCGGTGTGTTCGACTTTCGGCCCTTTCAACTGCACGAGGATGATGGATTGCTTGGGGCCGAGAAAATTGTCCAGGACACCGATCACTTCGAGGTCAAACTTTTCCACCTGATCGCCTGCGAAGATCGTGTATGCGTACCCCTCCATGCCCGCACGCACCTGGCTGAGGGGAAGGATTTCGGTGGATTGCTGCGCGTGGACGAGACGAGGCCCCAGACACAGGGCAGTTGTGATCGCAAGAAGAGCGACGTGGACAAATCTACGAGATTTCGACAGATGATTCCGGGACGTAAGCATGAACCCATAATGATACGCGGTGAGGTAACGGGAAGCAATCGAACGCGTGGAGTCAGCGGGCTGGGACCATAAAGCAACAGGCTCTAGTCCTGCTCTGCGTGCGAGCGAAACTGGTCCTTCGGAATGGCGTACTTCGCGCGACTGCAGAGAGGAATGATTGACGCGCACGTGCATTGAATTACTCCATGTGGTGATGCATGGCGTAGACTTTGTCGAGCGAGTCCTCGTAGGGGTAGAGGTGGACCATCCAGCCGAAGATGACGGGCTGGAAGCGGCCGCCGGCCGCGTCGCAGGCCTCTTGTGTGGCGATCGATCCCTTTAATCCAAACTTAATCCAATTCGTGCTCCGGAATTGGCCCTTCTGCGGCATGCATAGGTTGGTGTGCAAATGCCACGTGGCAACGCTGAGAGGGACGCGGGCGTTGAGCTGGTCTTCAGTGGCGCGCTTGGGCATGGCGTACATGGCGCCAACAAGCTCGTACCCGTCGGAAGTTTTTCTGTAGAGCAGGGAAGTTGGGAGCGCGGGATCGAAAGCGAAGGCCTCTAGGAACCCGTTCCAGTAATTCGTGAAGTGATATTCGGGCTGCGCCAGGTTCGGCAGAAAGATTTTGTAACCGTCGTTCAGGGCAACGTGGTAGTCCTTGTATTTCTCGATGCCGGAGCGAAGCTGCGAGACGATCTCGCTGGCGCGCGCGGCGTCTCCTGGAGTTTGCGGACGCATCGCCGTCATGCGCATGTGCAGATTGTGCGCGCCCATGTGCCCAGGCGTCATATCGTGAACGGCGTGAGCTTCGTTGGCCTTGGCATCGTCCATGTCCATGCCGGACATTTTGGTGTGGTCCATCGGCGGTGATTCCTGAGACGGCGAGCCGGACGATTGCGGGGCATCCTGCAACGGCACGGCGGGCGCGCGATGGCCGGGAATGGCGGCTAGAAGGACGCTTACGAGAAAGAGTGCGCCGAACAAGATGGCGGCTCTGGCGGCGAGATGAATAAAAGTGCTGCGGGCTGACATGACAATTCTCCTCACCTAATAATACGCATCGCGAAGCCGCTAGATTTCGGCGCGTGGTACAGGGAGTGCCTCGCGAAAAACTGTCCGGAAGTACAGGACCTAAGGGAGGTGAAGGAAGTAAAGGAAGTAAAGGAAAACGCGGTAGATTTGGCGTGAATTGGCGGAGCGCGAAACGAAGATAGGCAGCGTGCTAAAATCTTTGCGTGAAAAAAGAGAACATTCAACCCGCGAAGCATTTGACCGGCGGACTGGACTTGCCCGGCGACAAATCCGTTTCCCATCGATACGCGATGCTCGCGGCGCTGGCCGAAGGCACCAGCGAACTGCGCCATTTTTCCGCAGCCGCGGATTGCCACAGCACGCTGGCGTGCATGATCGCCCTGGGCGCGGAAGTCAAAACCGACAAGGATACGGTTCGCGTGACCGGCCGCGGGCTGCGCGGCTTGAAGAGCAGTTGGCGCGCGCTGGATGCCGGGAATTCCGGAACGACCATGCGGCTGCTGGCGGGAATTTTGGCGGGGCAGGGATTCTCGTCGAAGCTGACGGGAGACGGCTCGCTGCAGAAGCGGCCCATGAAGCGGGTCATCGGCCCGTTGCGGGAAATGGGCGCGGACATACGCGCGCGCGACGATAATTTTGCGCCGCTGGAAATTCGCGAAGCGCAGCTCAAGGCCATCGATTACAAGATGCCCATGGCCAGCGCGCAGGTGAAGTCCGCGGTGCTGCTGGCGGGATTGTTTGCGGATGGCGTGACGAGCGTCACGGAGCCGGCGCGAACCCGGGATCACACCGAGCTGGCCCTGGAAGAATTTGGCGCGGCTATCGAGAAAGACGGGCGAACGATTCGAATTCACGGACTCGCCGGCGCAAATGGCAGCGGCAAGCTGCTCGCCAAATCGCTCGATGTGCCCGGCGATTTGTCTTCGGCGGTATTTTTTATCGCTGCGGCGTCCCTGTTCCCCGATTCGAACGTGCTGATTCACAATGTGGGGTTGAATCCGACGAGGACGGCCATTCTGGACTTATTTGCTTCGATGGGTGCTGCAATTCAAATCCTCGCGCTCAAGAGCGCCCATGGAGAAATCGTCGGCGACCTGGCAGTGAAGGGAGCATCACTAAAAGGCGGCGTGATCGCGGGCGACCAAATTCCGCTGGTGATTGACGAATTGCCGATGCTAGCTGCGCTGGGCCCTTACACGGAAGAGGGAATTGAAATTCGCGATGCTGCGGAGCTGCGAGTGAAAGAGAGCGACCGGATCGCCGCGCTTACTGAGAATTTGCGCCGCATGGGCGCATCCTTAGAAGAGCGGCCGGACGGATTGAAGGTGGAAGGCCGTCGCGCCGGAAAGTTGCGCGGAGCGGAAATCGAACCGCGCGGGGATCACCGCATCGCGATGGCGTTCGCCGTCGCCGGCCTCGCCGCCGAGGGCAACACCGTCATTCGCGACGCTGATTGCGCCGCCGTTTCCTTCCCCACATTTTTTCAGGAATTGAACCGCATGGCGGAGCGTTAGGGTAAAGACCTGATACTGAATTCAGGTATTTTGCGCTAGCCTTGCCCGATCATAGACCTCGCAATTCCCAGCCTGCTCGCGGACTCCGGCTGTAGCTGGAAGAGTCCGAAGTGCAAAACATCTCAATCAGGGAGTGACATCATGAAGGTAAATCGCCGTGAGTTGTTGAAGAACGCCGCATTCGTTTCGGGAGCCGCGTTGGTTGGCGCGTCGTGGCCCTCGAGCAAGAAATTGTTTGCACAAGATGTTCTTCCGAATTTGCCTAGTCTGCCGAGCCCGGCGAATTCGGGTATCGAACACATCGTCGTGGTGACGATGGAGAACCGAAGTTTCGACCATTTTCTCGGATGGCTGCCGAATGCGGATGGCAAGCAAGCCGGATTGACGTACGTGGACAGGGCCGGCGCGAGTCACGCGACTCATTCGCTCTCCGGTGATTACACGGGATGCCCGCATCCCGATCCGGACCATTCTTATGACGGTGCCCGCGTCGAATACGACAATGGTTCGATGGACGGCTTTCTGCGGGCGGGCAGCAACGACGTCTATTCCATTGGCTATTATGGCGAACAGGACATTCCCTTTTACGCGGCTCTGGCCCGGGACTATACCGCTTGCGACCGATACTTCGCTTCGATCCTTGGCCCGACATTCCCGAACCGGTTGTTTCTACACGCCGCGCAAACCGACCGCTTGACCAATAGCACCAACTTCACTTCGCTGCCGACGATTTGGGACCGGCTCGCCAGTGCTGGAGTGAGCGCGAATTATTTCTATTCAAATGTGCCGTTCGTTGCCCTGTGGGGCGCGAAATATCTTGGCATTTCGCGTCTGTACGGGGAATTTCTCGTGGCCGCTGCCAACGGTACGCTGCCCGCGGTTTCCTTCGTCGATCCGAGATACACAATTCTCGATGACGGCACTGGAAATGACGATCATCCCCACGCCGACATTCGCAAAGGAGACCTGTTCCTGTATCAGACTTTCGAAGCCGTGGCCAAGGGACCAAAGTGGGCAAATACCGTGTTCATCGTAAACTTTGACGAATGGGGCGGCTTTTTCGAGCATGTCGCGCCGCCACGAGCCACTGCTCCCAATCAGGTGGACCTCGATCTCGTGAAGGGCAAAGCGCTGCTCGGATGTCGCGTGCCTACGGTCGTCGCGTCCCCTTTCAGCCGCGGGAATTCGTTTGACCCGCGAGTCAGTGCGATGGTATTCGATCACACTTCAGTTCTGAAGTTGATCGAGTGGCGCTGGGGGCTTGCGCCATTGACCGCACGCGACGCGAGCAGCGACGTGGCCAACCTTGCTTACGCGTTGAATTTCAAAGAGCCCGACGGGTCAGTTCCGAACTTGCCGCAGCCGCAAGCCCCTCTCATTGCCGCGCCTTGCCTTGCAAATCTTGGTGGCGGAATTCTGAGCACCGGTTCGTCAACAGCGCCTCCTGGCGAATGGCAGGTACTCGGCAATCAGGCTACAGCACTCGGATTCACGCTGAATTGATGTGTTCCGAGCGAGGGCGCATCAAGGCAGCGGCGAAAAAACTCTCTGCTAATTGACCAGGCGGAAACACTCCTTACAGAGTGTTTCCGCCTGCGATTGAGCCGTGCGCGTAGCGATCGGTTCCGGACAACCGTTAGCTGGTCTTGCGGATGGCGATGGAGCCGTAGCTTGTTTTCAGCGTGATCTTTGGACCGCGGCCGCTTCCGTATTTCCCTTCCAAATGGTAGTCACCCGACGTTGTTGACGTTTTCTTTAGGGATTCGCCGGAAAATTCTGAGTCAATGTCGCGGCAGGAATGGCAATCGGCGACAATCTCGAAGCTCGAAGAATCGGGCAGGCTGAGCGTAATCCCGGCGGAAGAATTGTTGATTTCGATGTCGTCTTTCGGCGGCGCTGAGAAGCGAACTTCAACGTTGCCTCTTCGATTGTCCACTTTGACCTTGCCGCCGGCGTTTTCTAGGGTAATGTCGTCCTGCGACCGCACGCTGAGGTTGCCCGGAGCGTCAAAGATTTCGAGGTTGCCCGGGCCAGCCTCCATATGGCCGGCGAGTTGCGAGAGTGTGAGATCCGTGCGCTGTGAAATGAAGCGCACGCCTTTCGCGACTTTGTCCGCCCGGATGGCCCCGTAAAATTCGCCGTCGATGGTAAGCCCGCCCGTGGCACCGGAGACATTTATATCCCCGCCGTGGCCGGAAATCTTGATGTTGCCTTTCGTGTCGGAAACTTTGATGTCGCTTTTCCGGGTGTCGATNNNCAGGCTTCGCCATGTCGGCGACGGTGATTTCGCCCTTCTCGTTCCGGATCGTCAACGAGGCCTTCTTCGGAACCGCCACGTCAAGGTCCATGCTGATCCGCGAATCGCCGGTGCCCACACCAGTAGGATGGATTTCGTAGCCGTCGCCATTCTGCACGATTTCGACGCCAACGTGCTCGGCAGCTTGCTGGGCGTCGTTCTCGTTCCAGGCCTTGGCGTTTTTTTTGCCGGAAATTCGAATCTGCGCGTCGTCCGAAGGACGCACGCTAATGTTGCCGCGGCCGTTGCGTATCGTAATGCGCGCATCCGCGGGAACGGATTTGGGCGCGACCTCCAGGTCGAAGTCAAAACTGTTTCCCCACTCACGAAAGTGACCGGGGATATTTTCCCTGCCGTAGTCAACGGCAACGACTATGCCAAGAAGACTGAGAAGTCCCAGCACGAGAAAAACTTCGCCTCCGGTGATCGCTGCGGCGCCCGGATCGCCAGAGCGGCTGGCAGCCATGCGTTCATATAGTTTGATGGCGCCCCAGAAAATCAGAATGAGCGGCCACCAGTGTCCAAGCACATTGACAATTCCAAGGCCCCGGTAGTTGTGAAGGAGCAGCATCATCCCAACGAAGAGCAGGAGAAGGCCGGGAAAAAGTGAGCTGCCGCGTCGACGGAGATTCGCCATGGCGTCCTATTGCCCTTGTCCCTGGCCAGGAATTTGATTTTGGGGAACAATTGGCGCGGATCCCGGCGCGCCCGGAGCTGCTGGAGGAACCGGCCCGGAAATGTGACCGTCAGCCGGCGAAGCCGCAGCCGCAAGGCTGATTACACCGATGACGATAAGGATGACCGGATAGGTGTTGCCGAAAGAAAAATCACCGCCGCGCATCTGGTCGAGGAGAAAAAGCACGCCGACGGTAATGATGACGGCGGGGCCCATCAGCCCGCGAATCGTGCAACGGCGGCACGCGCAACGGATACGGTCACTCATAGACAAAAGCCTCCTAAGAACGGCGGTCGAGCCGCTTGCGCATCATCAAAACTCCCGCGGCAATCAGAACAGCCGGCCAGAAAAACTGCGAAATCCGGTACCACGGAAACCAGTCAAAATTGTGGAGAAGCAGCAAGACTCCCGCGCCAATCAGAAGAATCGGCCCAATGGGGCGCTCTTTGGTAAAAGCATCGAGAGGGTCGGACAAAGTTTCTCCCGCCTGCCGCGCTTTGGCCGTGCGGTAGGCATCAATGGGCATGTAGACCCATAGTCCAGCGACGCAGATCCACAGAGCCGCTTCAGCTCCCCCGCTCATCGCGCCATCGATACCGCTGATGAAAAGCACCAGGAAGATGGCGAGATGAATCATGCCCTTGCCGTATTGCTCGTTATAGAAGGCGCCCATTCCCGGCAGAAATCCCAGGAAGAAAGCCAGCACTGGATTCGATCTTGCGTAGCTGGGTGACGGCGGAGGCAATCCGGAAGCGGGCATCTGGTATTGCGATTCCGCAACTGGAGTTGAAACAGACGGAGCCGGAGCGGGAATGCCCACGATGGCCGCCAAGCACTCTTCGCAGTAGAGAACGTCGCGCACCGGGCGCACGCAGATTGAGCACATGGCCTTGCCGCAATTGCGGCAGTAGCCGACCGCGTCCACATCGGTATGGACGGCACACTTCATGGCATTCTCCTCTCACCAATCGGGCCGCTCAGAACGGGGAATCGCGAAGCCAACACCCGCAGATTCCTGCCGATTTCGTCGGCACGGTTCTGCTGCTTGGGCGCGGACGGATTCGTGTTGTCGGTGGTGCCGGGTTGTTTGTTGGGAGAATTCTGCGGAATGGTTTGCTCCCTGGTGGTGGGATTCTGCCCGTTTTCATTCAGGCGCGTTTGAATTTCATAAACCACGCGCAGATCGCTGACGAACTTTACGCTGTGGGCATAAACTTGATGGGCCTGGATGTCGGCGTTGCGATAAATTGCGGCGGGATGAAGAGCCGCCAGCTTTGGCTTGCTAAACGAAAAACCAGAGGCCGTAAGAATTACGACCAAAGTCGCGGCCACGGAAACCGCGCTGTAGACAAAACGCGGAGACTGCAGCCCGCGCAGCCAGCGCTTCGCGCGGCGCCAGCTCTGGGGGCCCAGCGTCGCGGTCAGAATGGAATCGAAAAGTTGCGGCGGCGGTTCCACCTGCGCCAGCGTGTGCAGAGTGCCGAGTACATGCGAAACACCGGCCACCAGCGGAGTGCAGTCTCCGCACGTGTTCACATGGAGGTCGAAAGCGGCTTGCTCGGCGGGATGAAGAAGTCCGTCGAGGTAATCGCTTAGCCGCGCTTCCGTTTGTTCGCAAGTCCAGTTCATGGCATGCTCCGCGCTCGCTTCGAAACTCCAGGCTCGATCATGATGGGCGCACCCCCATTTTCTGCAGAATGCGCGCCAGTTCGATGCGTCCGCGATTGATTCGCGATTTTACCGTTCCTTCCGGCACCGCCAAAACTTGCTGAATCTCGCTGTACTCCAATTGCTGCAGGTCTCGCAGGATTACCGCCTCACGCAAATCCGGCGAAAGCCGCGCTAGCGCCGACTGCACCTGGCCGCTCAATTCGCCGAGCAGCGCCTGCTCATCCGGCCGCCGTCCCGCCGATTCCTTGTTCTCCACCACCGGCATCTTGTCGTCCAGTGAGTCCGTAATGCGATCGCGCTTCGTTCTACGGTAATGGTCGATCAGCAGATTGCGCGTCACGCTCGTCATCCAGGTTGCGAAACCGCCATGGGCCGAACGATAACTGCCCAGCGTGCGGTACACCCGGAGAAAAACATCCTGCGACAAGTCCTCGGATTCCGTTCGGTTTCCGGTGAACCGGTAGCAAATGTTAAAAATGCGCCTGGTATGGCGACGCACAAGTTCCTCCCAGGCCGACCCGTCGCCCTGGAGGCATTGCTGGACCAGTTGGGCATCCTGCTCCAACGTATCATCAGCCTCATAACCTGCTGCGGTGCAAGGCGTGTCTGCGAGTCGGCTTCTCTCTCAAAAGCCGTCTGGCAGTCCATCTCGGCCTGCCAACTATGGAACGTAAAATGCTCCCGAAATGTTCCCCGCGGGATCAGCCCCTGACTCCCGACCGTGATAACCGGCATCTTACTCAGCAAGTTCCGCAGAGACAAGGGAATCAAATGAAATAGGCGGACTCTGGGTTCAAATCGACGCGGGATTGTCGGAAATCCTATGTTATTCCCGGTGTTGGTACCTCGATTCGAAGCATACGCGCGGGCGCTGGATCGACGCCAAACTCCTGAAGTGCCCGTAAATAACAGATTATAAATAACATATAAATAGATTGAACGTGTTCACTTTTTTCTTGACTTGGGGCTGGCTTTGATCTAGTATTTGAACATGTTCAATATTGGGCCAACGTCATGAGGACAACAAACAAGAGCGCCGGCGAGAAGACCAAGGCAGTGATTCTGCAAACCGCGCTGGAACTCTTTCGGGAACGCGGCTTTGAGGTCACCACCATGCGCGACATTGCAAAGGCCGCGAAGGTCGCCACCGGGGCCGCCTACTACTACTTTCCGAGCAAGGAGGCCATTGTCGCCGCCTACTACGACCAGGTGCAGCGCTCACATGCGGAGAAAGTTCGCGAAGAATTAAAGGGCAAGGCCGAACTCCGCGAGAGGCTGGGAGCGGTGATGCATTCGAAATTGGAAATCCTGAAGGATGACCGCAAGTTTCTGGGAGCCCTGTTCCGCTACACCGGCGATCCGGAACATCCTCTGTCGGTATTTGGGAAAGGCACGCAGCCTCAGCGCAGCCACAGCGTGGCGATTTTTCAGGAAGCGGTTGCGGGTACCAACGTGAGCGAAGAACTGCGACAACTTCTCCCGTGGGCGCTCTGGTTGGGGCATCTGGGCATGATCCTATTCTTCATCTACGACGAAACAGAGGGGCAGCAGAGAACACACAAGCTCGTGGATGGAATATTGGATCTGCTGACTCGGTTTGTGGAGTTGACAGGTTCGGCGCTGGTGCGGCCTTTCGTGCAACCGCTCCAGATAAAAATACTGGGAATGCTGCGTGAGGCAGGCTGGACCGGAGGGATCTAAGAGTTTCGAACGAGCGAGAAGCAAGCGAATTTGAATTTCGGAATCGAGGAGGAGCGATGACAAAGGCCCACGAGAAGGCCGCTCACTGGTACCCCGCATCGGTCGCAGGGAAGCGGCCGACGCCATGGTGGTATTGGGGACGCGCCGTGTACGTGAGCCGCCGCGACTATTGGAAAATAACAAAATATTTTCTCGCGGTTGGAATTCCGCTCGGCGCGATCGGGGTTTTGTTTCATGTGCCGATGGCGTTCCAGGCCGCGATGGTGCTGGCCGCGATGGGATTGCTGTTGCTGGCCTTTTCGCTGTTCGGTTTGTACCGCATGTACGGGCATCCGGCGCTGCGGTACATCCTGCGGGTGGTGGATTTGGGCGGATTAAGGGGTGAGATTACTGTGGCGGACCTGCATATCGGGACATATCGCCACGCGTTTCTCCTGTCCGATGCGCTGCCGGAAGCCACCGTTCAAACCGTGGATTGCTGGAATGTGGAAGGCGAGTCGCCTGAAGAAGCGGTACAGGATGTGCGCGACCTGGAAGTGCCTCCCACAAGTAACCCGCGAATTGTGCCTTCCAAGGCCGACCACTTCACCGTGCCGCTGCCGGATGCCTCTTGCGATGCGGTTTGTTTTGGGTTCGGGACGCACGAGATTCCCGCGGGCGGTGCCCGAGAAAAACTGTTCAGCGAAGCAGAACGCGTCTTGAAACCCGGAGGAAAGGTGCTTCTCTTCGAGCACGGTTGGGACGCACACAACTACGCAATCTTCGGACCGGTGATTCATCACGTGACCAAGCGCCAGGATTGGGACAAATTCTTGCGCGATCGTTTTGACCACGTGAAATACGCGCGCAGCTCTCAGGCCGTCGATCTCTTCGTGGGGACGCGCCGCTAGGAGAATCCTCATGGGCACTCAGAGCGCAGATGCGGACGTAATTGTAATTGGCGGAGGAATCGCGGGAGTTGCGGCGGCCCTCCGCCTGAAGGACCGAGGCCTTGACCCGCTGGTGCTGGAGGCGGAATCACGCGTGGGTGGCCGCATGACCACCGACCGCGTCAACGGATTCGTGATCGATCGCGGCGTCACGTTGCTGGGAAATGGATTTGTGCGCATGCGCTCGCTCGTGCGCCGATTGGGATTGTCGCCGCTTGTAGGCAAGGGAAGTTTCAGCGTTGGGATTCAAGACGCCGCGGGTTGCCGCGGCTATCGCAGCGGGCGGTTCGAGGACCTGCTCTTCGACCGCGGAATATCATTGCGGACTCGCGTCGCCTGCCTGCGGTTCGGATTCGACCTGTTGCGTCATCATCGCGCTCTCGTCCATGGCCGCAGCACTCTCACTGGTTCGCTCGACGGCGAAGACGCGCGGACGTATTTCCAGCGAATTGGCGGCGAAGAGGTGTTCGAGCGCATTTTCAGGCCGGGGTTGAATGGCCCGGTTGGCGGATCAGTGGAGACGTCTTCGCGCGTGATCCTGATGCAAGTGATCTGGAACTTGCTCGTGCGTGGGCAATGGACGCTCACGGTTGGTGTCGATCGAATTCCAGAAACGATCGCTTCCCATGTGCGTGTCGTGACCGAAGCTCGTGTCCTGCATGTCGAGCAGCGCGCGAAAGGCGTTCAGGTCGAAGCGGAAGTCAAAGGCAAGCAACAGACTCTTCGAGCGCGCGCGGTCATTTTTGCAATTCCCGGACAACTCGCGCCGGGGCTTTGCCCGGAACTCCCGGAAGAACTTCGCGAACCGCTGTCACGAACGAAGTATTCGAGGATTGTCAATGCGGCGGTGGCGCTCGCAAAGCCGCCAAATGTTCCCTACGCGGGGTATGCCTTCACACCGGATGTTGTACCCGGCGCGGAAATCGAGATGGAGCACCTGCGCGCTCCCAACCGGTGCCCCGAAGGCACGGGCATGGCGAGCATATTTCTGTGGAACACGCAAGAGTTCCGCCGATTGGACGCCGACGATGAATCCGTCAAGCAACAAGCAAGCGAAATTGTAGAGCGGACCTTCCCCGAATGCCGCGGCAAGTTGCTCTTTGTACACCTCGTGCGATGGAATATCGGCATCGCCCAGTTTCCGCCCGGGAGATTGCGTGAAATGACTGCCTTGCGCAAGCGGCTCGCCGCCTGGAACTCTCCCTTCGACCTGTGCGGAGATTATCTCGACGGGCTCTCCAGCGAAGGCGCCTTGCGGACGGGCGAGGAAGCTGCCGACCGGATCGTGACGAAATTGACGGAGCAGTGAAGGAAGACCGGTCCACGCAACTTGACGGCAGTGGCTGCTCCCGCTAGGCTGGCCAGCACATGCAATCATCGTCGAGGAAGCTTCTTGTCGTCCTGAGCGGGCTGTTTGTGCTGGGATTTGTCGTCTACCGCTCGAGCGGGGTGATTCATCTCGAGGATTTCAGCGGGACAAAGCTGCTTCACGCTGTCCGCAATGCAAATCCATTCCTTCTGATTCTTTCTATTCTTGCCATCTATACTTGTTACGCGCTGCGCGCGCTCCGCTGGAAAGTGTTTCAACAAAACTTGGGTCCATCGCATTTCGGAACGATTTACGCGATGACGCTGGCCGGCTTCGCCGCGGTGTTTCTCCTTGGGCGCGCAGGCGAGCCGGTGCGGCCGCTGTTGCTGGCGCGAAAAGAAAAGCTGCCGGTGTCCGGCATGTTTGGCGTTTATGTGCTGGAGCGGCTGTTTGACACTGCCAGCGCGGCGGTCATTGCCGCCGTCGCGCTGCTGCTTTTCAGATCGCACACGCATGCAGGGGAGACCGCTAGCAGGCTCGAGACGGCGGCGAGGACGACCGGGTCATTGCTCTTCGCCGGGGTGATCGGAGCGGTTGCGTTCCTGGTTTATCTGCGGCTGCACGGTACAGCACTTCTCGAGCGGCAACTGCAGGGATGGCTGAAAGCGCATGGATGGCGCGGAAACGTGGCGGGAATCCTGCTTGGATTTGCGCGTGGCGTTCAAACGATTCGAACTTGGAGCGACTTGGCGCTGACGACCTTTTATTCGATGGCGCACTGGTTCCTGGTCTTGTTGGTCTACCTCTGGGTGTCGCACAGCTTCGGCGGCACGCTGGGCACGATCAGCTTGGGTGACGCCATGCTGGTGATGGCGTTCACGCTCGTCGGTTCGGCGGTGCAATTACCGGGAGTGGGCGGTGGGTCGCAGGTGGCTTCGTTCCTTGCCTACACGACGATCTTTGGAGTAGAAAAAGAACCTGCGGCGGCGGCGTCTATCGTGATGTGGCTGATAACGTTTGCGGCGTCCAGCTTGGCGGGAGTGCCGTTGCTCATCCATGAAGGGTTTTCGCTGGGGAAATTGCGCGAGATGGCCGAGCACGAAAAAGAAGCAGCGGGCGAAAGTGCGGCCCAGCAAGGAGAATCGCCCCGGTGAAATGTCCTTTTTGCGCTCAGATTGACGACAAAGTGATTGACTCGCGGGAGGGCCGCATCGGCGACACCATTCGCCGCCGGCGCGAGTGCCTGAAATGTGGCCGCCGATTCACAACTTACGAGCGCATCGACGAAATTCCCTACATGGTCATCAAGAAGGACGGGCGCCGCGAGCGCTTCGAGCGGCAAAAGATTTTGCAGGGACTTTTGAAAGCGTGCGAAAAACGGCCAGTGCCCACTCCGAAGCTGGAAGCGATCGTGGATGAAATCGAGGGCGTGGTGCAAGAGTCCACCGAACGCGAGCTGACCACCACGGAAATCGGCGAAATGATCATGCACCGGCTGAAGAAGCTGGATAAGGTCGCCTACGTGCGATTTGCTTCGGTGTACATGGACTTCAAGGATGTGCAGGAATTCATGAGCGAGCTGAAGAATCTGCTCAAGGATCGCGTCAAGAAATAATCCCTTTTGTCATTGAGGACTTTCATGAAGAAACATGCCGTGATTTGTTTGTGCGCGTTGTTTGGATTCGTCTGTGTTTTCGCGAGAGAGAATCGCGCGGCGGCGCAGGCGAAGAAGCCGCCTGCGGTTGAGGCGCCAATGCCGCAGATTGACAAGGAAAAGATTCGCGCGCATGTGAAATATCTTTCGAGCGATGAGTTGGAAGGGCGGGGAACGGGGCAGCGCGGCGGCGACATGGCGGCGGATTACATCGGGAAGCAGTTTGCGTCGTATGGGTTGAAGCCGGCGGGGGACAACGGGACTTTTTTTCAGGAAGTGCCGATGGTGGGCGTGAAGGCGCTGCCGGAAACCACTTTCAAATTCACGGAAGCGAGCGGGAAGTCGTTCGAGGCGAAAAATCTAACCGAGTTTGTGACCAACAATGAGAGCCAGACGGAAACGTCGGACATCGATGCACCCATCGTGTTCGTGGGTTACGGAATCAAGGCGCCGGAGTACGACTGGGACGATTACAAGAACGTCGACCTGCACGGGAAGGTGGCGCTGCTCTTCGTGAACGAGCCCAGCTCGAATGATCCCGATTTTTTCAAGGGGAAGGCGCTGACGTACTACGGCCGGTGGACTTACAAGTTCGAGGAGACGGCGCGGCGTGGAGCGGTAGCCACACTGATTATCCACCGCACGGACCTCGCGAGTTATGGGTGGGAGGTGGTGCGCAATTCGTGGGGAACAGAGCGCTCCTACCTGAAGAAGGACGCCACGCCGAGGCTGCAGGCGGCTTCTTGGGTTCGACTGGACGTGGCAAAGAAAATTGTGGGGATGGCTGGTCTGGATCTCGACAAGATGTTCCAGCGGGCGCAGATGAAGGACTTCAAGCCGTTGCAATTGCCGATTCGTCTGAAGGCCCACGTCCTAAGCCAGTTGAAACCATTCGTCTCCAGAAATGTTTTGGCGATACTGCAAGGGACTGATCCGGTGCTCGGCAAAGAGGCGGTGATGTACACGGCGCACTACGACCATCTGGGAATCGATCCGAGTCTGCCGGGCGACAAGATCTACAACGGGGCGAATGATAATGCGACGGGTTGCGGCATCCTGCTGGAACTGGCACGCGTGTGGGCCGCCGTGCCGGACGCGGCGCCGCGGTCGATTCTGTTCGCCTCGGTAACCGCGGAGGAGCAGGGGCTGCTCGGATCGGAGTATTTGGGAAAACATTCGCCGGTGCCGCCGGGAAGGGTCATGGTGGATTTGAATTTTGACGATGTGCCGCCGCTGGGAGCGCCGGAGGAAGTGGAAGTCAGCGGCGCGGAGCGCACCACGTTTTATCCCGTGGTGCAGGCGACGGCGCGGGACTTTCATCTGGCGATCCGTCCGGACCCCCGCCCGGAAGCCGGCCACTATTACCGCTCCGATCATTTCAGCCTGGCGCGCGTGGGCGTGCCGTCATTTTCGATCAATGAAGGCATCAAGTTCGCGGGCCATCCTGCGGAGTGGGGAGAGGAGCAGGCGAAAGATTTCACTGAGCACCGTTATCACCAGCCGAGCGACGAGTACAGTCCGGACATGGATTTTACAGGCGATGCGGTTATCGCAAGATTTGGCTTTGCGCTCGGAACGAAGGCGACATGGCTGCCGACGCTCGCCGGCTGGGTTCCCGGCGACGAATTCGAGCCCGCACGAAAGCAGAGTCTTCAATAAGTTGGAATCCAGAATTCCTCACTCCACATCTGTTATTTCGTGATGAAGGCAGTGGCCCCCATCCAGTTGTGGCCGATAAGTTTCCAGACGACACAAGACGCTAGCAGAGTAGGAAATCTTGTTACGAACGACTGACGCAACCGTGGTTGTGATACACGCACTAATCGGGAACTTGACCGGCATAATCCGGTACCCGGCTTATCAGGAGGAGGCGCCGCTGGCAGGGCGGATTGCTGGTGATAGGAATTCCCCGATAGTAATCGGCGAAAATCGTACAAACCGTTCAAAATGGCACATAAACGGCCAGACCAAATGTGCTATTGGTTTGTCCGTGAAAACGGCACTCCACCAAGATCAAAAGCAGGGTCTTCGAGAACGCGATGACTCGTAGACGCCAACGGTCTTTTCGCCCAGCGGTATTTCTCACAAAAATTGGCGCGAAAAGCTTTGTCGCCCTTTTTCGCGAGGGGCAGGCCATCTGTTCACAGGGCGACCCCAGCAAAGAAGTGTTCTATATCGAGAAAGGGCAATTGAAAGTCACAGTTAAGTCGAAGCGGGGTAAGGAGACCGTCCTCGGTATTCTGCATCGTGGAGACCACTTCGGTGCAGGATGCATGAGGGATCAAGCGATCCGCACGGCGACCGCTACGGCAATTACACGATGTCGGATCCTGGTCATCGAAAAGAAGGAGATGACACGAGCGCTCCACAATGGTCGACCAACACTTATGCTCCTGTGAGGAACGGTTGGCTCGCGCACTATTGCTAATCGCCCGCTACGACAAGATACGCAAGCCGATTGCGGTCATCCCGAAGATCATTCAAGGGACACTCGGTGGATTGATTGGCTCAACTCGCAGCCGCGTTTGTTACTTTATGAATAAGTTCAAGAAGCTCGGATACATCGAGTATGGGGAGAGATTGCGAGTTCACAATTCCTCGCTCAGCGGCGTTTTGAAAGACTCGATATTCTCCGAACTGCATGCTCCTCGTCCGAACTGAGCACCTGGGCGCAAAGAAGGGCCGATGCATCTTGGTCAGCAATTCCCAAAGGCGCTGCCGAAGAAATGTTGATGGGACGGCACAAGAGCACGTTGGATAATCGTATGCTGATACTCGGGCGCAAGTTTGCCTCTTCGCAATCCAGAAATCAGGACGAATGGCGGAGCCTGTTCATCAATGCTGCTAGACGCGGGCAGTCTTGATCACTCACTGCCGTGAACTTCAATGCCATTCCATGACCTGGGTCTACGCGCCTTACAACAGCGTCGGCCCTGATCTGTCCCTCCTGAACAAGAAACTCCAGCTTGATTGTGGAATCCAAGCCCCTTGACGTTGCTGTCTCTACAAACAGACCACCCAAGCTCATATTTCGAACTCGTGATATGTCTTCACGTCCATCGCAGCGCCAATCGACCCAGACGCGCTCGTGCGTCTCGACTCGGGAGGTGAACCTCCTGGAATGGAAAGCGGATTGCTGCAGCATGTACCACCACCGCCTGCGAGCTTTCGAGAGATGGCGGAATGTAGAAGTACGCAGGACTTTACGGACGGGAACCGTTGCGAATGATAGGTCTTAGAAAGCCGAGGGCGCTACTCTTGACCGAGTTCCCATCTCTTTGCTGGGGACAACAGTGGCAGAATAGTAGACTCAAGTAACTACGATTGCAACATCAAAATGGGTCAAAATGGGTCCGGCGCGGCGCGGCGCTAGCCCTCAGAACCCCCCTGTGATTCTGAGCACATCGGGCCGCCAGCGGGGACTTCCTTTTAAGTCGACTATGGATTTGTATCTGAATCTGACTTGGCTGATACGGCGCCAGGAGCTTCTGTCGGTGAGTGATCTCCTTGGCGTGTGAGATAGAGGAGGAACGGAGTGACCTCGAACGGTATTTTCTCGTATTCAGCCACCGCGCTTACTGGCTTGGACTTGAGCATCTGTAGGTGATCGTTCCATGGTTCGATCTTGATGCGTCCGCCGAGCGGCAGTGCAGCAATGACGTTAGCCGCTGGCTTTGCAGCAGACGACTGTGCGGTGGACTCTGCGGAAGCGATGGCCCAGTTTATCGGGACCCTGTTGCCCAGGTGAGGACTAATAAGGTTGGGGATCTCCTTCGAACGGTTATTGAGAGCCTGGAGAAAGAGTTGAGCGGTCCCGGACTGATCCTTGTATGGCGACTTCCTTAGCAGTTCGATCCCCTTCTGGTTCGCCGCCTGTTCCTCTTCCGGTGTGCGCGTAAAGCCAAAGTGGCGGAACGTTTCCTTTTCGTCGAACCGCACGCGATTGAGGAACGCGAATTGGGAGTCCATGCGGTGTCCCAGCACGACGTGACCGAGCTCGTGCGCGAGGATAGCCGCGAGGCTGGCCTCGTCAGGCAGTACGTCCACCAAGCCGCGACTCAGGACGATGGTGTGGCCTATTGTGAACGACTCAAGCGTTGAGATCATCAGCACACGGCAGCGGACCTCCGGCTGGATGTCTAGGTCATTGGTGACCTCGAGATTGTTGACCACCGTCTCGAGCAACTTATCCACGTCCCCGTACGGCGCCATCAAGCCCAGCCGCTCCATGCTGTCCGCGACGTTGTTTTCGGCCTGTCGGCGCCAGGAGCGCTCCGCCTGAAGCGGCGAGTAGTCGTTGGCAGTCTCAGTCTGATCCTTCACCGGCGTCGCCGCCTCCACCAGGACATTGCTCATTTCTTGCTCTTCCCAAGCGTGGCCAAGGGCGTAGCCCCAAAGGCGGGTCTGCGCCCTGAATGGCTTGAATGCCATCCTCTTGGTCTGTGCGTCTTGGGCGTCGCCTTGTTGGCTGTAGATGAAGGCCGGGAACCATTGGTTCCTTCCGCCATTCGCGCGCCAGCTGTCGAAATTGAAATAGTAGCTGGTCATGGACGAGCCGCCGTAGGCGCCGTTGAAGCGCACGATGTGGTAATCCTGATCCTCCACCCAGATGCGGCCGACGAAGCGCCCTTTGTCGGACTTCGTTAATGGATCGACGTCAAAGACCAGACAACGGACTTCGCCCAGGAACTCGCGGCGAACGTAATCAAACTTGTAATGCAGGCGATCGAAGCCATTCATGTCCAGGTAGATCATCTGCAGGAAGCCGCTGGGGAGAAATTCCATCGAGAAGAAGTTCCCTAAGCCGCCGAATATCTTGTGCTTGGTACCAGTGCCGCGGACCAGGGGTTCGAGCTCCACGCCCTTCGTCAGGTCGGCGCGGCCGAGAAAATACTTGTCGCTGTCCGGCACTGCGCCCCGATGATCATCCGGGCGGAGAGTCTGGATGTACGTCTCCACGAGTGGCGAGTACTGGCGAAGGAACTGCATTTCCGCCTGCTCTTGCGCCACAATTTTGTCCACCACTAGGCTCAGTGTCGCCGGTTGCTGGGCGGCCGCGGTCAGCGGGAATGCACTGAGCGCTAGGGCAACAGGCAAGATGTTCCGGGTACGCATAATGTTTTCGAAAGCTGTAGGTTACGAATACAGCCTCGTCTTGGCAGGATACCCTCCAGTGGGCAAACTACCATCTGTACAGAGGTTCAGTTTAGGGACAGGGGTACTTTGTCGTTTTGGACCTGGACGAAATGGCCGCGGTTTGAGAGGAAAATCAGAGCGTCCTAAATGGCGTCTGCGATCCTTGCCTACGATTCTTAAGCCACGAGTGGAAAGAAAAGGAACGGGGATTGTCGGGTAAGGGCGAGCGCCCCTCGTTCCCGATCCCTGCGGATTTTCCGATTGATCGACAAGTATGGTAATTTCCGCGCAGCGGCAAGGCATCAAAATCGTTCTGAAGGGGCTCCTCATGATCTTTGGTATGACGACATTTACCTTCGTGCACGTCGTGTTGAGTCTGATCGGGATCTTCTCGGGATTCATCGTGATGTTCGGTCTGTTCGCCGCGAAGCGCCTCGACAGCTGGACCGCTATCTTTTTAGTGAGCACGGTGGCGACGAGCGTGACCGGGTTCCTGTTTCCATTCCACCGCTTTTTGCCGTCCCATGCGGTCGGCATCGTATCGCTGTTGGTGCTGGCGGTTGCGATCCTCGCGCGCTACGCCTTCCACCTCGCCGGCGCCTGGCGCCGGACTTACGCCATCAGCGCCATGATTGCGCTCTATCTCAATGTTTTCGTCTTGATCGCGCAGGCTTTCCAAAAGGTGCCGTCCCTGAAGGCGATGGCTCCGACGCAGTCCGAGCCTCCATTCTTGGTCACGCAGCTGGTCGTTATGGTGCTTTTTGTCGTGCTCACAATTGCCGCAGCCCGTCGGTTCCGCTCAGCGTAAAATGGCAGCGGCCACATCGATATCAGCGGGCCAGACGACGGCGTTGAAGGACTTGACGGTGTGGAAGCCAAGTTTCTCGTAGAGCTGGATAGCCGCGCGTTTTGCAAGAGTGAACGTCAACGACCATTGAACGGATTTTACAAGTAGTTTACACCTTCTTTGCGACAACCCAACGACCCACGTCCACGGCGCGGATTAAATGGGCGCGCCGGCGAAGTGAGATTGCGAATCGGACGCTCGTGATCACGCCCTTCGGCGCCGCTACCGCGGTCCTTGACGGTACGGCCAGTACCCCCGTTCAACCGGAGTCCGATTGTGCCCATAAGCAGTAGTGTGCACTTGTTCTCACTGCTTTAGGGAACTGCGTTAGACCAAGGCGGCTCAAGGTGTGCACGGGAGCCGGGAGCTATTTGTGTGTGCAAGCTCTTTGCTCTCCCGCAAGCAGTGACTGTGAGGTGAAACCGTGAAAAGGCAATCGCTTTTTATCTTGGATGTGAGTTTGGGCCTCGCGATTGTGGCTTCGGTGGGAGTCTCGGCTTACCGGCCAAAGATGGAGCCGGGAAAGGGGACGCAAGTCATCGACGCAGCATTCCGCGATGGACTGTACCAGGCGAAACTCGATGTTCACGACGGCAAAGCACCTCGCCTCAGAACTGGCCGCTGGAGCAACCAAGCCGACCGCGCCGTGTTCATAGCCGGCTACGAACAGGGTTACCGCGAGTACTCCGAAGCTCAGTCGGGAAAATTGACGGAGCCCAGTGCAGCGGAATTGGCGGGCTATTGCGATGGAACGTTGGATGGCGCCTCTGATCGCATGAAGGCACAGCCCTTCCAGGCGGAGAAGACGGCTAATTATCGCACTGCGGGCCAGGGCTACTTGGAAGTGAAAGCCCATCCCGAAGAGTACATCCGGTTCTATCGCCAAGCCTATTCAAATGGCTACCAGCAAGGCTACTACCTTCAGAAGCGCTAGGAGGACGTGAAATTCGTTGAAAAAAACATCACGCCGTTTCGAATCGGGGTCCTGAAACAGTTCGTGTTGGATTCATACAGGGCCACCTTGCGGGATTGACCGTACAGGATTTCCCCCTGCTCGGTCAGCCGTTGCCGGGCGTCGCGGGAAAGTAGGGCGGTGGATTACAGTTCGTTTTCCACCGGGCAAGCACCGTTCGCGGTGCTTACGAGTTTGTATAAATGTGTCCGCAGAAGGGAACTATCATGCAATTCAAGGGTCTGTATTTCAGTTTAATGCTCGGCTTTGTTTTCGGACTACTTGCGAACCTGGGGAATTTGGCCGCATTGAATCTGGGTTTGGCCAAGCCCGACACCCACGCGGCAGGCTCGGTGGCTGGCCGGGTCAGGATCGAAGGTCAACTGCCTCAGCCCAACCGCATTAGTATGTCCTCGGATCCAAGTTGCGCCAAGACGCATCCCGGGCCCGCTGTCAACGAAGAATTCGTGACGGGAAGTGGCGGCGCGCTCGGTAACGTGATCGTTTTTGTTTCGGAGGGGCTTGCCAACCGCAGCTTCGACGTACCGGCTGAACCGGTAGAGGTTGACCAAAAAGGATGCATGTATCTGCCGCACGTGATCGGGGTTCAAGCTCAGCAGAAGCTGCGCATTGTAAATAATGACAACACAACACACAATATCCATGCTATTCCGCTCAACAACCGCGAATGGAATAAGGCCCAGCCCGCAGGCACGACGCTAGAAGAGACCTTCGCACGGGAGGAGATCGCAATTCCCGTCAAGTGCAACGTGCATCCGTGGATGCGCAGCTACATCGCAGTGTTCAAGCATCCTTTCTTCGCAGTCACCGGGGTGGACGGACACTTCGATCTGCGCAATTTGCCGCCCGGTGAATACACCGTGGAAGCCTGGCACGAAAAATTGGGGACAATGAAACAAGTCGTAACCGTTGCGCCTGGAGAGGCCAAGAACATGGACTTTGTGTTCAAATCGCGGGCCCATTGAGAAAGCTTCCCCGGGCGTGAGCTGCTTCCGAGGAGATCGTTAGCGGGTTAACTCGATTCATTCATGAGCGGGCTTCCTGTACAGGAAGAAACGCTGCAGGAACTCCACTTAACGCGGCCAAACACCCGCAGTGAAGGACTTAATGGTGCGGAAGCCGAGTTTTTCATAGAGCTGGACGGCGGTGTGGTTGTCCGAAGTTACGGTCAGCGTCAATTCCCTGAATTTCATGGAGCGAAGGGCTTCGGCGGAAGTCTGCATGAGCATGCGGCCGAGGCCGTGTCCCTGGTAGCCGGGCAGGACGCAGATTTGCGTGGTATGGCCGACGCCGGATGACACTTCGCTGGTCAGAACGGCGGCGATGAGTTCATCGCTGCCGGGCTCGTGAAGCACGAAGGATGCCCCCGGCACGAACTGCCCGCAGCCGGGAAGCAGGATGATGTTCTTCAGGAATTTCAGCGCGCCGAGGCGGCTGCGGTACTGATCGTTGATCTCGCCATCGACGTGATTCGCGTAAGACAGATAGATCAACTTGGCGCAAGGCTCGAAGTAGCGGTCATTCCAGCGGTCGATGCGCATGCCCGCCGAGGCGCCGGCGTTCGCTTCCCGCAGTTTCTGCAGGTCCAGTAACATGAACTGGCGCGTGTAGAGGTGAAATCCCTGGTCGAGAAGCGGGGTGTCCACCGGGCCGCTGAAGGGCATCAATTGCGCTTCGATGCGGGCAAGGTGCGGGATGGCGCGCATGGAGAAGAGCAACTCTTCGAGGAGCCGCTTGGCGATGGAATCCTGCGGGACTTTGGACGAAACATAGAGGCCGCCAATCAGACCCTTTTGCTCCTCGAGGACGTAAAATGAATACCCGGCAGCCATGCCGCTTTCGAACGCCACGCATCCGGCCAGGGCGTGCGCGTCCAGGAACCGTTTAATGAGTTCGAGCGCGCCGCGGTAGTCCCAATGCAATTCGTCGCGCCAGTGCCGCGCTTCCTCTTCGAGCAGCGGCTCAATCTGGCGGACGGTGGTTTGTCGCAAATCGACGATGTTCATGGATGGCCGGAAACCAGCGGCCCCTGCCGCGCGAACACTATCATAGCCGATTCGTTGCGGCCGAGTGGCGGCTGGCGTGCCGCGGGTGATACAAATCCGACACAAGGGGAGGGGGTTCAGGCAGTGGGGCGAAGGAGGTGTGCTAGGATGCCAACTATTACGTTTCCATTGTGAGGCATAGAAGAAGCGGCCACCGCCGCCAGCCCCGTTGCGCAGACGACGAATGCAGATCCTGTACGAACTCCGCTATCCGAGCCGCTGGTACACCAAGTTGTTGATGGCTCTATTGGCCCTGGTCTTTTTTGCTGTGCTGGCCACGACGGCCATCGCGGGATTCCTCGTCTATCGCATTGTGAAACCCCAACGAACCAACAGCGAAATCAGCATGGCGAGTTTTCCCGGCCGGCCGGAGGTGCTGGAGTTCGAGGTGCCGGGGGGGCTTGGAAAGCGGGAAGGATGGTTTTTCCCCGGGTTGCGAGGCGCGCCGACAATAATCCTGTGCCATGGATACGAGTCCAGCCGCGGCGAGCTACTGACGCTGGAATCGGCGCTGCAAGACCACCAGTACAACGTTTTCATTTTTGATTTTGCGGCGCATGGGGCGAACGCGGGAATCAGCACTCTTGGCTATCGCGAAGCGGACGAAGTGCGCGCGGCGGTCGATCTCCTGGCCGCGCGGACGGATTTGGATTCGAGGCGGTTCGGGCTTTGGGGCTATAACCTCGGCGCGTACGCCGCGCTGCGCGAAGCGGAAAACGACAAGCGGATTCGCGCTTTGGTACTGGACTCCGTATACGACGAGCCGAAGCAGATGGTTAAAGTGGGCGTGGAGCGCAACGGCTTGGGCGGTTTTCCGCTCATGGTGCGCTCGGCGGAGTTCAGCTTTGAGTACTTGAACTATGCGCATAGCAATGACCCGCCGCTCTCCAAGAAATTGAGTACGCTGGCCGGCGTCCCGACGCTGTACATTCAGGCGGTGGACGATCCGGAACTCGCGCAGGCCACGCGGCAGTTGTTTCTGAAGGCTCCGGAGCCGCGAGAGCAGGCCGTCCTTCCGCATGGAAACTTTGTCAGCTTCAATGACGACGAGAAGCGCGCGTATGAAAACCGCGTGGTGTCCTTTTTTCTAGTGAGGCTGCCCGCTACGGCGATGGCTGTCAACTAGCTCCTGGTTTTCGCAAATTGCTATCGGCGCGCCACGCCTCATGGGGAAACAGGTCGGACCGAGTTGCCTTAGTCGCTCTTGGCTTTCATCGTTTGTAAGGATCCACGCATCCTGCCGTTCATTAGCCGTCCACTCTTGCAGCTCGCGATGTAGATAGAAGCTTAGCCCGTAGCGGTCGGCGCGCGGCAACCCATACGTGAGAAGCTGTCTATCTGGTGAATCTCTGGCGGTCCCCCGCGCGTAGCTGGCAGCCACGCGGGAAGAGATTCCTTTGTCCAGCGACCAAGCTGCGTCTCCCGTCAGAGAAAAAACGACTGCCCCGAGGAAAACGATCACGCTAAGCAAGAGTGCCGGAACTGACTTGTTGAGCGCTCCCATAAGTGAAGCAACGATCCCACAGAAGCCGACTGCCAGAACGATATTGCCGAGTGGCTCCGGAGGAGAGTAGTCAACCTGAAATGGGATCTTGCGGATTTGTGCGAGCGTCACTCCCGCGATACACAAGAGTGTCACTCCGCTGACAATGCCGATCCAACGACTGCCGGGACCGCCCCTGCGCACGCGAAGTGAGACGGCGCGTGTGAGCAGCAAAACAATCGGCGGGATGGATGGCAAGACATATCCTGGCAACTTGGATTTGGAAATGCTGAAGAAAACTAATGTGAGAACGGCCCAGCAGATGAACAGCAGTGTGGAGGGATCGCACCATCGTCTCTCTTTCCGCGCTCGCCATGAGTCCGCAAAGGACGCGGCTAACAACGCTGCCCAAGGCAAGAGAGCTATGAGAGTGACGGGGACGAAGTACCAGAAGGGCTGGATGTGCTGGAATTCGGGGGTGAGGTAGCGCTTGAAATTGTGCTCGATGATGAAGATGCGGAAGAAGTCGGGGTTGCGGCGGGCGCAAAGGATGTACCAGGGAAGAGCGGTGAGGCAGAAGGACGCGATCGCGGCGAGATGAAAGAGGCGGAAAGCGTCGCTCCAGCGCTTGGTGATGAGCGCCCAGAAGAAAATGGCGCCGCCGGAGAGAATGATAGCTGCGGGGCCTTTGGCGAGGACGGCGAGCCCCAGGAAGAAACCGAAGAGAATAAGGGCGAGCCAAGGTGTTCGAGGGAGGATCGGCGTGTTTTCGTTTCGAGTGAGCCCGAGCACGACGGCGGCGCAGACCATGGCAATCGTGAGCATGCTGCTGAACGGCATGTCGGTGGCGGCGGCGTGCGAGAAGCCGATCATGCCGATGGTGGTCGGAAGCAGAAGCAGCAGCCATCTAGCGGTTTCCGCGCGGTAGAGACGTAGTGCGAGCCAGGCCAGCGCAAGTGTGCCGAGAAGCGCAGATATCGCGCTCGGCAGCCGCGCGGCGGCTTCGCTCACGCCGAAGAGTTTGAAACAAAGGGCAGCGCCCCAGTAGTAGAGCACCGGCTTTTCGAACCACGGTTTTCCGTAGAGGCGCGGCGTGACCCAATCGCCGGTCTCGGCCATGTCGCGCGCGATCCAGGCATACCGCGGCTCGTCAGGCCCGACGAAGCCGATCGCTCCGAGATGGCTGAAATAGCAGACGTAGAGTGTTGCCAGGATGAGGATGGTCCAGCCGATTCGGGCGGCGGTGCTGGTGCGCCGGTCCTTGGCGATGGGAGCGGTTGTTTCGGTCACGGAAAATTGAGTCTAACATCGAACCACTATCTTCCAGCGACGGACCTCTTGCATACTGTCGCCCGGCGGGGAACTCGCGCGAACTTGGGTATGCCATGAAGGAATGGGTCGAATACGCTGCGGTGTGGTTCATTTTGAAAGGGCTAGGTGTGCTGCCGCGTCCGCTGGCACGGAGTTTTGCCGCAGGAGTGGTGCGCCTTTTCTACGCGTTGTTGCCCGGATTGAGGAAAACCGCGGAAGTGAATTTGCGCATCGCCTTTCCGGAGTGGAGCGACGCGCAGCGCAAGACAGTCGTTCGTGGGATGCTGCGGAATCTGGGTTGGATGGCGGCGGAGTTTGCCCGGGCTCCGAAGTATTCGAAAGAGAATATCGAGCAAGTTGTAGTGCTTGACGGGCATGAAAACTTCCTGGAAGGGCAGCGGCGCGGGAAAGGCGTGCTTTATCTGACGGGGCACATCGGCGCGTGGGAGTTGTCTTCTTTTGCGCACGCGCTCTACGGATTTCCTCTGCATTACATGGCGCGGCGCATCGACAACCAGAGGATTGATGCGCTCGTGAACGATTACCGGTGTTTGTCAGGGAATCGTCCGATCTTCAAAAATGAATCTGCGCGCGTGATGCTGAAAGTTTTGAAGGAGGCCGGAACGGTCGGGATTCTAGCGGATCAGAACACCATGCCGGAAGAAGCGGTTTTCGTGGATTTTTTTGGGAAGGCGGCCAGCACGACTACGGGGATTGCGCGCGTGGCGTTGCATACGGACGCGGCGGTCGTGCCGGGATATGCCATCTGGGATGAGCGCAGCCGAAAGTACCGGTTGCGTTTCGAGCCTCCAGTGGAGTTGATTCGAACGGGCGATACGGAACGGGACGTTTTGGAGAATACGCAAAAGTTTACGAAAGTGATCGAAGAGATTGTCCGGAAGTATCCGGAGCAATGGGTCTGGATGCACGGGCGGTGGAACACCAGGCCGAAGGGCGAGCCATCGCTTTACGATTTCCTGTGAGGTTGATGATGAGACGAACAGCTAAGGAATTGGCCGAAGCGATTGGCGCGAGGCTGGAAGGCGATGGCACAGCCGAACTTGGTGGAGTTGCCGCGCCGGAGCGCGCGGGAGCGCACGATTTGATCTACGTGGAGTCAATGAAGCATGCGCAGCGGGCTGTGGGTTCGGCCGCGATCTGTGTTATCGCGGCTGAGGGAGTAGCGTTATCGGGCAAAACGGTATTGCGGAGTGCGCAGCCCAAGGCCGCGTTCGTGCAAGCAGCGGAGCTGCTGCTCGGGCGCGCCCCGATTGCGTCTGGGATTCATGCGACGGCGATCGTCGCACCGCTCGCGCATCTAGCGCCGGAAGCGGGTATCGGGCCGTACGCCGTGATTGGTGAAGATGCCCATGTTGGCGCCGGCACGCAAATCGGCGCCCACTCGGTGATCGGTGCGGGCTGCTGGATCGGCGAGAATTGCCGCATTCACCCGCGGGTGACGCTGTACGGAGGCGTACGCTTGGGGAATCGCGTGGAGATTCATTCCGGGGCGGTGATTGGGGCGGACGGTTTCGGCTATGCGCTGGGTGCAGGGAAGCACTGGAAATTCCCCCAGGTGGGGATCGTGGAGATTGGCGATGACGTTGAAATCGGGGCGAACGCCACGATCGATCGCGGTTCACTTGACGACACCCGCATCGCGGAAGGCGTGAAGCTGGACAATCTCGTGCACGTGGGGCACAACTGTCAGATCGGGGCGCACTCCGTGATTGCGGCTCAGGCAGGATTGTCCGGCTCGTGCGTGTTCGGAAAGCGCGTGGTTGTCGGGGGGCAGGCAGGTTTTGGCGAGCGCTGCAAATTGGAGGACGGGTCAGTGATCGGCGGACAAAGCGGCGTGCTCGGAGGGAAAACCATTCGCAGCGGTGAGACGGTATGGGGAACCCCGGCTCGTTCGCTGGAGAAATTCAAAGAGCTTTTCGCGTGGTACGGCAGGCTCCCGGAACTGGCCGCGCGCATCAAAGGAATAGAGGAAAAGCTTGGTGGTAAATGACAAGAAATCGTGGCCCCACTGGCGCCTGATCGTTATTGGCGGGCACACGCGCAGCATTGGCAAGACGCAACTGGTGTGCGACGTGATCTCCGCGTTTCGCCCCGCGAACTGGATCGCGGGAAAGATCACCCAGTACGGGCACGGCGTCTGCGCGCAAAATGGAGAGAATTGCGATTGCGCGCCGGATGAGCATGTCTGCGCGATCAACTGGGAGGTGCAGGCGGACACGGGAACGGACAGTGCCCGTTTCCTGGCAGCCGGTGCACGGCGGTCGTTCTGGCTCAGAACCAAACAGGGATTTCTCGCGGAAGGCCTTCCACTCCTAAGGGCTGCCCTGCAGGAAACACTTGCGGATGCCAATGGCGATCTGCCACCCCTGATTGTGGAGAGCAATTCCTTGCTGCAGTTTCTGAAGCCCAGTCTCTATTTCTCTGTGGTCGATCCGGCGAAGGAAGATTTCAAGGATTCGGCGCGAGTAGCTCTGGACCGCGCCGATGCTCTGGTGCTGCGAGGATCGTCGGATTCCTTCCCATCGATGGAACCGGCGTGGATGAAGCTTCCCTCACGGTTGCTTCGCGAAAAACCGTCCGTATCGCAAGGCGAGGGTGAGCCTCTGCCTGAGCCGCTGCGCGTGCTTGTGCGTCGAATGCTGGAGGGGCCCCCAGGTGTTTCGATTTAACAACGCGGGTTGCTTGTACCGCATCTTAACCGTTGACCGTCACAACGAAGGCGGCCATAATTTAATAGTACTCGTGTTACCCGAACCCTAACCGACGCGCTGCTTTTGTGGGGAAGTGATACGCAACGCGGCAGCTAAAAAGATTTTAATTTTTGCTGTACAGGCCTGCTGGACTTGCCAGCTTGAAGTTTCGCTCTGGGGGGAGCACTGATGGCCTCATTCGCCCGGATGGGAGAAGAAATTCCCGTCGCGCCCGCGCCTGTGTCTTGGCAGGAGCACGAATGGGCGGAGCGTCTGGAGAAAACCATTGAGCGCGGCGCGAATCACCTTCTTTCCCTCCAGGCAGAGGAAGGATACTGGCAGGGCGAGCTCGAAGCGGACACTACCCTCGAATCCGATTACATCTATTACCTGTATGTTCTTGGAAAGGCCGATCCGGAGCGCATTGCCAAGTTGGCAAACTACGTGCGCCGCCGGCAGCTTGCTGATGGCGGCTGGTCCATTTATCCTGGCGGGCCTTCGGAACTGAACGCTACCTGCAAGGCCTATTTTGCGTTGAAGCTTGCGGGTGACTCCACGGAAGCGCGCCATATGGTGCAAGCGCGCGAAATCGTTCATCGTCTTGGCGGCCTGGAGCACACGAATTCCTACGTGCGGTTCTACCTGGCGCTGGTCGGCGCGGTCGGATGGGAGCTCGTTCCGTCGATCCCTCCGGAGTTCATGCTCCTTCCGAATTGGTTCTATTTCAACATTTACGAGATGTCCTCCTGGACGCGCGGCATCGTGATCCCCATGGCCATCCTGTCCTCGCTGCGGCCCGATTGGCGCTTGCCGGAGCGCGCCCGTGTCGATGAATTGTTCAAAGACCCCACGCGAAAGACCGCGGCTTTTGATTGGAGCAAGCAACTCATCTCCTGGAAAAACGTTTTCCTGGCGCTCGATCGCGGATTGAAGCTTTACGAAAAACTGCCCTGGAAGCCGCTGCGCCGGCGCGCGCTTCGCGAAGCGAAGTCCTGGATGCTGAACCACATCGAGCGGACCGAAGGACTGGCCGCGATCTATCCGGCGATGATGAATTCGATTTTCGCATTGGTGGCCTTGGGACACGGCCCGGACGATCCGCTGACCTGGCGGGAAATCAAGGAGTTTTCGCGCTTTGAAATTGAAGAGGGCGATACTATCCGCATGCAGCCGTGCGTTTCGCCGGTTTGGGATACCTGCATCGCCATGGTCGCCCTGGAAGAAGCCGGCTTGCCCGCGGATCATCCCGCTCTGGTGAAGGCTGCGGACTGGATGCTCTCGAAGCAGGTGCTCGGGCCGGGCGACTGGCAGGTGAAGAACAAAGACGCCGAACCGGGCGGCTGGGCCTTTGAGTTTCGCAATGATTTTTATCCTGACGTCGACGACACCGCGTTTGTGCTGATGGCGCTCCAGCGCGTGAAGTATCCCGACCCCAAGCGCATGGAAGGCGCCATACGCCGCGGGATCCAGTGGCTGCTCAGCATGCAGAACCGCGATGGCGGATGGGGCGCGTTTGACCGCGACAACGACCAAAAGTTTCTCTGCAACATTCCTTTTGCGGATCACAACGCGATGATCGATCCTTCCACCGCCGATGTCACTGCCCGCGTGGTCGAATGCCTCGGCAGGTTTGGCTGGCCCGCGGAACATCCCGCGATTCAGCGAGCGGTGAAATTTTTGCTGAAAGATCAATCCGACGACGGTTCCTGGTTCGGCCGCTGGGGCGTCAACTACGTTTATGGAACGAGCGGCGTATTGCGCGCCTTGGAAACCGTTTCGCTGACCGCGCGCGATTACTGCCAGCGCGCCGTGATCTGGCTTCGCACGGTGCAGAAGGCCGACGGAAGCTTTGGCGAGTCTCTGCGAAGCTACGAAATGCCGGCAACAAAAGGGCAGGGACCGAGCACACCTTCGCAGACGGCTTGGGGTTTGATCGGGTTGCTCGCCGGCGCGGGTCTCCACGAACCTGCGATCGTCAAAGCGGTCTCCTACCTCGTGCACCAGCAGAAGGAAGATGGCTCTTGGAGCGAGCCGGATTTCACCGGCACAGGTTTCCCGGGGGTGTTTTATCTGAAATACCACCTCTACAGGAATTCCTTTCCGGTCTATGCGCTGGCGCGCTATTCCAGCCAATCGCGCAGAGCGGATGAGTACGTGGCGCTGAAGTTCCAGCCCAGCGAATTCCGTCTGCGCAGCGGGTTTTAGAGCGCATGGTGCGCTTTCCCCTGCGGCTTACTGCGGACCTCACCATTGCCCGCATCGCGCAGAAACTGCGTCTCGCGCAAGGCGCCCGCCCTATCCAATTCGTGGATGCGGCAGAAATCTTGCATCCCGATTCCGGCCATCCGGTTTCGCACGAAAAGATCCACGATATTATTGGCAGCCGCTCGCCGGTCGTTTGGATCGGGGGAAGCGAGCCGCTGCATCACCCCGGCATTGCGCATCTGGTTCGCGCTATCACGCACAGTCGTCATTTTGTTCGCATGCATGAGTTTCAGCCGGTATCGCGGCTATTTCTAACCGTTCGTCTGGATGCTGGCGCGCCGCGTCGCGCGTCCAGCGGCTTCCGGCCCGGCACATCGGACCTGGCCATGGAGGGCATCCGTGCCGCGAGGCTCTCGGGCTTTTCGATCTGCATTCACGTGCGCATTACTCCGGAAACCGAAATTAGCGATGCGGCAGAGTTGTTCCACCTGGCCCATTCTCTGAATGTCGATGGATGTGTGATTTCGCCCGCACGCGGCGAAGCGAACACCGCGCTTCCGGCCGCGCTAACTTTGTCGCAGAAAACCGCCGAAGCCCGCAAGCGAATCGGAAGTATTTGGTGGGAATCCTTTTCACGGCTTGTTGAACTAGTGCTCCTCGGCGAGCAGCGAAGCCTGCCGGCAGCCGGCGCTTCAGCAGTGCAGCTCGAACACGAGGCAAGCGAGGATGAGGAAGGCATCAAAGTCGCATGAACACGCTGGTCACAGGCGCAGCGGGATTCCTCGGCAGCCACGTGGCACGGCAGCTGGTGGCCCGCGGTGACTCAGTGCGCGTTCTCGTGCGCGCGTCGAGCACCAATCGCGCGATTGCGGATTTGTCGCTTGAGTACGTGACCGGGGATTTGCGCGACCCCCCCTCGCTCGATCGCGCGATGAAAGGGGTCAAGCGCGTTTTTCACGTCGCCGCGGATTACCGCTTGTGGGCGCGGCGCTCTCAGGAGATTTACGATTCGAACGTCGGTGGAACGAAAAATCTTCTGGACGCCGCGAAGCGCGCCGGCGTCGAACAATTGATTTACACCAGCACGGTGGCAACCATCGCCGTCGATCGGCCGCAGCATCCGAATGAATTCACCGGCGCTAAGCTCGAAGAAATGGTTGGCCATTACAAGCGCTCGAAGTGGATGGCGGAAAGGGAAGCGCTCGACGCCGCAAAAAGCGGATTGCCGGTCATTGTGGCCATGCCCACGACGCCGGTCGGGCCGTGGGATTGGAAGCCGACGCCGACCGGAAAGATCATTCTGGATTTTTTGAATGGCAAGATGCCCGGCTACGTGGAGACCGGATTGAATTTTGTTGGCGTGGAAGAGTGCGCGGCAGGACACTTGCTGGTCGCCGAAAAAGGCAAGGTCGGCGAGCGCTATCTGCTGGGCGGTGAAAATCTCACGCTCAAGCAGATGCTGGACGCACTCGCCAAGATAACCGGTCTGTCGGCGCCCATTCTGAAAATTCCTCATGGACTCGCACTGGGTGTAGCCTATGCAAGTACGGCTTTTTCGCGGCTGGTCGGGCGCGAGCCCGGCATACCCGTCGAGGGCGTGAAGATCGCCCGCCACATGATGTTTGTGGATTGTTCGCGCGCCAAGCGTGAACTTGGATTTCAAGCGGGGCCGGTGGCGGGGGCGTTGGAGCGCGCGGTACGCTGGTACGAAGCGAACGGCTACATCGCCAAAAGCCGCGCCAAGCGCATGGCCCGCGCCGCCGCTTAGTGTTGCAGTGGCCGGTCTTCAGACCGGTGTCTTTGCTTTTGTATCGTCGCCCTTTAAGGCGGCATCTGAAAAGATTTGATGCGCATCCTCGTCACATTCGCCGTCGAAGCCGAATTCGCTCCCTGGCGCAAGCTCAGAACGCTAGAGCCAGTACACCTCGATGGTCTTGAGATGTTTCGATGCCAGATCGGCCGCGCCACCGCAGATTTTGTCGTGACCGGCATGGGAATGGAAAACGCGCGCCGCGGCATGGAAATAGCGATGTCAATTCCACACACTGCTTGTATCGCCTCGGGTTTCGCTGGTTCCCTTAAGCCAGCACACAAAGTTGGCGACATTCTCGCAGCCCGCGCAGTTCAACAGCTGGGAAAATCAAAAACTATCGAATGTTCCCGCAACCTTTTCATGGCTGCGTACGAAAACCAGGCGATTGAAGCGAAAATGTTTTTGACCACCGACAAAGTGATTGGCACTGCCGAAGAGAAACAGCAGTTGGCGCCGTTTGCCGATGCGGTGGACATGGAAAGCTTCGCTACTCTTTCGGTAGCAAAACAAAAGAATCTTCCAGCCGTCGCTATTCGCGTGATCAGCGACCGCTTTGACGAGGATATGCCGGCTAATATTTCGACGACGGTTGACCAGCGTGGGAGAGTGAAAATCGGTGGGGTCGTCAAGCATGTGGCGTCCCATCCCCTGCAATTGCCTGCTCTCATTCGCCTCGGACGCCAGAGTCACACTTCCGCCCAGGCCCTCTGCCATTTTCTCGAAGCATTCATCAAAGAGTTGTCCTTCCGGAGCCACGGATGGCCCCCTCCGGAACTTCAGGAGATAGCTGCGAGATGAGCCGGACTGGAACAACGCTAGAAGCTGTTAAGACGCTCGGTCCAATTCCCAAGACCATGCGCGCCGGTGTCTACCGCGAAAAGGGAATCGTCCGCGTCGAAGAAGTCCCCGTCCCAGAAGTCGCCGATGCTGAAGTCCTCATCAGAGTTGCCGCCTGCGGTATTTGCGGCACCGACATCAAGAAGATTTTTCACGCCTATGTGCCGCCGCCGCAAATTCTGGGCCACGAAGTAGCCGGCACTGTCGTCGCCGTTGGCCGCCGCGTGGCGAAATGGAAGCTGGCCGACCGCGTGATGAGTTTTCATCACATTCCCTGCGGCAAATGTTTCTATTGCGAGCGCCGCCTCTTCTCCCAGTGCAAGCAGTACAAGACAACGGGATTGACCGGCGGATTCACGCCGAACGGCGGCGGCTTTGCCGAATACGTGAAAGCCATGCCCTGGGTGGCGGAACGCGGGATTGTCGCACTGCCCGACAATGTCAGCTTTGAGGAAGCAACGTTCATCGAGCCGATCAACACGATTTTGAAAGCCGTGCGGAAGGCCCGCGTAGCGGTAGGCGAAACCGTGCTGATCGCCGGCTGCGGCCCCATCGGCCTGCAATTGCTAATGGTGGCAAATCTGGAAGGTGCCAAACTCTATACCAGCGACCCCATGGCCGTCCGGCGCGCCAAGAGCTTAACTTTAGGAGCATTGGAGTCGTTTGACCCCAGTGATGGTAAGCTTGTGGACCACATGAAAGCCCGGACTGAGGGTCGCGGCGCCGATGCGGTTTTGGTTGCGGTGGCGCACCCGTCCGTGGCGGCCGACGCACTGGCAGCGGCAAGGCCCGGGGGACGCGTGCTGTTGTTCGCCGCGAACGGCCCGGTAACCAAGATTGAATTTCCCGCCGCGGCAGTGGGGATCGACGAAAAAGAAATTCTGGGCAGCTATAGCGCGGCCGTAGACATCCAAGAAGCAGGGGCCGACCTGGTGCTGAAAAAGCAACTTCCGGTGATGGACATTGTGACGCACCGTTTTCCCTTGGCTAGAATCCAAGAAGGGTTGAACCTGGCCGCCAAGCCGACGGCGGAATCACTCAAGATCTTGATCACACACGCATGAGCACGACGACGCCAAAGAAGATGGAAGTAGGCGAAGAAGTGAAAGCTGCCGTAACCCACGTCACGGTGCCGTCGAAGATGACCGCGGCCGTGCTCTATGGCAGCGAAGATCTTCGCATTGAAAAAATTGACGTGCCCGCTGTGGCGGCCGACGAAGTCCTGGTGCGCGTCCGCTTGGCGCTTACCGACGGTACCGACCTCAAAGTCTGGAAGCGTGGCTATCACGCAAAAATGATTCAACCGCCGGCTGTCTTTGGCCACGAACTGGTCGGCGAAATCGTGGCCGTGGGCAAGCGGGTGGATGCGCGCTGGCGGATCGGCATGCGCGTTATCGCCGCCAATTCCGCACCGTGCTTGCGCTGCTATCATTGCCGGCGTGGCCAGGAGAATCTTTGCGACGACCTCTTGTTCAACAACGGCGCCTACGCGGACTACATGCGCATCCCCGGCCGCATCGTCGTGGAAAACATGCTGGAAGTGCCGCATTCGGTTGACGATCAGAGCGCCGCTCTGGCCGAACCCCTGGCCTGCGTGCTTCGCGGAATCCATGAGATGGAAGTGCGGACCGGGGATACCGCGGCGGTGATCGGCTGCGGTCCCATCGGATTGAAGTTTGTCCGCATGCTTTCGCGGCGCGGAGTTCGCGTCATCGCCTTGGCGCGGCGTGCGGCGCCTCTAGATGTTGCCAAGCGGCTGGGCGCGGTGACGGCCTTCAATGTCACCGCGACGGAAGATGTTGTGTCCGCCGTAAAAGCGCTTACCGAAGACCAGCGTGGACCGGATTCCGTGGTCGAAGCCGCGGGCAACCCGGCCACGTGGCAGCAGGCCCTGGCGATGGTGCGGCGCGGCGGCGTCGTGAATTTCTTTAGCGGCCTGCCGTCAGGCACCCGCGTGGAAATCGACCCAGCGGCGATTCACTACTCGGAGATCAAGCTGATTTCGCCGTTTCATCATACGCCGCGGTTCTTTCGGGAAGCGCTGGAAGCCATCCGGCGCGGGGATATTTCGGCTCGCGATTTCGTCACCGAAGAAATCCGGCTGGCCGATCTGCCGCAGGCGTTTGCGCGCATGAAGTCGCGCAGCGGCGAGATCAAGTTGGCCGTGCGGCCGTAGTTCTCCGGTGCACACAAACCTCACCCGCCATTTGCGCTTTTGGCATCCCGGAGTGTTTTGCGATTCTAAACGCTGCGACGAATCACTCCTGCTTTTGTGTTTTGATTTTGTAGGGTCCGCCTTCCGAGGCGGACCGCTGTGTGTTCCTTTGGCACTCATGCCCATGCAAGGAGATTCTCTCTTCTGATGTTGCTCCCCGGCGAAATCGACATAACGCGCCACGCACCCGAACCCGGCTGCTCGCCGGAAGAAGCGCAGAAATACACCAAGTGGCTGGCGACCCATCACTACGAGAATTTCAACGTCGTTTCCTGGCTTCTCCCCAAAGCGCTGCACCAGCATTTTTACAACGTCTATGCGTATTGCCGCTGGGCTGATGATCTCGGTGACGAAGTTCCCGATGCGGCGCGCGCCCTGGAATTGCTGGCGTGGTGGGAACATGAACTAGACGCTTGCTATGAGGGAAAACCGTCTCATCCAGTCTTCGTGGCCCTGCGCCAGACCATCATCGCGAAAGATATTCCCAAGCAGCCCTTCGCCGATCTGCTGAAAGCCTTCCGTCAGGACCAGACCGTGAAGCGCTATCCAGACTGGGATGCCGTCCTCAACTATTGCGTTTATTCTGCGAACCCCGTTGGCCGGCTAGTGTTGTATTTGTGCGGCTATCGTGATGAGCAACGACAGCTTTTATCCGATGCCACGTGCACCGCCCTGCAGCTCGCCAATTTCTGGCAGGACGTTTCACGCGATTTGGAAAAAGGCCGCATCTACATCCCGCTCGATGCTGCCGCGGCCCACGGGCTCTCCGAGAGCGACATAGTCGAACGGCGCTTCGACGATCGTTACGTTCGCCTGATGAAGGAACTTATCGCGCGCACTCGCGCCCTATTCGCAGAAGGCAGTCCGCTGGCAAAGATGGTGGACGGACACCTTAGCGTGGACCTCGAGATGTTCACCCGCGGCGGTTTGGTCGTACTCGATGCCATCGAAACGACGGGATACGACACTCTCCACCATCGCCCAGCCATCAGCAAAGGGAAACAAGCGCTTCTCTTTGGGCGCTCTCTGCTTGCGTATTTGATTGGTTTGGACCGGAAGTCGGAAAAGAGCAAGAGAATTCCCGTCACGTTGCGGGCAGAACAAAGCACTCCCGAAACGAGGGTAGTCATCGACGACTCCTACGCCGAATGCCACCGTATCGCTCGTGCGTCCCACAGCAATTTCTATCACGCGTTTTTCTTGCTCCCCGGTTCGAAACGCGATGCCCTGGCTGCGCTGTACGCCTTCATGCGCCTCGTGGACGACGTCGCAGACGAAGGCGCCGATCTTGCCGCAAAACAGCGTGGCCTCGCGAATTGGCGTGCCGCCCTCGATGACGCCATCACCGGGCATGAACAGCGTTTCGACGGCAACGCCGCGATGACCTCGCCCGCCGCAACTCTCGGCGCTGCCGCGGAAATATTGCCCGCGCTCGTGGACACCATGCAGCGCTACAAAATGCCCGCGCGCTATCTTCACGACCTCATCAGCGGCGCCGAGATGGACCTCACTATCCAAACCTATCCTACGTTCGACCGGCTGCGCGAATACTGCTATCGCGTCGCCGGCACCGTTGGACTCACTTGCACACATGTGTTCGGCTTCAGCAATGCCGGTGCCCTGGGCTTGGCTGAAAAGCTAGGGCTGGCCTTTCAATTGACGAACATCATTCGCGACGTGCACGAGGATTACAAACTCGGCCGCGTCTATCTCCCGGAAGAAGACCTGCAGCGGTACGGAGTTTCACCGGAAGACTTCGGCCGGAACGAAGCGACTCTCGGCGTTCGCGAATTGCTCCGCTTCGAAGCCGAGCGCACCTGGCAACTCTATGAAGAAGGTTCTGCTTTGCTCGGCCTCATCGATGCGGACAGCCGCGGCGCGTTGTGGCTGCTCGTTCATACGTACAGCGCGCTGCTGAGTCGCATCGAGTCGGTCGGATTTGGCGTCTTCGGCGAGCGTGTGCGGCTTCCCAAAGCGGAAAAAATGATGTTCATCGCCAAGGCGCGCTTCGGCCGCCATACGAAAGAGAATATCCTTGAAAAGCGTGATCGTGATCGGCGGCGGGCTAGCGGGACTGGCGGCGGGCGTCGCGCTGGCTGAATCCGGCTGGCGTGTTCGTCTGTTTGAACAGCGTCCCTTTCTTGGCGGCCGCGCAACGTCCTACGTGTTGCCCGACGGCGAGCATGTGGACAACTGTCAGCACGTCACTCTGGGATGCTGCACAAATCTCGACGATTTCTACACGCGCATCGGCGCCGCCGGCAAAATCAAGTTCTTCGACCGGCTCCTCTTTCTCGATCCGCAAGGCCGCAAAGGAGAGATGCAAGCCGGGTTCTTGCCCGCGCCATTTCATCTGACCGCGTCGTTCGCGGCCTTCACGCCGCTGACGCTCCTGGACAAGCTCTCCATCGGGCGCGCGATGCTCGATATTCTGCGCACCAAGGGTAAGCCGTCGGACCTCCAGGAAAACGGCGGGATCTCCATGCTGGAGTGGCTCCGCCGCCGCGGCCAGACGAAACGCGCCATCGAGCGATTCTGGCGCGTTATCCTCGTGAGCGCTCTCGACGAGGAACTTCATCGCACCGACGCGCGCTTCGGCGTCGACGTTTTCTGGAAAGCCTTCCTTTCGAACAGCACCGGCTATCGCATGGGAGTGCCCGCCGTCCCCCTCGCAAATCTCTACGATTGCTGCAAGTCGGAGATCGAGAGCCGCGGCGGGGAAGTGGTTCTGCGCGCTCCGGTA
>WNFK01237136.1_pt1 | contig 46675 bp, 32 predicted proteins | sample 5400281 | NCBI WGS metagenome assembly WNFK01 (sample SAMN13153350, study PRJNA577476) | soil metagenome | isolation source: 20 cm soil on Douglas fir-dominated hillslope | place: USA:California | collected 2013-09-17
TACTGAACGCGATTTCGCGTGCATTGAGCGAAGGAAAGCATATCGAGATCCGCGGTTTCGGCACGTTCAAGGTGCGGGAGCGCAAGGCGCGCAAGGCACGCAACCCGCGCAGCGGAGCGGAGGTCATGGTTCCCGCCAAGCTCGTGCCGGTCTTCAAGGCGTCCAACGAACTCAAGGGTGCGGTGCGCGGCTGATCGAGAGCCGGCACCCGAAGGAGAGCGATGGGAAGCGGAAAGAAGCGCAAGCGTAAGAAGATTGCGACCCACAAACGGAAGAAGCGCCTTCGCCGCGATCGCCACAAGAAGAAAAACCGCTGACCCTAAGAATCCCGGTCCGCATTCCCACGGGGCCGATGCTTCACGTGGCCCGGCGGGTCCCTTCCAGGGACTGCCGGGCCGTTCCTTCCTCACCACCGCAGGGGAGCGTCGGTAGGCGCCTTTCTCACCCCCGATGACCATCCGCCCTCGCGTCGGCCGCCTCGACCGCACCCGTTTCGGTTACGGATTCGTGCGAGTCGGGGAAGGCGAGGACGATCTTTTCATCCCTCCGTTCGCCATGGGCGCCGCTCTCCACGGCGATCTCGTCGTCGCCAGCTTTCTCGAGACGAGGAGGGAAGGGGACGCCCACGAGATCGTGGAGGTGCTCGAGCGGGGCCAGCTGGGGATCGTCGGGCGCGTGGAGTCCCGGGGCCGCCAGACGCTCCTCTTCCCGGAACGGCCCGAGTTCCCGCGCGAGATTCTCCTCACCCTTCACGGCAGAGCATCGATCCCGCGCGGGGGGCGCGCGGTCGTGCGGCTTGCCGTCACACCGCCGGAGCCGCTCCAAGGCTCGGTCGTCGCCATCTTGGGGACCGACGACCCGCGCGAGGACAGCTTCATGGTCGCGCTCGAGGAGGGAATCGCGACCGATTTCGACCCCGCGGCGCTCGCGGAGGCGGAGGAATTCGCGGAGTCGTCCGTGGCGCACGCGTCGCAGGGAAGGGCTGATTACCGGGGCGATCTTGTGCTCACGATCGACCCCGAGGACGCCAAGGACCACGACGACGCGCTATCCGTGCACGCTTCCTCGGGGGGCGTGCACGAGATCGGCATCCACATTGCGGACGTGAGCCACTACGTCAGTAGCGCCGGCGCGCTCGACCGGGAGGCTCAGGCCCGCGGTAACAGCGCCTATCTCGCGGACGCCACCTACCCGATGCTCCCCGAGGCTCTCTCCGGGGGCCTCTGCAGCCTGGTCGAAGGCAAGGATCGTCTGGCGGTGAGCGTTGTCGTGGAGATCGACGAAGAGGGGCGCGTCACGAAGAGCAGGGTCGTAAGCAGCGTGATCCGGAGCACGGCCTCCCTCTCCTATCCCGAGGCCGCGCGGCTCATGCGCCAAGGGGGCGCAGGCGCCCCAGCGGCGCTCAGTCTTCTCGATCGGGTCGCCCGCGGGCTGAGGCGACGCCGGCTGGAAGAAGGAGGGCTCGATCTGGATCTTCCGGAAGTGCGCGCGCGGCTCGATGGGCGGGGCGAGCCGATTGCGTTCGAGGAGACGAAACGGCTCCCCACGCATGAGCTGGTCGAGGAATTCATGTTGCTCGCGAATCGCATCGTCGGCGGTCGCGCCCTCGCCCAGGAGCTGCCGTTTTTCTATAGGGTTCACGAGCGTCCCCGGTATGATAAGCTGCGTGCGTTCTTCGAGGCGGCCCGGTATCTGGGCCGTTCGGGGCCCACGCCCCTCGTGACGGAGGCGAAGCAGTTCCGCCGGTGGGCGACGTCAGGGAAAACGACGCGGGACCGGATCGTGAACCTGTATTTGCTGCGGGCCCTCGAGAAGGCGCGCTACGATCTCGTGGACGTCGGCCACTTCGGATTGGGGATGCGCGGCTACGCGCATTTCACATCCCCAATCCGCCGTTACGCCGACCTTGCCAATCATCGAATCGTGAAACGTTACCTGCTCGACGGTCAGAAACGCCCCAGCGGGGACCCCTGGGCATTCGCCGATGGATGGATGAGCGCGGGGGTGGCCGCGCACATTTCCGCGACCGAAATGACCGCGGACGACGCCGAGCGCGCAGTCTTGAAACTGAAAGCAGTCCGGTACGCCCTGCGGCGGTTGGGTGAGGAAGCACGCGGGACGATCGTGGGGCTCACGCCGGGTGGTCTGTTCGTCTTTCTGGAAGGTTGGAACATCGAGGGGTTTTTGCCGAAGCGGGCGATCGGCGATCCGACGTTGACGCTCGCCGAACACGGGTTTTCCTTCCGGTCCAAGCGGTCCCGGCACCGCTTCGGGCTGGGGGACTCGGTGGACGTCGTGGTTGCACGCGCGGATCTGGAACGACGGGAGATTGAGCTGGGGGTCAGGACGCGCGCGGAGCGACGGTCGAAACGTCCGGAGCGTTTGCGGCGTAAGGTTGGCGCTGGTCGCAAAGGCAGGCGTCGCTGAATCGGGCCGCGTGGGAGGAAGGGTCATGACCAAGACGAGGGAGCGCCGCGGGGCGCCACGTGTCGTCGCCAAGCTCGCGATGCAGATCGCGGGCATGGACGGCGAGGCGTCGGTGCTCACGACCGAGAGCATCAACCTGTCCGCAGAAGGTCTCCAGTTTCAAAGCAAGGTCGCGCTGGCACCATTGACCAAGGTGGCCCTGACCTTGCTGCTTCCGCCGTTTGGCCGAAGGCTCAGGCGCGAGCGTCTCGTGCAATGCCAGGGCGTGATCGTGCGCGCCGCGGAGATCGAGCGGCCGCGCCAGAAACGCAAGTTCGAGCTGGCCTGCTGCTTCACCGAGATCTCGGAGGAGGACAAGGCCCTGGTGGAGCAGTATGTCGTATGGCGGTCCATGAGAGGGATCGCGACGCCCCGCGCCGACGACGAGGCGGCGACGAACAAGAGGCGGTCGGCCGCCCGGTGACGGCCACCGACCGGGGGAGGAACCTCGCCCCGCCGGCCGGGGTAGAACCGGGCGTCCGGATTCTCACCAACCACTCCATGGCCGACGAATCGTAATGCGGCTGTCCAGATCTACGAGATTCTGTTTCGCCCTTGCTCTGGCCGCTGTGTGCGGGTCGGCCTCGCTCGCAGTACCCGCCTGGGCCACGCGTTACGCCGGCGAATTCCTTCGAATCGGGGTGGGCGCTCGAGCTTTGGGGATGGGGAGCGCCTTCGTCGGCCTTGCCGATGACGGAACCGCCTCCTATTGGAACCCGGCCGGCCTGGCGACCTTGGGCGAGCGCCAGGTGACCGCGATGCACGCCGAGCAATTCGGCTCGATCGTGCAATACGACTTTCTCTCGTACGTCACGCCGATCGGGTCCCCCGGGAAACCGAAGCAGGCGATCTCCGTCTCGCTCGTGCGCCTCGGTGTCGACAACATCCCCGACACGCGGGGGCTCCAAATCATCGACCAAAACGGAAACGGTAAATTTGATTATCCCGAGGATCTGCTCGTCGTGGACGAGAGCCGTTTCGTGTTCGATAGCGATAACGACGTTGCCTTGGTTTTCAGCTATGCTCGCGACGTCCGATCGGGACTCTCGCTCGGTGGAAACTTCAAGTACATCCGGCAGTGGCTCGGGGACAGTCTCCGCTCGAACGGCTTCGGAATCGACCTCGGAGTGCTTTATGTCGGGCGTAACGGTCTTTCGTTGGGGGCGACGCTCCGTGACGCAACCACGACCCGGATTCTTTGGAACACCGGAACGGGAGAGTTCATCGCTCCGTCGCTGCGTATCGGGGCGGCCAAGTCGCGCGGGTTCCAGGACCGCCGGCATCTCGTTACCGCGGCCCTGGACGTGCAAATCGGGTTCTCCGACGAACGGCTCTCGAGCCAGGCGAACCTGGGCGCCGTCACCTTCGAGTTTCATCCCGGACTGGAATACTGGTTCGAACGGCGCCTGGCGCTTCGGGCCGGGTTCGAGGCGCAGAACTTCACGGCCGGCGCTGGCCTGCGGTACCGGAAGTTCGGCCTCGACTACGCCTACCTCGATCATCGGGATCTCGACGCGAGCCATCGCGTCTCCGGCTGCTACCGCTTCTAGTCCGAGTCTGCGCCCGTTTGGGAACGCGGCGTGACCGCGATCCCAGCCGTCCTGGTTCTCGTGCTCGCGGGGGGCAAGAGCGATGCCCTTCACGCGCTGGGCCGCATCCGAACCGCGTCGGCACTCCCCTACGGTGGCAAGTACCGCGTCATCGACTTCTCGCTCTCGAACTGCGTGCACTCGGGGCTTGCGCGGATCGGGATCCTCACCCAGTACGCCCCGCTGTCCCTTCAGGGCCACATCGGAATCGGCCGCGCGTGGGACCTCGACCGGCGGGACGGGGGCGTGCGTCTGCTCCAACCCTACGTCCGCCAGCGCGAGACGAATTGGTACCGCGGCACGGCGGACGCCATCGTACAGAATCGAAACGTGATCGAGGACGCCCAGGCTCGCCATATTCTCGTCCTCTCCGGCGACCTCGTATACAAGATGGACTACGCCGAGCTGGTCCGCTTCCACGAGGAGCGGGACGCGGCGCTGACTCTGGTGACGGCACACGCCCCGACCGAGGAGCCCGAGCGCTACGGCTACGTCCACGCCGACCGGAGCGGGCGCGTGTCCGCGCTCGAGGAGAAGCCGAAGCGCGCGGGCGGACGCGTGGTGTCGGCGGCGATCTACCTTTTCCGCGCACGTGAGCTCATGGCGCGGTTGAACCGCGACGGGGAAGGGCCCGACCTGGTCCACCACGTGATCCAGCCCATGATCGCCTCGGGCGCCCGGGTATTCGCCTATCCCCACCGAGGCTATTGGCGAGACATCGGCACGGTGGACTCCTACTACGAGTCGAACATGGACCTGGTCCGGCCCGTGCCGCCCCTCAACCTCTATGACCCCGACTGGCTGATCTACACGCCGAGCGAGGACCGCTCGCCGGCGGTCCTGGGACCGGGCGCGGCCGTGACCCAGAGCCTGATCTCCCACGGCGCCCGCGTGGAAGGCGAGGTTTCGAGATCGGTGCTCTTCCCGGGAGTTCACGTGGGGGATGGCGCCCGGGTCGAGGATTCCATCGTGATGCACGACGCGCGGATCGCACCCGGCGCCCGCCTCAAGCGCACGATCGTCGACAAGCGCGTCGTGATCGGGTCGGGTGCCTCGCTCGGCTTCGGAGAGGGGACGCCGAACCGCGAATTCCCGGGAGATCTCGGCACGGGCCTTTGCGTGGTCGGGAAAGGCTCGCACATTCCAGAGGGTGTTCAGATCGGGACCAACACCCTGATCGAAATCGGCGTCTGCGCGGACGACTTCACTTCACGCGAGGTGCCGTCGGGCTCGGTGATCCGTCCCGGGGGACAGGGCCGCGCTCAGCCCGCGGTCCGTGGGTTGTCTGGAGGCGTTCCTTGAGCTTTGTTTCCTACGCGATGATCCTTGCCGGCGGCCTGGGAAGCCGGCTCTGCCTCCTCTCGGAAAAGCGCGCGAAGCCGGCCGTTCCGTTCGGTGGCAAATATCGCATCATCGACTTCACGCTCTCCAACTGCGTGAATTCGGGAATCTTCGATGTCGGAATCCTCACGCAGTATCGCCCGTTGAGTCTCCGGGATCACATCGGCATCGGCCGGCCGTGGGACCTCGACCGGAAACGGGGTGGGGTGGAGCTTCTGCAGCCGTTCCGAGGGTGGGCGGAAACCGACTGGTACCGCGGGACGGCCGACGCGATCTACCAAAATTGGATCCGCGTCGAGGAGCGCGAGGCCGAGCACATCCTCGTCCTCTCCGGCGACCACGTGTACCGGATGGACTATCGGCCCATGATCGAAGCGCACCTGGCCCGCGGAGCGGACGCGACGGTGGCGATCGCCGAGGTCCCACTGCAGGAGGCCCGGGGGTTCGGGGTGGTCGACACGGATGAAGCCGGCTGGATCCGCGGTTTCCTCGAGAAGCCGGCGGTTCCACCATCCGGGCAGATATCCATGGGGGTCTACGTCTTTCGCACGGCTTCGCTCCATGCCGTGCTGCGCGCCGACGCCGAGCGCGAAACGGCGCACGATTTCGGGAAGAGTATTCTACCCGCGCTTGTGAGAGACGGCCGGGTCCTGGGTTTCCGCCACGGCGGCTACTGGCAGGACATCGGAACGCTGGATTCCTATTATCGCGCGAATCTACAGCTCTTGAGGCCGGACCCGCCGTTCCCCCTGGAGGATCCTCGATGGCCCATCTTCACGCCGAGCACCGAATTCCCGCCCGCGAGGCTCGGCGCGCGCGCCCAGGTTCGCGCTTCCATCGTGACCCACGGCACGATCGTGAACGGGACGGTAGAGCGGTCGGTGCTCTTCCCGGGAGCGGTGGTGGAGGAGGGTGCCGTGGTGCGGGATTCGATCGTGATGGGGGAGTCGTGGGTCGGGCAGCAGGCGGAGCTTACCCAGGTCATCATCGACAAGCGGGTTCACGTCGGCCCCAGAGCGCGGATCGGTTTCGGGGAGGACCTGACGCCCAACCGCTCGTGCCCCGAGCATTTGAGCTCCGGGATCACCATTGTGGGGAAGGAGACACGAATCCCCGAAGGGGTCACGATAGGCCGGAATTGCAGGATTTCGGCGAACCTGATCGAGGAGGATTTCTCGCGCAGGACGATCCCGAGCGGTGAGGTGATGGAGCGCGAGCTCAACGTCGCGCACTGAATCGGTCGCCCGAGGGGCGGGGCGGCCGGGCTACTGGAGCCTTAGCCTCTGTCCCGCGCGAACCTGGCCATCGGGAAGCCGGTTCAGACGCACGAGCGTCGCCTGGGTCTTTCCGTAGCGCTTGCCAATCTCGGAGAGGGTCTCGCCACGTCGCACGAGGTGCGTATTGTGGCGGCCACGGTGGTGACGGCGGGGACGGTAGCTGAGCTCGTGCCGCTGGGCGCGCGAGGCTTCACGAAGCTCCGCCTTGGTAAGGGGCTTCGGCTTGTAGTTGGTTTCGAGCAGCGCCTGCACGTCGTCCCCCTTGCCATGCGGCACCCGGAGCGGCGTGCCGTCCTTGCCGGCGGGGGAGCGGTGCCGCACGAACATCGGGTTCAACGCCTTCAGGTCGTCGATCGGGATCTCGGTCACCTTGGATACGAGGCTCAAGTCGACCGGGCCGCGGACCACGACTTCGTCGAACCGGAACGGTGAGTTGGGAGGCAGCTCGAACCCGTACCGGTCCGGATTGGAGGCGATCTCCATTGCGGCCAGGAACTGCGGCACGTATTCCCGGGTTTCGCGCGGGAGGCGAAGGGACCAGTAATCATCGGTCCCTTGGCGGCGGATCGCACGCTGCACCGTTCCCTCGCCGCTGTTGTACGCGGCGAGAGCCAGGGGCCAGCTCCCGTCGAACATGCCGTAGAGCCTGCGGAGATACCGCGCCGCGGCACGCGTCGCGAGCTCAGGATCGCGCCGTTGGTCGACGTACGGCGTCATCTTGAGTCCGAAGATCTTCGCGGTGCCGCGGATGAACTGCCATGGACCGACGGCGCGCGCCATCGAGCGCGCCTGCATATTGAATCCGCTCTCGACGAAGACGAGATTCGCCAATTCCTCCGGGACGCCTTCCGCCCGCAGATTGCGGGCGAGGAGGTCCATGTAGCTGCCCGAGCGCACGAGCCAAAGCTGGAACTGGTCGCGTCCACGCCCTGTGTAGAAATCGATCCACTTGTCCACGCGTTCGTTCCGCTCCGGCTTGATCGACCGAAGCTTCGGCATCGTGCTCCCCTCGCCGTCGGATCCGTCATCGGCCCCGAGCGAGGCCTCCGCGGCGTTCTGTTTCTCGCAGCGGTCCTTGAGCTCTCCAAGCTCATCGCGCAGCGCGGCGGCACCCGGTTGGGACTGCGGCACCTGATCCAGCGCGTTGAGCGCGGACTCGATCGTGGAGAGCGCGTCGGAAGGATGGTCCGACTGGACCTGATCCTCTGCCTTGGCGACGCTCGCGCGGATCGAATCCAGGGGGTCCGGGACGTTGGCATCCGGAGCAGGCTCGGCCGGCGGCACCATCGTCTTCTCGGCAGCGCGCTCGGCGGCTGGGCTCATCCACGCAGGCATGTCGGGGCCGAATGCGGCCGCTTCCGCTCGCCAGGTGGCGACGAGCAGTACCGCGACGGCGGAAATGCACGCGATGGAGTTGCGTCGGATCATGAACGGGGCCTCCGTGGGTTGAGGGAGCGTTGCCCGGCGGGCTCGAGGCCTCGTCGTAGAGCGGCCCGTCGGACTATGGAAATCGCGTGATATTGCGCAAGCCCCAGTGGTGCAGTTCGCGCAGGCTACGTGCCCAGCTTGCAATTTGCAAGCGCCAAGTGATTGATTTTCCGTTCCCTGACCCCGGCGAAGGGTTTTGTCCATCCCTGACTCTCTACATCCCCGGTAACATTGCAAGCGACATGCCATGGATGTAGAACGGCGAGTTGACACCATTCGGCCGCGACCATATTGTGCAGAAACGATGAAAACAGCGGTCTCGACGCAGGTCCTCATCCAAGGCCTCGTGAGGAGCCCCGATCGGGAGGGAGCGCTCGCGCACCTCGATCCCGAGAGGGGTTTCGCGTTTGTCGCGCGCGGCGCGATGAGCTTCTCCGACGTGATCGACCCGACGATCTGGGTGAAGGAAAAGCTTTCCCTCGCGCTCACAGCGCGCGGAGATTCGGATGAGCCTCCGCTCCGACGCGCGATCGCCATGCTGCGCACCATTCACGCGGAGCTGATGGCACGTCCCGAGGGCGAGCGTACGTGGATCTCGGTCCTGCTCGTGCTCATCACCGACGGTGAGGGCATGGCGCTGATTGCCGGCGATTGTCCGTGCTATCGATTCCGTGCCGGGACTCTCTCGCGGCTCGGTCGAAACAATTCCGGGGAAGGCGCGGCACCCCCGTCCGGATCGCTCGGATCCGAGCCGCAGGTGAAGCTGGAAATGATCCCCCTCCTTCCTCACGTGGGCGACTGCTACATCCTCTCCACCCATTCGCTTCGGGAAGGCGAGCTGAGCATGCTCGCCCGGGACCTCACCTCGGCGCGCGACCTCGGCGCTCTGCTCCGAACAGCCAGCGCGGGAAGCCCCGAAAACGGGAGGGTCGCGATCGCCGTTCGTTCGGGAACGGGAGTGGATGCGGGCGCACCCGCGCGAATCGAAATGGATCTCGCATCACGTCCGGCTGATTCCACCCCGGCGGCGTGGCCGCCGGCGCCTGCTACCTCCACGCGGATCCCGTCGGACGAGGAAGAAGAGCTGGAGGAAATCGATCCGCTCGAGCTCGAGCCGATCGAGCCAGCCGAAGGAGCCGGGAGATTCGATGCCCCCGTGCCCGTTCTAGGGGTGCCCGAGCCTGCGGCCGCCGAGGAGATGGTGGAAGCATTCCGTGAGCAGCGCGAGGGCGTGGAGGAGGGGATCGGCGCGCCGGTGGAAAGCGGACTGGAAACGAACGGCACCGCGCGGATGGAACGCCCGGAAGAAGCAGCCTCTCCGGGTCCGGGAACCGCGGATGAGGAACCGGGAGCCGCGGACGAGGAACCGGCGCCGATCGTGACGCGCCCGGCCGGTCTTCCCATGTGGCCGTCCTACGGAGGATTCGCCGAACGGCGGCCGTGGTATGAATGGATCGCCCTGTGGGGAGGGGGCGCGCTCGCGATCGTCGCGCTCGCGCTGCTCATCCGCGCGATCCTGCCGGGGATTCTCGGCACGCCACGCGCGAAGGTCCAGCAGGCTGCGATGCCGCTCGGCTCAGGTGGGAATCTAGATCTCTTCTCCGACCCTCCGGGAGCGGCCGTCAAGATCGACGGCGTGCCTATCGCGGCGCGCACGCCGGCGACCGACGTTTCGGTCGCGCCCGGGAAGCATCGAGTCGAAATGGACTGGGGCGTCTACGGCACGCGGCTCGATTCGGTGATCGTCGCGCCAGGCGGGCGCGTAACGCTTCGCCCGCGTCTTCTCGGCTCGGTGGGTTTTCGTTCGTCCGATCCAGCGCGGGTCCTCGATGTCTACGTGGACGGCGCGTACGTCGGTTCGACTCCGGTGGCCCTCGAAAGCCTTGTGGTCGGTCGCCACCTGATCCGCTTCGGCGGTCCAGGGCTCAACACGAGCGCCCAGGAGGTCGAGGTGCTGCAGGGCACCCACGTCGATCTCACGGGCAACGCGGGAACCCTCCCTCCGAAGGGACGCGTGACCCTCCGGAGCGCGCTTCTGAGTGACACGGGATTCGAGGCCGGACGCGGCGATCCGATCTGGGCGGACGGCGAGATGCGCGGGGTCACGCCTGCCACCATCGAGCTCGGGCCCGGAACGCACAGCTTCCGCGTCGTTCGAAGGGGATTTCCGCCGCAGATCACGGTGCTCGACGTAAAGCCGGGCGGCGACCAGTTCATCACCGCCGAGTTCGGTGCCCATTCGGAAGAGCCGCTCCGATTCACACCGCCTTCCTCCGTCTCGATCGCGAATCCGCTTCCCCTCACGATCGCGCTTCCGGAAGGGGAGGGGGATCAGTCCATGGTCCTGTGGCTCTACGCGGCGCCTCCGGGCGGGACGTTTCAACCGCGCCGGATGACCCGGATCGATGAGACTTCGAAATCCTACGCGGCGTTGCTTCCCCCCGAAGTTCTCCGCAACGCGGCGCGCCAGGTGAAGCTCTACTTCAGCGGCCCAGCCTCCCGCCGCGCGCGCACAAACCCCCCCGCGGACGATGTCTGCATGCGGCCGATTACGGCGTCGTTTTGCGTCCCCGCGCCAGTCTCCCTTTGGCTCTGTCTACTGCTGGGGCACGCGCTCGCCGCGAGCGCGCCGATACCGGCCGCAGTCGAGGAGCCGTCCCGGTTTGCGGCCTTCCTTCTCGCGGCAGCTTCGCTCGGCGCGGCTTGCGTGGGGAGCCGTTACCACGCGCGGGTCCTTGCAGCGGTTTGGCTCCGGCGTCTCGAGATCGCCACCGGGATCGCCGCGCTTATCGCCGCTGGAGGGACTCTCGGGGCCGAGGCGGACCGGATGGCGGCGCCGCTTCCTGTCCATCCTCGCGCCGTTCGGATCGAGATCGAGGGGCGGGTGCTCGACTCCGTTGCCGCCGACGCCCCACGACCCACCATGGTGCTCGAAGCGACGCTCGTGCGCGTCGGACGCGCTTCCTCTCCATGCAAGTCCATGCTTCTCCTCCGATGGGCCGAGGATGGGCTCGCGCCGGCATGGGCTACGCCCGGCCTCTCGGTAAGGCTCGAGGGAGAATATCGTCCGCCCGAGGATGCACGGAATCCGGGATCCGCGGCCCCCGGGCGGTGGCTCGAGCGGCTACACATCGCGGGCACCGTGGACGTGGACCCAGCGAACGTGACCGTGCTCGCGGACCCACCCGACTCCGGCATTCCCTGGAGCGGGCTCCTGCGTCACCGCCTGGCGGGGATATTCTCGCGCGATCTCTGCCCACCCGTCGCGGCCCTAGCACGCGGCATGGCGCTCGGCGACCGCTCGGGAATCGCACCTTCGATCCGTGACGCCTTTCGCGACGGCGGGACCATCCACATTCTCTCCATCTCGGGCTTGCACGTTTGCGTGCTCGCGGGGATCGTGGCCACGGTCGCGGTGGCGGTCCGGCTCCAGGCGACGCCCGCGCTCTGGATCGAGCTGATCTCGCTTTGGGGCTACGTACTCCTCGTCGGCGCGCCGGCGTCCGCGGTCCGCTCCGCAATCTTGTGGACCGCGATACGCGCGGCGCGGATGCGCGGATCGGCGATCCGGCCTTTCGCGGCATGGGGCCTCGCGGGGCTCCTGCTCCACCTCGGCAATCCGGACGTGCTCGCGGACCCGGGGTTCCAGCTTTCCTTCGCCGCGGTCCTGGGGCTCTCCGCATCCGGCGGGTTCCGTCTCGCCATCCCCGAGGGCTCCGGGGGGCGCGGGGCCCTCCAGCGCGTGCGCGGCGCTATGGAATGGCTTCTCTCGCTCGCGCGGCAGAGCGCGTTCGCCGAAGCGGGGACGCTCGGGATCCAGGTGCTTCAATTCGGGGCGGTGCCCGTGGCGGGGCTCGTTCTCAATTTGGCCGTCATCCCGCTTTGCGGCGCGTTCATGGCCGCGCTCCTCCTGCACCTAGGGTGCGCGTTCTTGATTCCGCCCCTCGGGCAGGTCGCGGCTGGATCGGTCGAAGCCTCGGGTCTTCTCATGCTCTGGCTCACCGCGCGAGTCGCGGCTGTGATTCCACCCCTCCCCGCGCGCGCACTTCCGCCGCCGGCGGCGATCGCGGCCAGCCTCCTCGCGCTCCTGCTCGCGGCGGCCGCGTGGGAACACGCGCGAGTCGAGCGCCGCCCTCGCGATCGCAGGACGGCGCAATGGTGCGCTCTCTTCGCCCTGGTCCTCGCTTGGACCGTGCCCTTCGCGATCGGTCGCGGGCCGGAGCGGCGCGAGGCGTGGATGCTTGTGATCGATGTCGGTCAGGGGGACGCGGTGGTCGCCCATGCGCCGGGCGCGTCGATCCTGGTCGATGCCGGTCCTTCGACGGAGTCGCGGGACGAAGGGCGCCTTGCGGTGGAGCCGGCCCTGCGGGCGGAAGGCATCACTCGCATCCATACCGCGATCCTCTCCCACGCGCACCGCGATCACTACGGCGGGCTCGCTTGGCTTGCCGGGCGAGGATACTTGCGGTCGCTCTGCGAGAACGGGCGCGACCCGGGCGGGGCTTGGCGAGGCGCGATCCAGCTCGGGCTCGCGCGCGCGGGAGGGGCCCCTGTGGCCATCCGGGCGGATACGAGCTTCGTCCTGGAAGGAGGATCGCGGCTTCGGATCCTCGGAGCCGACCGCGGGCTACCCGCCGGGCGCTCCGCAAACGCGGAAGAGAACAATCGTTCCCTGGTGGCCTTTCTCGAAATGGGAGGCGCGGAGATTTGCCTCTCAGGCGACGTCGAGCGGGAAGCCGAAGCGTCGCTCCGGTGGAAGATCGGGATCGCCCAGGTGATGAAAGTGCCGCATCACGGAAGCAAGACTTCGAGCGACTCGGCCTGGGTCGCCGCAACGCGTCCCCGAATCGCGCTCATCTCGTGCGGCGAGCGAAACCGTTTCGGTCACCCGGACCGAGCCACCGTGGGCCGCTACCTGCTCCGGGGGGCGCGGGTTTTCAGGACGGACCAGGAGGGCGCGATTCGCCTCACCTTCGCCCCGCACGGCGCCTGGGTATCGACGCGCGCCCATCCGGCTCCCGAGTTCGTCCGATGGGACACGAATCCGGCGCTAACTCCTTCGGGACAATCCCCTTGAGAAGGCCCGCTTCCGATGGTATACGTAAGTAGGTGAAGTCGCTGCGGCTGCTCGTTCTGGCCTCCGGTCGGGGGACCCACGCGGTCAACCTGATCGAGGCGACGCGGGACGGCAGAATCTCGGGGGAAGTGGTTCGCGTCGTGAGCGATCGGCCGGACGCCGCGGTCCTTGGTGAGGCCGGCGCGCTTGGCGTGTCAACGCAGGTGCTTAGTCCGACGACGAGGGGTGCGTCCTTGGGTCCGGAAGCAGAGCGGACGCTCCTCAAGATCGCAAGCGATGATCGGATCGACCTGATCGCCCTTTGCGGTTTCATGCGCCTGCTCGGACCGGAGTTTCTCGATCGTGCTTCGGCGCCGATCCTCAACGTGCACCCGGCGCTGCTCCCCGCGTTCCGCGGCCTCAACGCACAGCGCCAGGCCATCGAAGCGGGCGTTCGGGTGACCGGAGCGACGGTCCACTTCGTGGACTCAGGAATGGACACGGGGCCGATCCTGCTTCAGGCGCCCTTGGAGGTCCTGCCCGGCGACACGGAGAAGACGCTCTCGGAGCGGCTGCTTCCTCTGGAGCATCGCCTGTACGTCGAAGCCATAGGACTGATCCAGCGCGGCGCGGTTCACCGCGAGGGGCATCGGGTCACAATCGATCACGGACAGTCCAAGAACCCGCCCGCGGCTGCCGGTGCCGATCGGAGGAAATGACATGAAAGCGGTGGAGCGCGCGCTTCGCCAGGTCGAGATCCCCGGACGCAAGCCCGATTACTCGGGGAAAGTTCGCGACCTGTACGACCTGGGCGACTCCCTCCTCATCGTGGCTACCGACCGGGTCTCGGCGTACGACGTTGTCCTGGAGGAGGGGATTCCCGGCAAGGGGCGGGTGCTCACGCAGATCTCCCGCTTCTGGTTCGAGAAGCTCCGCGACCTCACGCCGAGTCATTACATCACCACCGAAGTCGCGTCGCTCCCGGAGCCGTTCTCACGGTTTCCGGCGCTCCTTGAGGGCCGCTCCATGCTTGTCCGGCGCGCGAAGCGGTACGACGTCGAATGCGTCGTGCGCGGCTACCTCGCGGGGTCGGGTTGGAAGGAGTATCAGGCCACCGGCGAAGTCTGCGGGGTCAAGCTCCCGCCGGGGCTCAAGCTCTCATCGAAGCTTCCGCAGCCTATCTTCACGCCCGCCACGAAGGCGAGCGAGGGACACGACGAGAACATCACTTTCGAGCGGATGGCATCGATCGTCGGCGCCTCCGTCGCGGAAAAGCTCCGGGAGACGAGCTTCGCCATCTACCAGACCGCGGCGGCGCACGCACTCGAGCGTGGATTCATCCTCGCCGACACCAAGTTCGAGTTCGGAGAGCTCGACCAAGGCCCCCTCTGGATCGATGAAGCGCTCTCTCCCGATTCCTCTCGATACTGGCCGGCTGAAGGCTACCGGGAGGGAGTCGCTCAGGACAGCTTCGACAAGCAGGTGATCCGCGATTATCTCGACTCGATCCGCTGGGACCGCACTCCGCCCCCGCCGCGTCTTCCTGACGAAGTCCTGGAGAAGACAAGCCGCCGATACGAGGAAGCCCTCGCCACGATCGTAGGGAGCCCACGCGGCCGGTGAAGGAAATCCGGATCGGGCGCGCGCTCCTTTCCGTCTCCGACAAGACAGGTCTGGTTGAGTTCGCGAACGGGCTCGCGCGCCACGGGGTGAAGATCATCTCGACCGGCGGCACCGCCGCGGCGCTCAAGGACGCCGGGGTCTCGGTGCGCGACATCACCGAAGTCACCGGCTATCCGGAGCTCTTCGGTGGTCGCGTGAAAACCCTCCATCCCGCCGTGCACGGCGGGATTCTGTATCGGCGCGGCCTCGCCGCTGACGAGGAGGAGCGTCACCGCCACGGAATCGTCTCGATCGAATTGGTGGTGGTGAACCTCTATCCCTTCGAGGCGACCGCCGGGCGCGCGGGAACCCCCGACGCCGAGGTCATCGAGCAGATCGACATCGGGGGCCCCGCCTTGATCCGGGCCGCGGCGAAGAATCACGCCCACGTGCTCGTCGTCGTGAGTACGACCCAGTACCCCGAGGTGCTCGCCGCTCTGGACCGCGGGCGCGGGTCGGTTCCGGCGGAGATGGCCCGGGACTTCGCGCGGCGCGCCTTCGAGCGGACCTCCTCGTACGACGCGGCGATCGCCCGCCACCTCGCTTCCGGCCCGGTGAACGGCGGCACGGGGGCGCCGTCCCCAGGAGGCGTCAGCGCGCTCGCGGCCGGGCCCCGGAGCGTCCCGGAGCGGATCGAGCGGCGCTACCGTCTGCTGCAGAAGCTGCGTTACGGGGAGAACCCTGGGCAGGAGGGCGCTGTCTACGCGCCCGAAGAGGGGGGGCGCATCGAGGCCCTGACCCAGCTTCGGGGGAAGACGCTCTCCTATAATAATTTTCTCGATGTGGAGTCCGCGCTCGTGTTGCTTCACGAGTTCGAGGAGCCTGCGGCGGTCGTCGTGAAGCACCGGAATCCCGCCGGAGCCGCCGTCGCGGCGACGGTCGCCGAAGCGCTCGCCCTGGCGCGCGACGCGGATCCGCTCTCGGCGTTCGGCGGGATTCTCGGGCTGAACCGCCCGCTTGACGACGCGGCGCTCGAGGGAATTGGAACCACCTTTCTCGAGGTCGTGCTCGCGCCGGAGATCGCCGTGTCGCCGGCGCGGCTCGAGAAGATGCGCAAGAATCTGGTGGTGCTCGAGGTTCCGGATCTCCTGCGCGGGGCGGCCGACGCGCTGGCGACGCGGAGCCTCCTCGGGGGACTGCTCGCGGAGACACCTCCCAATCCGCCGCAATTTCAGAGCTGGATGACGGTGACGGCGAAACGGCCGACGGAAGCGGAGGAACGCGACCTGAGGTTCGCATGGCGCGTGACGCGGCACGTCATCTCGAACGCCATCGTGATCGCTCGGGACGGTCGTACGCTCGGGATCGGGGCGGGGCAATCGTCGAGGGTGGACGCGGTGCGCCTCGCGCTCCTCAAGGCGGAGCGCTCCGGGCACGACGTCCGCGGCGCGATTCTCTGCTCGGACGCCTTTTTTCCGTTCCCCGATTCGGTCGAGATGGCCGCCAAGGCGGGAATCGCCGCCATCGCGCAGCCGGGCGGATCGGTCCGCGACGAGGAATCGATCGCGGCGGCCGAATCGCGCGGGGTCGCGATGCTTCTAACCGGTGAAAGGTGCTTCCTCCATTGAGCCACGAGCTGCTCCTCATTCTCGACTACGGATCCCAATTCACCCAGCTCATCGCGCGGCGTGCGCGCGAGGTCGGCGTGTACGCGGAGATCGTGGACCCACGGCTCAAGCGGGCGGAGATCGAGAGGCGCGCCCCGAAGGGGATCGTGCTCTCCGGGGGACCGAGGAGCGTGCTCGAGGAAGGCGCGCCGGGTCTCGACGAAGGGGTGCTGGGGCTCGGCATTCCGGTGCTCGGGATCTGCTACGGCTTCCAACTTCTCGCGCGCGACCTGGGCGGCCGGGTCAAGGCGAGCGCGCGGCGCGAGTACGGCGAGGCGACGCTCGCGATCGAGCGCGAGGGACGTCTCCTCGCGGGCGTGGACCAGACCAGCCGCGTTTGGGCGAGCCACGGCGACGTCGTGGAAAGCATGCCCCAAGGGTTCACGCGCCTTGCGCGCACCGACTCGGTCGATGTCGCCGCGGTCGAGGACCCCGGGCGCGGCGTCTACGCCGTCATGTTTCATCCCGAGGTCGCGCACTCAACGCAGGGTACCCGGATCCTCAAGAACTTCCTGTTCGAGGTGTGCGGCTTTTCCGGCGATTGGACGATGGGGCAGGTCTTGCAGGAACAGATCGGGAAGATCCGCGCGCAGGTGGGGAAGCGCCGCGTCCTCTGCGCCTTGAGCGGCGGCGTCGACTCCTCCGTGGTTGCGGCGCTGCTCCATCGCGCGGTCCCCGGCCAGGTGCTCGCGGTGTTCGTCGACCACGGGCTCCTGCGGCTCGGGGAGGCGGAGCAGGTTTCGCGCGCCATGGGACAGCTCTTGGACCGGGATCTTCTGACGGTGGACGCTCGGGAGCGGTTTTTCTCGGCCCTGCGCGGCGTCGAGGATCCGGAGCAGAAACGGAAAATCATCGGGTCCCAGTTCATCGATGTGTTCGAGGACACGGCTCGGACGACCGGCGGGGCGGACCTCCTCGCCCAAGGCACGCTCTATCCGGACGTGATCGAGAGCACCTCGACCCGGGGACCCTCGGCGAAGATCAAGTCCCACCACAACGTGGGGGGGCTTCCGGAGCACATGAAAATGGAACTTGTGGAGCCCCTTCGGGAATTATTCAAGGACGAGGTCCGGGAGTTAGGCAGGCTCCTCGGCCTACCATCCGCGATCATCCAGCGGCATCCGTTCCCGGGGCCCGGGCTTGCGGTGCGGATTTTGGGTCCGGTGACCCCGGAAGCGGTGAAGACGCTGTCTCTGGCTGACGATATATTCATCACCGAGCTCCGGAAGGCTGGGCTGTATGACAAAGTATGGCAAGCATTTGCGGTGCTCTTGCCCGTCCGCACGGTGGGGGTGATGGGGGACGGGAGGACGTACGATCAGGTCGTGGCGCTTCGGGCCGTAACTTCGAGCGACGGCATGACGGCGGATTGGGCGCGGCTGCCGGACACATTCCTTGCCCGCGTCTCGTCCCGGATCGTGAACGAAGTCCAGGGCGTCAATCGGATCGTCTACGATATCAGCAGCAAGCCTCCCGCGACCATCGAGTGGGAGTGAGCCTGTGCCAACCCAACTCCGGGAGGTAGTAGTGAAGAGATCGGATTTCGGTTCGCCTCCGCGGGACGTGGACATGTGGCGTTCCGCCCGGGCTTGGCGCGCCGCGTTCCTTTCCGCGGCGGTAGCCTTGACCGCGCTTTCCACGGCGACGCCGCGTGAGTCGCGGGCGGCCGCGATCTCCCCGCAGGTGGTGGCGGCCGCGCGCGGGACGCCGCAGGAGGCGCTCCTCGCGAAGCAGGCTCAGCGCTACCAGTTGAGCCGAGCATGGGGCGTCGACCGGGTCTACCCCCAGTTCGCGCTCGACCTCGCCAAGTTTCCGCGCGGAGGAGTCGCGCACCGGAACATCCTCGTGGTGCTTTGCGATTTCGACGCCGACGCTTTCGGCCCCGCCGTCCATCACGCCGCGAAGTCGACGCCCGGCTACTACAACAGCCTCTTCTTCAGCGATGATCCGAACGATGGAATCATCAGCCTACGGGAGTTCTACCGGGCTAACTCCCACGGGCGGCTCATCGTTTCGGGGCGCGTCACGTCGGAATGGCTCACGATGCCGCATTCCTATGCTTATTACGTAAATGGGTGCTCCGGGATCTTTTGCGACAGCTATCCCCGGAGCGCGGCGAAGCTCGCCGAGGACGCCATGTCGGCCGCGTACGGCTCCTTCGGCCAGAACCTGAGCTTCTTTGACAACGACGGACCGGACGGGATTCCTCTGAGTGGTGACGACGACGGCTACATCGACGCGGTCGTCGTGATCCATCCCGGCCAGGGCGCCGAGGTCGCGCCGATAATCCAGGAGAACGACCTGCTCTGGTCCCACGAGTCGGGGATCGCGATCTACCAGGATTGCCCGCCGCCGAGCAGCCCGAACTGCCTGCCGGGGATTCTCCTCGGCGGCGTGCGGGGATTCCTCTACACGATGAACGGCGAATACAACTACGGGCCCGGCGATAACGCGAACGGGACCTATTGCCACGAGTTCGGCCATACCCTGGGGCTTGCGGATCTCTACGAGTTCAGCAACTGCGGCAGGTCGGTAGGAACCGGACTCGGGGTCTACTCGCTCATGAGCCTCGGGAATTATCTGCCGCTCAACCCCCCCGAGGCGCAGGGCAGCCGACCCGGGAATCTGGACCCGTGGTCCCGGCAGTTTCTTGGATTCGAGCAGCCGACGGTGGTTACGCAATCCGGGTCCTACCAGCTGCCGCCCCTCTCGCGGGGAGGAGGCGTTCTCAAGCTCTGGAAGAACGGGCAGCCCGGTAGCGAGTACTTCCTGGTCGAGAACAGGATCCACGAAGGCTCGGACCAGTTTCTTCCGGGCGCAGGCCTTCTGATTTACCACGTGGATGACACCCTGATCGACAACTGCCGCGATTGCGACAACACGTCCTGCTTCGATCCTCCCGCCCCGCATTACCGGGTCGATGTCGTGCAGGCGGACGGCTTGAACGAGCTGGAGACTCCGACCCCGTTGGACTTCGGGGACGGCAACGACTTTTTCCCGGGCGGCCTTGCCGTGCGGAGCTGGACCCAGTCCACGACGCCCAGCAGCCGCGACTACGCCGGCGCCGACACCGGGATCAGGATGACCAATATCGTCGGGGCGCAGGACAATGCCGACACCGCATCCTTCGACCTGTCCGTGTCGCTGGCTCCGGATCTCCTGGTCCAGGGGACCACGGTACGTGACGGAGGATCCGGAAACGGCAACGGCATCCCCGATGGCGGCGAGAGCGATACGCTCCTGGTGACGCTCCACAATTCCGGGACGGCATCCGCCGCGCTCAACTTGACCTTGAGCACCTCGGACGCCAACGTCACGATGATCGACGCGGCTTCGACGGCGCCTGCGGCGGCCTCCGGCGCTACGGTCGCCACGGCCACACCCTTCGTGTTCACCGTGGCGCCCTCCGCGCCGGTTCCACACGCGGTGACGTTCACGCTCGGTTGGAACGACGGGACCTCGTCCGGGATCGAGACCTTCACGCTGACCATTGGGATGAGCACCGGTCTCTCGGCGGATTTCGAGGCCGGGGTGGGGTCCTGGTCGTCCGGGCCGGTCGCGCCCGCCACCATCAACGAATGGCACGTCTCGACCACACGCGCCCACGGCGGCTCCACGAGCATGAAGGTGGGCAGCTCGCTGGATCCTTCCGGGGGGGCCTCGAACGACGCGAAGACCTACGCGGACTTCGAAGACGCCGCGCTCGTCTCGCCGATGTTCTATCTGCCGCCCGGCTCGCAGCTCGCCTTCTACTCCTGGATGGATGCAGAGACGAAAGGCGGCACCATGGCCTTCGATGGCGGGCGCGTGGAGGTCTCGGTACGGGGCGGACCATGGGAGCCGATTGCCGTGGACGGTGGCTACGGCCAGCAGATCACCTTCGATTCGGGAGCTTCGCTCCGGGGATCGGACGTCTTCTCGGGTTCGCCGCAAGCCTGGCGCCGGGTCGTTGCCGACCTCTCCGCGTATTCGGGCCCGGTCCAGGTCCGCTTGCGGTTCTCCACCAACGAGCAGAATCAACCGGTCTTCAGCACGGGTGCCCTCGCGCGGTACTACGAAGGCTGGTACGTGGACGATGTTTCCGTGGCGCCGCGCGTCAACCCGGGGCCCACGCCGGCCGTGATCTCGTTCAAGGGCGGCCCGAATCCTTTCCGCGTGAACCACGGCTTCACGTCGGCGATCAGCTTCCGTTTCAGCGCCCACGACGGGCTGCCGCATCCCGGGCTCGTCCCGAAAATCAAGGTGTTCGATCTTCTAGGAAGGCTCGTTCGAACGCTGGACGCGGCGCCCGACGGCCTCGTTCCCAGCGAATTCCGGGCGACGTGGAACGCGCTCACCGACGACGGCGGGCTGGCGTCGTCGGGGATCTATTTCGCCAAGGTGGACATCCTGGGTCAGACACAAACCTTCCGCGTGGTGCTGCTCCGGTAACGGCGGTTTGAACCTCGGGCGGGGCGTGTGGATGGGTGCGGCACTTGCCGTGTTCCTGCATGCCCCGCTTGCATTCCCCTCTGCTGCCTGGGCCCAGTCCGGTCCGTCACCGCGGTCCCCGGCGCCCTCGCACGAAATCCTCACGGCCCGCGCCGCACGGGAGGCCGCCCGCTCGCGCTGGCTGACGGCGCGGTGGAGCGGAACCCTTGCCGCGCTCCGCGAGGCGCAAGTCCGGTGGGACCAGGCCTCCGAAACGTATCGCTCCGTTCTCCGCACCGCCCCGCTGCCGGCCGCGATCTCCGCGAGGCAGATGGACGCATGGACCTCGGTAGCGATGGATCTTGTCGAGAACGGCGAATGGGCCCGGGGGCTCACCCTCTTGCGTGGGCCGCTCGCCTCTGAACGACCGCTGGTATCCATCCATGCGCTGGCGGCGGGCAGGCTCGAATCCCCCGCGGCGGGGCTGCGGGTGCTCGGCTGGCCCCCCGACGCACGAGGCGGTTCCAGGGCCGAGCGCCCGTCGACCAGGGACGAAGCCCAGCTCTACGTCGCCGCCACCCTATCCGACTCGGTTGGGTCGCCGCGCTCCGCGCGAGCCGCCCGCTGGCACCTGCTCGAGGAGCGGCGCCCGGACAGGGCGCGATCGTGGGCGCGGTACTCCCTCGCGCGGTCCCTTCTAGGAAGCGGGGAGCCGCTCCTCGCGAAGGCGATTCTCTCCCGGGCCCCATCGCGAACGAACCAGGAGACGCTCCTTCTCGCGGACATCACCGCGGCAACCGGCGATACGGCGGCCGCGGCGCGCTCCCTCATCGCGGCCGCCGCGCGGGGAGATCTCGCGACGGCCGACCGCTACGCGTCGGCCAAGCGTGCGGCGGGATGGGTCCAGGGGGCGACCCTGGACTCGTTGAGCGAGCGGGAGTGGATGAGCTTCGTGCGGGCGCTCGCCGACGTGGGAGAACCCTCGTTGGCGCTCCGCGTAATGGAGGGGCGCCGCAAGCCGGCTCCGGACGCCGCGGCCGCGTCCGAACGCGAGAACGTTCGCGCGTCTCTGCTGTATCGCGGGCGCCGGTACGAGGCCTCGTCCGCGGCATACCGCGTGCTCCTCTCGCGACCTGGCGTTCCTTCTTCGGGCAGCCGCGCGGACTTGGCGCTCGGTCTGGCCCGGTCGCTTCGCGCGCTTCACGACTTCGCGGCGGCCGACAGCAAGTTCGTGCTTGCCGCGGCATTGGACAGCGCGGGCACGACCGGGGAGACCGCGGCCTGGGAGCGCGTGCGCGAATGGGAAGACCAACGGACGCCGCGCGAGGCCGCGATTGTCCTCCGATGGGCGCGCACGCGGACCCGCACGCCATCCCTTGCCGCAGTCATGCGGGTTCACGAGGCGGTCGCCTGGATCCGCGCGGACTCGCTCGCCTCGGCCGATTCCACGCTCGGGGGACCGGGCCCCGAAGACGCCCGCGTCTTCTTCTGGCGCGGATGGGTAGCGTTGGCCCAAGGCGATTCATCCCGCGCCCTGCCGTCCTTCCGGCGAGCGTGGGAGCTCGACCCCTGGTCCTATGAGGGGGTCCGCGCCCGCGAGCTTGCCCGGCTTCGGGTCGACGCAACGCAGGGAAATCCCGACGCACGCGTCAGACACACGGCGCGTGCCGCCCTTCCTTCACCTTCGTCCGCCCGCATTCTGGATCTCGTCGGTTTCCACGACCTCTCGCTCGACATCCTGCGTTCCTGCGCGATGGGGGAGAGCGAGGCCCGCGCGAACGGATGCGTGGACGCGCTGGAGGCGGAGGGCATCTATCGAGTCGGGCACGCGGACATCGATCGCGATCTCAGGCTCCGCTTCCCCCCCGCTTTCGCGGGAGCGGTGTTTCGGGCCGCCGACGAGGAGAGCCTGAGCCCGGCGTTTATCTGGACCATCATGCGGCTGGAAAGCGGCTACAATCCCGCGGCCCGCTCGCGGGCGGGGGCGCTCGGGTTGCTTCAGCTCATCGTTCCGACGGCGTCGCGCCTCGCCGGGCGTCCTCTCTCGGAAGACTCCCTGCTCGACCCCGGCTTGAACGTGCGCCTTGGTGCGATGTATCTCCGCCGGCTTGTGCGCGAATTCGGCGATCTTCGTCCCGCTTCCGCGGCGTACAACGGAGGGGAGGAAGCGGTGCGGCGCTGGATCGCGGCACGCCCGCGGGTAGACGACCTGTGGGTGGAGCTGATCCCGTACCGTGAGACGCGGGAGTACGTGAAGCAGACCTACGCCGCGATGCGGCGGTACGAGGCGGTGTATGAAGCAGCGCCGGCGCGCTGAGGAGCGGACGTGCTCTTAACGTCAGAGCTGAAGCGCAAGGGCATCCATCTCGCGTCCCTCTCCATCCCGATCGCCTATTATCTGAGCCCTTCGTCATGGTCGAGGAACTGGGAGCGGGCGCTCCTCGCCTCGGTCATCCTCTCGCTCGCGATCGAGGTGTTTCGACTCAACAATCGCAGGATCCGGATCGTTTTTCGGCATTTTTTCGGCGAGCTCCTGAGGAATCATGAGGAAGCCTCGCTCCTGGGCTCGACGTACCTCCTGATCGCGATGCTCCTCACGCTTCATCTCTTCGACAAACCGGTCGCGGTTCTCGCCCTTGGGTTTCTCGTCCTCGGCGATACGGTGGCGGCGATCGTCGGAAAATCGATCGGGAAGATACGTCTCCTGGGGGGAAAGACACTCGAGGGAAGCCTCTCGTGCCTGGCCGTCTGTTACGGTCTGACGCTCTTCATGCCCGGGATCCCGTACTACGTGGGGTTGGTCGGGGCGCTCACCGCGACGGTCTTCGAGTTGCTCCCCATTCCGCTGGACGATAACTTCCGCATCCCGCTCTCGGCCGGCTTTGCGATGGAGCTCCTGCTTCGCTGATCGCGTCGACGGAGCCGGTGACAGACGGGCGCGCGGGCTTCGGGCGGACCGCGGATCCTTCTACATGTAAGTAGGTCGAATCGGCCTTGACACGCCCCGCATCCCATTCATAGACTGCGGGCGCCGGGAAGAGTCGTGAAGGGTTGTCTTGGGAGGCCTTTAGTCCCATATTCCCACTAGCTTACGAGATTCGCGCGGTCCCTTGAACCCCGGCAGCTTCGCGCTCCTGGGGTTTCGCTCTATCCGGTTGGGGCAGGGCCCAGGAGGCTCGGGGTCCCGCGCCTTCCCCGCCGGTGCCGCTGGCAGGAAACAGGGTTCAGTTCCGGGTTAAGGAGCCAATGGTTCTCAATCTGATTTCACGGGTCTTCGGGACCAAGCACGAACGCGATATCAAGCGGATGTGGCCGCTCGTGGAGGAGATCAACGAGCAGTTCGGCCGCGTGCGCGAGCTATCGGATGAGGGGCTCCGCCTGAAGACGGCGGACTTCCGCGCCCGTCTCGAGGCGGGTGAGACCGAGGACGTCCTCCTCCCCGAGGCGTTCGCCGTCGTGAAGGAGACGTGCCGCCGTCTCGTGGGGCAGACCTGGGACGTCTGCGGCATTCCGATTACGTGGGACATGGTGCCCTTCGACGTCCAGCTTCTGGGGGCCATCGTGCTCCACGACGGGAAGATCGCCGAGATGGCGACCGGCGAGGGCAAGACCCTCGTCGCAACGATGCCCATCTACCTGAATGCCCTCGGCGGGAAAGGCGTCCACCTCGTCACCGTGAACGACTATCTGGCCCGGCGCGACAGCGAATGGATGGGAAGGGTATATGAGTTTCTGGGGTTGACGGTCGGCTGCATTCAGAACGGAATGGATTTCGCCGAGCGCCGAGCCGCCTATGCCTGTGACATCACCTACGGCACGAACAACGAGTTCGGCTTCGACTACCTGCGCGACAACATGGCGCGACATCGCGAGCACCGCGTCCAGCGGGGCCACCATTACGCCATCATCGACGAGGTTGACTCGGTCCTGATCGACGAGGCGCGCACGCCCCTCATCATTTCGGGGCCCGTGGAGCACAGCATCCAGAAGTACGACGAGATGAAACCGGACGTGGAGCGGCTCGTGCGCACGCAGGGGCAGCTCGTGAACCGGATCCTGGCCGACGCCGAGGCCGTCCGGCAGGACGGCGAGAAGGAATGGGAATCGGGGTTCAAGCTCCTGCAAGTCAAGCGCGGCGCGCCGAAGAACAAGCGCTTCGGAAAGCTGCTCTCCGATGAACCTGGGTTGAAGCGTCTCATCCAGCGTGTCGAGCTCGAGCTTCTGCGCGACAAGCGGATGCAGGAAGCGGACGAGGAGCTCTTCTATTCGATCGACGAGAAGAACCATTCGATAGATCTCTCGGAGAAGGGCAGGGAGCTTCTTTCGCAGCGTGACGGGAATCTCTTCCTGCTTCCCGATCTTGCCACCGAGCTCAGCGCGATCGACGAGGAGGAAAGTCTGGAGCCGGGCGAGAAGGTCGCGAAGAAACGCGACCTGGAGCGGGTCCACGCGGAGCGGAGCGAGCGCGTCCACAACATCCTTCAGCTTTTGCGGGCGTACTCCCTGTACGAGAAGGATGTGGAATACGTCATCCAGGAAGGAAAGATCCTGATCGTGGATGAGTTCACCGGACGGCTCATGCCGGGTCGCCGGTACTCCGATGGGCTCCATCAGGCGATCGAAGCCAAGGAAAACGTCCACGTGGAGGGGGAGACCCAGACGCTCGCCACGATCACCATCCAGAACTACTTCCGCCTCTTCGAAAAGCTGGCCGGCATGACCGGCACGGCCGAAACGGAGGCGCAGGAGTTCTGGCACACCTACAAGCGCGACGTCGTGGTGGTTCCCACGAACCAGCCGGTCCGCCGTGTCGACTACGACGATGTGATCTTCAAGACCCGGCGCGAAAAGTACAACGCGTTGGTCGAGGAGATCGCGGAGCTTCACACGAGCCAGATCCCGGCTCTCGTAGGCACCATCAGCGTGGAAGCTTCCGAGACGTTGAGCCGCCTCCTGAAGAGGCGAGGCATTCCGCACCACGTCCTGAACGCGAAGTACCACCAGCAGGAGGCGGAGATCATTGCGGGCGCGGGACGAAAGGGCGCCGTCACGATCGCGACCAACATGGCTGGCCGCGGGACCGACATCAAGCTCGAAGCCGGAGTGATCCGCTGCAACCGCGCCTGCTTCGCGGAATCGAAGAGCCAGCTCACCCACGGGGTCTGGAAGGATGTCTTGTACTGCAAGGAGGAGATGCCCTGCGGACTCCACATCCTGGGCACCGAACGGCACGAGAGCCGGCGCATCGATCGGCAGCTCCGGGGCCGCGCGGGACGGCAGGGGGACCCCGGCTCCTCGCGTTTTTACCTCTCGCTCGAGGACGATTTGATGCGGCTCTTCGGGTCAGAGCGGATCGCCGGCATCATGGAGCGGCTCGGCGTTCAGGAAGGGGAGGTCATCGAGCACGGCCTCGTGACGCGCGCGATCGGCCGCGCGCAAAAACGCGTCGAGGCTCACAACTTCGACATACGCAAGCACCTCCTCGAGTACGACGACGTGATGAATCAGCAGCGCACCGTGATCTATACCCAACGGCTCCGGGCGCTGGAAGAGGACGATTTGAAGGAGTCGGTTCTCGACATGATGGGGGAGATCGTTTCGGAGCGGGTCGCATCCTATCTCCCGACGAACGAGCGGTGGGACGAGGAGGACTTGAAACGACTCCTCAACGAAGTGAGCCAGCTGGTGCTTCGAGCCGTCCAGCTTCCCGACGCGGGCGACCGGCATCCCAGCGCGGAGGAAATCGAGGAATCGCTGCTGCAGACCGTCCGCGGCGCGTACGAGGAAAAGGAGCAGGAGATCTCGTCGCCGATCATGCGCGAGCTGGAGCGGCAGGTGTTCCTGAACGTCATCGACGAGCATTGGATGGACCATCTTCGCGAGATGGACCACCTCCGCGAGGGGATCGGGCTGCGCGCGTACGGCCAGCGTGACCCCCTCGTGGAATACAAACGCGAGGCGTTCTCGATGTTCGAGGAGCTGACGCACTCGATCCGTGAGGAGACGGTACGGACGCTGTTCCGCGCGAACCTCGTGACCGAGCCGGCCCCGGCGGGGGGACCCGGTCGTGCCCCCGACCGCGTGCCGCCTCCGGCCCTCGCGCGTGCGCTTCCGCGCGTCCGCGCGACGCCCCAATCGGAGTTGCACGCCGCGGTTTCCGCGTTCGGAACTCCGACGAAGGGCGGGGCCGCGTCGGATCCCTCCGGGGATTCGCCTCGGCGGGCACCGTCAGTGACGCAGGAGCCTAAAGTGGGAAGAAACGATCCTTGCCCGTGCGGCAGCGGCAAGAAATACAAGAAATGTCACGGAGCTTAGCCAAGGAGGATGCCCATGGATGATAACGTTCGGGAAATCATGTTCCTCATCGTGGAACAGTTGAAGGCCTACGTGGACGGGAACGAAGACGCGCTGCTCGAGCTCACGCAGGTCCTGGACTCGGGGCGCCACGACGCCGACGTGGTAAACCAGGCGTTCGAAATGATCTTTCGCGCGCTGGAGCCTTACTCACGCGAGGACTATCCGGGTGAGGCAAAGCTCCCGCGCAAGAACGTTCGCGTTCCGACCGGTCCGGAGCGGGCCCTGCTCTCATCGCCCGCCTACACGTACTTCTTCCGGCTGAGTGAATCGGGCCGGGTAACGCCCGAGCAGTTCGAAGAGATCATGGCGCGGGCTCGCGAGGAGGGTCCGGCGTTGGACAGCGAAGCCAGGGCGGAGGAGCTCGCGACGGAAGTCCTGATCCACTGGTTCGATGAGGAGAATGGATTCCAGTTCGATCCAAGCTCCCCCCCGACGGCCCACTAACGTGACGACGCGCAAGGCAAAGCCGAAGTCCAAGGCGAAGCCCGAGAAGCGGGACCGGGCGGTGGGGACAGCCCTTCCCGCGTCCGAGAAGGCCGCGGCTCCCGAAGGCGCGCCCTCGAAGCCGGCCGCCACACGGGCCGCCAAATCGGGCGCTGCCGGTGACAAGCGGAGGGGAGGCAAGAACCTCGTGATCGTCGAGTCGCCCGCCAAGGCGAGGACGATCGGGAAGTATCTCGGACCCGGGTTCGAGGTTCGAGCCTCGAACGGCCACGTGCGCGACCTGCCCAAGAGCAAGCTCGGCGTTGATATCGAGAACGGCTTTCAGCCTTCCTACATCCTCATCAAGGGGAAGGCGAAAATACTCAAGGACCTGAAGCAGAGCGCCCGCCTGGCGGCTACGATCTACTTGGCCCCTGACCCCGACCGGGAAGGGGAAGCGATCGCCTGGCATTTGGCCGAGACCCTGGGAAACGGGTCGGACGCGAGAATACGCAGACTCGCGTTCTACGAGATCACGAAGCGTGGAATCATGGCGGCGCTCGAGACCCCCCGTTCCATCGACATGAACAAGGTGCACGCGCAGCAGGCCCGGCGCGTTCTGGACCGTCTGGTCGGATACCAGGTGAGCCCCTTCCTCTGGAAAACCGTCCGCTACGGACTTTCCGCCGGACGAGTCCAATCGGTGGCGCTGAGATTGATCTGCGAGCGCGAGGAGGAGGTTCGCGCCTTCGTGCCGCGCGAGTATTGGACCCTCGACGCCGATCTCGCGACCCCGAAAGACGAGCGCTTCCGCGCTCGGGTTCAGAAGAAGTCGGGCGAAAAGATCTCGCTCGAGAACGAAGCCCAGGCGAACGCCGCGGCCGCGGAGCTAGGGAAGCAATCCTTCCGCGTCACCGGTGTCCGCACCCAGGAGAAGAGGCGAAATCCCCTTCCTCCCTTCATTACAAGCACCATGCAGCAGGAGGCGTTTCAGAGGCTCCGCTTCAGCGCTCAGAAGACGATGGTGATCGCGCAGCAGCTCTATGAGGGCATGGACGCCGGGACCGAGGGACCGACCGGGCTCATTACGTACATGCGCACGGACTCGACCCGGACGGCGCCGGACGCCCTTGCCGAAGTTCGCGATTTCATCCAGACGACGTTCGGCTCGGACTACCTGCCGGCCGAGCCGCGGCATTTTCGGTCGCGGGAGACCTCCCAGGACGCGCACGAGGCGGTCCGCCCGACTTCCGTCGCCCGGACGCCCGCGTCCATGAAACGCCACCTGGAGCCCGACCAGTACCGGCTCTACGAGCTGATCTGGCAGCGCTTCGTCGCGTCGCAGATGAACCCCGCGCTCGTGCTCACGACCACCGCCGACATCATGGCGGGGGAGTACCTCCTTCGCGCGTCGGGAAGCCGCGTCAAGTTCGACGGCTTCGCGCGCGCGTATCACGCCACCTTGATCGAGGAGACCGACCGGGAGACATCCAAGCTCCCGCCGCTCAAGGAAGGAGACGCCCTGAAGCAACTCGGCATCCATCCCGAGCAGCATTTCACCGAGCCGCCGCCGCGCTACACGGAGGCGAGCCTGGTGAAGACCCTCGAGGAGAAGGGCATCGGGCGACCGAGCACCTATGCCACGATCGTGGGCACGATCCTGACCCGCGATTACGTGCTCCGCGACCGGGGCAAGCTGACGCCAACCGAGCTGGGCATGACTGTATGGAAGCTTCTGTTCCGGATGTTCGGCGACGTGTTCGAAGTGGAATTCACGGCACGGCTCGAACGCGAGCTGGATCGGGTGGAGACGGGAAAGGACGCCTGGGATCATGTGGTCGCCGATTTCTATGCGCCCTTCCAGAAGGACCTCACCGCCGCCGAGTCGCAGCGCGAGAGCCTCAAAGCCTCGCTGGCGGAGGAATCCGACCGCGAATGTCCCAAGTGCGGATCCAAGATGGTCAAGCGTTACGGGCGGAACGGTCCTTTCCTCGCCTGCCCGCGGTATCCCGAATGCAAGACCACCATGCCGGTCGAGGAGGAGGCGGAAGGCGCGGAAGCGCCGACGCAGCCGTGCCCCACGTGTGGAAGCCCGATGCGAATCCGGTCCGGCCGGTTCGGCAAGTTCCTCGCCTGCTCCCGCTACCCGGACTGCAAGGGGACGCGCCCGCTCGGGCTCGGCGTTCCTTGCCCCGACTGCAGCGTAGGCGAGCTGGTCGAGCGCCGGACGCGGAGGGGAAAGGCGTTCTTCGGCTGTAGCCGGTATCCGAGCTGCACCTTCGGTATTTGGGATCGGCCCGTCCAGCAGGCCTGTCCCTCGTGCGCGTATCCGCTCCTCGTCCAAAAACGCACCAAGACGAAAGGCGACTACCTCCAGTGCCCGAAGTGCAAGACGCGCGTCGACGCCGAAGCTTCCGAGGCCACGAGTGGAACGCTGGATCACTGATTTCCTGCACTACATGCGCGAGCAGCGGCGTGCCTCGGCGGGCACCCTCCGCGCGTACCGCGACGATCTGACGCGATTCGCCGTGTTCGCGCGCACGCGGCTTCGGCGCGAGGCGAGGGTTCCGGAGGATCTGACCCCCGAGCTTCTCGCCGCGTTCGCGGCCTCGCGCTCGCTCGAGAAGGCGCGCCGCAAGAACCGCCCCATCTCGGCACGCACGCTCGGCCGCGCGCTCGCCGCGCTCCGCTCGTTTCTTCGCTATCTGGAGCGCCGCGGAAAGACGGCCGCCGCCCTGCGCGGCGCGCTCCCGCGGGTGAGCACGCCGCAGCCTCTCCCGGCGGCGATCTCCGAGGTGCCCTTGAACCAGCTCATGGATCGTGCGGCGGCCTCGGTCCAAGATGGCGACACGCGGGCGCTCCGGGCGTTGGTCGCGGCGGAGTGGCTGTATGGCTCCGGGCTCCGCCTGAGCGAGCTGACCGGCCTCACGTGGAGCCGCTTCGATGTCCGGCGGCGGCTCGCGCGCGTGCTGGGGAAGGGGGGCAGGGAACGGGTCGTTCCCGTCGGAGCACGGGCCGCCGACACGCTCGCGCGCTACTGGACCGCGCTGGGCATCCTGCCCGCGCCTGCGCTTCATTTGATTCCAGGGCGCCGCGGGGCGGCGATTTCGCCGCGCACGCTCGAGCGGGACATCGGTGCGTTTCTGGGAGCGCTCGGTCCCAACGCGGCCAGCCATCCGCACGCGTTGCGTCACAGCTTCGCGACCCACCTCCTCGACCGGGGGGCGAACCTGCGTGCGGTCCAGGAGCTCCTGGGGCATCAGAATCTCGGGACCACTCAAATCTATACCCACGTGACCCGGCGCCGACTCAAAGCGGCCTACGCCCGCGCCCATCCGCGCGCGTGAGCCGGGTCCCGCGACGCGAACCCCACTCGAGGAGCCTATGAAGCGCGATCTTGTCTCGTTTGCGGATCTCACCCGCGCCGACGTGGATCGACTTTTCGCGACGGCGGCCCGTCTCAAGGCGGATCTTCGCGCGGGTCGGCGGCATCATGAGCTGGATCAACGTACGCTCGCCCTGATCTTCCACAAGCCCAGCCTGAGGACACGGCTCTCGTTCGAGGTGGCCATGACCCAGCTCGGCGGGTCCTCGGCCTTCATCACCGAGCGTGAGATCGGGATGGGCTCGCGGGAGCCGGTCTCCGACGTGGCGCGGGTTCTCTCGGGATACGTGGACGCCATCATGATCCGGACCTTCGACCACGACTTGGCACGGGACCTCGCTCGTCACGCGAGCGTCCCGGTGATCAATGGACTCACCGATTGGCTCCATCCCTGCCAGATCCTCGCGGACCTCTTCACGCTGCAAGAGCACGGCGTGGACTTGGATCGGGCGGTGATCGCCTACATCGGGGACGGGAACAACGTGGCAAACTCGTGGATCGAGGCCACGAGACTCTTCGGGCTCGAGGTCCGTATCGCATGCCCCGAGGGTTACGAGCCGGATCCCAAATTGGTTGCTCAGGCGGGGAAGTCCGGACCGGGACGCGCGCGCGTGCTGCGATCGGCCGCGGAGGCGGCCCAGGAAGCCGATGTGCTCTATACCGACGTCTGGGCGAGCATGGGGCAGGAAGCGGAACGCGAGAAGCGTCTCCCGATCTTTCGCTCGTATCAGGTCAATCGGTCGATCCTCGGGATGGCGAAGCCCGGCGCGTTCGTGATGCATTGCCTCCCGGCCCATCGTGGCGAAGAGATCACCGAAGACATCATGGAAGGACCGCAATCGATCATCTTTCCCCAGGCGGAGAACCGGATGCATTTGGAGAAGGCGATTCTCTACGATTTCCTCTTGGAGAATGCCTCGTCCTCGGGTGACTCCCGATCGAAACCGAAGAGATCGAAGGCAAAGCGCCCGGCGCCCCGACCGCGCACAGGGAAGCGCGCGGGGGCATCCGCCACGCGGCCCGCGCGGAGCCGACGCGGGCGGTGAGGCGACGCGCGGCTTTCGCCGTGGCGCTCGCCGCGGCCGCGCTTTCCGGCGGTTGTGCGAAACCGGACTTCCCGTCCGGGGGCCCGATCGACACCGTGCCTCCAAGGGTCCTGCTCACGACCCCGGCGGACAGCACGACGCGCGTTTCCCCGCAGGCGGAGATCCAGGTTCTCTTCTCCGAGTCCATGGACCGCGTCAGCGTGCGGGATGGGCTCAAGATCTACCCGCCCCCAGGCGCGCCTTCCTATCACTGGAGCGGTCGGTTGTTCCGCGTCTCTTGGGAAGCGCCGCTGCAGGCGAACACGACCTATCAGGCATTCTTGAGCGCCGGGGCAAAGGACACGCACGGCGTGCCGCTCGGCTCGCCCGTCACGATCCGGTTCTCGACCGGCGATTCTCTCGCTCCCGGGCGGATTCGGGGTGTGGTTCGGGGTAAGACGCTCCCGACCAAGGGCGTGCCGATCTGGGCCTATCCCGAGTCGCTCGGGCTGCTCCCCGATTTCGCGAACGCCCCGCCCTCCTACGCGACGGAGACCGACACGTCCGCCGCCTATGCCTTGACCGGGCTCCCGCTCGGCCGCGGATTCACGATCCACGCCGTTTATGATCTCAATCGAAACGGCGCGTTCGATTCGCTGACGGATGCCGCCGCGAGCTATCCGACCGTGATCCGATTGACACCGGAGAGGCCGGTCGCCGATAGTATCAATCTGGTCGCGGTCGATCCGCACGCGCCCGCGACCCTGACGGGAAAGATCAGCTCTCCCGATTCGACCGCTCGGTTCCGGGTCGAGGCCCGCGCCGATTCGGACACGACGTTCGTCCGTTTCGTGGAGCGGATGGGCCCCGGGGACTATCTCTTGCGCGTGCCGCCCGGGCGATACCGGTTGCGAGCGCTTCGAATGCGCGGTGCCGCCGGAGCGCCCGCGCGTGAGACCCGCCGCGACGGAGTCCTGGATGCCCGCGCCGAGGAGCAGTACGAGCATATCGACTTCCGGCTCGAGGGGACGGCGCCCGTTCCGGCGCCCGTACCAGAGCCGCCACCGGAACCCGAGGAGTAGCCATGGCCGATCCCAAGATGATGTTCGAGGGCTTGGCTGTCGCGCTGGTCACGCCGTACCGGAACGGGTTGGTGGATCTCGTCGCGCTCGCGCGGCTCACGAACCACGTGGTCGAGGGTGGAACCCGGGCGCTCTATCCCTGCGGCTGCACCGGGGAGGCGACGTCGCTCACGCGTGAGGAGCGCGAACAAGTCATTCGCACCGTGATCGAAGCCGCGCGGGGCCGCGCGTCGGTGATTCCGGGAACCGGAACCGCCGTTACCTCCGAAACGATCGAGCTCTCCCAGGAAGCGATCCGGTTCGGCGCGGACGGCGTGATGGTCATCACCCCCTACTCGTGCCGGCCGACCCAGGAGGGACTCCTCGCGCACTACCGCGCCGTTGCCGACCGGATCGACCGTCCCATGGTTCTCTACAACGTGCCGTCCCGAACGGGGGTCTCTCTGGCCCCCGAGACGATCGCGAAACTGGCGGAGCATCCCCGTATCGCCGCGATCAAGGAGGCGAGCGGATCGCTCGAACAGGCGAGCGCGATCCGCGCGCGTTCGGGAATCGCGATACTCGCCGGGGACGACGCCCTCTACCTGCCGCTTCTCGCGGTCGGAGCGAGGGGGGTCGTGTCGGTCGCGGGGCACCTGGTTCCGAGGGAAATGGACGCGATCCACGCGCACGCGTCCGCGGGACGCTTCGCCGAGGCGGAAACGATCCATCGAAAGCTTACGCCTCTATTCCGTGCGCTCTTCCTCGAGACGAACCCGGCCCCGGTGAAGCACGCGCTCATGCGCCTCGGCATGGTGGCAGGAGAGCTGCGTCTGCCGCTCGTTCCGGTTCGGGCCGAGACCGCCGCGATCATCGAGCAGACGCTCGAGCGGATCGGCGTCGCGGCGCCCGTTCGATCGGGCGGCTGACCGCCGCGTGGCTCCCACCCCGATTCTCCTCTACGGCGCCACGGGCCGCATGGGTCGGGCCGTGCGCGGCTGTCTGACCGAATTTCCGGAGGTCTCCCTGCGCGCGTGCGTCGCGCGGTCCCCGGACGATCTCGGCTGTCCGAAGGGGTGCGCGTGGATGACGCCCGAGGAGCTGTTTGCCGGAGGCCGCGACGCGCTCCCGGCGGATTGCGTGGTCATCGACGTGAGCCTCGCCGCGGGCACGGCGCGACTTCTCGACTGGCTCGAACGGACGCCGCGTGCCCTCGTGAGCGCGACCACCGGATTAGGCGGCGCGGAGGAGAAGCGCATCGCGGCGCTGGCCGCCCGGGTTCCCGTGGTCCGCGCGCGCAACCTGAGCGTCGGGAATTCGGTCGCGGCGGCGATGCTGCGCTCCATCCCGGGCGCAGCAAGGGCGCTGTTCGAGGTCGACCTGGTCGAGCACCATCACGGCGCCAAGCGGGACGCTCCGAGCGGAACCGCGCTGGCGTGGGCCGCGCTCTTAGCGCCGGGCGAGGTCCGCATTCATTCGATTCGCTCGGGGACGGTTGCCGGGATCCACCGGGTGATCTTCGCCGGCGCGGGCGAGACGCTTGAGGTCGTTCACACGGTTTCCGATCGGGCGGTCTTCGCGCGCGGTGCGCTCCGTGCCGCATGCTTCCTACATGGCCAGCCGCCCGGGCTCTACACGCTCGAGCAGACGCTCGCCGTCCCCTAAACGAGGTCCCAGGCAACGCGCATGCGCCAATCGCAAGCCTTCATTCCGACGCTCAAGGAAGATCCGGCCGACGCCGAGCTGATCAGCCACAAGCTGATGGTTCGGGCGGGAATGCTGCGCAAGCTCGCGGCCGGCATCTACACCATCTTGCCGCTTGGGTGGCGCGTGACGCGCAAGGTGGCCCAAATCGTTCGTGAGGAGATGGACAGGGCGGGATGCCAGGAGCTCCTTCTCCCGATCCTCATGCCGGCCGAGCTGTGGAAGGAGACGGGCCGCTGGGAGAAGTATGGGAAGGAGCTTTTTCGACAGAAGGATCGGCACGATCGAGAGTACGTTCTCGGACCCACCCACGAGGAAGCGATCACGGATCTCGTGCGAAACCACATCCGCTCCTATCGTGATCTGCCGCTGAATCTCTACCAGATTCAAACCAAATTCCGGGATGAGATCCGCCCGCGCTTCGGCGTCATGCGCGCGCGCGAGTTCCTGATGAAGGACGGGTATAGCTTCCATACCGATGAGGCGCAGCTCGCCGTCGCGTATGACCGCATGCGCGAGGCCTACGCCGCGGTGTTCCGCCGGTGCGGCCTGGAGTTCGTGATCGTCGAGGCGGATTCCGGGGCGATCGGCGGGGACGTGAACCATGAATTCATGGTGACCGCCGACTCCGGGGAATCGCTGATCTTCTCCTCCCAATGCGGCTACGCGGCCTCCTCCGAGAGCGCAAAATTCAAGATCACCCCTCTGGCGGCGGAACCGGTGGCCACGCTCGAAACCCGGAGCACCCCGAGCCGGAAAACCGTCGAGGAGGTGGCCACGTTTCTCTCGGTCGAGCCCGCGAGGCTCCTGAAGTCGCTCGTCTTCTTCGCCGGGGACGAGGCGGTCCTCGCCGTCATTCCCGGAGATCGCGAGCTCAACGAAGCGAAGCTCTCGCGTGTGCTGGGGCACCCCGCGCCGCGGCTCGCAACCGGTGAGGAGATCGAGCGACTGACCGGCGGCCCGCTCGGGTTCACCGGTCCCGTCGGTCTCACCGGGAAACTCAGGACGATTCTCGACGTTTGCATCCAGGATGGCCGGAACTTCGTGACCGGAGGGAACGCCCGCGACGTTCACTTGGTCAACGTGCGCGTGGAGCGCGATATTCCGGCCGTGGAGCGGGCGGACCTGGCGACGGCGCGTGAGGGTGACCTCTGCCCGCGATGCGGCGATCGGATGCGTCTGGGGCGGGGAATCGAGGTCGGGCACATCTTCAAGCTAGGCCTCAAGTACTCTCAGGCGATGGGGGCGCGCTATCTGGACGCCGAGGGGACTGAACGGATCATCGTGATGGGGACCTACGGCATCGGGATCACGCGGACGGTGGCGGCCGTGATCGAGCAACTTCACGACGCGAACGGGATCGTCTGGCCGCACTCGATCGCGCCGTATCAGGTGCACATCGTGCCGGTGAACATGAATCACGATCCGACGCGGGAAGCGGCAGAAGCGATGTACGCGCGTCTCGTGGCTTCGGGGGTCGAGGTGATCCTGGACGACCGGGACGAGCGCCCCGGAGCGAAGTTCAAGGATGCCGACCTGATCGGGGTCCCACTGCGAGTCACCATCGGGGAAAAGGGGCTGAAGGACGGCGTTGTCGAGCTCCGGGATCGCCGGACGGGAACAACCGACCGCGTTCCGATCGGAGATGCGGCCGAGGAATGTCGAAAAAGGGTCGGGGAGGAGCTTAAGAAGCTTTTGCCGTCCGGTTGACCATCCGGGCCAATCTGGATTTGCGGCGGTTGGCCACCGCTTTGTGAAGGACGCCTTTCCTCACGGCGCGGTCCAGCTTGGCAACCACGGACCGCATAAGTGGGTCATTGGCAGGCTCTTGGCGCGCTTTTTTCAGAAGAGTCTTGAGCTCAGACTTCACGGCAAGATTTCGCTTCTGATCGCGCAAATTCGTGTGGACTCTCTTTTCAGCGGATTTGTGCCGAGGCATTCACTCCTCCAGGTTGGAATTTCAGGTAAGTGTAAGCGGTTACCGTATCTGAGGATCAGCGGCGTGTCAAGATCCGAGACCGGCGCCGGAGGCGTGGTATACTTCTTCGGATGGCCCCGCGTCTTGGAAAACGACTAGGTATTTCCCACGTTTCACCCCCTGCCGGCCACGATCCGGAAAAGTTGCAGCGGAAGATCGCCTCGCTGCCGACCCTTCCGGGGGTGTACCTCTTCAAGGGGAAGGGGAACGAGGTCCTCTACGTGGGGAAGGCGAAGCGGCTGGACCAGCGCGTTCGCTCACACTTCCAGAGCCCCGACCAGATCGGCCCGAAGCAGGTCGCGCTCGTTCGCAAGGTCCAAGATCTGGATTTCATCGCGGTCGATTCCGAAGGGGACGCGCTCCTCCTTGAGGCCACCCTCGTGCGCGAGCATCAGCCTCCCTACAACATCCGGCTCAAGGACGACAAACGCTACCCCTACATCCGCGTTTCGTGGCAGGAAGCCTACCCGCGCATGTCGCTCGTGCGCCGGATCGAGCGTGACGGCGCGCGATACTTCGGCCCCTACACCGAGGTCAAGGCGCTCCGAGATCTGCTGCGGATGACCCAGACCATCTTCCCGATGCGCTCCTGCCACGACATCGACGCGCACATCGCGGCCCACCGCGAGTGCCTCGACTTCCACATCGGCCGCTGCACCGGGCCCTGCATCGCGATGCAGTCGCATGCGGACTATCGCGCGATGGTCGACCAGTTCTGCGACTTTCTCGCGGGGAAACGGGAGGACGTGGTCCGGAAGCTCCAGGCGATGCAGGCGGACGCCGTCGCGCGCCTTGAGTACGAGCGGGCGGCGCGAATTCGGGATCAGACGCGTGGGATAGAGTCGATCCTGGCGCGCCAGCGCATGGTGGACCTGACCGGCCCGGAGGCGGATGTCGTCGGGGTCGCGCGTGAGGGGGAGGCGGCGTGCGCCGTGATCCTCAAGGTACGTGAGCGCCGGGTCCTGTCACGGGACGTCCGGTGGCTTCAAGGGACGGAGGCGGCGGACGAAGCCGAAATCCTCCGATCCTTTCTCACGCTGTATTACACGAGAGTGGAGCAGATCCCGGGGAGCGTGCTCCTCGAGGTCGAGCCGCACGAGTTGAACCTGCTCGAACAGGTTCTTGCGACGATCTCACCGACGCCGGTTCGCGTGCGGACCGCGCGCGGAGCCGTGGAGCGGGCGCTCGTGCGGACGGCACGCCGGAACGCCTCCCTCCTCCTCGGGCGGGAATCCGAAGGGGATGGGGATAGGCCGCTTCGCCCCAACGAGTTCGACGAGGCGCTTGAGCTACAACGCGAGCTGGGGCTCACGCACCTGCCGCGGCGGATCCGCTGCTTCGACGTTTCCACGATCCAGGGCCGGCACACGGTCGCGTCGATGGTCACCTTCCGCGACGGGTCGCCGTTCAAGACCGAATATCGGAGATTCAGGATCGAGTCGGTGCCGGGCCAGGATGACTTCGCGTCGATGTCGGAGGCTGTGGCGCGGCACGCGGCGAGGGTCGAAGCGGGGGAGATCGAGCCGGCGGATCTGATCGTGATCGACGGGGGGGTGGGGCAGCTCGAGGCCGCGCGTCAGGCCGCGGCGGGGTCCCCGCTCGAAGCGGTTCCCTTCGTCGGACTCGCGAAACGCGTGAAACTCCTGATGAGAATTCGCGACGAAGCGCACCGCTTCGCGATCGGCTACCACCGCGCGCTCCGCACCAAGGCCGCGCGCGTCTCGGCGCTCGACGAGATTCCGGGGCTCGGTCCCAAACGGCGGGCGCTCCTGTTGCGGAAGTTTGGATCGCTGGACCGGATAAGGCGGCAGCCGGTCGAAGCGATCGCCTCGGTGCCCGGAATCGGGCCGCGCATGGCCGAACGCATTCTGCGGGGGGTTGGTCCAACGAATGGGGCGGCCGCGTGAGGGACACCCTCGAGGTTGCCGGGGCGAGCGTGACGACCGAACTGGGGCCCGTGTGGATCCTGGCGACCTCGGCGGGGCTGCGCGGGCTGGGCCTCGGGGAGAGGGAGGCCCCTTCCGCGCGCGAAGCGCGAGCGCTGGGAATCCGCTATGTACAACGCCCGCGCTGGACCGATCCAACACGGCGTTCGCTCGAGGATTACTTCGCGGGCCGCGAGCCGGCGCTCGACGTGAAACTCGACCTGGCCGAGGGCTCGCCGTTCGAGCGGCGGGTGTGGGACGTCACAAGGCGGGTGAAGTACGGCACCGTGGTCTCCTATGGAACGCTTGCCGCCCGCATCGGCGTTCCGGGAGGGGCGCGCGCGGTGGGGAACGCCCTCGGGAAGAATCCGGTTCCCATCGTGGTCCCGTGCCACCGCGTGATCCACGGCGACAAATCGATCGGAGGCTTTTCCAGCGGCCTCAAATGGAAGCGTTTTCTGCTGGAGCTGGAGCGGGGGCAGCTCGAGCTTGGGTGGGAACGGGGGAGAGAGAAGGGAAGCCGAATCGCATGAAGGGCACCCCGACGCGGCCGTCGCGGGATGCGGGTGCCCGGAGCGTGCTGGGGGAGCGGCTGAGACAGTTCCGGGAGCATTTGAGCCTGGAGCGCCGCTTAGGCGACAACACGGTCCGCGCCTACGTCCAAGATCTGGAGCAGTACGACGCCTTCCTCGTCGCCCGCGGGAAGCGCAGCGCGGCGGCGATCAAGGTCGAGGACGTGGAGGCGCACATGCAGGGCCGTGGGTGGGCCGCATCCACGGTCGCAAGGAAGATCGCCTCGCTTCGCGCGTTTCATGAGTTCTTGCGCCGGCGTGGCTTCGCGGAGGAGAATCCCGCGCTTCAAGTTCGTCCCCCTCGCAAGACGCGTCCGCTCCCGGACGTGTTGAGCGTGGAGCAGGTGGAAGCGCTTCTGGGGTCTCCGCGCGGCGAGGACCCGTCCTCGGTCCGGGATCGGGCGCTCCTCGAGCTCGCGTACGCGACGGGGCTGCGCGTGAGCGAGCTCGTGCGGCTCACCCTGGAGGAGGTGGATCTGACGGAGGATCTGGTCCAATGCATGGGAAAGCGTTCGCGGGAGCGGATCGTTCCGTTCGGCGCGAAAGCCAAGCAGGCCCTGGTCCGATATCTCGAGGCGGCGCGCGCTCATTTTCTCAAGGACCGGAGCGAGCGGGCGGTCTTCTTGACGCGCCTTGGCCGGCGGTTTTCGCGGATGGGCTATTGGAAGCTGCTCGATCGTTATCGCCGTGCGGCGGGAATCGATCAGCCGGTCTCTCCCCACACGCTCCGTCATTCGTGCGCCACGCACCTGCTGGAGGGAGGATGCGATCTGCGCGTGGTTCAGGAGGTCTTGGGCCACCGCTCGATCGAGACGACCCGCATCTACACGCATTTGGATCGTAGTTACCTGCGCTCGGAGTATTCGCACTTTCATCCGCGCGCCTAGCGTAGCCGGCACCGGGGAGGGGACTGATGATTCGACGGTTTACGGGAATCGTGGCTGCGTGGGTGGCGATCGCGACCTTCGGGGCGCCGGTGGGCGCAACGCCCTGGAATCCGGATGGAGACGGAACGCTCCTCTCCCGGGCCGATGGACGGTGGGGGCTTGCCAGCGCCGGGGCGGCCGAGACGATGTTGAGACGGCAGCCCGCGCCCGTGTCGCCCCGGCCGGCGCCGCTCTTGAGGAGGCTGCGCAAGGGCACCATCAGTGTGGGGGCGCAGCTCTCGTACGGCTTTGTGCGCGGCTCGTCCGAGCTGAACGATCATTTCGACGACGGCGTCGGATACGCGGTCCGGTTCCGTTACATGCTCAGCACGCGGGCCGCGCTCGGGTTTTCCTTCGAGAACCAGCGCTACAGCGTACGCGCCGGGCTGCCGGTCAGCACGACCTTCCAGGCCACGGACAGCCAGCTGGTCGTGACGACGGTCGCGTGCGAAGGGGTCGTCTGGTTCCATCGCGAGCGGGAGTGGACACCGTACCTCCTGGGAGGTCTGGGGATCGCCAGTCCCAACGTGCTCTACGAGCGAAAAGAGGCCAGGCGCGTGAACGAAGGCCCGTTTGTCGTGGTCGGGACGGGTGTGGAGAAGTTCGTGCGGCCACGGCTCGCCCTGGATTTCTCCCTTCGAGGCTATGCCGAGGTGGGGAACTCGGAGCTGTCGATGTTTTCCCAGGTGAGCGCAGGAATCCACCTGTACCCGGGAGATTGAACGCGTGAGGGTGACCTTTTGGGGCGCCGCGCGAACCGTCACCGGATCCAAACATCTTCTCACCGGGCGATCGGGAGCGTTGCTCCTCGATTGCGGCCTCTTTCAGGGCAGGCGGGCCGAGGCGGAAGCGAGGAATCGGGCGCTGCCGTTCGCCGCGGCCTCGGTGGACAGCATGGTCCTCTCGCACGCGCATATCGACCACTCCGGATCGATTCCCTTCCTTTGCAAACAGGAATTCAAAGGCTCGATCCACGCGACGGCGGCGACGGTGGACCTGTGTCGCGCCATGCTCCTGGACGCGGCGCACATCCAAGTCAAGGATGCCGAATTCCTGAACCGCCACCATCGCGGCCATCCGCAGCCTCCGGTCGAGCCTCTGTACACACCGCCCGACGTCGAGCGAGCGCTCACCCAATTCGTGCCCCACGCCTACGAGGAGCCCTTTGAGCCGCTCGAGGGAGTCGAAGTCGCCCTTCACGAGGCGGGGCACATTCCTGGGGCAGCGTCGGTCGAGATCCGGTGGAAGGAGAACGGCCGGGGGGGATCGCTCGTCTTTTCCGGCGATCTGGGACGTCCGAATCGACCGATCCTGCGCGACCCCGCGCCTCTGGCGCGTGCCGACTACCTGGTGACCGAGGGGACCTACGGGGGAAAGCACCATCCCGAGGAAGCGTCGCTCCGTGACTCACTCGGACGGGTCGTACTCCAGGCGCTCGAGCGAGGGGGGAGGATCATCATCCCCGCGTTCGCGGTCGGACGCACGCAGGAGGTCGTGTACGCCCTGGACAAGCTCTTCCTCGCGGGCCGGGTCCCGGAGGTTCCGATCTACGTGGACAGCCCGCTGGCGGCGAACGTTCAGGAAATCGTGCAGCGGCATCCGGAGGTCTACGACCAGGAGACGATGACCGGGATCCGACGCGGCGAGGATCCGCTCGGCCTTCGCCGGATCACGCTGGTGCGGGAAGCCGAGGATTCGATCAAGCTCAACGACAAGCCCGGGACGTTCATCACGATCGCGGCTTCCGGCATGTGCGAGGGGGGACGGGTGCTCCATCACCTGAAGCACACGGTCGAGGATCCCAAGAATACGATCGTGATCGTCGGTTACCAGGCGGAAGGGACGCTCGGGCGGCGCTTGGTGGAACGCAGGGAGGAGATCCGCATCTTCGGCGAGATCCACACCCTTCGGGCCGCGGTCGAGGTCTTGAACGGATTCAGCGCCCACGCCGATCACGACGCGCTCGTGGCGCAGGCGAGGTCGTGCGGCGCCCCGAAGGGCTGCGCGATCGTGCACGCCGATTACGAGCGGGCCCAGGCGCTCGCCCAGGGAATCGCGGAGCTGAAGCCCCGAATCCCGTCCGAAGGGGACGTATGGGAGCTCGGATGATACGGGAGAGGAGCCGCGCGCCGCGCGCGGGCTTCCGGGTCGGAGACCGCGTTCATCACCGCGAATTCGGCGAGGGGCTCATCGTCGAGGTCCGCGAGCGTGATGGGTTCGAGGTGCTCGAGATCGCGTTTCCGGACGGCATTCGCAGGCTTACCTCCCTCTACCCGCTCGAGACCGCGCGGGGAGCCGGACGTCCTCGCGCTCCGTCCGTGCTCTCGGCGGAGCCCGCGCCGGCGCCCATGGCCGGGGGGCTCGCCGTGCCCGCGCGCACGCAGTTCCGCGTGGCCGGGATATCGGAGGAGCTTTATCGGAAGCTGGCCGCCGGACCCTACGACGAGCCGAGCGACTTCGATTTGAGGCTCAGGATCGAGCGGTTCACGCTGCACCGGGGATTCGACCGGCTCCTCTCGCTCGATATGCTCCACGACGTGCAGAAATACGAGCACCAGAGCCAGGCGTGCATGACGGTGCTGCGCCGGATGCGCGGGCGCTCCCTCCTCGCGGATGAGGTCGGTCTGGGAAAGACGATCGAGGCGGGCATCATTCTCAAGGAGTATCTCCTGCGCGGGTTGGTTCAGCGTGCGCTGATCCTGGTTCCGGCGTCGCTCGTCGAACAGTGGGACCAGGAGCTTCGCCGCAAGTTCGATCTCGAGTTCGCGGTTCTGAAACACGGTACGGCGTGGTGGGAGGAGCCCCTTCTGCTCGCTTCGATGGACACAGCCAAGCTTCTTCGACACCGCGACAAGGTTGCGGCCGCTTCGTTCGATCTCGTGGTCGTCGACGAAGCCCACCGGCTCAAGAACCAGAAGACGCTCGCGTGGAAATTCCTGGACCGCCTCGCGCCTCGCTATCTCCTGCTTTTGACCGCGACCCCGGTCCAGAACGACCTCCACGAGCTCTACAACCTGATCCAGCTCTTGAGGCCCGGGCTCCTCGGCACGTACCGCACGTTCGGACGCGAGTTCATGCGGCGGGGGGACAAGCGCATGCCCCAGAACACGGGGAGGCTTGCCGCGCTTCTTTCGGAAACGATGATCCGCACGACGCGGGCGAGCACGTCGATCCGCTTCCCGCGCCGCGAGGTCTCGAACATCCTCTTCGACCTTTCGCCTCCAGAGCGGGATCTTTACGACAACGTGACCCGGTTCGTTCGTCGCGTGCTCCACGCGCATCGAGAACCGCGCCGCGGCGCGATCAAGCTCACCCTGCTGACGCTTCAGAAGGAGATGGGCTCGAGCACGTTTGCGGCGATTCCTACGTTGAGCAAGCTCCTGGCAAGGGAAGGCCCGGGACTCGAGCGCTCCGAAATGGAGGATCTGCTGCGCCAGGCGCGTTCGATCGAGACGAACGCCAAGTTCGAGGGAATCGCCAAGCTGCTCGGGGGCTCGCGGGACAAGTGCGTCATCTTCACGCAGTTCCGCGCGACGCTGGAATTCCTCGCGCGCTCGCTTCGCCAGCTCGGTATCAAGGTGGCGGTCTTCCACGGGGCGCTGTCCCTGCGGGAGAAGGAGGCGGCCATCGAGCAATTCCGCGAGCGTGCGCGGGTGCTTGTCAGCACCGAAGCGGGGGGAGAAGGGCGGAATCTCCAGTTCTGTCACTATCTTGTCAATTACGACCTCCCTTGGAATCCGATGCGAATCGAGCAACGAATCGGCCGGCTGCATCGCCTCGGGCAGACCCAGGATGTGAAGGTCTTCAACTTCACGGCAAGGAATACCGTGGAGTCATACGTGCTCCAGATCGTTCACGAGAAGATCAACCTCTTCCGCACGGTCATCGGCGACCTGGACATGGTGCTTGGGCCCTATGCCGAGGCGGGGTCCTTCGAGGACGAGGTCTTCCGGATCTGGGCGGCCGCCAAGGGAGAGCGCGATCTCGATCGGGAGTTCGCGAAGCTGGGCACCGCGCTCCTCGTCGGTAGGAAACGCTACGAGGCGGTGGAAGAGCTGGATCGCAAGCTCCTCGATGAGGTGGACCAGAATGGGCCATCGTAGCGGCGACCGCCGGCGGGCGGCGCTCCCGGAGATCCTCGCCTCGATCCTGGAAGCACGGGGGGCCGTGGTGTCCCGAAACGGGATGATCTGGGAGGCGGCGCTCACACCCGACCTTGAAGGCTCGCTGGGCGTCGACCGCGTGCGCCTGGTGGCGGCCCCGGCGGGACGCGCGGCGCGCGGAGCCGAAATGGATTCCGCGATGACCGAGCGGATCCTCCTGCTGGGCCGATCGCGCGGGCAGGTGACCCTCTTGGTCGCCCCGACACCCTGGCCCAAAGGAGCGACGCCGGTACCCAAGATTTGGGCGAGGCTTCACTGGAGGATTCGGTACGGGAGCGATGAGATTCCCGAGGAGCTCCTTATCCAGGAGCTCCCGGTCGGGAGCACGGGAGGCATGCGCGTTCCGCGCGACTCGCTGCTACGGCCGCCCAGAACCGAGGAGCTCGCGCGGATTCCGAAGCCGGATCCCCAAGCGCTCGCGGCCACCTGGACCCGGGCGCTCCGGCTGTTGGAGAGCCGCACCCGTCGCAAGCTCCGGCCCCACGAGGACCGCGCGCGGCGGGAGCTTCATCGCGAGATGCGGACGCTGAGCAGCCATTATCGGTCGCTCATTGCCGAGGAGCGGGCCGGGCGGGCCCGCCGTCCCGAGGACCGGGAGGCGGGGCGCATGCTCCAGCTCAAGGAGGATTGGGAGCGCAAGCTCGTGGCGGTCATTCGGCAGCGCGCCTTCGAAGCCGAGGCGACGCTCGTGGCCGCGGCGCTCCTCGTTGCCGTGCAGGAGCGCTAGCGCCGTTTGACAGGTTTCGCCCGGCACTGCTAGACTTGCCGGCTCAACCCGTACGGAGAAATTCATGACGACTCGCCTGGTCAAGCATCAAAAGTTGACGAAACGCCAAATCAAGGAAGATCCGCTCGTCACCGCGGCGTTCCTGGGCACCCAGGTCTGGGAGCAGCATGGAACCCGGATCCTCCTTGGTTTGGGAGCCGTTGTGCTCGCCGTCCTCCTCGTCTTCTTCGTCTCCCGCACGCGCACTCAATCGGAGAACCGCGCGTCGAGCGACGTCTTCCGAGCGGAAATGTCGCTGTCCCAGCAGGACTACGCGACGGCGATCCAGATGCTTCGGGAGATCGTGGATTCTGCTCCGGGCACGCACGCGGCGAGGGACGCGATGATGCTTCTCGGCGACGCCTACGCGGCGCAGGGGAAACCGGCCGAGGCGGTCACGTGGTATCGCCGATATCTCACCAAGGCCGGGAACGACCGCGACGTGAAGGTTGCGGGGCTCTACGGCCTCGGCACGGCGCTCGAGGACCGCGGTGATTTTGTCCAGGCCGCCGCCACCTACGCCGAAGCGGCGAAGCTCGGCCTGAACGACACCGAGCGCGGCCGAGCCATGCTTGCCGAAGCACGCTGCTTGGGCAAGGCGGGTCAGACCCAAAAGGCCATCGAGGTCTATAAGGAAATCCAAAGGCTGCCTGTCGTCGACCGGGGCGTCTACTCCGAAGCGGGCGTCGGCATGGGCGAGCTCTCCGCCTCAGCCCCCGTCCGGTAGTTTTCACCCGCCGTCATGGCGGAGCCCACCCTCCTTGCGCTGGTGTGGCACATGCACCAGCCATCGTATCGTGATGCCCTCTCGGGACGCGTCGTGCTTCCGTGGACACGCCTCCACGCCACGAAGGACTATGGCGACATGGTGTCGGCCCTGCGCCCCCATCCCCGGGTCCACGCCACCTTCAACCTGACCCCTGTTCTGCTGGACCAGCTGGAAGCCATCGCGTCGGGGGTCTCGGACGACTTCCTCGATCTCGCCCGAAAGCCCGCGGAGTCACTCACGCCGGAAGAGCAGCGCTTCCTGATACGGCACTTCTTCAGCGTGAACCCCGTGCGGATGCTTGAGCCTCACCCGCGGTATCGCGAGCTCAAGGCAAGGAGCAGCCCGCCGCAGGGCGGAGCCCGTGCTCCGCGTGAGCCTCCGCTCACGCCGGATGAGATCCGCGACCTTCAGGCTTGGTTTCACCTGGCGTGGGTGGATCCCATGTACTGGGATGAGGAGCCGATCCGGTCCCTGCTGCAGAAGGGCAGGGGATTCACCGAGGCAGAGAAGCGGTCGCTCCTCGACTGGGGCGTTGCCTGCGCGGGGCGGGTGATCGGAACCTATCGAGACGCCGCCAGCACGGGCCAGATCGAAATCGCGACGTCGGCCTACCATCACCCGATCCTTCCTCTCCTCATCAGCACCGACGCACCCCGCGAGGTTTCCCCTTCGATCCGGCTACCGATTCCGGCGTTTCGGGCCCCCGGCGACGCGGCCGAGCACCTGCGGCGCGCTAGGGAGAGCCACACACGGCGTTTCGGAGCAGCGCCCCGTGGGACCTGGCC
>WNFK01256010.1_pt2 | contig 46565 bp, 42 predicted proteins | sample 5400281 | NCBI WGS metagenome assembly WNFK01 (sample SAMN13153350, study PRJNA577476) | soil metagenome | isolation source: 20 cm soil on Douglas fir-dominated hillslope | place: USA:California | collected 2013-09-17
ATCTTGGCAGGCTGGTTAGGTCTGTTGCTTCCTTTACCTTCGCTCTGGTGGGCGTGGCATAGGTGGGCGAATGAGGCTCGCGGTCGAACTAGCCATGATAAGACTTATCGAATAACCCTTGTTAGCTTAGGGACAGCATCATTGGCTGTAGCTTGCCGGATCGCTGCGGTGCTTTGTTTCTTCAAGCACAGGACTATGCCTTTCGACGTCGGTGAAACGGGCTGGGCCGTTCCGACCATGAGTTTGCTTTGTGTCCTTACAATAGTGTCTGCGTGGTTCGGACTCAAACGATGTCGCTGGACGACTATTTTCTGCGCAATTGGAGTGATCCTCTACTCGCTGTCTTTCGGTGTCGCAAGGGTATAATAAATGCAAGCGAATATCTCTTAGATGCTCGGACCGAGGAAGACTAACTATGCCCATTTACGAATACATCTGTGAGGATTGCCAGACGCACTTTGAGAAAATTGTGCTGAATAAGACGCAGGAGATTGCCTGCCCGAAGTGCGCGGGGAAGAAGAACGCTATTCAGCTCTCAGTGTTCGCGGCGAATGGATCGAGCAACGGGGCTTCGACAAAGTCATCCGCCGGGTCTTCGAGTGGAGGTGGAAGTTGCTGCGGCGGCGGTTGCGGCTGCCACTGACACTGACATTTTGAAGGAGCCTTGACGCCATGTTGATCAGCCACTCTTCGCTGTTACCCTGGTGCTGCTGGCGATACCTGGGCCTGCTGTGCTCTACGTGACAAGCCGCACCATCGGTCTGGGCCGTAGCGCGGGCCTGGTTTCTGCGCTGGGCATCGGGGTGGGCACGCTCGTTCATGTGGCCGCCGCGGCGGTGGGGTTGTCGGCGCTGCTGATGTCGTCGGCAGCGGCATTCTCAGCTGTGAAGTATCTTGGCGCGGCATACTTGATCTACCTGGGCGTACAAAAACTGCGCCGTGAGGAGTATCTCGATCCTTCGCAAGAAGCCCCTCGCGTCAAACTGAGCCGCGTGTTTGGCCAAGGCATTATCGTCAATATCCTGAATCCGAAGACCGCGCTCTTTTTCTTCGCCTTCCTTCCGCAATTTGTGGACGCATCCCGCGGGAATGTCGCGTTGCAGATTCTCTTTCTAGGGACTCTCTTCGCGGGAATGGGCGTTTTTCGCTGGAACCGTCGCGCGTCATCTGAACCGGAATACTCGCTGGTTGCGCACGCAGCGGTACGTATCCGGCGGAATGCTGATTTCGCTCGGCGTGGCCACGGCATTCGCGGGCTCCGGCGGCAAGAAGTAGCACTGCAAGCCCATCCTGCGAGGGATTTCGCCAGCTCCAACGCGCCAGCAATTATTTTGCCGCAGGCATGGAGACGCCGCGCCTGTGTGTGACGAGCCAAGGGACCAGGTCCCGTTCGGCGAAGGCCTTCAGCCAGACGTCATGGCCGGCGTTGTGATATTCGGAATAACGCGGCTGCACGCCTGACTTCTTCAAGTCCTTCACCATTTGTCGCACCAGGTCTACAGGGACGGCCATGTCCACATCCCCCTGGAATATCCAGAGCGGGACGCGCGCGAGGGCTTTTGGATTCGTGAAATTGTCGTAGGCGCAGAGCACCAGCGCCGCAGCCCAACGATCGGGCTGCGCTTGCAGCAGCGCCCAGACGCCCAGTCCCCCCATGGATTGCCCCGCCAGATAAACTCGATCCGGATCGATGGAGAATTCCTTTTGCACCGCGGCGAGAATATCCAGCGCCATCTGGAGCTGCGGCGAAATCTCGTTGTTCTCCGGCTCGGACCAGAAGCGGTCCTCCGGGCATTGCGGCGCGAGAACAAGAGCGGGAAGTTGCGCCTGATTCGCCGGTGTTGTCCAGACGTGCGTGCCGTTCTCGTTTCCGCCGGAGATTTGCTTGAGGTTATCCGAGCCGCGGCCCGCCGCACCATGCAGCCAGAAAATCAGCGGGTATTTCTGACTGGCGTCGTAATTCGCGGGAACGAAGAGGCGATACGGCATCTTGTTGCCCTGCTTGTCCGCGTACGCCCTTTTGCGGAAAGTGACGTCGTCCTTCTTCAAAACTTGCGCCGAAGTTTGTCCGAAACCGCCGGCGCACGCGCAAATCGCGAACAACATCGAGAACAGTATGGACGCGCGAAGAACGGACATAGCAGTTCACCTCTTGCAAGCGGCAAGTTTTCGTTCCAAGACTCCGCGGCGATGGAAATTATAAGGCTGCCAACTACTGTGGCCGCGAATAATGCAGAATGTTTTTCGGCACGGGAATCTCGGGATTCCCGCGCGGGTCCGGAATCGGTGCCAGCGCGGTCCACTTCATGGGAAGAACCCCGGTCCAGGCTGATGAAGCGTAGTCTTCGTCGTCATCGACGGCGAAGCCGGTGCGCATTTTGGCGGAAGCTTCGACGAGCGGAACCGAAAGAACCATCGTACCCTTCAACTCCTGCTCGCTCGGCGGGCGCGCGGCGGCCCAACGGCCGCGGATGACGTATTCAACGAAGTCGCGCATCGCCGCGAGTTTTGCGGCCTCGCCTTCGACCTGCTCGGCCTTGCCCATGACCACAACGGAGCGATAGTTGACCGAGTGCCCTACGGCTGTGGGGGCAAAGACGATGCCGTCGAGCAGCGTCACGCTGAGGCAGAAAGGGGCGCCGCTCGCGAGCGTTTTCATGAGGCGGCTGGCGATCGAGCCATGAAGAAAGAGTTTGTCGCCGACGCGCACGTAGTTTGTGGGCACCACGAAGGGAAGAGCATCGGCGATGAAAGCAACGTGGCAGACAAAGGCTTCATCGAGAATGCTGTAGATCAGCTCGCGATCGTAGCTGCCGCGATCGGGCTTGCGGCGGATTTTCGTTTTCTCCGTGGGAGTGAAGTTGGTCATTTAGGCAGACTAGCTGGCACGCGTAGTTCCCGGCAAGTGCCAATCTGGCCGTCCCGAGATGCAAGCGCTGGGCAGGCGCTCTATCGTTCCATGCCCAGTTGCGTGAGGATGAAGGCGTAATCAAACGCCACTTCCTTCAGATAGTCGTAGCGTCCCGAGGAGCCGCCGTGCCCCGCGGCCATGTTGGTCTTCAGCAACAGCACGTTCTTATCGTCTTTCAGGGTCCGCAGCTTGGCCACGTACTTGGCCGGCTCCCAGTACATCACCTGGCTATCGTTGAAGGAAGTCTTTACCAAAATGGCGGGATAGGCAGTTTTCTTCAAATTGTCGTACGGCGAATACTTCAGCATGTAGTCGTACGCCGGTTTCTCGTTGGGATTGCCCCACTCTTCGTACTCGCCCACGGTCAGCGGCAAGGAGGCGTCAAGCATGGTGTTCATTACGTCCACAAAAGGCACATGCGACACCACCACCTTGAAAAGATCCGGGCGCAAATTCGTGACGGCGCCCATAAGCAGCCCACCGGCTGAGCCTCCCTCGATGGCAATCTTGTCGCGCGCTCCGTATTTGTTGGCGGCCAAATACTCGGTGCAGTCAACGAAGTCGGTGAATGTGTTCATCTTGTTCATCATGCGTCCGGCGTCGTGCCAGGACTTGCCCATCTCACCGCCGCCACGGATGTGTGCGTAGGCGATGACCACGCCGCGGTCCAGCAAGCTCAAGCGATTGCCGCTGAACGTCACCGGGAGCGAATAACCGTAGGAACCGTACGCATTTACGTAGAGAGGATTCGATCCGTCCGCTTTTTTCATGTCAACACGATAGACGACGGAGATCGGGACTTTTACACCGTCCCAGGCGGTCGCCCAGACTCGTTCGGACTTGTATCTGGAAGGATCGTAGCCGCCTGGCACTTCGTTTTGCTTGAGCAGTGTCGAGGAGTGCTTTTCCACGTCGTAGTCAAATACAGAAGAGGGTGTAATCAAGGATTGGTAGGAATAGCGAAAGAATTTCGTCTTGAACTCGCGATTGACTTGGGGAAAGGCCGTGTAGACCGGCTCTGGATAGCTGATGCGCTGTTTTGTTCCGTTCGCTAAATTCACAATCGTCAATTGCGGCAGCCCGTTCTCACGCTCCACCAGGACGTAGAAATCCTGAAATCCCTGGACACCAGAGAGCATGACGCTGTCGCGGACGGGGATGATCTCTTCCCAGTTCTTCTTCCCTGGATTGCTGACGGGCGCGGTCACGAGCCGGAAATTGCGCCCCTTGTCGTTCGTGCGGATGTAGAACTGATCCCCGATATGCTCGGCGTCATATTCGATGCCCTGCTCGCGCGGCGCAATCAACTTCCACTCGCCCGAGGGAGTTGCCGCATCGAGGTAGCGGACTTCGGAGGTTGTGTGGCTGCCCGATTCCAGCAGGATGTACTTGCGGCTGCGGGTCCTGCCAGCGCCGAGGTCGAAGCGCTCGTCTTTTTCCTCATAGACCAGGTTGTCGTTCTTGGTGTCCGTTCCGAGTTTGTGGCGATAGAGGCGATACTGGCGCTTCGCTGGATCTTCCACGGTGTAGAAAAGGGTTTGATTGTCAGCGGCCCAAACGATTGCTCCGGTCTTTTCTGCGGTATCGGGCAGGTCTTTTCCAGTTCGCAGATCCCGTACGTGCAGGCGGTACTGCCGGAACCCTGTGTTGTCCGTGGAATATGCCAACAGGGTGCCATCGTCGCTGATTGTGTGCGCGCCCAGGGCCATGAATTTTTCGCCCTTGGCCAGCTCGTTGACGTCAACGGTGAGTTGCTCCGCGGTCTCCAGGCTCCCCTTCTTCCGCGCATAGATTTGATACTGCTTGCCCGCTTCCCATCGTGAATAATAAAAATAATCGCCGTCTTTATACGGAACGTTTACGTCGGTTTCCTTGATGTGGCTCACCATTTCGTCATACAACTTTTTCTGCAGCGCTTCCGTCGGTTTCATCACCGCATCCGTATAAGCGTTCTCCGCCTCCAGATACTGCGCCACTTCCGGATTCGGTTTCTCGCGGAGCCAGCGATAGTCGTCCACGAGATTCCCGCCGTTGATATGGTTCTCGGTGCGGACTTTCTTGGCTGCTGGCGGAGTAGCGGCGACAGGCGAATTCGAGCTTTTCTCGTCACCGGCAAACAGCGCGGGCGGCATCCACGCAACCGCGAACAATCCAGCCAGAAGAAGTCCAACCGCAAGGCACTTGCGTCGCATCATTTTCACCCTCGATTTAAGAATTCGGTCCAGCGCGCCACGATGGCTCCCATCGGGCAAGGCCCACAGCATAGTCCAATTGACGCTGGTTTGGAATCGTGTACCCTGAGGGACGCCGCGCCGCATCGCTATTCCATACTGAGGCCCCATGGTAACGAAGAAAGCTGTGATCACCCGCGACACGTTTCAGTTTTTCAAAGACCTCGGCCGCCACAACCGTAAGGAGTGGATGGACGCGAACCGTGAACGATATCAGGCTGCCATCGTTCAGCCCTTCCGGCGCTTGCTGGAGGAACTCGCGCCCACGGCGCTGGAACTCGATTCGCGCTTCGACACATCCGGGCGCACCGGTCCGAATTTTTCGCGGATCAACCGGGATATTCGTTTCGCGAAGGACAAGACGCTTTACAAAACTCACATGTACTTGAAGTTTTCCGTTCCGGCGCCGGGTAAGCGGGAAACCGGTCAGCTGTATGTTGGCTTGTCGGTGGAGACTGTCACGGCGGGCTTCCGCATCTATTTGGGCGGAAAACGCAAGGAGTCCGCACTCGCACTGATTGCCGAGCCGCGCATAAACGCGGATTCCGGCTGGGTCGCAAAGCAAAAGAAGCGCCTCAGCCGGCGTTACGAAAGCTACTGGTATACGACGGTGAAGGGGGAATGGACAAAACACTCCGGCTGGCCCGCCGCGCCGGAGAATTGGAAAAAGATTTTGGCGTGGATCGTCCGACGCAAATTCACGCCCTCCGCGGCCACGCGCGCTTCTTTTCCGCGCGAAGCCGCCAAGGTCTTTCGCGACCTTTACCCGCTCCTTCGTTTCACTTCGTTGCCGGAGACTTAAATATTCCTTCTCCGAATGCATTTTTCTCTTGCATCTGCGACAACATGAAGAGGAATCAGCGGGGAAGCGGGCTGTCGCGTGGATTCCGAAGCGATTGACGCTGCGCGCACTCTCGAATACGATGCCGCACGTCGCTAGTTTGTGTTTTTGCATGCATGAGAAGGAGATCTGCTGCCAATGAAGCGCCGCCTTCGCTTTCTATGTTCCGCTGCGTTGCTCCTCCTTGGAGCGAATCTCTGCTTCGCCCAACAGCAACAGCCGCCTCAGCCGGAAAAAGCCGCGGAAAAGCCGAAAGAAGAAAAGAAGCCGGCAGTTCCCGAAGAAAAAATTGTCCAGAGCAAGCATTCGCCGAAAATCGGCGGGCAGGAGATCAAATACACCGCGACGCAATTCATGAAGTCCAGCACATCAGCGAGTCCGGCAAAGTGAAGCGCGTATTCGTCATCGTCGTTTGGCTCGGGGTTGCATTGCTTGGCGCGGGAGCGTTTGGCAAGATCGCTTTCGATCGCGGCGAGCCGCTCAACGCGACCTGGTTCGTTGTGGCTGCTGTCTGCTGTTATCTGGTGGCTTACCGGCTCTATTCCGCCTTCGTCGCCGCCAAGGTTCTTGCGCTCGATGATACGCGCGCCACTCCGTGCGAACGCCGCGACGACGGCCGCGACTTCGTGCCTACAAACAAATGGGTTCTCTTCGGCCACCATTTTGCCGCCATCGCGGGACCTGGCCCGCTCGTTGGTCCGACGCTCGCCGCGCAGTACGGCTACTTGCCGGGCACGCTCTGGCTGATTGCCGGGGCGGCGTTTGCCGGGTGCGTGCAGGATTTTGTCATTCTCTTTTGTTCGATTCGGCGCGACGGAAAATCGCTCGGCCAGATGGCGCGCGAGGAGGTCAGCGAACGCGGCGGCTTCATTGCGCAACTGGCTGTGCTGGCGATCATGACGATTCTTCTCGCCGTGGTTGGCCTCGTCGTCGTGAACGCGCTCAAGTCCTCACCCTGGGCCACCTTCACGCTGGCGATGACCATTCCCATCGCGCTGCTTCTGGGGCTCTATCTTCGGTTTGTCCGGCCCGGCCGCGTGCTCGAAGCTTCGGTCATGGGAGTGGCGCTGGTGCTATTTGTCGTCGTTGCCGGGCAGTGGGTGGCCGATTCTCCCTCCTGGTCTCGTGTATTCACGCTGAGCGGCGTAGCGCTTGCATTTGCCATCATCGGGTATGGCTTCGCGGCATCCGCCTTGCCGGTGTGGTTGCTGCTCGCGCCTCGCGACTATCTCAGCGCGTTCATCAAGGCCGGCGCCATTTTTACTCTTGCTGCGGGCATCCTATTCGTCCGGCCCCAAGTCTTAATGCCGCCGCTCACACGCTTCGTCGACGGCACCGGCCCGGTCTTTGCCGGAAAGATTTTCCCCTTTTGCTTCATTACCATTGCGTGCGGCGCGATCAGCGGATTTCATTCGCTGATCTCTTCCGGCACCACTCCGAAGATGATCCTTCGCGAAAGCCACGCTCGTTTCATCGGCTACGGCGCGATGCTGCTAGAGTCGTTTGTAGGCGTCATGGCCATGGTCGCTGCGTGCGCGATGCCGCCTGGGATCTATTTCGCGATCAACAGCCCGCCCAGTATTGTCGGGGGCGCCGGGAATGCGGCTGCTGCAACGATCAACGGCTGGGGCTACCCGCTGCAAGCACAAACCATGACCGATCTCGCCCATAAGGTTGGCGAACTGACGCTTTGGAATCGCGCTGGCGGCGCACCTTCGCTTGCCGTGGGCATGGCTCAAATCTTCTCCAACACCATCGGAGGCGAACGCCTCCTCAGCATCTGGTACCACTTCGCCATTATGTTCGAAGCGCTTTTTATTCTTACGGTGCTCGACGCGGGTACGCGCGTGGGGCGCTTCATGGTTCAAGACCTCGGTGGCCGCGTCTGGAAGCCCTTTGGCCGCACCGGCTGGATGCCCGGGATTCTGCTGTCCAGCGCCATCATCGTCGCCTTGTGGGGCTATTTTCTTTATCAAGGCGTTGTCGATCCGCTGGGCGGAATCAATTCGCTCTGGCCGCTCTTTGGTATCTCGAATCAATTGCTCGCCGCGGTCGCGCTCGTCGTGGCCACCACAATCCTGATGAAAATGGGCCGGCTCCGCTGGATCTGGGTGACGCTGCTGCCGATGGCGTGGCTCGTCGTCATCACCATGACCGCGAGTTATCAGAAAATCTTCGATGCGAATCCGCGCATTGGCTTTCTTGCGTACGCCAATGCCCTGGCCGCGCAAATCGTAGCCGGAAAAATTCCCTCCGAAAAAATTGCTGAAACACAGCGCCTCATTTTCAACCAGCGCCTCGATGCCGCGGTAACCGGCGTTCTTGCCGCCATGATCCTCGTTCTGATTGTCGAAGCGCTCGTGCAGTGGTACTCGATTCTCAGCCGCCGCAAAGAGCCTGCGCTTCATGAATCGCCCTACGTCGCGACGCGTTGGGCCGCGGACTTCTCTGGCGCCGCCCACGGAGACGATTGATGCGAAACGCTGCGAAGACTACCTCGCGTTTCCTGCGCCGCTTCTGGAGCGGCCTTCGCGAATGGTGCGGCGATGCCGCGTACGAAAGCTACCTTCGTTCGCCAGGCACGCGGTCCGGCTCTCGCCCTGTCCTTTCAGCTGAGGAATTCTACGTCGAGCAGCCTTTTCTTGCCGCTGCCGCCCGCTAGTCATACAATTCGGCGTAACTCCCCCACGCCGCTCTCACTCTAACGGAGGTAGCAACCATGGCCATCAATCAGGACAAGCTGCACGAATTTCTCGGCAAAGCCATCGTCGATTTTGGCGCCACCTTCAATGCGGCTTTGATTCGCATCGGCGACAAGCTCGGCTTGTATAAAGCCCTCGCTTCCGGCGGACCTCAGACTCCGGCGGAACTCGCCAAGCGCACCGGGACCGCCGAACGTTATGTGCGCGAGTGGCTAAGCGCACAAGCCGCCGGCGGCTACGTGACCTACGATTCGTCGAATGGAAAATTTCACCTCAGCGAGGAACAAGCTTTTGCCATGGCCGACGAGAGCAGCCCGGTGTTCCTGCCGGGAGCTTTTCAGTGTGCTTTGGCCGCTGTGAAGGCCGAAGAAAAATTGACGGAAAGATTCAAGACCGGACAAGGCATGGGTTGGCACGAACACCATCCGGAGCTCTTCGTGGGCACGGAAAGGTTTTTTCGTCCCGGTTATGCCGCAAACCTCATCAGTACCTGGATTCCTGCGCTGACCGGCGTCGACGCAAAACTAAAAAATGGCGCGCGCGTCGCTGATGTGGGCTGCGGCCTCGGTGCATCCACGATTCTGATGGCCAAGTCATATCCAAAATCTGAATTTGCCGGCTTCGACTATCACGACAAGTCCATCGAAACGGCGAAACAGCGCGCGAAAGACGCTGGCGTGGGCGATCGGATTCGTTTTGAAGTTGCCAAGGCGAAGGATTATCCCGGCAAGGACTACGACTTCGTAACGTTTTTCGACTGCCTGCACGACATGGGCGATCCCGCCGGCGCGTCGGCGCACGTCCGCAGTACACTCAAAAAAGACGGCACTTGGATGATCGTGGAACCGTTCGCTGGCGACAAATTGGAAGACAATCTCAATCCCATCGGCCGCGCCTTCTACGGCGCGTCGACGCTTCTTTGCACGCCGGCTTCTTTGTCGCAGGAGGTGGGCTTGGCGCTCGGGGCGCAGGCGGGAGAAAAGCGGCTATGCGAAGTGGTGACCTCGGGAGGCTTCTCGCAATTCCGCCGCGCCACGCAAACGCCATTCAATTTGATCTTTGAAGCCCGGCCATAGGCCTTGCAACTTGATAGGAACGTAAAACCGCACAAGTTAAAAGTCTTTAAGCCGGTCCCGGCCCTTGCTGCCCAGTTTTGGGATGGGGCTTCTTGAAATGACAACGGCGCGAGGGTAGACTCGCCTTATTCCCGGTTGGGCCCTTCAGATCACACTTCCTTAGGAGGGTTAAATGCGACGCATGCCTCGTCTCCTTTTGCTTCCTCTCCTTGCGCTTGCCGCTAGCTTTATCTACTTCACTTCTCCCGCGCAGGAGAAAACTTCCAAACCCGATTTTGATATGACAGCGAGTTACATCGAAGCTTGCAGCTGCGACATGTTCTGTCCCTGCTACTTCAACACCCATTCCACCAATCATATGGGCATGGGTGAACATCACATGGATGAACACTTTTGCCGCGCCAATCTCGTCCTCAAAGTGGACAAAGGGTTTTACAAAGATACCAAGCTGGATGGTGCCAAGGTCTGGATCGCCACTGATCTGGGCAGTGACTGGAGCACCGGCAAGGACTCCTGGTTGGTGGTGAATTTCGATCCTAGCGTCGGCAAGGAGCAGCAGGCCGCACTTGGCGACATCCTCGGCCAGCTCTATCCGATTCCATGGCAGAAAAAGGCAGCGGAAACTGCCGCGTTTTCATGGAACGTGGACACGAAAACGGGTGTGGCCCACGCCAAGATGGATAACGGCAAAGGCGAGGTCACGCTCGAGCGCGTCAACGGCAATGATCCCCGCCACGAAGTTGTCGTGAACAACTTGAAATACTGGGGAGCGCAGTCCAACGACGGCTTCCGCATGTGGAAGAGCAAGCACGAAGCCTTCGAAGGGGACGGTCACAAGTTTTCCTACGATGGCACGAATGGGTTCCTGATCACCATCCACTTTTCTGGAGATGCAAAGTCCGCCTCCGCGGACTGATCCTCGACTCGAATCGGCTCAGGCAGCCGCGCTTTGCTTTCTGGCAAAGCGCGACTGCCTGGCTAGAATTCTTCCTCGTCTTCACTGTTGTGTCTTAGTACGGTTATTTTGTGCGTGATCCGGATGTTATGGTTGCGGAGTCCGGCGAGGATGGCCCGGCGGGTTTCGGCGGGCAGCATTTCCGGCGCAAACACTCCCGCAAGATCCCGGGGGAGATATTTGATGAAAAGCGCCGCGACGTGAGCCGTCGCGTACGCCACCGGCGTTGTATATCGTCCTTGCTGGCGAATCTGATAGAGCGTGGGAAACGTGCAATCGCTGCGTATCAGCAAGTGTTGGTCTTCCTTCTTGCCTCGCTTCACTCCCTTCACCAGCACCGCCGCAGCGAAACGAGCGTTCTGTAGAATCCCCTGCCGGATCAGCTTGGCGATCATGCGCGGAGAAGACGTTTGAGGAAAGCGATGCCGGGTCATTCCCCGTGACCGGGACAGTTTTCCCTGTTTGTGCCAGCGTCGCAGCCGGTCGATCTCGTTCCCGCCGATTTTCACGTCCAAGTCCCGCATGGGGATGAAATGGGGCAGCGTGGCAACTTCATCTTGCGCCGCAAGCACCACGCGCGCCGTGCCGACGGGGTCGGCAAATCGAAACTTCTCAATCTCCGAAAAGCGCTTGCCCAGCTGAAACTTTCCATTTCGATAGATCTGCGGGTGTGAGACGGCCTCGTCGAACGAAACCTCCGGCGACCACTGAGAGATAGGATCGTCGCTCTCGCTGCTTTCGTACAACCGGATGTGCACGGCTTCGACTTCCTCCAGCAATTCCGCCGCGCGTTTCACGAGCAAGTTGGTCAGACCAGGCGCCACTCCGGCATTGATCAGCGCCACGCGGTTTTTTTCTTCGAATTTCTTTGTGTAGCGGAATTGCTCGGCCCTGAACGGATGGCGCGTCAGGTGGGAGCTGAGATCGACGTAATGCGCGCGCAGCCGCAGCGCCGCCCGCAGAACAATCTCATTAAACACCGACGCCGAAGCGTTGACGATGAGCTGGCAGCCCTTCGCGGCCTTCACGATTCCGCGCAGGTTTCGCGCGTTCACTTCCGTTACAGCAATAGTGCTTTTCTTGCCCAGGAAACGCCGCGCGCGGTCCGGATCGCGGTCTCCGCACCACACCGTATGTCCTTGCCGCTCCAGCAATTGCGCGAGAAGAGAGCCGGTTGCTCCGGCCCCTAAAACGAAGATCCGCATGGCGTGGCCAAAACTCTATCACAATCCGAAGGGCCGTCCTTAGCGGTGCTTTTCCGCTACCCCAATTGCGTACTTCAATCGGGCGGCGTAGACTATGGCTGTAACTCCGACCCCTGGAGCCTACGGGAGAGATAACCCACGGCTGCGGGGCGAGGTCCCGAGAAATGATCGGGGCCGAGGGTTTGGGCGGAAACGCCCGGGCCTCCCGTGCTTGGAAAGGAGCGATCACACCGAAAATGCGTACTTTTTCGGTGAGCGCCCGATTCCCAGCACTGGATCGGGCGGTTTTGTTTTAGAGCTCTAATGCGTCAAGGTAGCAGGGAGCTGCATCCAATAGGCACAACGGACCATGACCCTTCTCGACAAATTCGGCCGCCAGATCACAGACCTGCGCATCTCCATCACGGACCGCTGCAATTTTCGCTGCGTCTACTGCCGCTCCGCCGACCCGGAAAACTACCGCGATCACGACGAAATTCTCTCCTGGCCGGAGCTCGACCGTCTCGCCGTGATTTTCCTCAGCCTTGGCATCCGCAAAATCCGCATCACCGGCGGCGAGCCGCTCGTCCGCGAAGGCGTCGAGGACTACATCGCGCGTCTCCACGCCCTCGGCGTTGAGGACCTCTCCATGACCACCAACGGCCACCTGCTGGCCGAACGGTGCGACCGGCTCCTGGCCGCCGGCCTCCGCCGCATCAACATCAGCCTCGATTCGCTCGATCCTGGGCGATTCGAACGCATCACCAGAACCAAGTCTTTTTCAACCGTGATGCACAGCATCGATGTCGCGCAGAAATCACGCTTGGCGCCCGCCAAAGTGAACGCCGTCCTGGTCCGCGGCCTCAACGACGACGAAGTCGAAGCTTTCGCCTTGTTCGCCCGCGAGAGCGGCGTCATCATGCGCTTCATCGAATTCATGCCGCTCGATGCCGACCGCCACTGGACGCGCAACCTCGTCGTCCCCGCCGCGGAGGTTCATCAACGCATCCACTCGCGTTGGCCGCTCGAGCAGGTTCCGCACGAGCGCAGCGAGACCGCTCGCAAATACCGTTTTGCCGACAGCGCGCCCGGTGAAATTGGCCTCATCGCTCCCGTCACCCAGCCTTTCTGCGGCCATTGCTCACGCATCCGGCTCACTGCCGATGGCAAGCTCCGCACCTGTCTCTTCAGCAAGGACGATCATGACCTGCGGGCCCTGCTGCGCGAAGGAGCGTCCGACGAGGATTTGGTCACCTATATCAGCTCGATTGTCATGGAAAAAGAAGAGGGCCATCACATCAATGAGCCGGGCTTCGTACCACCCTCTCGCACCATGGTATTTATCGGCGGATAGTGGAAAACTAGCTGAAATATGAGAAAATGAAGCTTCCAGGCAGGGATCAGGGACCGCTTAGCAATAGCCTCTAAGCAGACAAAACACAATCCATGGGCAACCTAGTATCCATTTCGAGCACCCTCATCGGCGCAGACCAGCCAGCCACCATCCGCGCGCCGGAAATCGAAGCCGGAGTGGGCTGCGATTTCGATTCATACCTCCTTGTGCCGGACAATGCCCTTGATGATCGTATCGATGCCGCGAAGGCTCGCCTGGGCCGGGACGTAGTGATTCTGGGCCATCACTACCAGCGCGACGAAGTCGTCAAGTTTGCCGATTTCCGCGGTGACTCCCTCAAGCTCTCCTTCCAGGCTTCGCAGGCCGAGGCCCGCTACATCGTCTTCTGCGGCGTGCACTTCATGGCCGAGAGCGCGGACATTCTTCGCCGCGAACACCAGGTGGTTGTTCTGCCGGACCTGAACGCCGGTTGCTCGATGGCCGATATGGCCGACATCGGCCAGGTGGAAGCCTGCTGGAGTGAACTCTCTACTCTTCTCGATTCGCGCAAGATCATCCCCGTTACCTACATGAACTCGACCGCGGCCATCAAATCCTTTACCGGTGAGCAGGGCGGCTCGGTCTGCACCAGTTCTAACGCCGCCGGGGTCATGAAGTGGGCCTTCGAGAAGGGCGAAAAAGTTCTCTTCCTTCCCGACGAGCACCTCGGACGCAACACCGGTTATCGCATGGGCATCCCGCTCGAACAAATGATCGTCTGGGATCCCTATGAGGAATTTGGCGGAAACACTCCGGAAGCGATTCACAACGCGCGCATCATCCTCTGGAAGGGCTATTGCTCCGTGCACCAGCGCTTCACGCCGCAGCAAGTCGAGCGCGTCCGCCGCGAGCATCCCGGCACTCGCGTCATCGTGCATCCCGAATGCCGCTTCGAAGTCGCAGAGGCCGCCGATCAAATCGGTTCGACCGAGGGCATCATCAAAGCCATCCAGGCTTCTCCCGCCGGCACTGAGTGGGCCGTCGGCACCGAAATCCACCTCGTCAACCGCCTCGGCAAGGAATTGAAGGACCACAAAGTCATCTCGCTCGATCCCAGCGTTTGCGTTTGCACGACGATGTTCCGTATCACTCCGCAGCATCTCCTCTGGGCGCTGGAAAATCTGGGCGAGGGCAACGTAGTGAACCGCATTTCTGTCGATGAACGCACGCGCCACCACGCGCGTCTAGCACTCGACCGCATGCTCAGTTTGCGCTAGCATGAAGTAGGACAGACTTTAGTCTGTCTTCTTTTGTCGGCGCCGAGCGCCCGCCGAATGGAAACACCGTGGCAGACGAAGACGACGACGATCAGGAACAGGACGAAACCCCGGAACCGCCGCAGCGCCTCTTTACGCTGACCGAAGCGGAGCGTACGCGCCAGGAACTCGAACCCTTTCTCGTCGAAGCCATGGATTCCCGCAAGAAGCTCTCCGGTCTGGAAAACGAACTTACGGCGGTCGCCGCGCGCATCATGATGATGGGCGGCGTGCTCGTCCCCTACGAGAAACTGGCCGCGGTCCGCATGCAGCACCAGCAGCTTGCCGAAACGCTCAAGTCCGCGCTAAACCGCATTCTCGAAACCGGCTGCCTCATCAAGGATCTCGACGTCGGCCTCCTTGATTTTCCCGCCGTCATCAATAAGCAGGACGTCTATCTCTGCTGGAAGCTTGGTGAGGACCGCATCCGCTTTTACCATCGCCAGGACGAAGGATTCGCTAGCCGCCAGCCGCTCGATCCGCGCGATCTCGGCCCCGGCGACACCGTGCAGTAGCACAGGCTTTAGCCTGTGCTCTTTATCTTGTTTTCAGGCGCGGGCTCCTTTGCTGAGCAGAATTGATCCGCCATGTCATCCTGAGCGAAACGAAGGACCTCAACGTCCGTTCTTCGCCGGCTCAAACTGTGAGCGACTTTGACCGACCACCCCGAAAACCGCCTGAAAGACTCCGCCAGCCCCTATCTGCGCTCGGCTGCACACCAGCCCATCGACTGGCACGAATGGGGCGACGCCGCGTTCGAGCGCGCCAAATCCGAGGACAAGCCCATCCTCCTCGATATCGGCGCCGTCTGGTGCCACTGGTGCCACGTCATCGACCGCGAAAGCTACGAGAACGCCGAAATCGCCAAAATTATCAACGAACATTTCGTCGCCGTAAAAGTCGATCGCGACGAGCGCCCCGACGTCGACTCCCGCTACCAATCCGCCGTCAGCGCCATTTCCGGCCAGGGCGGCTGGCCGCTCACCGGCTTTCTGCTTTCCGACGGCAAACCCTTTTTTGGCGGCACCTATTTTCCGCCCGACGACCAAATGGGCCGCCCCGGATTCCGCCGCGTTCTTCTCGCCGTCGCCGATTCTTACCGCAATAAGCGCGCCGAACTCGAGCGCGCCGCCAACTCCCTCGCCGACGCCGTCTCGCAAGCTGAAGTCTTCACCGGCGCACGCGCCGACTTCGATCTCGGTGTCGTCGACGCGCAGATCAAATCCATCACCCAGCTCTTTGACATCAAAAACGGCGGCTTCGGCCGCGCCCCGAAATTCCCGCACTCTTCGGCCATTGATCTCATCCTAGAGCGCTACCAGCAAACGAAAGAGAAGCATCTCCTAGCCATGGCCGAGACTACCCTCGAAAAAATGGCCCGCGGCGGCGTCTACGACCAGCTTGCCGGCGCCTTCCATCGCTACTCCGTCGACGAACGTTGGCTTGTCCCCCACTTCGAAAAAATGTCCTACGACAATTCCGAGCTCCTCAAAAATTATCTTCACGCCGCGCAATTGACCGAGAATTGGCGTCTAGCCGAAACAGCCGAAGGCATCATCGCTTGGGTAAACGAAGTCTTGTCCGACCAGGTGAACGGCGGTTTTTACGCTAGTCAGGATGCGGACTACTCCCTGGACGATGACGGTGATTATTTCACCTGGACCCTGGACGAAGTGCGCGCCGTCCTCTCGCCAGATGAATCGAGTGTGGCCGAGTTGTATTACGACGTGGAGCCTCATGGAGAAATGCACCACAACCCAGCAAAAAACGTCCTATGGATCGCGCGTGACTTCGATGAAATCACGAAAACCACGAAAACGGACCTGGACACAGCCATGAAGCTATTGCTTCAGGCTAATGTGAAGATGTTGAATGCACGCCGCGCACGACCCACGCCGTTCATCGACAAGACCATGTACGTAAGCTGGAATGCGATGTTTGTGTCGGCCTACTTAGAAGCGAGCCGCGTGTTGCGGGAATCGGATCATCTCGGTTGCAGGGCATTTGCGCTTAAGACGATGGACCGCATGTTGAAAGAAGTCTGGAGCGAAAGCCGCGGCTTCGGCCACCGCATTGGCGGCCCCGCCCTTGAAGGCTCGCTCGACGATCAAGTCTTCAGCGTTGTCGCGCTCCTCGACGCATACGAAACCACGCTCGATCCGCGCTACTTCAGCGCCGCGCAAGAAACCATGGACCTCACCATCGCCCGCTACGGCGACGCCGAAGGAGGCGGCTTCTTCGACCGCCCTTCCGACGCCGCCCCCATGGGAGGCCTCGACGTCCGCCGCAAGCCCTTCCAGGATTCTCCCACGCCCGGCGCCAATTCCGTCGCCGCCATCGCCCTGATTCGAATGCACGCTTTTACCAGCGACGACCGCTACCACGCCTTCGCCCAAAAAACGCTCGAAGCTTTCGCCGGCGTCGCCCCGCAATACGGCCTCTTCGCCGCCACCTACGGCCTCGCCGCCACGCTTTTCGCGAATCATCCTCTGCAGGTCGTCATCACAGGCCATTCAAACGATCCCGCAGCCCAGGCCCTCGAAGCCGCCGCCAACCGCGTCTTCCGCCTCGGCAAATCCGTCCTCCGCGTCACCCCGGAAACGCCTCAACTCCAACTTGCGGGCGCTCTCAAAGAAACTCTCCCCCATCTCTCCGCCAAAAAACCCCTCGCCGTCGTTTGTTCCGGCCAAACCTGCCTCCCCCCAACCAGCGACCCCGCGCAACTCACAAGGTTTCTCCTAGAGTCGCAAGTCACTTCTGCTAAAAGCTAATTGCGCCGAGCGACGACCATTGCTAAGTTATTCTCAGGACCACGTAGCTGCCAGCTGCTGCGAAGCGGTTTTGATTTGGGGAGCGGCTCGGATTGTGAATCGACCACAAGGTTGAGGAGTAGTTCTGAGGTGGCTTGATATGCCCGACGTTAGAAGAAATTCTTGGGTGGTGCTTCGAAAAATTGTTTGGGCAATAGTCTTGCTCATTTTCTCCTCTGCTGGCTTCGCTGCCAATAGTGATCCACTAGCTAAAATCCCAGCTGAGCAGCGGCAAGCTCTTAAGAACCGCCTCGACGATTGCGTCAAACTCCAACGTAGCCAGGACTGGTCGAAGCTATACGACCTTGTTTCCGATACCGGGAGAGGCGGTATCAGCCGTGAGAAATTCGTAGCTGCAATGAAGGCAGGGCACGGCCGAGATTTTGCGAACGAGCCAGATTTGCTTGAGTTTTTTCCGAAGCACTCCGAATCGGGTTTGCCAGATGGATTTGACATCTACGGCTGTGCCAGGGCCACACGAGAGGGTCAATCTTACGGCGGCATCGCGATCACTCACGGTTTTTCACCGGCTGGACCTTTGAGGACATTTCTGACCATTCTTGCAAAGCGCTCGATGATCCCTCCTGGCAGGCGGGGACCCGCATGAAATGGACGATGCCAATGGAGGAACTTCGCTCAATTGCAGGTCAGCCCATCCACGTCGATACACCTCGCAAACCCTAGGCACAACAGAAGCGGTGGCAATAAACCCTAAGAGCACCACTTGAGTTCTAATCAGAGAAACGAGGGCGCGATGCTCGCACACCGCGCCCCGAAGAACACCCTCGAATTTCAATCAGACCATTCGCGGCTGGCCGGTTTTCACCAGTCACCAGTCACGAGTGACCAGTCACTTTTATTTCTTCGGCCTCGACTCCGGCGGCACCAATCCTGACACCCGGTAATACACCACCAGCTGCCCGTAGTGTTCTCCCGAGTGCTCCATGAAGCCGTAGGCCATGTCAATCACGCGTACCTGCTGATTCGCGTACGGATCCACGACCAGGGAATTCAGCCCCGCATCGCCTTTCGCTTTGATCGCCGCCGCGCCGTCGGCGAAGGATTTCTTCAGATAAGCGGCCACTTCCGCCTTGGTTTTTAGTTTGTCTTTCGAGAAATCTTCCTGGGCAGGCGATTTCTCTCCCTTCACCGGGTTGGTGAAGAAAGAATTCACATCCGCAACGTGCAGGAGTCCCTCCCGGAAGCTGCGCTGCTCCGGATTCGGTTTGAACTCGTACTTGTCCTCGGGGAAGTCCTCCGCCATGGCGGTCAGCTTTCGCCCGATGTCGTTCCATTGCTCAAGCACCGCTTGCGCCGGACTCACCGCCGGCTTGGGTGCCTCTTTCTTCTTTGTCGCATCCTGCGCCACTGCCGGAAGCACAGCCAACCCGGCGGCCAGCGCCAGACATGCCACCACACTCCACTTCTTCATAAGTTCTCCCCTCCGTTTCGCCCGGAAACCGGGCGTTCTCTCCTTCAGACGCACCACTCTGCCAGGCGTTTCCAGCCAACCAGCGTTGACTTGGTCTGCGGTACCCGGCACCCCCGCGGGGGTTCATCTTACGCAGTAAAACCGCCCTCGTCATGCAAATTCCCAAGCTCCGCATGCTAAACTTGCATCTTAGACTTGGGGGCGCCATCACCGTGAATTGGGGCTTTCTGCTGCTACGCATTGCCATCGGTTTAGGCATCCTGACGCTTCTTTACCTCTCTCAGCGCTTCTGGTACCGCGCCCTTTGGCGCGTCACCTCGCATTGGGGTCGCGTACCGCTACGAATTGGCGCCCGGCTGGCCTACATTGTTCTTCTCCTGCTGGTAATCGTTACCATGGCCCAAGGTCTGGTCTTCGGTCACGGAGCCTTCACCCGCCAAAGCTCCATGATCACCGTTATGACCGGCCTCTGGTTTTTCAGCGCCCTGTTTGGCTATCTCGCGGTCAAGGCAGTTCACGGGCTGGAACACCTCTGGCGATGGCTGCACTCCGCAACAGCGAAAAAGCTCGTCACCCAGCAAACTACCGCGCAGTCCACCTCCGCTTATGCGGAGACCGTTGCTGACCCGGGCCGCCGCTACTTTTTCCGCGCCGCCACGGCTGCCGCCGGCGCCGCCCCTTTCCTTGGTGCCATGTACGGTTTTGCTGCGGAGCGCTTAAACTACCAGGTCCGCCGTGTCGAGATTCCCTTGCACAATCTGCCGTCCGCTCTCGACGGCATGCAGATCGTGCAAATCAGCGATATTCACCTGAGCAGCTACATGTCCCGCGCGCAGGTGCGCCGCGCCGTGGACATGGCCAATGATCTCGGCGCCGATCTCGCCGTGATCACCGGTGATCTCGTCACCGGGAGCGGCGATTCGATCGCCGATTGCATCGACGAGATTCGCCGTCTTCACGCTCCGCTTGGCACCTGGGGCTGCAACGGCAACCACGAAATCTACGCGCGCGCGGAAGACCAAGCGGCTTATCTATACGCGCAGGCCGGTATGAAATTGCTTCGCCACGAAAACACGCAGATTACTTTCAAGGGCGCCTCCTTCAATCTCATCGGCGTCGATTACCAGCGCGAACGTGCTCGCAACGGCCAGAGACAGCAGACCCTTTCGAATGTCGAGTCGCTCGTCCGCCGCGATATGCCGAACATTCTGCTCTCGCATAATCCGAATTCTTTCAATCGCGCCGCCGAACTCGGCATCGAGCTTTCCCTCGCCGGTCACACCCACGGCGGACAGATCCAGGTCGAAATCCTCGACCATCGCCTGAGCCCCGCGCGTTTCATCACCGACTACATCGCCGGCCTTTATCAGCGCCCGCTTTTTGCGCCTGCCTCCAATGAACGCGCCGCTTCGAACGCTTCCGTCACCCGGGCGTTCAGCCCTTCGCTCTTCGCCTTGCAATCAGCTCCCATGGCGCATGTCTACGTGAACCGTGGCTTGGGCACGGTCGGCGCCCCAGTACGCCTCGGCGTACCCCCTGAAATCAGCTTGATTGTCTTGCGCACCGCGTAAACATTCTTCGCCCCCCGCCCTGCCGCTTCGGTGTCCCGCGCGATCCGTGGAATAAATCCCTCGAATCTTTGGTTCTTCCTATGTCGGCTGGATACGATTTCTTGGAAGCTGACTATTTGTGTCAACTCAGCCTTATTGCAAGCTGCTTGTTCTCAATTTGAATGACCCACAGTAAATATTGCGTCAATTCGTAGCGAGCTTGCATCCAACCACGTGAGTCCAGCCATGCGGAGGCTCGTTCGCGAATGCGTGGGGCGTGTTTCGCTTCGAAAATCTCGCTAAGGAAGAGGATTCCCTCATGAAGTTCACAGCAAAATTCTTGAAAATTCTCGTTGTTTTTACACTTTCGATTTTTCTGCTCCCCGCTGTAACACAAGCGCAACAGTACACCCAAAAGAACTTGGTCTCCGATCTTCCTCAACCAAACAACGCGGACGGAACAAAAGTCCTCGTTGACCCCAACCTCAAAAATCCCTGGGGCCTCACGCGCTCCTCCACTAATCCCGCTCGGCCCGGAAGCCCCTGGTGGGTCGGCAACAACAATTCCGGTACCTCTACCCTCTACGACGGCAACGGCAATCCCATCAATATCTTCACTGAAGCCGGCGGCATTGCTGGAAATTTCGTCATCGTTCCACCTCCCGGCTTTGCGCCGGGCACGCAATCCACTCCCACTGGGGTCGTCGTCAATGGCAGCCCCACTGATTTCCTCCTGGACAAGGGCACCCCTGCCGGTTTGCCTGCCGTTTTCATCTTCGCGACGGAAGATGGCACCATTTCCGGTTGGAACCCTGGCGCCAACCTTGCCATGGGCGCCAAGCCGCCTTCCATCAATGCGGTTCTCGAAGTGGACAACTCCGACAATGGCTCCGCGAATGGCGCGGTCTACAAGGGCATGACTTCCGCCGACGTCAACGGAAAGCGTTTCCTCTACGTTACCAATTTTCGCTCCGCCAGAGTCGAAGTCTACGACACCACTTTCAAGCGCGTACGCCTCGATGAAGATGCTTTCGAAGCAGAGGGCGTTCCGCGCGGCTTTGCTCCCTTCAACGTCCAAAACATCGGCGGCACGCTCTTCGTCACCTACGCCAAGCAGGATGCGCCCAGGCACGACCCCGTCGGTGGGGCTGGCCTTGGTTTTGTCGAAATCTTTACTCCCTCGGGCAAGCACATCGGCCACCTCGAGCGCGGCGACTGGTTCAACGCTCCCTGGGGCGTTGTGTGGACCACGCGCGATTTCGGCGAGTTCAGCAACGCCATCCTCGTTGGCAATTTCCGCAGCGGATGGATCGCCGCATTCAACGGCTTCACCCACAAGTTCATCGGCTTCGTGCGGAATCCCGACAATTCGCTTAACGATGCGACTGCCGGACCGGCTAACACTTTGTTCTTCACCGCCGGCATCAACAATGAAACTGACGGTCTCTTTGGAACCATCACTCCCTTCAACGGCCTCGACGGCGACGAAGAGTAGCGCCGCGCGATCCTCTCTTCTTGCGGTTCACATCCAAAAAACGGCAGAGGTGTCAGCGTCTCTGCCGTTTTTTTCTTTTCAAATACAGCTAAAGAGTCTCCTCTCGCTCGACTTTCTTCCCTCCATTCGAATCTGCGCTGCATTCCTGCGAGAGCGGATGAGTGTTAAGATTTCTCGCGTTCCATTGCTCACACCATGACAATCAAGGAAAAAAACTATTGGCTAGAGACCGTGACCACGCCGCCGGCGCAATCGGCACGGGATTTGCCGGACAGCATCGATGTCGCCGTTGTTGGCGCGGGCTTCTGCGGACTTTCTGCCGCGCGCACGCTCGCGAAACGCGGCGTGAAAGTTGCCGTGCTGGAAGCCGAAACATTTGGCTGGGGCGCCAGTTCGCGGAATGGCGGCATGGTCCTCACCGGCATGAAGTTGCCGGTGCCGACGCTCTTCAAGCGCTACGGCAGGGAAGCCGTGCGCAAAATGTACGCCGCCTCGCTCGATACCATCAGTTGTGTCGAGCAGATCGTCCGCGAGGAGAGCATCGACTGTAACTTCTCGCGCTGTGGTCACCTGGAGGTGGCGTGCAAGCAGGCCCACTTCGATGGCTACGAAGAATCCGCCGCGCTCGTCAAGCGCGAATTCAACCATGAATTCCGCATCATCCCGAAAAGCGAGTTGCGCGGCGAAATCGGCTCGGACATTTATTACGGCGGCATGGTGGACGAAACGAGCGCGGGCCTGAATCCCGCGCGTTATGTTGCCGGCCTCGCGCACGCCGCGCAGCGCGCCGGCGCGTGCCTTTACGATCACACGCGCGTCACTTCTGTTGAGCTAGAGAGAAACAACAACGCGGGCAAATTCCGCGTGCATACTTCAAATGGCGCCATCACCGCGCGCGAAGTGATTCTCGCCAGCGGCGCGTACACGACTGATGCGACTCCCGCGCTGCGCAAAAAAATCATTCCCATCGGCTCGTACATCATCGCGACGGAAGTTCTGCCCGGCGATCTGGCGCGCGAACTCAGCCCGCGCAACCGCATGATCTACGACTCGAAGCATTTTCTCTACTACTACCGCCTCACGCCGGACAATCGTATGCTCTTCGGAGGCCGCGCCGCCTTCTTTCCGGAAACCGAAAACACCGTTCGCCAGAGCGCCGAAATTCTCCGCCGCGGCATGATCGCCGTCTACCCGCAACTGCGCGAAACCAAAGTCGAATTCGTCTGGGGCGGCACTCTCGATTTCACGCTGGACGTCATGCCGCACGCGGGAAAAATTGACGGCATGTACTTTGCCGCGGGTTTTGCGGGCCACGGCGTCGCCGCCGCCACCTGGTTCGGCATGAAACTCGCCGGCCTCATCTGCGGCGAGCCCCACGACATTCCCTTCGATGGCATACCGTTTCGCGGCGCGCCACTCGGCCTGCGCAGCGGTAACACGTGGGCGCTCCCTCTTGCCGGCGCATGGTACAGAATCCTCGATTTCCTCACCTGACCGTTCGTGTTCTTGCTTCTTCTTTTTTCTTCTCTGTGTGCTCTGCGTTCTCTGCGCACTCTGTGTTAAAACTCTTCGCTTGCGCTTTCCTTTCGCATCGCGCGAAGCACAAGATACATGATCGGTCCCAGCAGCACCGCCACCGGTCCCCACCGCCGCGCGAACGGGTCGCTGGCTACCAGCGCGACCACGCTCATCACCAGCGGCGCAACGATCACGTAGAGCAGTCCGGCGCGGCCCCAGGGAATGCGAAACGGCCGCGGCAAATCCGGCTGCATCTTGCGCAACTGCCACGAGGAAAGCACCGTCAGAATCGTTACGCCGATGCGCAACCACACGTAGACGGTCAGAAGCTGCACCATCGTCTTCTGCGCCAGCAGCGCGTAGACGATCGAAGACACGATGATGGCGATCCACGGCGTGCCATAGCGCGAATGGCGCGCCGAAAACGCCGCGGGAAGATAGCCGTCCTCCGCCATCGTGGACGGCATGCGCGTGCTGGTCAGCACCGTGGCGTTCAGCAGCGAAAGATTGGTGATCATCGCCGCGATGGTCATCGCAAAACCCAGCCACGGCCCGCCGATCAGCCGCGCGGCATGGGAAAAATATCCGGTGTGCCACTCCTCCCAGTCGCCAAGCGCCGCGAGCGAGAACATCGTCGGCAGAAAATACGTCGCGATGGAGAGTGGAATGACGACCGCGAGTGCGATCGGATAACTGCGCTGCGGGTTTTCCACTTCTTCCGCCACGCTAGACACTTGCTCGTAGCCGGAGTAAAGCCATAAGCCCAGCGCCAGCCCCACGCCAAAGACTTGAAACGGCGGAACGTGCGGCGGCAACAGCGGCGAAAACGGATTGTGGTGCCACCTCGTTGCCGCGATCGCGCACAGCGCCACGATTGGCACGAGAATAGAGATCTCCAGGATCGTCGCCACCGCGCCGACCATCTGGATGCCGCGCACGTTGATGTAACCAATCACCGCAATCACAGCGACGGCAATCGCGTAATGCTGCCATCCGACGAGGCCGGGGAAGAAAAATGTCAAGTAGTCCGCAGTCAAAACGCCGTACGTCCCGCCCAGAAGGAACGAAGCGCTCCAGTTCCACCAGCCGGCCTGGAATCCCCAGAAGTCGCCGAAGGCCGCGCGCACCCAGCGGTAGAATCCGCCTTCCACGGGAATCGCAGTGGTCAACTCCGCCGCTACCAGCGAAACCGGAATGCACCAGAAAAATGGAATGAACAAGTGATAGAGCAGCGTCAACCCCGGCCCGCTCGTCGTCACCATGTCTTCGAGCCCAAACGGCCCGCCCGTCGCGTATGCGTACATCACGAAGACGAGGGGAAGCAAAGCGGCCCTGCGCACGACCGCTCGCGTTGCGTTGGTCTTGCTGGCGTTGGCGGAAATGTTCGCTATCCTCGTTTGCATCCAGATGGCGGATTTGTTCCGCAGAGGGTAGCGCATTGTGCCGGAAGATGGGAAGGGCAGACGGGTTGTACCCACGCCGCGCGCTGATTTGCGAGAAGTCCCATCTTTCGCGAAGCGAAAGGCGGGACTTTTCTTGCCATGGTCATGGTGTGATGCTAAAATGCATCACATGAAGAAAGCTACCGTCCGCGATCTTCGTTATCGATTCTCCGCTGTGGAAGACTTGCTCCGTGACGGCGAGGAAATCCACATCACCAAGCGCAAACGGGTCATTGCCCGGCTGCTCCCGCCGGATCCCGCCGCCCCAGCGGCCTTTCCGGACTTCCTAGCCAGGCAAAAAAAGGTCTTCGGCAAGAAGCGACTGAAGGTTTCCGGCGCCGAGCAACTTGCCGCCGAGCGGGAACGCTTTTGATCGTTTACGCGGACACCAGCTTTCTTTTCTCGCTTTATGTCCCTGATGCCGACTCCTCCGCGGCCGCAGCAATCATGAAGCGCATCAAGCCGCCTCTCGTCGCCACCGACTTCGCCGAGTTCGAGTTCATCAACGCGCTCAACTGGCGGATTTTCCGCAAAGAGCTGCGAGCTTCGGAGGAGCAGGCCGTCCTGCTTTCGTTTTCAATGGATGTCCACGCCGGGTTGATCCGCATTTTGCCTATTTCCGCCGCTACCTTCGCACATGCTCGGAGGATTGCCCGAACCCAGACCCGGCTCCTCGGCACTCGTTCCTTGGACGTCCTGCATGTAGCTTCGGCCCTCGCTCTTCGAGCTAGTTCGTTCTGCACGTTTGATAAGATTCAAGCGCGGCTCGCGGGCGCCTTGGGGTTTCGCGTTCCTTAATTCTCGAACCGCTGCATCGAAGAGGGCACGATGTATCGTTCCCCTACAAGAAATGCACAGCCAGGAATCGCTGTGCCACGAAAGCAAACTTGCATTCCGGACGCGATCAAAAGCACGGGTCTGAAGACCCGTCACTACAGGGACCCTGCACGACTGAAGTCATGCCCTCCTATATTGATGGAATTTCGGTGCGAAGGCGGGCTATGACGAGGCGAATTTCTTCGTAAGGGATTTCGGGCGGGAGGGCTTCCTTGAGGGGCTTTAGGCGGTCCATTCCCAACTGGTGACAGGCGGCGGCGATCTGGTTGTAACGTTCGGGGGCGAGCCAGCCGGGCTGAAATTCGGCGTCGCCTCTTTCGATCATGTCGGCGACGAGGGAGACAACGGCGCGCAGGGTGCGTGAGCGAATTTGGGCAATCTCTTCGAAGGTGCGGCCTTCTTCGAGGAGGCGCAGGGTTTCTTTGGCGGGAGAGGGTACTTTTGGCTTGCCTTCAGTGCTGGCGCGATCACCTCCGCGGAAGCGGCGCAGGGCGTCAAGAATTTCTTTGCCGTACATTTCGACGCGCTTGTCGCCGAAGCCGGAGACGCGGCGGAGTTCCAGCAAGCTCGTTGGTTTCAGCACACACAGATCCACGAGAGCGGAATCGTGGAGGACGACGAAGGCCGCGACGCCTTTCTCTCTTGCGGTAATTCGCCGCCACTCGCGGATGTACTCTTGCAACTCGAAGTCGACTGAGGTCGATAGCGTTGGCGCGGTGGGACGCGGCGTGGCGGGACGCGCGCGAGACGAGTATGTCGTCTGTGGTTTGCGCGCGGCATCGCGTTTTCTGCGCGGGGACTGTACTGCGATTTCCAGCCAGTCGGGCGTTGCCGCGCAGGCATCGCAATTGCCACAGCGCTCCCACTTGGGAGTTTCGCCGAAGTGGCGGCAAACGTGACGCTGGCGGCACTCTTTGGATTGCACGAAACGCTCGACTTCGTGGTAGCGCTGCCAAGCACGTTCTTTTTCAGCGGGATCTTCGATTTTGCCGATAAAAAAGGCGTGCAAGCCCGTATCTTTTTTTTGCCAAAACAAAAAGCAATCGGCGGGGAGTGCGTCGCGTCCGGCGCGGCCGGCCTCCTGGTAGTACTGCTCGACGCTCTTTGGAAGCGAGAGATGAATCACCGCGCGCACGGCCGCTTTATTAATGCCCAAGCCGAAGGCCATCGTGCCCACCATGACGCGCACTTCATCGGCCATCCACTTTTCCTGATTTTCGCGTCTTGCAGCGCTCTGCATCTGTCCGTGATAACCGATGGCGGCAATGCCGTTTTCCTCGAGGAAATCGACGGTGTCACCAACGCGGGCAATCGTCGGAGCGTAGACAATCACGCTTCCGTCCGAGACTTGTTTTGCGGCGCGAAGCAGCAGTTCATTTTGCGTTCTGGCGTCACATTGGCGAACGATGTAGCGCAGATTGGGACGGCGAAAGCTGGCGATATGTTTGAAGGGATCGCGAAGGCGGAGCTGTTCGATGATGTCATGGCGGACGCGCTGGGAGGCGCTGGCCGTGAAAGCCGCGATGGGGCGGTCGGGAAAGGTCCCCATTCGGAGATGCAATGGGCTTCATCGATGGCGAAGAAAGAAACCGGCACGCGGCCAAGCCAGGCAGGTGTGCCGTCGAGGGCGATGCGCTCCGGCGAGAGATAGAGAAGGCGGTAGTGGCCCTGGCTGGCGCGGCCAAGGATGAGGCTGCGCGCGTCGTTCGAAAGCGAGCTATTGAGAAAACCGGCGGGGGTGCCCATTTGTTCGAGTTGCGCGACTTGGTCCTGCATCAAAGCGATCAGCGGGGAGACGACCACCACGGTGCGCTGTGCGTTGAGCACGGCGGGCAGTTGGTAGCAGAGTGATTTGCCGCCACCCGTGGGCATGACGATGCAAGCGTCGCGGCCTGCGGCGATGCTCCTAACAATGTTTTCTTGGCCAGGGCGGAACGATTCGTAACCCCAATAACGGTGTAAGGCCTCGGAAAAGCGTCCAGGCTCTTGCTCGAGGAGGGTTTGTCCGGTCATCGGCGGCGCCCAGGTTGCCATCTTACTCTCTCCCGCCTGCGGTCAAGGCCATGCGGCGCGTAGCAAGGCCCGCACGAAGCGGGCTGCAATATTCGCTTTTGTTTCGCCAACTGTCAAGTGCAATTTCTGATATGCCGGTGCGGGTTTCCAGTCGCACCTTCTCTCCCATGTATAATCCTGCCTCGACATGAGCGATTCGAAAGAGCCGCAGGCGATGCCGACAGGTGCAGAGCGCGAGCTGCAGATTTATACACTCGGGCTCAGGCGCGGAAAACCGTCTGTGCCCGTGCCGCTGCATTTGCTGGAGCAAAAGGCGAAGGAAATCCTTGCGCCGCGGGCGTACGACTATGTTGCGGGCGGGGCGGGCGGCGAAGACACCATGCGCGCGAACCGCGAAGCGTTCTACCGTTGGCGAATCGTGCCGCGAATGCTGCGCGATGTTTCGAAGCGCGACTTGAGCGTGGAGGTGCTTGGCACACGGTTGCCGGCGCCGATTCTGCTGGGCCCGGTTGGCGTGCAGGAAATCATTCGTAGCGATGCGGATGTGGCGAGTGCGCGGGCTGCCGCGTCCCTGGGACTGCCGTTTGTGATGAGCACGATGTCGAGCCGGTCGATGGAAGAGGTTGCGCAACGGGCCGCGAAGGTAGCGGAGTCGCCGAGGTGGTTTCAACTCTATTGGGGGAAAAATCCAGAGCTGACAGCCAGCATGCTGCAGCGCGCGGAACACGCGGGATATTCGGCATTGGTCGTGACGCTGGATACCAACATACTCGGGTGGCGGGAGCGGGACCTGCAGCATGGGTACTTGCCATTTATGCTGGGGCAGGGGCTGGCGAACTATTTCAGCGATCCGGTTTTTCGCGGGCTGCTGGCGCAGTCGCCGGAGCAGAATCCCACGGCGGCGATTCAGCTGTGGGGCAGTTTGTTTTCGAATACGACGCTCACCTGGAAGGACATTGGGTTTTTGCGGCAGCACACGCGTGTTCCCATCATCCTCAAGGGGATTCTGCATTCGAACGATGCGGCGCTAGCGCTGGATGCCGGTGTGGATGCGCTTATCGTTTCGAATCACGGCGGGCGGCAAGTGGACGGCGCGATTGGAGCACTTGACGCGCTGCCGGGTGTGGTGCGCGAAGTGAATGGGCGCGTTCCTGTACTGTTCGACAGCGGGATTCGTCGCGGGGCGGATGTTTTCAAGGCGCTCGCGCTCGGCGCAGGAGCCGTGCTCCTCGGGCGCTTGTATCTGTGGGGTCTGGCGGTGGCGGGTGAAGAAGGGGTGCGGGATGTTTTGCTGAATCTGGCTGCCGATCTGGACTTGACGATGGCGCTGAGCGGGTACACGTGCTGCCGCGAACTGGATTCTTCCGCGCTGTGCAGGAGCGATTCGGCTGAGCCGATGCGCCAGCCGCGGCTTTAATCGCTGCCTCGCGAGGTTGCCGCGGTCATTCGCAGGTGCCATAATTCCACTTTAAACTGTAGGAATGCGGTTCGGGATATTTGTCACCGATCGCGGAGCACTTGCGGCGGGTACTGAGGGGGTTTTATGGGACTGCGCGATAGTTGGATTGAGAAGCGAGAAGCGGCGGTTGCCGGAGCTAACGGTAAGAGGAACGTTTCGCAGATACACCTGGCGCGGCAGGGAGTCATCAGCGAGGAGATGCAGTACGTTGCGAAGCGCGAGAAGCTGGAACCAGAGCTGATCCGCAGCGAAGTGGCGCGCGGGCGCTGCATCATTCCCGCCAACATCCATCACCGCAACCTGGAGCCGATGGCCATCGGCATCGCTACGAAATGCAAGATCAATGCAAACATCGGAAACTCCTCCACCAGCTCGAATATCAGCGAGGAGCTGAAGAAGCTGCATCACGCGGTGCACTATGGCGCGGATACTGTGATGGATCTTTCCACCGGCGGGGACATTCCCACCATTCGCAAAGCGATTATAGATGCCTCGCCCGTTCCGGTCGGCACCGTGCCAGTGTATGAAGCGATTTCTCGCGTGCGGCGCCCGGAAGACCTCACTTTTAACCTGATGCTGGAAGTGATCGAAGAGCAGGCCGAGCAGGGCGTGGACTACATGACGATTCACGCGGGCGTGCTGCGCGAGCATGTGCCGCTGGTGCGCAAGCGGATTACGGGAATTGTGAGCCGTGGCGGGTCGCTGATGGCGCACTGGATGGAGCACCACAAGAAGCAGAATTTTCTTTACGAGAACATCGAGGAGATCTGCAAGATTTTCAAGAAGCACGACGTGAGCTTTTCGTTTGGCGATGGACTGCGGCCGGGGTGCATCGCGGACGCCAGCGACGAAGCGCAATTCGCGGAGTTGAAAGTGCTCGGCGAGCTTACGAAGAAGGCCTGGGAGCACGACGTTCAGGTGATGATTGAAGGGCCGGGGCACGTGCCACTGGACAAGATTAAGGAGCAGGTGGACAAGGAGATGGAGTGGTGCCACGAGGCGCCGTTCTACACGCTGGGGCCGCTGGTGATAGATATTGCGCCGGGGTACGACCACATCACCAGCGCGATTGGCGCGGCGATGATCGGATGGCACGGCGCGTCGATGCTGTGCTACGTCACCCCGAAGGAGCACCTCGGGTTGCCGAATGCGGAAGACGTGAAGCAGGGCGTAATTGCCTACAAAATCGCGGCGCACGCCGCGGATGTGGCGCGGCACCGGCCCGGCGCGCGCGACCGCGATGATGCCTTGAGCTATGCGCGGTTTTTGTTTGACTGGAACAAACAATTTGAGCTTTCGCCCGACCCGCCGACGGCGAAAGCCATGCACGATGAAAATCTTCCCGACGATTTTTACAAAGAAGCGAAGTTCTGCTCGATGTGCGGGCCGAAATTCTGTTCGATGAACATCACCCAAATGGCGGATGCGGAAGGCGGCCACGACCAGGCGGAACGCAAACAGAAGTTCGTGGAGCTGCTGGCGAAGGTGCAAGGCGTCTGACGAAGCTGGGGTATCCCCAATGGGAATGTTTGAGGTGAAAGTGAAGTTAGCGAGCCTGGCTGCTCCTGGGCGGACAGAAGAAATCTCGCTACTCGTGGATACCGGAGCCACCTTGTCATGGATACCCGGGGAAATCCTTCAAAAGCTTGGCGTGACAGCTTTCTCGCGCTTGCCGTTCTCACTCGCGGATGGCCGCGTGTTAGAACGCGACACTACTGCCGTGCTATTGATCATTGACGGAAGAAAAGCTCCGGTGCCAGTTGCTTTTGGAGAATCGGGCAAGGAGGCGGTCCTTGGCGCGACAGCTCTCGAAGTTCTCGGGTTTGTCGTGGACCCAGTCGAAAAGAAACTGATTGTGCGCAACCGGCTCGCTCTCTCTTCTCATGCCTCCCACTGATCCCTCGATTTCTCTTCGCGAGGAATTTAACCGCTGGGCGGAAGCGGGGCGGGGCGAGGGGATGGAGCAAGATCACTTGCCCATCACGCTGCCGGTGCTGGAGAAGATGCGGCTTGCGGGAACGGACAACGTCCTGGACATAGGCTGCGGAGCGGGCTGGCTGGCGCGGCGGCTGGCGAAATTAGTGCCCGATGGCCGCGCGGTGGGGATGGATATTTCGGACGAAATGATCCGCCACGCGCGGCGCGCCAGCGTGGACTTCGATAACTTGATGTTCGTCGCGGGAGAAGTTACCCAAATCCCTTGGCAGCCGAATTTTTTCTCTCACGCGATTTCCGTGGAATCTTCGTATTACTGGCCCGATCCCGCCGCCGGACTCAAAGATATTTTTCGCGTGCTCCAAGATGGCGGTTCGGCGTGGACCCTGATCAACTACTACCGCGATAATCCACACTCCCACCAGTGGGGGAGTCTCCTCGCGGTGCCAACGCATCTTCTCTCCGTCGAGGAATGGGGCGGGTTGTTCCATGACGCGGGATTCACGAACGTAACGCACGAGCGCATCGTTGATCGATCTCCGTCGCCGGAGGTCTACACGGGCCGGTGGTTCCGCGACGCGGAACAATTGCGCGCTTTTAAAAAGGAAGGCGCGTTGCTCGTATGCGGAACCAAGTAAGAAGCCCAGGTTACCGTTTCCGAACCCCAGAGCGCGGATTCACGTCTCGCCCGGATAAGAACTGTTAGAATGCATCTAAGTTTCCCTCCCCTGCTGAGTGAAAGAGACCTAGCACACCGGAAAGATTTTGTTGGTGAGATGGGCATGAATGATGCAGTACAGAATTTGCAGGTTCTTGTGGTGGATGATTCACCCGTTTCCCGAAAACTACTGGAGCATGCGCTTACCGCCGAACCTTATGCCCTCTTGTTTGCGAAAAATGGCGAAGAAGCGCTGAGACTTTTCAGCGAAAACAACCCTGCTCTCGTCATCACTGACTGGATGTTGCCTGACTTATCCGGTCCCGAGCTCTGCGAGCGAATCCGCACCGATGGGCGCAGCTCGTACACCTACATCATCTTGCTCACGAGCATGACCGAAAAAGGCAGTGTCGTGGAAGGATTGGCCGCCGGCGCGGATGACTACCTCACCAAACCCTTTGACTCCAGTGAACTGCGGGCCCGTATCGGAGTGGGGCGACGAATCATTGACCTGCACCGCCAAATCGACGCCAAGAACAAGCTGCTCATGGAGATGGCTAACACCGATCCGCTCACGGGCTTGCCAAACCGGCGCGCGATCGAAGAATGGGCCGGGCGGCAACTACGGGGCGCGGCGCGTCACGGATTTCCTCTCTGGGTCGTGCATACCGATGTGGATTGTTTCAAGGACATCAACGACGGCTATGGTCACGATGCTGGCGACCTGGTGCTGAAGAAATTCGCGGAAATTCTGAAAAACTTTACGCGGGCATCGGATATCAGCGGCCGGATGGGTGGTGATGAGTTTTTGCTGGTGCTAACGCACGTGGATGAAAAACACATTCAACCGACAGTGCACCGCCTCCGTAAGCAGCTTGCCACTGAAGAGTTTTTATTTGGCGGTGCGATTGTTTCGGTAACGGCGAGTTTCGGGATCGCCGGATTCCAATGCAAAGAGCCTCCTGAATTCTCCATGCTGGTGGGGCAGGCGGACAAGGCGCTCTACCGCGCGAAGCGTGCCGGCCGTAATCAGATCAAAATCGAATTGCCCTGATCGTTCCCGGCTCGGGACTTCGCACCCTCCTCATATTCTGGTGACATCGCGAGAACTGTGGTATGAGTGGGCTAAGGCAGGTCGCTTGCAATGACTGATCGCTCCACACAGATGGCCTTGATCGGCGCGGGGCCCGTGGGCCTCGGAATGGCGAAGGCGCTTCTCGAACACAAGATTCCCTACGAAGAACTCGAAGCGGATGACGATCTGGGCGGCAACTGGTATCACGGCGTGTACGAAACCGTGCACATCATTTCCTCCCGGAAGACGACGGAATACGCCGACTATCCGATGCCGGAGCACTATCCTGATTTTCCGAGCCGGCAACAGATGCTGGAGTATCTGCGCGACTATGCGGAGAAATTCGGGCTGCCGAAGCATATCCAGTTCAATACGAAAGTGGTGATGGCGCTTCCGCTGGCGGACGGAAAGTGGGAGCTGGAACTGGCGACGGGCGAAAAGCGCATTTACAAAGGGTTGATCGTTTGCAACGGGCATCATTGGCACAAGCGTTTTCCCAACTATCCAGGAAAATTCGAAGGCCAGTGGATTCATTCGAAAGACTACCGGAGTCCGGCGCAGTTGGCGGGGAGGCGGGTGCTGGTGATCGGCGGGGGAAACTCCGCGTGCGATATTGCGGCGGAGGCGGCGCGGGTGGGAAAGACCTCGCGCTTGAGCGTGCGCAGAGGCTACTGGTTTCTGCCGAAGACGTTTTTCGGGATTCCTTCGGCGGAGATGATGAAACCGTGGTTCCCGGTGTGGGCGCAGCGGCTGATGATCGCGTTGCTGGTGCGCATTACGGTGGGGAAATACAGCCAGTACGGCTTTCCAGAGCCGGACCACAAAATTTTTGAGGCCCATCCGACGATCAATAGCGAGCTCCTCTACTACGTGAAACACGGACGGATTCAGGCGAGGCCGGACATCGCGCGGTTTGAAGGTAAGACAGTCCATTTTGTGGATGGGCAAAGCGAAGCGTTTGATTTGATCGTTTGCGCGACGGGGTACCACGTCAGCTTCCCTTTCTTGCCGCCGGGTCTCGTGCCGGTGAAGGGAAGCGTCACCAAGCTGTACGGGGGATGCGTCCTCGCGGAATACAAGAATCTTTACATCATCGGGACGTCGCAACTGCGTTATGGATTCGGGCCCGTGGTTACGCCGGGAATGGAGCTGATGGCGCGGATGATGCTGGCGCAGGACCAGATGGAGCTGCCGATCGGGCTGGTCATGAAGGAGTCGGGAGTGCGGCTTCCTACAACCCATTTGATCGATCCGCACGCCGCGCTGCGCGGCATTCAAAGGGGAAAACGCCTCCTGCCCCTGCTCCTGTGGAAGGAAAAGAAGCTGCGGAAGAAGCTTGCGCCGCGCGGCACCAAGCCGCCGGTCTTTCCGGCGAAGCCAGCCACGAATTCGCGCGTCGAGGTTTTCTAATGTCCTTCCTGAGTACAGGGGTAGCGGTACTTACCGGGGCGGGGTCCGGAATTGGCCGCGCCCTGGCGCAGCAACTGGCTGCCGCGGGCTCGGCGCTGGCCCTCGCCGACATTGACGAAACGGGACTTTTGCAAACGTCTGAATTGTTGCTGACAAAAGGCGCGCTGGTCACCACACACGTGTTGGACGTTGCCGATGAAGAGGGCGTGCGGTCGTTCGCAGATGAAGTCAGTAATAGGCATGGGCGCGTTACCCTGCTGATCAATAATGCGGGCGTGGCGCTGCATGGCGATTTTGAAGAAGTTTCACTGGATGATTTTCGCTTGCTGATGAATATCAATTTCTGGGGCACGGTGTACGGCGTAAAATTGTTTTTGCCGGTATTGAAGCGGGAGAAGCGCGCGCAGATTGTGAACATTTCGAGCGTTTTCGGAATGATCGCCCCGGCGGGACAGTGCGCTTACGCGGCGAGCAAGTTTGCGGTGCGCGGATTCACGGAGGCGCTGCGCCACGAACTTGAGGGCAGCAACGTGGGCGTCTCTTGCGTGCACCCCGGCGGGATTCGAACGCAGATTGCGCGCCGCGCGCGCATCGGGGCCGGTGTTACAAGAACGGGACATCACGAGAAGGCCGCCCAGTTTGAGAAACTTCTTCGTACTTCTCCTGAGGTAGCTGCGGCAAGAATTCTGCGCGGCGTGCAACGCCGCGAGCCGCGGATCCTGATCGGCGCGGATGCGTATCAGGTCGATATTCTCCAGCGTCTCCGGCCCGCAACGTATTGGAAGACCCTTTCGCGGAGACTCGAAAAGCTCTCGGCGGAATCGAGATGAAGCAGGTCCGTTTGCCTCGTATCTGAGAGAGTTTTTGACTCCCAGGGGAGCGGTGACTATACTCGGCCTAACTAAGGAAGGACCTGTCAATGGGCGTACTTGATCAACGCTTCGAAAAGAACTTCATGATTACGTCGGTGGACTACGTGTTCAACTGGGCGCGCAAGAGCGCGATCTGGCCGCTGACGTTTGGGCTGGCGTGCTGCGCCATCGAGATGATCGCTTCGACGACTTCGCGCTTCGATATGGCCAGGTTCGGAGCGGAAGTGTTCCGGCCGTCGCCGCGCCAGGCCGACCTGATGATCGTGGCGGGCACTGTGACGCTGAAGATGGGGCCGGTGCTGAAGCGCGTGTGGGAACAGATGCCGGACCCCAAGTGGTGCATTTCGATGGGAGCGTGCTCCAGCGTGGGTGGCCCCTTTAATGCTTATTCGGTTTTGCAAGGCGTGGATCGCATCGTACCAGTAGATGTGTACGTTGTAGGATGCCCACCGCGGCCGGAAGGCCTCTTCTTCGCGCTGTTGAAGCTGCAGGACAAGATCGACCAGATGACGCTGGCGAAGCGGCCCACGGAAGTGCGCCTGAAGCCGCAGATGGTGGAAGAGTTCAAACGCGGGGTGATGGTGGCGCAAACGCCGGAGCCCAGATAAGAAGCAATGAGGTGAAGGAAGGACAGGATGTAAAGGAAAAGAGATTCGTCCCGCTTTGGAGAGCCGGATCGGGCGGAAGTCTGAAGAGGGACGAAGTACGACCCATAGCGCAGGAGAGTGAAAACCAAATGGCGTTTGCGCGAGCAGCGAAAACGAATGAAATCACCCCGGGAACGATCCGAGAGTTTCAGGTGGAGGGCAAAGCGATTGCCCTGGCAAATGTGGGCGGCAAGTTCTACGCCATCAACAATACCTGCCTGCATCGGGGCGGGCCGCTCGGCCAAGGAGTTATGGACGGAAACAAAGTGACTTGCCCGTGGCATGGCTGGCAATATGACGTGACCACCGGCAAGATTAGCCAGAATCCAACAGTGGGCGTGGATTGCTACGCCATTGAGGTTCGCGGAGAAGATATTTTCGTTGATGCTGGCTAACCTGATCTAAGTAATTAAAAATAAAGCAGTTATATTGATTATGACGAAATATGGCCACCTGAGCCTGGCCTCACCGGCAAGACCATGCTTCCCCTAACCCTCATATTTTGTTTCGCTTTTTGAATGCCAGTGTGTATATTGCAGACTCGAAGCCTCGATGGCGACAACGACTGCTCAACGACACTACTGGATTTTCAGCGCCGATCCGCACCACTATCACTGGGACACCTTATTCGTAAAAGGCAAGGAGATGTGGCACGGTGCCGGGGCGAAGCCTGACGCGATTCGCGCGTTGAAACAGGTGCGCAAGGGTGACAGGGTCCTGTGCTATCACTCGGCCCCGGAGCGAACGCTCTATTCGATCGCTGAAATCACGCGAGACCCCTACCCTGATCCGCACGACCCCAATGGAAAAAACCTGGTCGCAGACCTGCGGGCCTTCGAAAAGCTGCCCCGGCAGGTGACGCTGGCGGAGTTGCGCGCGAATCCCGCGCTGAAGAAAATGAAACTGCTGAAGAATGTGCGGTTGATCATTTCGCTGCTCACCGACCAGCAGTATCAGGAAATTCTGCGCATGGCCGGGATCGTCGCGACGCCGGGAATTCCGCTGCCCTGATGCCACGCGCGCGTACAGTGGCTGCTCCACAAGTGACCCGGAGCCGTGAGCGGGCCGACTGGCGCAAAGTGAACTGAGGTGTGAGGGATGGCTGCCTTCGGCCGCTCCGGCCTATTCGTCGTTTGCATTGCTCTACTTTCTATGCTCCTCCCGCAGAACGCTCGCCATGACTCGATGCTTGATGGTGTTCCCTCCGGCAAGACGCGGGTGCTGGACTTGAGTTACGCGATTAGCGACAAGCTGGTGCCGTGGCCCGGGGATGAGAAGTTCTTCGAAGCGAAGGTCAACGCGAGCGTTGAGAAAAACGGCTACTTCACGCGGAGCTTTTGGATGCTGGAGCACTATGGGACGCATCTGGATGCCCCGGCGCATTTTCCGCCGGGGAAGGCCACGGTTGACCAAATCCCCGTGAAGCAACTGTTCGGGCCGGCCGTGGTCATCGACGTCCGCGACGAGAGTGGCAAGGATGCGGATTATCAGCTTGGCGCCGCGCGCGTCGAAGAATGGGAGAAGCGGCACGGGCGGATTCCCGAAGGCTCGATTGTGCTGCTGCGGACGGGATGGTCGTCGCGGTGGCCGGATGCGCAGAAGTACCGGAATCAGGATGCGAAAGGGAAGATGCATTTTCCGGGGTTCTCGGCGGAGGCGGCGAAGCTGCTGATTGAGCGGAAGGTAAGCGGGCTTGGGTGCGATACGCTCAGTATCGACCACGGTGCGTCGAGTGATTATGCGGTGCATCATTTGGCGCTGGGAGCGGGTCTGTACCAACTCGAAAACCTGGCTGCCATGAGCGAATTACCGGAAACGGGTGCGTTCTTGATCGTGGCGCCGATCAAGCTGGAAGGCGGCTCGGGCGGACCGGTGCGGGTGTTCGCGCTCCTGCCGTAAAGGGCTTGATTCCCTGCAAACATTTTTCCTGCTTCATACATCCGCGATTATTGCCTCTTCGCTTTCTGATTTTCTCTCAAGACCCCCGCGAATAACTCGCTAAACCAGGTGAGATCTCTTCGTTGTGCGCTGGGGTGTGATATTTTGATCGTGCACTCTTCTTATGCCCGAACTTCCCGAAGTCGAAACGGTAGCGCGAGGATTGCGGCAAGCGATTCTCGGGCGGCGGATCATATCCGTCACGCTCGGGAAGACAGATTTCATCGATGACCCCGTGGCGCTGGAGCAGCACCTGCCCGGACGAAGGATCGAAGCTGTTGAGCGTTACGGTAAATTCATGCTGCTGCGGCTGTCGGCCATGAACCGAGAAAGGGGCGTTACCACAAATGGAGATGCGGCGCCGGCGTCGCTGCTCGTGCATCTGGGAATGACCGGCCAGATCGCGCCGAGTCCGGCGGGGCAGCCTCTGGAAAAGCACACACACGTGTGCATGCTTCTGGATGATGGGCGCGAACTGCGCTATACGGATGCGCGGCGTTTCGGACGCATCGCCTACCTGACGAAAGCATCGCTTGCCGGAGAGCTGACCGGGTTCGGCGCCGACCCGCTGGAAGTGAGCAAGGAGGAATTCGCGGACAGGATTTGCGGGCGCCGCGCGCGGATCAAGGCGCTGCTGCTGGACCAGAGCGTTCTCCGCGGCGTTGGCAATATCTATGCGGATGAGAGCCTGTGGAAAGCGAAGATTCATCCAGCGCGGCTGGGAGCCAATCTGAGCAGAAAACAAGCGCACACATTGCGCCGCGTGCTGCAAAACATTCTGCGGAAAGCGATTGTGTTGCGCGGGTCCTCGATTTCCGATTTTCTTGACGCTGAAGGGGAGCCCGGAGAATATCAGCGCCACCATCGCGCGTATGGACGCGAGGGCAAAGGATGTTATCGGTGTAAGACGCCGGTCCGGCGCGCGATTGTAGCGGGGCGAAGCAGCTATTTTTGCCCAAGGTGCCAGCCCTCACCGCGCGGGTTCGCGGCATTGCCGTTAGCTGGGAAAAACGGAAGAAAGACTAAACGCAAAGACGCAGAGGACGCTGAGAAATCACGGAGAAGAAATGGGAAATCACGGTGAGAGCCCAAAGTCGCTGAAAAATGACGAAACGAAGAGTGCGGCTCGGCACGTCTAAAGGAACAAGTCCGGAGAGCGGGCCGCACGGCCGTGGCGGGAACGGAGTGCAATTGGCTGCGTGGGGATGATGAATCTCTTTCAGTGAAATCTTGTTAAAGACTTCGAGGGAAATCGGATGAACTTACGGCGAGTGTTTACATTTGTGTTTGCAGCGGTACTCGTGTTGACCGTAGTCCGGGCAGGATCGGCGCGGACGGCGGGGGATGAAGCGAGCGCGTTTGCGGCGGAGGATGCCCAGATCTTGAGCGAAATCCGCGATCACAGTCACGTGATGGAGAACCTCGAGTACCTGTCCGACGAGATCGGGCCGCGGCTGACCGGTTCGCCGCAACTGAAGCAGGCGAATGATTGGACCGCCGCCAAGTTCCGAGAGTATGGCCTGACCAACGTACACCTGGAGCCATGGACGATTGCGCATTCCTGGACGCGCGGGACGGCGCAGGCGCGCATCGTGAGTCCAGCCGGGCATCCGCTGACGATCGCATCGGCGGGATGGTCGCCCGGCACCAACGGAGTGCTGCGCGGACCGGTCGTGTACTTTGAAGCGAAAACGAAAGGTGAAGGGCGCGATCGTCATCTACCAGGAGCCGGAGAGTCTCTCTCCGCCCAAGCCGGAGAATTTGAATGGAGGGCTGATTCGTCCGATGCAGCAGCCGCCACCGGTGAAGGGGCAGCCGCCGGCACCGTCGCCGTTTGCGACGCTTCAAGAAGCGGCGCGCGCGAGAAACGAATTTTTCAAGCAGGAAGGCGTTGCGGCAGTGCTGCGCGATTCGAACAAGCCGCACGGCCTGTTCAACATGACCGGCATCGGCGGGGAGAAGTTCGATATCGGCGTGATCCCGACGGCGTTCGTCACCAGTGAAGGATACCGGTTGCTTTTCCGCATGCTAAAGCACGGGAAGGTGGAAGTCGAAATCGAGATGACGAACTCGTTCGGCGACAAGCCCATGGATGTCTACAACACCGTCGCGGAGATTCGCGGAAGCGAGCGGCCGGACGAGGTGGTGATCCTCGGCGCGCATCTGGATTCGTGGGACCTGGGGACCGGATCAACGGATAACGGCACGGGCTCGATGGCGGTGCTGGAAGCGGCGAGAACACTGGCGAAATTGAACTTGAAGCCGAAGCGGACGATCCGTTTTGTGTTGTTCACCGGAGAAGAAGAAGGGCTTGTAGGCTCCGCGAAGTATGCGGACGCCCACAGGGATGAGTTGGAGAAGATCTCGGGCGTTTTGGTTCACGATACCGGCACGGGCCGCGTGCTGACGCTGGGATTGCACGACAATTATCAGGACCGCGAAATTGTGGACCAAGTGCTGGCGCCGCTGAAAGAGCTGAAGCTGCTTGAGCCGACCATGCGGAGGACATTCGGAACGGACCACGCCTCGTTTGACGACGTCGGTGTGCCGGGGTTCTTTGTAGTTCAAGACAGTGCCGAATACAACCAGACGCATCACAGCCAGTCGGATACATTCGACAAAGTGTGGAAGGACGATCTCAATCAAGGAGTGCAGGTGTTGGCGGCGTGGGCGTACAACACGGCGCAACTGCCCGCGATGTTGCCGCGGCGCCCGCTGCCCTACCGGCCGTCCACTGACGCGGCGAAGGCGGAAGCGCCCAAGCCGGATCCCATCACGGAAATGGACACGAAGATTCTGGAACAAGTGAAGTACGACCAAAGCGATTTGAAAGCGAATCTGCAATATCTGGCGGACCACATCGGCCCTCGGCTTACCGGATCGCTGCAACTCGATCAGGCGAGTCATTGGACGATGGAACGCTTCAAAGAACTTGGACTTGCCAATGCGAAGCTGGAGCCGTGGACCATCGCAAATGGCTGGACGCGCGGCCCGGCGACAGGACAGATCATTTCTCCAACGCACCACGTCCTGACGCTGGAGACGGCGGGTTGGTCTGCCGGCACGAAGGGTGCTCTTCGCGGTCCGGTGATCGGTATTGCGGCGGAAAAACCGGAGGACTTGCAGCAGTACAAAGGCAAGTTGAAAGGAGCTATCGTCGTAGTCGGGCGTGCAACGGAGACGATATCGCCAGGGAATCCGCTCTTGACGCCGTGGGGCGAAGAGACGATTCCCGTGGCGAGGCCGAAGAGCGACGATCGCAAGCCGTTTGACTATGACGCTTACCGTAAATTGCGGCAGGCACAAACGAAATTCTTCGCAGAAGAGAAGGTGGCTGCGGTACTGCTCGGCTCAGAAAAGTGGCACGGCTTGCTGAACATGAGCGTCAGCGGGAGAGACTACCAGCCCGGGGTGGTACCAACAGCGTATGTGACGCGTGAGAATTACACCCTGCTGTGGAGATTGCTGGAGGCGGGAGCAGTGGAAGCCGAAGTGAACATTGAAAGCAGTTTCAGCGGGAAACCGGTCGAGGTGTACAACACGGTCGCGGAGATTGCGGGCACTGAGAAACCGGATGAGGTCGTGATCGTCGGCGGGCATCTCGATTCTTGGGATTTGGGAACCGGCGCGACGGACAATGGCACGGGCTCGATGGCTGTACTGGAAGCCGCGCGGGCGCTGCAAAAGCTGGGCGTGCAGCCGAAGCGGACGATTCGATTCGTGCTGTTCACCGGCGAAGAGCAGGGCTTGAACGGCTCGAAGGCTTACGTGAAAGCACACCAGAACGAACTGGGCAAAGTTTCCGGCGTGCTCGTGCACGATAGCGGCACCGGCAAGGTTCTGACGATCGGGCTCATGGCGAATTACGACGTGCGAGAGACGATCGACCGCGCGCTATATCCATTGGCGAAAGGCGTGGGTTTCGCGGAGCCGACTTTGCGAACGGAGGGCGGGAGCGATCACGTGCCGTTCGACGGAGCGGGCGTGCCGGGATTCTGGTGCGTGCAGGAGGGCGTGGACTACGACAAGACGCACCACTCCCAAGCTGACACGCTGGACCGCGTGCGCTGGGATGACTTGACGGAAGGGGCGCAAGTGCTGGCGGTGTTTGCCTACAACGTCGCGCAACTGCCGGAAATGCTGCCACGAAAACCCGCAAAGCAGAGCGGCAACTAAGCCGGTCGCATGCGAGCGGTTCTCCAGAGAGTCAGCCGCGCAAAAGTAACGGTCAAAGGACGCGTGACAGGCGAGGTTGGCGCCGGGCTGATGATCCTGCTAGGCGTCGGCCGCGAAGATACTTCGGCTGTCGCCGCATCGATGGCGGAAAAATGCGCGAACCTGCGCATCTTCGAAGACGATCAGGGTAAGATGAACTGGTCGCTGCTGGACGTGAGAGGCGGCGCGCTGGTCGTCTCGCAGTTCACGCTTTACGGCGATGCGCGCGGGCAGCGGCGGCCAAGCTTCATCTCCGCTGCGCCGCCGGAACAAGCAAAAGCTCTCTACGAAGAATTCTGCGAAGCGCTTCGCAAGCTTGGCGTGAGCGTCGCAACCGGTATTTTCCAGGCGATGATGTCCGTGGAGCTGATCAATGAAGGCCCGGTCACGATCCTCCTCGATTCCGAAAAAACCTTTTAGGTGGATCGGCATTCAAAGGAACGCTCCGTTGTGGACCAAGACGTCCGTTTTGCGCGAACTGAAAGGGCTAGCGGACCCGAAGGCGCGCGCGAAGATGGCATACTTTGGCGTACATGTGCCGAAGGCCTATGGAATCTCCGCGCCAGTTTTGCATCAATTTGCGAGGCACATCGGCAAGGATCATCGGCTTGCCCGTCACCTGTGGACGACCGGCATTCATGAAGCGCGGATCCTTGCAACGCTGATTGGCGAAGCGGAAAAAGTCACTGCGGCGGAGATGGATCGCTGGGTGCGCGATTTCGACGCCTGGGACGTGGTCGATGCGGCGTGCTGTTATCTCTACGCTTATGCAAAGCCTGCCTGGAATAAAGCGGCGGCGTGGAGCCGGCGCCGCGAAGAGTTCGTAAAGCGCGCCAGCTTTTCCCTGATTGCGTATCTGAGTTACAAAGATGAAGCGGCCCCGGATGCGCTGTTCGTGCGATTCTTGCGCGTGATCGAGCGCGAAGCGCACGATGAGCGAAATTTTGTGAAGAAAGCGGTCAACTGGGCCCTGCGAAACATCGGGAAAAGAAATAAACGGCTCAACCGGGAAGCCGTCCGCGCCGCGGAAAGAATCCGCCGGCAAGGATCGCGCGCCGCCCGCTGGATTGCGGCGGACGCGCTGCGCGAATTGAAGAGTGCCGCCGTGCAAGCACGGCTTCAACGGAAAACGGCCTGAAAAAATGACGCCCATTGGCGAGGACAAAGAGCTGAAGATCCGGCGAGCGAAGGGCGCCGATGCGCCGCGTATCGCCGTGCTCGCCGGCGAGCTGGGGTATCCGGCGACGGCAGCAGAGATGCGCAAGAGGCTGCTGGGAATCAAGCCTGCCTCGCTGCATGCCGTATTCGTGGCAGATGCTCCGGAGGATGGAGTGATCGGCTGGGTGCATGTGAGCAAGCAGCCACTGTTGGAGGTTGAGATCCGCGCGGAAGTGAACGGGTTGGTCGTGGCCGAAGGGCAGCGCAGCCTGGGGACGGGCGCGCGGCTGCTGGCCGCGGCCGAAGATTGGGCGCGCAAACATGGCTGCAAGGGCATGTCGGTGCGCTCGAATGTAGTTCGCGAGCGCGCGCACAAATTTTATGAGCGCGGCGGCTACGAGCATTACAAGACGCAGAAATCGTTCCGCAAACCGCTGTAACCCTAGATTTTCCTTTAAGCAATTGCTCGCATCAAAGTTTCCACGCGATTCGAGAGCGGCGATCACGTCCACTGGTTGCCGAAGAGGGGCGCAGCATGCTGCGCCCCTACAAGTGCTTGCGGATATGCGAATTGCGGATGAAGTTGCGCAGGCGCTAAAGTGGAAATATATATCGCATTGCGATATAGTTAGTTGGTGGCAAAAGAAATCACCACGGCGGAGTACCAGGCGCTCGCGGAACTCCGTTACCTCATTCGCAAGTTCGTCGGGGAAGGGGACGCCGTGGCGCGCGCTGCGGGCCTCGAGCCGCAGCAGTATCTTCTCTTGCTGGCGCTTCGCGGGCTCCCGGAAGGCACAGAGGCGACGATTCGCACGCTGGCGGACCGGCTGGCGCTGAAGCATCACAGCGCCGTGGAGCTGATCGACAGGCTGGAGGCCCATGGCTACGTGCGCCGGAGCCGCAGCCGGGACGACCGCAGGCGCGTCCTGGTGGCGCTTTTGCCGCGGGGAGAGAAGCTGCTCGAGCAGGTGGCGCGAGAGCGCATCGGCGAGTTGCGCTCGAGCGGCGCGGCGCTGGTGAATGCCATCAGCGCGTTGCTGGAAATTGGCCGCCTGTCGCCAGGCAAGAAGCAAACGCGGGGATCTTCCAAGCAAAGCAAGGAACGCGGTCGTGAGTGATATTCGCAAGACAGAATTGAGCGAAATCCGCGAACTGGCGCAGAAAAACTGGTGGAACTCTCGTTCCCGGCAATGGAATGCATTTTTGTGCGAACGGGAGGAGCAAGTTTTCCTGGTTCTGACGCTGTTCATCGGCGCGCTGGTGGGCGTGGTGGTGGTCGCCTTTATTCTCGTGACATCGCGATTCGGGGCCAGGCTCTATCCTGCCGGCGGAGCGGCGTGGCGAAGGCTGCTGGTTCCCGTGGCCGGCTCAGCCGTCATGGGCTATTTGCTCTTTCGCTTTTTTCCCGATGCCCGGGGGAGCGGAGTACCGCAAACGAAAGCCGCCCTGTACGCGCGGGGCGGCCGAATTTCACTGGGCACGGTCTTCGGGAAGTTCTTCTGCACTTCCGCGACGCTGGCCAGCGGGATTCCGCTCGGCCGCGAAGGTCCGGCGGTACAAGTCGGCGCGGGGATCGCTTCGGTGCTTGGCAGAAGTCTCGGGCTGCGTCCTGAGAAGGTGAAGGCGCTCGTGCCCGTGGGGGCGGCAGCCGCGGTCGCAGCGGCATTCAATACACCGCTCGCAGCAGTGCTGTTCTCGCTTGAGGAAGTGGTCGGAGATTTACACGCGCAGGTGCTCGGCTCGGTGGTGCTGGCCTCGGCAACCTCCTGGGCGATGCTTCGATTGCTCCTGGGAAATGATCCGCTGTTTCAGGTGCCGCAATATCAATTGGTCCATCCGGGGGAATTCGGAATCTATGCGGTACTCGGGGTTGCTGGCGGCTTCGTCTCGGCGGCGTTTACGAAGCTGCTGCTTTGGATGCGAGCGCGCTTTCTGCGTTTACCGAAAAAGACCTTGTGGTTCCAACCCGTGGCGGGCGGATTGACCGTCGGAGTGATGGGCTGGTTCGTGCCACAGCTCCTCGGCGTGGGCTACAAACACGTGGGTGAAGCTCTCAACGGCAACATGGCGTTGAAGTTGATGATCCTGTTGCTTGTACTGAAGTTCTTCGCCGTAGTCGCCAGTTACGCCTCCGGTAACGCCGGTGGAATCTTCGGACCGAGCCTGTTTCTCGGAGCCATGCTCGGTGGGATTGTCGGAAACGTAGCCAATCACTTTTTGCCAAATTACGTCGGCACGCCCGGCGCTTACGCGCTCGTTGGGATGGGCACGGCATTTGCCGGGATCGTGCGCGCGCCCATGACGTCCGTAGTGATGATCTTCGAAATCACGCGAGATTATGCAGTCGTCGTGCCGCTGATGATTTCCAACCTGGTGAGTTTTTTCATTTCCTCGCGATTCCAAAAGCAGCCGATCTATGAGGTCCTGGCGCACCAAGACGGCATCCACCTGCCGATGGCTGGATCGCGCCAGCAGGAAGGGCAGCGCCAAGTGGCTCATGCGATGCGCGATGCCACGGAAGTATTGAGCGCGGCGATGACCCTTCAGGAGGCTCTGGAGAAATCGAAGTCCAGCGAATTTCAAGCATGGCCCGTCGTCGATGAGCGCGGCGTGATCGGCGTCATCAGCCTGCAAACCCTGCAACGGGCGAACAGCGATGGTTTGGCAAACAAGCGGCTGAGTGAATTCGCAGACACCGGCCATTTTCCACACGTCCATCCGGACCACCCGCTGCACGCGGCCCTGGAACGCATGGGCGCGAGTCAGTTGGACCTATTGCCGGTGGTAAGCCGCGCCAACGTGCATCAGCTCGAGGGTGTCGTGACGATACAGGATGTTCTGGCGCTTTACGGTGTCGGGCCGAGGGAATCCGAGTAGATCAAAGTTGAAAGTTGAAAGTTGAAAGTTGAAAGTCCAACCTCCTGGCGGGCGCTGGGGGTAGCCACCCCCCATGTGAATCCGATTTCGACGCCGGAAAAGCGGCAGCAAGCTGCCGCACTCCAAAGGGGTTCCGAGTTAACCATGACAGGACCACCCCCCCTATGTTTTTTTTGTAAGTGTCATTTAGGGCCTGCGGCCCGCGAAACCTCATGAAAATCATTCAGAGGTAAGATCGCAACGGCCCGGAGCGGCGAGGTCGATGCAACAGTGGAAAAGTTGAGACCGTGTAAGTGTCTGATCCGGAGCGTGCGTGATTGAGCGAATAATTGGGCGTCGTTGTCTTCCCCTGGGGGAGCGGCGATAGCCCGCGACCCATGGCGTATCTTGGCGGATTGATTTATGCTGCGCGGTGGTTGCAGCTTCCCTCGTTGGCCCAACTTCGCCGCGGTCACACGTGACCATCATGCTCTTCAAGACGCAAAGCGCTTCGGTGTATGGGATTGACGCCTACCTCGTTGAGTTTGAGGTGGATGTGGGATCCGCGCGCATGCAGGATTTTAATGTCGTGGGACTGCCTGACAACGCGGTCAAGGAGAACCGCGAGCGGATTAAGAGCGCTCTCCGAAACTGCGGGTACGAATTCTCCTATCGCCAAAGTGTGACCATCAATCT
>WNFK01243682.1_pt1 | contig 46328 bp, 39 predicted proteins | sample 5400281 | NCBI WGS metagenome assembly WNFK01 (sample SAMN13153350, study PRJNA577476) | soil metagenome | isolation source: 20 cm soil on Douglas fir-dominated hillslope | place: USA:California | collected 2013-09-17
CGGCGGCGGTTCAGGGAAAAGGCAGCGATAGCACGGCCCGTCAGGTAGGGCGAAGACGGACGCCTGTCCCTCGAAGCGGAAAATGCTGCCGTACACGTTCGGCTTGCCGAGCAGCACACAGGCGTCGTTGACGAGATACCGCGTGGCGAAGTTGTCCGTGCCATCCACAACGATGTCGTACCCACTGAGGATGTCGAGCGCGTTCTTGGACGTGAGCGCCGTCTCGTACGTCTCCAACCGCACATGCGGGTTCACATCGGCGATGCGCTCGCGCGCCGAGACGAGCTTCGGCCGCCCGACGTCCTTCGTACCGTGCAGGATCTGCCGCTGGAGGTTGGTCACGTCCACGTTGTCGAAGTCCACGAGGCCGATCGTCCCGACTCCGGCGGCGGCCAGGTAGAGCGCCGCCGGCGACCCGAGCCCGCCGGCGCCGATCAACAGGACGCGCGCGGCCTTGAGCCTTTGTTGCCCCGCGACCCCGACGTCGGGGAGAATGAGGTGGCGGGAGTAGCGCAGCAGCTCGTCTTGCGCGAGTGGGGCGAGGGGGGCGAGTGCGGTCATGGCTCAGCCTCCCGCGATGGCCGGCACGATGATGATCTCGTCGCCGTCGCGCACGCCGGCGGCAAAGCCGCCCCGGAGCCGGGCATCATCCTCGTTGACGTAGAAGGTGACGAACGGGTAGGGCTGCCCCGCTGCGTCGCGCAGGCGCGGGGCCAGGCCCGGAAAGCGCGCCGCCACATCAGCGACGACGTCGCCCAGGGTCGTCCCCTGCGCCTCGAGGGTGCGCCGTCCGTCCGCGAGCTTCGCGAGGACGGAGGGAAGTTGCAGTGTGACGCTCATGGGATCCCCCTCATGCGTTGTGGGTGGTGAGTCGGGCGTGGGGCGTGGGGCGTGGCGTCCCGTCCACGGTCGCGCCGCCCGCGAGCTGGGAGCAGCGTACGAGCTCAGCGTCGACACCGGTCTCCCGCCAGGCCGCGAGGAGTGCGGCCCCCACCGCGGAGGCCCGCTCGCGCGGCGCGATGGCGAGGATCGCGGACCCGGCGCCCGACAGGGTCGCCCCATAGGCCCCCGCAGCCTGAGCCGCGGCCACCACCGCGTCGTACCCGGGGATGCGCGCACGCCGGTACGGCACGTGCAGCACGTCACCGTTCAGCGCCGCGGCGAGGAGCTCGCCGTCGCCCGTCGCGAGCCCCTGCACCAGCGCGGCCGCGCGGCTCGCCGCGAGCACCGCCTCCGCGTGGGGCAGAACCGCGGGCAGCGCGGCCCGCGCGGCCCGGGTATCAGATGGGAACGGCGGCACGGCCAGCAGGAACACCAGGTCGGGCGCCACCGCCAGCCCGGCGGTCCGCAATCCGGTCGGCGTCGGCACGCTCAGCACCGCACCGCCGTAGACAGCGGGCGCGACATTGTCGGCATGCCCTTCGACGCCCGCGGCAATGGCGACGATCCGCTCGCGAGCAAGGCCGAGTCCCAGCGCCGCGTCCGCGAGCAGCGCACCGGCCACGATCGCGGCCGCCGACGAGCCGAGCCCGTAGCCGACCGGGATGTCCGACACCGCATCGATCGTCACGTCGGTCGGCGCCGGCCTCCCTGCGGCGGCGCACGCTCCGTAGAAGCCGCGGGCGAGCAAGTCTTCCTCCGGCGCCAACGTCAGCACGGATAGCCGTCCGCCACGGTGGATGACGAGGCCGTCGCCCCGCGCCTCGAACGAGACCGTGGCCGTGAGCCAGCCTTCGAGATCCAGGGCGATGCCGACGCAGTCGAATCCGGCGCCGAGGTTGCTCGACGTGGCGGGCACACGCACTCGCACGCTCATGACTGCGCTCCCCGCGCCACGAGCGCGCGCACCTCGGCGAGGCGTGCTGCGATGAGGGGCGCCTCCCCGAGCGCGGGCGCCACCGCGTCGATCGTTTTCAGGCCGTTGCCCGTGATGCACAGCACGACTTCATCGTCGTGCCGGAACCGACCTTCTGTCGCCAGGGCGAGCGCGGCGGCCACGGTCACACCGCCGGCGGTCTCGGTGAAGATCCCCGTCTCTTCGGCGAGCAACCGAATTCCTGCAACGATCTCCGGATCGGGCACCGCCGCCGCCCAGCCCCCCGACTCGACAATCGCGCGCTTGGCGAAGCGCCCGTCGGCCGGATTCCCGATCGCGATCGAGCGGGCAATGGTCCGCGGCACGACCGGCTCGACGGCGTCGGCGTTCTCCCGCACCAGGCGCACGATCGGCGCGCATCCCGCCGCCTGGGCGCCGAACAGGCGCGGCGCTGGGCCGGCCACGAGCCCGGCCGCGGTGAACTCCTGAAACCCCTTGCGCAACTTGGTCACGAGCGAGCCGCCGGCCATCGGTGCGACGACCGCGGTCGGCAGCCGCCACCCCAGCTGCTCCGCGATCTCGAACGCCATCGTCTTCGACCCCTCGCCGTAGTAGCCGCGCAGGTTGACGTTGACGATGCCCCAGCCAAACTCGTCGGCGACTTGGGCGCACAGCCGGTTGACGTCGTCGTAGTGGCCGCGCACGCGCACGAGCCGCGGGCCGTACACGGCGGTGCCGACGACCTTGGCCGCTTCGAGATCCTCGGGAATGAAAATCCAGGCCTTGAGCCCCGCGCGCGCCGCTTGTGCCGCGACGGCATTGGCGAGATTGCCGGTCGAGGCGCACCCGATGGTATCGAGCCCGAAGGCCGCGGCCGCGTTGATCGCCGTCGCCACCACGCGATCTTTGAACGACAGCGAAGGATGCGAGACCGCGTCGTTCTTGACCCAGGCGCGTGCCACGCCCAGCCGCGCCGCGAGCCTTGGCGCTGCGACGAGCGGCGTCCCCCCGGTGTCGAGGGAGAGCGTGGGTTCGCCGTCGAACGGCAGCCATTCCCGGTAACGCCACAGCGAGCGCGCCCGCGCGGCGATAGCCTCCCGGGTCGGCAGCGCTCGGCCCGGATCGAGCACGGGATCGAGCGGTCCGAGGCACTGTTCGCAGATAGCCACCGGCGCCGGATCGTGCACCGCGCCGCAGGCGCGGCAGACCTGGGGCCGGGGGCGCAGGCCGGCGGGCGGAGCGAGGGTCGCCGTCACGGCGTCACCGCGACGTGCCGCGCCGCCCGGATTTCGGCCTCGTCGGCGGGATCGATCGGGTAGCAGTGCTCCGGTCCCGGGAACGCTCCGGCGCGCACGTCGCGCGCGTAGTCCGAGAACGCGCGCTCGACATCGGCACCAACCTCCGCGTAGCGCTTCACGAAACGCGGCGAGATCTCCCCGACGAAGTTGCCCAGGATGTCGTGCGAGATCACGAGCTGGCCGTCCACGCACGGTCCCGCCCCGATGCCGTAGACCGGCACGCCGATCCGCTCGCGCACCAGCGCCGCGGTCTCCGCGGGCACGGCCTCGAGGAGGATCGCAAAGGCTCCAGCCCGTTCGAGGGCTTCCGCGTCCCGCAGCAGCCGCTCCGCCGCCGCAAGCGACTTCCCCTGCACCCGGTAGCCGCCGAGCTGGCCGAGGCTCTGTGGCGTCAAACCGAGGTGGCCCATCACGGCGATCCCGGCATCCACCATCGCGCGGACGCGGCGCGCGACCCGGGCGCCGCCTTCGCACTTCACCGCGTCGCAGCCGGCGGCGACGAACGCGCCCCCGCTGCGGATCGCCGTCTCGTCGGAGGGCTGGTATGAAAGGAAGGGGAGATCGCCCACCACGAAGGCGCGCCGCGCCGCGCGCGTCACCGCTCGGGCGAATACCAGCATCTCCGCCAGCCCGATCTCCAGCGTGTTGGGCAGGCCCAACATCGTCATCGCCGCCGAATCCCCCACCAGGATCATGTCCACACCCGCCCGATCGGCGAAGGTGGCCGTGGGGTAATCGTAGGCGGTGACGAAGACCGCCTTCTCGTTGCGCGCCTTCAGCGCCGCCAGCGTGGCAACGCTCACTTTGCGGACAGACATGATGCCTCCATAGGGTCAGGCGGCGACCGCCAGGTCGCTGACGCACTCGCGTATGCGATCGAGCGCGAGATCGAGATCGGCCGGCGACACGGCGAACGACAGGCGCAGGTGCCCCGCCCCGCCCGGGCCGAATCCGGTACCGGGGAGGACCGCCACGCCGTACTCCTCGAGCAGGCGGGCGGCGAGCTGCGGCGTCGAGAGCCCCGCCCGCTCCTCGATCTTCGAGACGTCGGGAAAGGCGTAGAACGCCCCCCCCGGCGGGCTACAGCGGACGCCGGGCAAGCCGTTCAGCCCTTCCACCAGCCAATCGCGGCGGCGCTCGAGCCGCGCCAGGGCTGCTGCCACGCACTCCTGCGATCCCGTCAGCGCGGCGAGCCCCGCGAGCTGCACGAACGGCGGCGTACAGGATGTGCCGTTGACCACGAGCATCGTCACCCGTTCGAGGAGTGCAGCCGGCAGTACGCCGAAGCCGAGCCGCCACCCCGTCATCGAGTAGCTCTTCGAAAAACTGTCGACGATGACGGTGCGCTCGAGCATGCCCGGCAGCGCCGCGATGCTGTCGGCAGGCCCGTCGTACCGGATGCGGCCGTACACCTCGTCCGAAACCACGGTGAGGTCGTGGCGCAGGGCGAGCTCGGCGATTGCTTGCAGGGCGTCCGCACTCGCGACTCCACCGGTGGGGTTCCCGGGAAGATTCACGACCAACACCCGGGTGCGAGAACTGATGAGGGCGGCGAGCCGGGCGACATCCACACCACCCTCGGCATCGAGCCGGTAGCCGACGGGAATAGCCCCGGCGAACCGCACGACCGACGCGTAGATCGGGAAGCCCGGGTCCGGGACGAGCACCTCGTCGCCCGCATCGAGCACGGCGAGGAGGGAGTAGAACAGCATCGGCTTCGCGCCCGGCACGACGACCACGTGATCCGCCGTCGTTCGGACGCCCCGCCACGCGAGCGACGCCGCAATCGCGTCGCGCAGATCGGGTAGGCCGGCGGGATTCACGTAGCGCGTGTGCCCGTCGCGCAGGGCACGAGCGCCCGCCTCGACCACATGGGGCGGCGTCGCCCCGTCTGGCTCGCCGATCTCGAGGTGAACCACATGCCGGCCAGCGCCCTCGAGTTGGCGCGCTGCGGCGAGCACTTCGAACGCGCCTTCGCCCGACAGGGCGCGGACTCGACTGGCAGGCGCGACGGGCATCGTCACACTCCTCAGGAAAATGAAAATGGCCGCCCCTCGAGAGAAAGGGAGCGGCCGCGGAGAAAGCGAGTTCTCCTAAAACACTGTCGCCCGCAGAAAAAAAGCCGCGGGCGAGTCGCTTTTTAGCACCTTTTTTAACGTGGCGGCAATACGCGGCAAATGACCACGGGTCGACAGTTGTCCAGGGACAGTACGCCCCGGTCACGCCGCCGTCAAGGGGTCCTCTGCGAGGTCGCTGACGCACTCACGCATCCGCCCGAGCGCGACCTCGAGGTCGTCATCGGATGTGGCGAACGACAGACGCAAGTGCCCCGCCCCGCCTGGCCCAAAGGCGGTGCCGGGGAGAACGGCCACGCCGTGCACGTCCAGCAGGCGAGTTGTGAGCTGCTCGGTAGAAAGCCCCGTGCGCGCCTCGATCTGACGGACATTGGGAAACGCATAGAAGGCCCCGCACGGTGGGCTACAGTGGATGCCGGGCAGCCTGTTCAGCGCCTCCACCAGCCAGTCGCGACGGCCCTCGTAGTGTCCCACGGCCGCCGCCACGCAGTCCTGCGACCCCGTGAGGGCCGCGAGCCCGGCGAGCTGGACAAACGGCGGCGTGCAGGATGTGCCGTTCACGACGAGCTTGGTCACGCGCTCGACTAGGCCCGCCGGGACAATGCCGAAGCCGAGCCGCCAGCCAGTCATCGAGTAGGTCTTCGAGAAGCTGTCGACGATGATCGTGCGCTCGAGCATGCCCGGCAACGCCGCGATGCTGCCCGCGCCCCCGTCGTAGCGAATGCGGCCGTACACCTCGTCCGAGACCACAGTGAGATCGTGACGTTGCGCGAGGGCGGCGATGGCACTCAATGCGTCGACCGTCGCGACGATGCCGGTGGGGTTCGCCGGCAGGTTCAGGACCAGCGCCCGCGTCCGCGGGGTGATGAGGGCGGCGAGGCGGGCGACATCCAAGCCCGCGTAACTGACAGGGACCGCTCCGGCGAACCGCACGACCGACGGGTAGATCGGGAAGCCCGGGTCCGGGACCAGCACCTCGTCGCCCGGCTCGAGCACGGCCAGGAGGGCGTAAAAGATCATCGGCTTGGCACCGGGGACCACGACCACGTTGTCGGCCGTGCCGCCTCGCACGCCGCGCCACGCCAGCGACGTGGCGATGGCGTCGCGCAGCGCCGGCAGGCCGGCGGGATCGACGTACCGCGTGTGGCGGTCCCGCAAGGCCCGGACACCGGCCTCGACAACGTGAGGGGGCGTCGCTCCGTCAGGCTCTCCGATTTCGAGGTGGACCACGTGCTGGCCGTCGGCCTCCAGACGGCGCGCCGCGACCATCACGTCGAATGCCCCTTCGCCGGAGAGGGCTCTGACTCGTGTAGCGGGTGCGATGGGCATGTGGCGACTGCGGATCAACAACTGTGCCAGCTAGCCTACCGTCGCTTCAGCGCAACAGTTATTCCGTGTACGTGTCGATCTGCGCCCGCTGCAAGTGTCCCGAGTAGTCGACGTAGACCACTTTGGTCTCGGAGTAGAAGTCGTACACCTCCCACCCCCCTTCCCGATGGCCATTCCCGGTCTGCTTCACACCCCCAAAGGGGAGGTGCGCCTCGGCCCCGATCGTCGGGGCGTTGACGTAGGTGATCCCGTTGTCGAGATCCTCCATCGCCCGGAAAGCGCCGTTCACGTCCCGCGTGTAGATCGAGCTCGAGAGCCCGTACACCACGTCGTTGTTCACCCGGATCGCCTCGGCCAGATCCTTGACCTTGATGACCGACAGCGCAGGGCCGAAGATCTCCTCCTGCTCGACGCGCATCCCCGGCTTCACGCCCGCGAAGACGGTGGGCTCGTAGAACCAGCCGCATTCGAGCCGCTTGTCGCCCTGGGGAATCCGGCCCCCGATCGCGACACTCGCCCCCTCTTTCTTGGCGATGTCCACGTACTCGGCGACCTTTTGGCGCGCCTCTTCGTGGATGAGCGGTCCCACCTCGGTCTTATCGTCGAGGCCCGGACCCAAACGCAGCTTCTGAGCGCGGTCGCACAGCATCTTGAGGAAGCGGTCGTGGATCTTGTCCTGCAGGATGAGGCGGCTCGTGGCGGTACAGCGCTGACCCGTCGTCCCGAACGCCCCCCACAACACGCCGTCCAGCGCGAGATCCAGGTCGGCGTCGTCCAGCACGATCATCGCGTTCTTGCCGCCCATCTCGAGCGACAGCCGCTTATGCATCTTGCCGCAGGTGGCGCCGATGATGGACCCCGTCTCGGTCGAGCCCGTGAACGAGATCACCGGGACGTCGCGATGCTCGATCATCGCCCGCCCCACGACCGACCCCTGACCGTGCACGAGTTGCACCACCTCCGGAGGGAGTCCCGCGTCGAGCAAGACCTCGATCAGGAGGTGCCCGGTATGGGGCACGTCTTCGGCCGGCTTGAAGATCACGGCGTTCCCGCACAAGAGCGCAGGGAACATCTTCCAGGTGGGGATCGCCATCGGGAAGTTGAAAGGGGTGATGAGTCCCGCGACGCCAATCGGCCGGCGGTAGCTCATCGCCCACTTGTTGCGCAGCTCCGAGGGCACCGTGCGGCCGAACAGGCGCCGCCCTTCGGTGGCCGCGTAGAACGCGGTGTCGATGCCTTCCTGCACGTCGCCGCGGGTCTCGGCGAGCACTTTCCCCATCTCCCGTGTCATGGCCCGCGCAATGGCGTCCTTCCGCTCGACGAGCAGATCTCCCACGCGCTGCAGGACCTGTCCGCGAATCGGGGCCGGCGTCTTGGACCAGCGCGCGAAGCCGCGCTTGGCCGACTCGATCGCCTTCAGCATGTCCCCCGGCCCCGACCGCGGGAACTTGCCGATCACGTCGTTCCAGTCGGCCGGATTGCGGTTCTCGAAGTATTCGCCGGTGGAGGGCGCGACCCATTCGCCGGCGATGAAATTCTTGAAGGTCTCGAGACTCACTTGGGCTCCGGGCAGAACCAAATTGCGGCGTGGTTGGTGTAGCCCACGCGTGGCAACACGACCCCCGCCGCGAGCACGAGGCCCCAGATCACGAGGCCGAGAGAAAGCAGATGGGCGAGACCCATCCGGCGCTTCCAGGACGAGACGCCGGTCCAGACACCAGCGATGGTCACGGTGCCGGCGCCGATCATGTAGAACATCAGCTTGAGCCCACAGACGTGGCTGTAGGGCCACACCAGCATCCCGACGCCCAAGGCCAACCCCAGCCCGACGCGGATCCACGTCGTGAGCCGCGCGCCGGCGGCGGCGGGGCTACCAGGAAGCGGTGTGGCGACGGGGTGCGCGGCATATGCCCGCGGTACTGTGGGTGCGCCTCGGCCCGGGCTCGGATCAGCATCCGGCAGCTTGGCGAGCAGCTTGTCGACCTCCCGCATCTCACGGTCCCAGTCGCGATCCTTGATCTCCTTATCTTTGCCGGCCACTACGCTCCTCCCTCCCGTGCCAGACCGTAGCGTTCGATCTTCTTATAGAGGTTGCTGCGCGGCATCTGCAATGTGCGCGCGGTCTCCGAGACGTTCCAGTCGTGTTCCTGGAGCTTGGTCGCCAGAAACGCGCGCTCCGCCGCCTGCTTGAACTCTTCAAACGTAGCGGCGCGCAGCCAAGTTGCATCTCCTCCGCCGTCATCCGCCGTCCCGCGCCGTCCTTCTGCGGTCCCCACCAGCCGCTCTACGTCGGCCTCCGTGACTCTCTCACCAGCCGCAAGAATCAGGAGCCGCTCCACGCCGTTCTTGAGCTCGCGGATATTGCCGGGCCAGTCGTGCGCCGTCAGGCGCAGTACCGCGGCCTGCTCGATCTCCTTGGGGGGCAGCCCGCTCCGTGTGAGCTCGGCGGCGAAGTGCGCCACGAGCTGGGGAATGTCGCCGCGCCGCTCGCGCAGCGGCGGCACCTCGATGGGCACGACGTTTACCCGATATAGGAGATCTTCGCGGAACCGGCCCTCGCGGATCTCCTGCTCCAAGTGCTTGTTGGTCGCGGCGATGACGCGCACGTCCACCGTCAGCGTCTTCCCGGACCCGACGCGCGAAATCACGCCCTCCTGCAACGCGCGTAGCACCTTGGCCTGAGCCGAGAGGCTCATGTCGCCGATCTCGTCGAGGAACAACGTGCCGCTGTCGGCCAGCTCGAACTTGCCGGCGCGGTCGGCAAACGCGCCGGTGAAGCTCCCTTTCACGTGCCCGAACAGCTCGCTCTCGATCAACTCCGACGGGATGGCGGCGCAGTTGACCTCGACGAACGGCCCGGCGGCGCGGGGGCTGAGCGCGTGGATCGCGCGGGCCACGAGCTCCTTGCCGGTGCCGTTCTGCCCCGTGATCAGCACGCGCGCCGGTGTGGGGGCGACCTTCTCGAGGCGCTCGATCACCTGGCGGATCGCCTTGCTCGAGCCGACGATCTCGTACTGGGCATGCACTTCCTGCTTGAGGCGCACGTTCTCGCTCACGAGCACCACATGCTGGAGCGCGTTGCGCAACGTGAGCAGGATGCGGTCGGTGTCGAGCGGCTTTTCGAGGAAGTCGTAGGCGCCGAGCTGCGTCGCTTCAACGGCCGTCTGGATCGTGCCGTGCCCGGAGATCATCACGACCTGAGCGTGCGGGTCCAGCTCCCGCACCCGCTTCAAGGTCTCGAGCCCGTCCATCCCTTCCATTTTGACGTCGAGAAACACGAGGTGGGGCCGGAACTCGGGATAGACGCGCAGCGCTTCGTGCCCCGAAGCGCACGTCTGAACCTCGATCTCCTCGTATTCGAGGACCTGCTTCAGGGCCTCGCGGATCCCTTTCTCGTCGTCGACGATCAAGACGCGACGGCTCATCGGGGCGCTCCGGACCGCGTGCGATAGAGGATGACGCCGGTCGGATGGATGACGATGCGGGAAATCGCGCGGTCGATCTGGAGCGGAATCGCGCCGTCCTCGTTCGCGCCGGCGGCCTGACGCGCGATCGACTTCACGGCGGGCCCTGGAAAGGCGATGCCGTGCAGGCTGATCTCGCGCACCGTGAACCGCGCGATACCGGGCCGTTCGATCTCGATCGTCCCGCCCAGGCGCAGCGGCTCGCGCGGCTGCACGAATGCCGCGAAGGGACCCAAGGCGTCGGGGGGCAGCGCCCGGGTGTCGAGGCGAGCGTGCACCGCCAACGAGCCTTCCAGCAGCTCCACGCGGAGCGAGTCGTACGTCTTGCGCACACGCCAGTCGATGGAACCGCCGATGAGCGAGGCGACCTCGTTGGCATTGAGCACGACCGAATCGGGGCCGGCCGTCGCCCGGAGGGTCCCCACTTTCGTCTGCCCGGACGCGACGGCCCGTGGGGTGGGCGCGCCTACAGCGGTGTCAGCTACGGGGGGCAACTCTTGTGTGCGTCCGAACCAGCGGGCCCCAGTGCGCAGAATCGGCTCCCGGAACCACCACAGCACGAGCAGCACCGCCGCGATTAGGGCGACGCAGCCGAGGCGGAGGAGCCCTTTAAGACAGCCGTTCACGGTGTTTCACCTGATACACCGCCCCACCCGATTGGAGCGTGCTCTCCATGAGATCCACGGTGTCGACGACGGCGGTCTCGGCGAATGTCACAGCGGTCAGAGCCCCCTCGAGTCCTGTGAAGTCGCGCGGGCGGGCATCGCGCCCCGCGCGGCCGAGCGTCAGGTGCGGCCGAAAGGCCCTTGCTTCCGTTGGAAAGCCGAGTGGCGCGAACACCTGCTCGACACGGTGCTGCAATAACTCGAGCGCCGGATCGGGGGCGACGCCGGCCCACACGACACGCGGCCGCTGGAAATCCGGGAACACACCAAATCCTTCGATGTGCACAGTCACGGAGCGCGTGTCGTTGCAGACTTGCCCCAATCCATCTCGAAGGCTGGGCTCGCTCCCGTCATCGACATCACCCAGAAACTTGAGCGTGAGATGAAGACCTTCGGGGCGTACCCACTTCACCGGCAGGCCGCGCTCGCGCACCGGACCGATTGCGCCCCACAGGCCTTGGCGCACCGTATCGGGAAGATTCAGGGCGACGAAGACTCTAACAGGCTCCCCCGACGGTAGCCGCGCGGGTCCACCTCCACGTGCGCGAAACCAAGAGCGGTGAGCCGCGCGACGATCGTGTCGAGCTGCTGCTCCGCCCACGGGATCCACGCCGGCTCCACTTCAATCCGCGCCGCGCCGCCGCGATGCCGCACGCGCAGGTCGCCGCGCACACCCAACTCCCGGAGAAACGCCTCGGCGGTCTCCACCTGTTGCAGCCGCGCCGGCGTGATCTGCAGGCCGTATTGCACGCGACTGGAAAGACAGGGGGCGGCGGGGGCGTCCCACGTCGGCAAGCCAAGCTCGCGCGACGCCTCGCGGATTGCCGCCTTGGTGAGTCCCACCTCGGCGAGGGGCGAGCGCACCCCCGCCTGCTCTCCCGCGCCGCGGCCCGGGCGGTGCTCCCCGTCCCGGAGATCGTCGGCATTCGTGCCATCGCACACAACCGCGAGGCCGTGGGCCTTCGCCAGCGGCACGAGCCGGCTCCACAGCTCGGTCTTGCAGTAGAAACAGCGGTTGGTGGGATTCGCGAGGTAGTTCGGGTCTTCCAGCTCGTGAGTGTCGACTTCGAGAACCGGAACGTCGAACCGGTCGGCGACCTCGCGGGCGGTGCGCCACTGCACTTCCGGGTAGGAGGCGCTCCGGCCGATCGCCGCCAGCATCCCGTCCCGCCCCAGCTCCTGTCGTAGGACGACCGCCAGGAGCGCCGAATCCACCCCGCCCGAGTACCCCACTAGCACCGAGGAAAACGTGCGGACGAGGGCGCGGAGATCAGTGAGGGCGTCAGACATGGCGGAATAGTAGTGGCTTGTAGTGTCCTAATCAAAGGACAATTTGACGGCCAAAAATGTATATACCGTAAGGTGGGAACTGCGTATGCTTATGATACGTTGAATAAGACCGTTGAATTACGACGTATAGTCCGACAATGTGAACGGAGCCCTTCCAAATGGCTGCGAAGACGGAGTTGGACGTCATCGATCGCCGAATTCTGCGCCTCCTCTCCCAAGATGGACGCTCCAGTTACCAGGCCATCGCCGACGAAGTCGGACTCTCCCGACCGGCGGTGATGGAGCGGGTGAAGGGCCTCGAGGAAACCGGTCACATCCTCGGCTACCGCGTGCAGCTCGATCGCGTCAAGGCAGGCCTCCCCGTGACCGCGTTCGTCGCCGTGCGGTATGGCAGCTCCGACTACGTCGGCGACGAGCCGCGCATGCGCGAAATGGAAAAACATCCCGGCGTGCTCGAGTGCCACCACGTCGCGGGCGACGACTGCTACATCCTCAAGGTGGTCGCGCCGGACCTGGAGGGCGTGCAAGCGGTGCTGCGTGACCTGCGCGGCCCGAACTCTCAGATGAATACGCGCACGACGATCGTGCTGTCCACGGTGTTCGAGAAGCCCGGTTTCATCCCCACGGAGCCCGACTGACATGGCTGCGCTCAAGGGCAGGGCCTTAATCGCGTATCTCATCGTTTGCGTCTTCTGGGGCTCGACCTACCTCGCGATCAAGGTCGGCGTCGGCGAGCTGCCGCCCTTCCTCTTCGCGGGACTGCGCTTCTTCGTCGCCGGCATATTGCTGCTCGCCATCGCGCGCGCTTGGGGCGACCCACTGCCCCGACGTGCCACCGACTGGCGGACCCTGGCGATCGTGGGCCTCTTCCTGTTGACGGGTGGCAACGCGTTCGTCGTCTGGGCCGAGCAATACACGCCGTCGGGCGTGGCGAGCGTCTTCGTCGTTACCGTCGCCATCTGGACCGCGTTCTTCGACGCGATCATTCCCGGCGGCTCGGGCGACCTGAACTGGCGTGTGGTGGCGGGGCTCCTGCTTGGCTTCCTCGGGACCGCGCTCCTCGTCGGCGCGAGCCCAGCGGAGATCCTCAAAGCCGACCTGCGCGGGCCGCTCGCGCTCACGTTCGCCAGTGCATCGTGGTCGCTCGGCTCCGTGTACGCCAAACGCCATCCCACGGAAGTGAGCCCGTACATCGCGGCGTCGATTCAGATGATCGTCGGCGGCACCGTCGTCGCCCTCGTTGGAACGGCCCTGGGCGAGTGGAGCAGCTGGCACCTGAGCCTCAAAGGCCTCGGCGCCATCGCGTATCTGGTGGTCTTCGGCTCGATCTTCGGCTACAGCGCGTATTCCTACGCCCTGAGGCACGCATCCGCGACGATCGTCGGCACCTACGCCTACGTGAACCCCGTGATCGCCGTCCTGCTCGGGTGGCTCTTGCTCGCCGAGCCGATCACCGCCCGTACCGTGGTCGCGATGTCCCTGATTATCATCGCGGTCGTCTGGATTCAGCTCTCGCACAAGGTGAGATTCGCCGCGAAGGGCGCGCCGCGTGCGTCCGAGGAGGCCGCATGATCCGCACCGTCAACCTGGCGCAGATGTTCGGGAGTTTCTCGGACTTTTGGAAGCCCAAGGTCGTGGGCGACGTGAACGACGCCCACGTGAAACTCGTCAAGCTCAAGGGGGAGTTCGTGTGGCACCACCACGACCGGGAGGACGAGCTGTTCCTCGTCGTGAAGGGCCGACTCGTGTTGAAGCTCCGAGACCGGGACCTCGTGCTCGGGCCCGGCGAATTCGCCATCATTCCCCACGGCGTCGAGCACCTCCCCGTCGCAGAAGAAGAGACGCACGTCCTGCTGCTCGAACCGAAGTCCACTCTCAACACGGGCTGGCATGGCGTGACGGCGACCGCCAAGGCCGACGCCTACACCGGCTACTTGGAGCGGACCGGGGCGAGTGAGTGTCGCGCCACGCCGGGCAACCGGGGCGTCTACGTGCTGCGCCGCACGCAGGGCGACGAGACGGAGTTCACGTTCATTTCGCTGTGGGAGTCGTTCGACGCGATCCGCCGGTTCGCCGGCGACGATTTCGAAAAAGCCCACTACTACGCCGAGGATTCCGACTACCTCCTCGATCTCGAGCCGTTCGTCCTCCATTACGACGTCGTGGCGGCGCCGTGAGTCCCGAGCCCGAGCTGACGCTCGATCCTACAAACGCCCGGGAGTGGGACGAGCTGCGCGCGTTGGGCCACCGGATGCTGGACGACATGCTCGACTACCTGCGCACGGCGCGCGAGCGCGCCGCGTGGCGGCCGCTGCCGGCCGATGTGCGGGCGCGTCTGACCGAACCGGTGCCGCACAGTCCAACACCGGCCCAGACGGTCTACGAGCAGTTCACGCGCGACGTCCTGCCCTACCCCACGGGCAACGTCCACCCGCGTTTTTGGGGCTGGGTGATCGGGACCGGCACGCCCCTCGCCATGCTCGCGGACATGCTGGCGTCTGGCATGAACGCGCAGGTGGCCGAATTCGACGACGCCGCCCCAGTCGTTGAGAACCAGGTGATCGGCTGGCTCGTCGAGTTGCTCGGGATGCCGGCGGGCACGCACGGGATCCTCGTGTCAGGGGGATCGATGGCCAACTTCGTCGGTCTCGCCGTGGCGCGAAACGCGCAGGCCGGGTACGACGTGCGCGAGCGCGGATTGCAGGGTGCCGATCAGCCGCGCCTCACCGTTTACGCCTCGACCGAAACGCATTCCTCGGTGCGCAAGGCGGTGGAGCTGCTCGGCCTGGGCCACCACTCGCTGCGCAAGATCCCGGTCGGGCCCGACTACACGATCGACGTCGCGGCGCTGCGCCGCGCGATCGCGGCGGACCGGGCGGCGGGGCACCGCCCCATTTGCGTCGTCGGCAACGCCGGCACCGTCAACACCGGCGCGACCGACGACCTTCTCGCCCTCGCGGACCTGTGTCGAGACGAAGGCCTCTGGCTCCACGTGGACGGCGCCTTCGGCGCGCTGGCGGCGATCTCCCCCGCGCTCCGCGCCCGGGTGCGAGGCATCGAGCAAGCCGACTCGGTAGCCTTCGATCTACACAAGTGGATGTACCTGCCGTACGAGGTGGGTTGCACGCTGGTGCGCGATCAAGTTGCACACCACGCCACCTTCAGCGTGGCCCCCGCGTACTTGGCGCCGCTCGATCGCGGCGTCGCCGCGGGCCGGTTTCCTTTCCCGCAACGCGGCGTGCAGCTGTCGCGCGGTTTTCGAGCGCTGAAGGTGTGGATGTCGCTCAAGGCGCACGGCGTGGCAGCCTTCGCCCGGCTGATCGAGCAGAATGTGCAACAAGCCGCACACCTCGTGGCATTGATCGCGGCGCATCCCCGCCTCGAGCTGCTCGCGCCGGCGCCCCTCAACGTCGTGTGCTTCCGCTACAAGGCCGAGGGCGCGGACGAGGCGGCCCTCAACGCCTTGAATCAGGAGATCCTGCTGCGAATCCAGGAGAGCGGCCTGGCGGTGCCGTCGCACACGATCCTAGGCGGACGCTTTGCGATTCGGGTGGCAATCACCAATCACCGCAGCCGGCGGGAGGACTTCGACTTGCTGACCGGGGCGGTCGTGGAGATCGGGGATGCGTTACGGAAGGAGGGGTGAACCCCTCTTCAGAAGTGGTGTAAATTCCCCGGTGCTGCCACCAGGAGGAGCGATGCCGTCACCAACTCGTACCACCTTCGCCCTGCTGTGTCTCGCCACCGTCGCTTGCGGCTCGGGAGCGGTGCCTCCGACCGGACCACGTGTCGTCATCACGCCGCAGGGCCTCGAGCAGACCGTTCGGCTCTCCCCCGCTGTCCCGGCCCCCGGCGAGACGCTCGACATCACATCGGTCGTTGTGAACCAAACGGCGAGTGCGGTAGACGTGACGAGTCGCATTTGCGGGCTCGATATCGAGTCGTCGCTGGCACTCGTCAATTCATCCCTCCGCTGCGCCGGCTACAGCTCGCAGAGCGAGCTAGCGGCTGGTGATTCGATCCTGGGGTTTGAGCGGCGTGAGGTGGCCGGCAAGGCGGGAGATTACACGCTGCGGATACGGCACCTCTTGAACCCCGACGTGTGGGTAGAGGTGCCGGTCTCCGTCCGGCCCTAGCCTTCCTGCGGCGGCGGATCGTCGCGGCGGCGGTGGGAGCGCCCTGAACCGGGACGCAGGGTGGGCTTCCCCTCTTCGGTGCTTCGGAACGAACGCACGGTGTGGTAGGCGAGTTCGATGTCGGTGCATTTGTCGAACTCGATGAGGATCTCCTCCCAGATCGCGGATACCGTCCCCCGGCGCCGCCGCGGCTCGATCAAGTAGCGCATCGTGAGCCGCACCCCGGAATCTACCGCGTTGATGTAGACGATTGGGGTGAGCTTTTTGTAGTTGATGAAGTACTGGCGTGACGCCGTCAGCAGGTCCCGCTCCGCCTCGGCCGTCAGGTGCTCGGCGTGCTTGAATGCGACCGCCGTGAGGATCTCCTTCGCCTTCTTCCAGTTGCTCTCGTAGGTCACCGTCACCGGGACCTCGTTCCAGATGTACTTGAATCCCTTGTCGTAGTTCGCAACGGGCTCGGTGAAGATCTTCGCGTTGGGAACGTGGATGATGCGACCGGAGCTTTGGTCGGCGTCCACCCACCCGCCGATTTCGTTCAACGTGAACTGGAAGAGCCGCTGGTCGATGACGTCGCCCTTGTGCCCGCCGATCTCGATCCGGTCCCCCACGTCGAAGGGCCGCCGCGATACGATGAACGCCCACCCGGCGAGGTTCGTCAGTGGGTCCTTGAGCGCGATCGCGATACCCGCCGAGACGAGGCCGAGGAAGGTCGCGAGCGTCTTGAATCCCGCGAACCACTCCCGGCCGACCGCCAACACGCCCGCCACGATGAAGATGTAGGTCGTGGCCTTGCGCCAACGGTAACGGGTGTAGGGGTCGGTGACGCGGCGATAGACAACGGCGAGGACGATCTTCTGGAGGAGCCACAGTCCGGCGATCGCGATCACCGAGACGAGCAAGTGCATCTGCACCGCGGGGCTCAGACCGAGCCGCTGCTCTAGCCAATCGCTCACGGCCCCCAAGCTATTGCTTGGAGCGTATGTTAGGCAACCGTGAGCCAACTCCTCGTCCTCCGCGACCTCGCCGTCATCTTCGCCGGTTCGCTGCTCGTCATTCTTGTATTCCACCGTTTCAAGCTGCCGGCGCTCCCGGGATTCATCGTCGCCGGGATGATCCTCGGTCCCAACGCCCTGGGCCTCGTGTCCGACCCGCACCGGGTCGAGAGCCTCGCCGAGGTGGGCGTGATCCTGCTGCTCTTCACGATCGGGATCGAGTTCTCCCTCAGCCGCCTCAAGGAGATGGGCCGGCAGGTCCTGGTCGGTGGTCTCGGGCAGATGGGGTTCACCGTCCTCGCCACGGTCGCCGCCGGCCTCGCGTTTCTCCCGAGCTGGCGCGTAGCCTTGTTCCTCGGATTCCTGATTGCGCTGTCGAGCACCGCGATCGTCCTCAAGGGCCTGACCGACAAGGGCGAAATCGACGCGCCGCACGGGCGCCTCGCGACCGGGATCCTCATCTTTCAGGACCTGTGTGTCGTGCCGATCATGTTGCTGCTCCCGTTTCTGGCGGGCACGGCGGGGGGCGGCGCGTGGGGGCTGGCACTCGCCCTCGGCAAGGCGACGCTGGTGGTCGTGGGCGTGCTCGTCGCGGCCCGGACCCTGGTGCCGCGGGCGCTCGCCGAGATCGTCAAGACTCGCAGCCGTGAGCTGTTCCTCATTGCCGTCATCCTGATCGGCACCCTGACCGCCCTCGGCACGGCGGCCGCGGGCGCATCGCTCGCGCTAGGCGCGTTCCTCGCCGGCCTCGTGATCTCGGAATCCGACTACGCGCACCAGGCCCTCGCGGAGCTGATGCCGTTCCGCGACATCTTCATCTCGCTCTTCTTCGTCGCCGTTGGCATGCTGGTGCAGCTCGACACCGTGCGTGAGCACCCGTGGCTGACCTTCGGCGGCGTCGCGGTCATCATGGGAGGCAAATCGCTTTCCGCCGCGGTCGGCCCCGCGCTGATGGGCTACGCGGGCCGAGTCGCGCTCCTCGCGGGCGTCGCCGTCTCGCAGATCGGGGAGTTCTCGTTCGTGCTGGCCGAGGAAGGACGCGCGGCGGGCCTGCTCCCCAACGGGGTGTACCAGCAATTCCTCGGCGTGGCAGTGGTCACGATGCTGGTGACGCCGTTCCTCCTCCAGAGCGGGCCCACGTTGCTCGACAAGCTGGAGCGGCTCGTGCCCCTCGATCGTGTGCTCCCGGGGTTCCGGCCCAAGGTCTTCGCGCCGGTCGAGGATCCTGTCTCGGACCACGTCGTCATTGCGGGGTACGGGCTGAACGGCCGCAACCTCGCGGCGGCGCTCCGCTCGATCAACGCGCCGTACCTGATCGTCGAGCTCAACGCCCAAACGGTACGGCGCGCCCGGTCGGAAGGTGAGCCCGCGTTCTATGGCGACGCGACGCGCGAGGAGATCCTGCGCGCGCTCGGCATCGACCGAGCGCGCCTATTCGTCATCGCGATCTCCGACCCGTCCGCCACCCGCAGCATGGTGCGGGTGGCGCGCGGCATGAACCCGAACCTGCACATCATCGCCCGGACGCGGTATGTGGTCGAGATCCCGGAGCTCACACGGCTCGGCGCTAACGTCGTGATCCCCGAGGAATTCGAAACGTCGATCGAGATCTTCGCCCGCGTGCTGGCGCACTACAACGTCCCACGCGACGAGATCGATCGGCTGGTAGCCGAGATTCGCGCGTCGCATTACGAGGCGCTGCGTCCGGGGGCGAAGCCGCGGATCACGCTGTCGGGCATGCTCGGCGCGATGCCGCAGATGCACATCGAGCGCATCCCGCTCGTGGCGACCGCGGCCGCCGTGGGAAAGACGCTCGCCGAAACGGGACTGCGCTCGCGCACCGGCGCCCTGGTGCTGTCGGTCAGACGGGGTGAGAGTGACATCGCGACCCCCGGCGCGACGTTCCGGCTCGCGGCCAGCGATGTGCTAGTGGTGGTGGGGCAGCGGCATCAGTTGAAGGCGGCGCAGCAACTGTTGACGGGCTTGGAGCCGGCGTAGCTCTATCGGATTCGATGGCCGATTCTGCTCCAGCGAACACCCCCGCCGTCGCGATCCCAAGACCAGTAGATCCTCACCGGACGGCCGTGCACCGCGCTGAGGGGCAGAAAACCCCAGAACCGGCTGTCGTAGCTCTCCGCGCGGTTGTCGCCCAAGACCCACACGTGGTCGGGCGGCACGACGACGGCCTTCCGGTTCGCCACGGAGTCCGTGGACGAATACAGCGTCGTGTCCGCGTACGGCTCGTCCAGCCGCATCCCGTTGACGTACGCGTGATGCCCCCGCACTGCCACCGTATCTCCCGACATGCCGATCACCCGCGACACACACCACAGGTTATCGGATCCGCGACAGCTGATCACCACGACCGCTCCCCGCGTCACGCCAAAGCGCGACAGATCGGTGACGAAGGCGTCACCCGGAAGCACGGCGCGCATCATGGCGCTCGACTGTTGTCGGAACGCGCGCACCTCGGTCGAACCGCCGGTCAGCCACACGAAGCCAGCCGCCAGGAGAATGGCGGTGATGACAACGGCGGCTGGAAACGCGCGGCGAACGAACGATCGAGCCGACATGGCGCCGGCGTCAACGTCCTGCGGATCGCGGCGGCGATGGTGTGACAAGCGTCACCGCCCGCCGCTGGTCGTACAGCGAATTGAGTGATGCAGCGCCCCCAGCAGACGTAGGAAAGCGGTCCCAAGGCATCGTCTTTACAAAGGGGGGCTATGAAACGCTCATCTCGCCTCGCTGCCGTCGCCTCGTTGCTCGCTCTCACATTCATCAGCTGCGAAACGCCGACGGAGACCCCGCTGGCGCCCATTCAGGCTGAGTTGACGGCCGTGTTCGACGACCGTGCGACCTTCCTCGCGCAGTTTCCCGACCTCCCAGTCGAAGATTTCGAGGAAGGCCGGGTGGCCGACCGCAACGCCGTCGGGTGTCCTGGGCCGTTAGACGCGACGAGCGACAATGACTGCTTCCACCCAGGGGAGATCGAGCCTGGCGTGCGATTCAACTCCGAACTTCCGGCCGGTGGATTCGAGATAGCGCTGATAGGGCCCGGCTTCAGCGGCGCGGTGACGAAAACAATCGTCGCCGGTGACTTCACCGACGCTTTCATCGTCGAGTTCACAGGCGGGAACGTCACCGCGGCGGGGATGGACCTCGTCGCCTACTTCAGCAATGACATCTGTCAGATCGACGTCTTCGGGCAAAACGGTCTCATCAGCTCCACCACGGCGCCCTGCACTAACGGGGGCTCGTTCTGGGGCGTGAGCGCCAACGAAGCGATTACGCGGATTCGGATTTCGTCGCCCCGCGGGCAAGCGGAAGGGGTCGACAACATCGCGTTCGGCGGGGGAGTCGCGCCGCCGATCAACCATCCCCCGACGGCGAACGCCGCCGGCCCGTACTCAAGTAATGAGGGATCGGCCGTGTCGTTCGACGGCACTGCGTCCACGGATCCCGATGGCGATGCGCTGACCTATGACTGGGACTTCGGTGATGGCACCCTCCACGGCACGGGCGTGAACCCGAGCCACATCTACGCCGACAACCACATCGGCGGCTATCCAGTCACGCTCACCGCGAGGGATGGGGGCGGTCTCGTGGGTACGGCAAACGCAACGGTCAACGTCGCCAACGTTGCGCCCACGGTCGGCCTCATTAGCGCCCCGGTCGATCCTCTAGAGATCGGCACGCCCGTGACGGTCAGCGCTGGTTTCACCGACCCCGGCATTCTCGACACGCACACCGGGATGATCGACTGGGACGATGGCAGCTCGTCGAGCGCCACCGTGACCGAGGCCAACGGCTCCGGCTTGGCAAGCGCCGGCCACGCGTACGCCGCGGCGGGGGTCTATAGAGTAGGGCTCACGGTGACCGACAAGGACGGCGGGGCCGACCAGTCCGTCTTCGAGTTCGTCGTGGTGTTCGACGTCGTGGCGGGGTTCGTCACCGGTGGCGGCTGGATCGACTCACCGGCCGGCGCATACGCCGCCAACCCAAGCCTCGCGGGCAAAGCGACGTTCGGATTCGTGTCTCGTTATCACAAAGGCGCGACGGTGCCGAGCGGCAACCTGGAATTCAACTTCCGGATTGCGGACCTGCAATTCCACAGCACGAGCCACGACTGGTTGGTGGTCTCGGGCTCCAAAGTGCGATTCAAAGGGTCAGGGACGATTAACGGCGCCGGTGACTTCGCCTTCCTGGTCTCGGCCGTCGACGGCGACGCGAGCGGGGATGGTGCGGACACGTTCAGGATCAAGATCTGGGATAAGAGCACCGGCACCGTCCTGTATGACAGTGAGATGGGGCGCGGCGACGGCGCGCCGGCCACAACGGTCCTGGGCGGAGGCAGCATCGTCATTCACAACTAGGCCCACGCACGCAAGGGAGCATGCTGTTCGTAGGGGCACGGCACGCCGTGCCCCTACAGCGTTATCCCAGCCCTCGTCGATCCAGGCTCCGGTATTGAATCGCCTCGCTCACATGCTTGGGTTGCAGGCCCGGCGCGCCGTCCAGATCGGCGACCGTGCGCGCGATCTTCAGGATACGGTGATATGCCCGCGCGGATAATCCCAGCCGCGTGATCGCCGTCTTGAGCAGGGCGTCGGCCCCGTCCGATACGCGGCAGTGGGCGCGGATGTCGCGCGGCGCCATGTGCGCGTTGGCATAGACCCCCGGGCGATGCGCGAACCGCTCCCGTTGCACCACGCGCGCCCGATCGACCCGCTCCCGCACCACGGCACTCGGCTCGCCGCCGGCCTCCTCAGCGAGCGCCCGGTATTTCACCGCGGGGACCTCGAGGTGCAGGTCGATCCGGTCGAGCAGCGGACCGGACACGCGCGCGAGATAGCGCTGCACGCCCGCGGGCGGGCAGGCGCACGCATGGTGCGGATCGCCGAACCAGCCACATGGACATGGATTCATCGCCGCGGCCAGCATGAAGCGCGCCGGATACGAGAGGCTCATCGCCGCGCGCGCGATCGTCACGACGCCGTCCTCCATCGGCTGGCGCAGCACCTCGAGCACGTTCTTGCGGAACTCCGGGAGCTCGTCGAGGAAAAGCACGCCGCCGTGCGCGAGACTCACCTCGCCCGGCCGCGGGTATGACCCTCCACCGATGAGACCCGCGTCAGAGATCGTGTGATGCGGCGCCCGGAACGGCCGCCGCGCCACGAGCGATTCGCCCAGCGGCAGCGTCCCCGCCACCGAATGGATCTTGGTGGTCTCGAGCGCCTCGTCGAGGCTCATCCTTGGGAGGATCGTCGGCAGCCGGCGCGCCAGCATCGTCTTTCCGGACCCGGGCGGGCCGACCATCAGGATGTTGTGGCCCCCGGCGGCCGCCACCTCGAGGGCCCGCTTGGCGTGCGCCTGACCTTTCACTTCGGCGAAGTCCACGTCGTCCTGGGCGCGCTCCGCGAAGAGCCGCGCCACGTCCACCGCCGCGGCGGCGAGCTCGGCCTTGCCGTCTAGGTACTCGGCGATCTCGGCGAGGCAACCGGCGCCCAACACTCGGAGGCCCTCGACCACACCGGCCTCGGGGAGGTTCTCGCGCGGCAGGATGAGCGCCTCGACCCCCGCGGCCCGGGCCGCCAGCGCGACCGGCAGCGCCCCGCGCACGGGGCGGATGGCACCCTCGAGCCCCAGCTCTCCCAGCACCGCGAGCCGCCCCAGCCGCCCCGCATCCACTTGTTCGGTCGCGGCCAGGATGCCGAGGGCGATGGGCAAGTCAAACGCCGAGCCTTCCTTGCGAATGTCGGCCGGGGCGAGATTCACCGTGATACGCTTCAGCGGGAAGGTGAACCCCGTGTTCGCGAGCGCGGCGGAGACGCGGTCGCGCCCTTCCTTGACGGCGCCCTGTGGCAACCCTACCGTCACAAACGTGGGCAGGCCGTTGGCGATGTCGGTCTCGACGTCCACCAGGTAGGCGTCGATCCCGAGCACGGCGGCGGAGCGAACGCGGGCCAGCATCCCCTGACGGTAGCGGCGGCGCAGCGGCGGGAGGTAGCCAAAACGCCGCGCCGCCCACCTAATCAGCGCGAAGCCCCACGCCGGGGCCATGTTATGCGTATGTAGGTCACCCCAACCCCGAATCGGGGAGTCGACGTGACGCTGCGATCGTCCGTGCGTTGGTCCCTGTGCTTCACCGGCCTTGTGGCCGCCGCCTGCTCGTCCCGGCAGGGGGGGCAGGCGCCCAAGGTGCCCGTCAGCGTGGCTCGAGTGGAACAGCGCTCGGTCCCTTACCAGATCGGGGCGACCGGCACGGTCGAGCCGATGCGGACGGTGGACGTCACGTCCCAGGTGAGCGGCGCCCTGCTGCGGGTACACTTTTCCGAGGGCGACGAAGTGGGCGCGGGCCAGCTGCTGTTCGAGATCGACTCCCGACCCTACCAGGCCACCCTGCAACAGGCCGAAGCGGCGCTGCTGCGGGACGCGGCCCAGGCCCAGAATGCGACGCGGGACGCCGAGCGCTACCGCGTTCTGGCGACGAACAACACGGTCACAAAGGAAGACTACGAGCAGCGACAGGCGACCGCGGATGCGCTGGCGGCGACCGTCCGGGCCGACTCCGCCGCCGTGGCCGTCGCGCGGCTGAACGTCGAGTACGCGACGATTCGCGCACCGATCGGCGGCCGCACGGGCCGGTTAGAGCTGCACGAGGGGAACATCGTGCGCGCGACTGGTACGTCGTTGGTGACGATCAATCAGCTCCGCCCGATCCTGGTGCGCTTCTCCGTTCCCGCCGCGCAGATCCCGGATCTACGGCGCCGTGCCGGGCACGAGCTTGCGGCGTTCGCGCGGGCGTCCCGGGACGGCGCCGTCCCCGCCCAAGGGGTCTTGTCGTTCATGGACAACGAAGTCGACACGACGACGGGCACCGTGTTACTCAAGGCGCGCTTCCCGAACCGCGACGGTGCGTTGTGGCCCGGCGAATTTGTGGAGGTGACACTGATCCTCGACATCCAGAACGATGCGGTCGTGATCCCGGCGCAGGCGGTGATGACGGGCCAGCAAGGCACCTACGTCTTCGTGATCACTGCTGAGGGAACCGCGCAGCAGCTCCCGGTGACGGTGACGCGCACCGTCGACAGTGTGGCGGTCCTTGCCGACCACATCCCGGCCGGCACGCTGGTCGTGACCGACGGACAGCTGCGCCTGACCGCGGACGCGCGCGTCGAGATCCGGGGCGGTCCCAAGACCGAGGCAGCCCAGCAGTGAGTATCTCGGGTCTCTTCATTCGGCGGCCCGTCACCACGACCCTCGTGATGTTGGGCATTCTGTTTTTCGGCCTGATGGCGTATCGGCTGCTGCCCGTGAGCGATCTGCCGAACGTGGACTACCCGACGATTTCGGTGTCGGCCGGATTGTCGGGCGCCAGCCCGGAGACGATGGCCTCCGCGGTCGCGACGCCGCTCGAGAAGCAGTTCTCCACGATCGCCGGCATCGACGCGATGACGTCGTCGTCGAACCAGGGCGGCACGAACATCACACTGCAGTTCAACCTCTCGCGCAACATCGACGCGGCCGCGCAGGACGTGCAGGCAGCGATCTCCAAGACGCTGCGCCAGCTCCCCCCGGGGATTCAGCCGCCGTCCTACAACAAGGCGAACCCTGCCGCCTCACCGATCTTGTTTTACGCCCTCACGTCCCCGACGATGCCGCTCTCGACGCTCGACGAGTACGCCGAGACGTTCATGGCGCAGCGGCTGTCACAGGTGACGGGTGTCGCGCAGGTGCAGGTCTTCGGCGCCGCCAAGTACGCTGTGCGGATTCAGATCGATCCGACGGCGCTCGCCGCGCGCGGCATCGGGCTCGACGAAGTGAGCGACGCCATCCAGTCGGGCAATCCCAATCTGCCGACGGGGATCCTGTGGGGCCCGCACCGCGCCTACACCGTGCGCGCCGACGGGCAGATCGAGAGCGCCCCCGAGTTCCGCACCCTGGTAGTCGCGTACCGCAACGGGGCGCCGGTGCGGCTGCAGGATGTGGCCCGGGTCCTCGACGACATCCAGGACAACAAGAACGCAAGCTGGTTCGACGGCGCGCGCGCGATCACGCTCGCAATCCAGCGCCAGCCGGGCACCAACACCGTCGAGGTGGCGGACGCCGTGAAGCGGCAAATGGCGGCGCTGATTCCACAGTTGCCGGCGTCGGTCGTCGTAAACACGCTGTACGACCGGTCGTTGTCGATCCGTCAGTCGGTGGACGATGTGAAGGTGACGCTGTTCATCACGCTCGTCCTGGTGGTGCTCGTCATCTTCCTGTTCCTGCGCAATCTCTCGGCGACGGTGATCCCGAGCCTGGCCTTGCCGTTGTCGATCGTCGGGACCTTTGCGGTCATGTACATGCTGGATTACAGCCTCGACAACCTGTCGTTGATGGCGCTGACCTTGTGCGTCGGCTTCGTCGTGGACGACGCCATCGTGATGCTCGAGAACATCGTGCGGCACATGGAAATGGGGAAACCGGCGATGCAGGCGGCGCTCGACGGCGCGCGCGAGATCGGCTTCACCATCGTGTCCATGACGCTGTCGCTCACCGCCGTGTTCATTCCGGTGCTCTTCATGGGCGGCCTCATCGGCCGGCTCTTCAACGAGTTCGCGGTCACGATCGGGATCGCGATCCTCGTCTCGGGGTTCGTGTCCCTCACGCTCACGCCGATGCTGTGCAGCCGCTTCCTGCGTCCCTCACGCGACGAGCGGCATGGGCGGTTCTATGAGGTGACCGAGCGCATCTACCAGCGCGTCCTCGGCGCCTACGAACGCAGCCTGGTGTGGGTCATGAACCACCGGCCCGCCACCCTCGTGTTTTCGCTGGCGATCCTGCTCGGCACCGCGGGGTTGTACAAGCTCGTCCCGCAGGGCTTCATCCCCACGGAGGATACGGGAACGATCCAGGGCTCGACGGAGACGCTGGAAGGCACCTCGTACGACGCGATGGTCGAGCATCAGCTCGCAGTGGCAGAAGTCATCGGCCGGAATCCGTACGTGGATCACTACATGTCGCGGGTCGGCCAAGGCACGACGAACCAGGGGCAGATCACGCTGCGTTTGAAGCCTCGCAGCCAACGGCCTTCGGCCGACGCGATCGTGCGACAACTCAAGCCCCAGCTCGACGCGATCCCCGGGGTCAGGTCCTATCTCAGTGTGCCTCCCGTGATCCGGATCGGGGGGCGCAACGCCAAGGCGCCGTATCAGTTCACCATGCAGGGCGCCGACATCGCGGAGCTGTACGAGAGCGCGACGCACCTCGAGACCCGGCTGCGCACGGTACCGACCCTCCAGGACGTCAGCACCGACCTGCAGATCAAGAATGATCGAAGAGGCACTGTACGACGCCTATGGCGCACGCCAGGTGTCGACGATCTACACCGACAACAACCAGTACTGGGTGATTCAGGAGCTGCTCCCCGAGTACCAACTCGACCTCAGCGCCCTGCGCTTCCTCTACATCCGCTCCCAGAAGGGGACCCTCATTCCTCTCACGTCCGTGGCCTCCATGACGTCCGGCCTCGGCCCGCTCAGCGTGAACCACAGCGGCCAGCTGCCCTCGGTGACGCTGTCATTCAACCTGGCACCCAATGTTTCGCTCGGCGACGGCGTGAGCGCCGTGCAGCGCGCGGCGGGAGAAATCCTCCCCTCGACCATTAGCACGGGATTCTCCGGCACCGCCCAGGCGTTCCAGGCGAGCCAGCAGGGCATGTTCTTCCTGTTGATCCTCGCCGTCGCCGTGATCTACATCGTACTGGGGATTCTGTACGAGAGCTTCATTCATCCCATCACGATTCTCTCGGGGCTTCCCTTCGCCGGCTTTGGCGCCCTGCTAACGCTGCTGCTGTTCAGGACGGAGCTGAGCATGTACGCGTACGTCGGCATCATCATGCTGGTCGGATTGGTCAAGAAGAATGCGATCATGATGATCGACTTTGCCCTCGAGGCGGAGCGGCGCGAAGGCAAGTCCCCGCGCGACGCGATCCTCGAGGCGTGCAGCGTGCGGTTCCGGCCGATCATGATGACGACGATGGCGGCGTTAATGGGGACGATCCCGATCGCGATCGGATGGGGGTCGGGCGCCGAGTCGCGCCGCCCGCTCGGCCTCGCCGTGGTGGGCGGGCTCGCGTTCTCACAGCTGATCACGCTGTACGTGACGCCGGTCTTCTACACGTACCTCGATGCCCTGCAGCACCGCCTGGGGCGGCGCATGGCGGCAGCGCCGGTCCCCGAGCCCGTCTCGGCAGATTAGCCGGCACCCCGATCCCTGGAGCCCTCACCCCCTAACCCCCTCTCCCCTTCGGGGAGAGGGGGCAATGTGCGGAGCTGGACCTAGTTCTCGAGATTGACGGCGGGAGCCACACCGACCTAGAGCGAAGAGAGTACGACGCCGAGCGAAGTGTTCATTTGGAGTCCAGGGGACTTCGAGTAGTCCGAGTGCAAAACGAAGACGTCTCCGATGAGACGTTGCGCGGTTTGTTGCGACCCCTGACCAATCGTCCCGCTCTCCCCGAAGGGGAGAGGGGACAGGGGTGAGGGCTACCGAATCCCGACCGACACCCCGACCTGAAACACCCGCATCCGAACCGGCGTCTCGACGCGCTGCACGCTGAAGCTGCCGTCGGAGTTCTCCGTGATGCCGCCCGCGGGCACGTACCGCACGCGATCGTGCCGCACATCCCGCACGCCCAGGTCGAGCGCGACCGCCGTGCGGCGACGTGAGAGGTTGATCAGCAGGCCGGTGCCGAGTTGCGTCACGGTCGTGAAGCGGCCGTTCAAAACGAACACGTCGCTGTCGTAGCAGCCGCAATAGTTGGCGTCGCTGACGGACGACCAGAACATCGAACCGCCCACGGTGGCGAAGCCGTACGGCCGAATCGGGCCCTGCCCCAACGTGACCTGCGGGCCGAGCGCGAGCGAGCCAATCGACGACGTGGTGTTGATGCCGTAGCCCCGGTAGGCGGCGTCGTAGACCATGTAGGTGCCGTCGATGCGCAGCCCGACGGTGGACGAGCGGCCGAGCCCCACGACGGCGAACCCCGTGAGCCCCGCCGCGACATCGCCGTTGCGGCGGAATTCGCCGAGCGGCTGAGCGACGACCAACGTGATACCGGCGCTCCCTCCTCCGTCGTTCCGCACCTCACGCAGCCCGGACGGGTGACCGGCGCGCTGGCCGAGTAGAGGAGACGTCGCCGTCACGAGCGTGAGCGCCAGTCCGATGATGCGCCGCATAAAGCCGTCCGAGTGAAGGAATGGATCCAGCCGACGCCCGGGGTAAGGCAACGCGCGTGCCAAAACGCACCCCACGCAGGAAAGCGCCGTCGCGGCTAGGTTTCCCGTGGATTCGCAGGGCTCGTCGGGAGAGCCCGGTTGACCTCAAAAGGGGACATTTCGGAGGAGTATGGCGCAGATCACGTACGACGATTTTGCCAAGGTCGACATCCGCGTCGGTCGCATCGTCCAGGCGGACGACTTCCCCCAGGCCAGGAAACCGGCCTACAAGCTGCGGATCGATTTCGGGGCCGAGCTCGGCGTGAAGACGTCGAGTGTGCAGATCACCAAGCACTACCAGGCGAGCGAGCTGAAGGACCGGCTCGTCCTGGCGGTCGTGAACTTCCCGCCGCGCCAGATCGCGAACTACTTCTCCGAAGTCCTGACCCTCGGCGTGATGCTCGGCGACGGTGACATCGTGCTGGTGCAACCCGACCGCGACGTGCCCCTCGGCACGCCGATCAGGTGACGGCCCGTCTTAGAATCGGCGCTGCCACCGCGGGACGAGTGAGCCGACTTTCCCGCCGACGATCCACCCCGCGATCCCACCCAGGACGCCGTCGGCCACCATGGTCGTGACGCAGTCGCTCGACGGACCGCACGACGTGGACTGTGACGCGACAAGCACACCCGCGCTGAACGCGAGCAGGGCGCCGAGCACCGATCCCGTCCGCGCCGCCGAGCCACGTTCCCAGATGGCGTCGACCGACCCGAGCGCGAGCGGCCCGGCAGGCGTCGCGCCGCCGCCGACGACGGGCGCGATGACCACACGGCGAAACCCGGCCCGCACGACGTAACCTGCGAGGTCGGGTCGATCGGGGAAGCGCAGGCTGACGAGCGCACGCGGGCGCGTGCGCGCGAGCGCCAGCGCGCGAGGGTCCGGGGTCGTGGATGTGTCCCGCACCTCGAGACTGACCTGCGGCCCCGTCTCGGCCGGTAAGGCCTGGTGGCCGCGCGGGTGGAGCCGCTGCCAAGCCGGGGATCCCGATCCGATGACCGCGCCGACCAGCCCGCCTACCACGAGGCCGGCGACGGCGCTGGTCACGGCGCCCTGCGTGCACGCCTTCGTCGCGCCCGCCGTTGGGCACAGCGACCCTGCCGTCGCCCCGATCGCGACGCCCAGGGCCAACCCTGAGACGGCGCCGTACGCGGCGCCGCGCCGCATCGAGTTGCCGCGCAGCCAGAGCGTATCGATCGCGCGGATCGCGACGAACGTGTCCTGTTCCGCGTACCCCATGTACGGGCCGAGCGTCACCGCAAACGTATTCCACCGCAGCACCGGACCGGCGGCTCGCCCTCCATCGCTGAGCCGCAACCGGATGATCTTGCCGAGCGGCACGCGACCGACCGCAGCCTCGCGGTCTTCGAGCTCGATGGTCGAGCCAAGTTGGGCAGCGAGCGCGGCTGGGGCGAGCAGCCCCAGCGTCGCGGCAAAAAGGAGGATTTCAGCGATCCGCGATCGCGTGCGTTCGGGCGCCATAGCGTGCCTCCACGTAGTCCGACAGGATCTTCAGGAAATCGGCGACGATGGTGTCGCCCTTGAGCGTGAGCTTCAACGCTCCGTCGACATACACCGGAGCCCGAGGTTCCTCGGCCGTCCCCGGCAGCGAAATGCCGATGTCGGCGTGCTTCGATTCTCCCGGCCCGTTCACGACGCATCCCATGACCGCAACGTGCAGCTCCTCGGACCCCGGGTAGCGCGCTTTCCAAACGGGGCGCTGCTCGCGCAGGTAGGCTTGGATCTGTTCCGCCATCTCCTGAAAGAACGTGGACGTGGTGCGGCCGCATCCGGGGCACGCGGTCACCTGCGGTGTGAAGCTGCGGATCCCGAGCGACTGGAGGACCTGCTGGGCGACCTGCACCTCCTCGGTGCGATCCCCCTGCGGCCGCGGGGTGAGCGACACGCGGATCGTGTCGCCGATCCCTTCCTGCAGCAGGATGGCGAGGCCTGCGGTGCTCGCGATAACGCCCTTGGTGCCCATCCCCGCTTCGGTGAGGCCCAGGTGCAACGGATAATCGGACAGCGCCGCGAGCTTGCGGTATACGTCCACCAAGTCCTGCACGCCCGAGACCTTGGCGGAGAGAATGATGCGGTCGTGTGGCAGGCCGACTTCCTCCGCCAGCTCCGCGGAGCGCGTCGCGCTCGCGACCATGGCATCCATGGTGACGTCGCGCGCGTCGCGCGGCTCCGGGAGCGCGGCGTTCGCGTCCATCATCTCGGTCAGGAGCTGTTGATCGAGGCTGCCCCAGTTCACGCCGATGCGCACCGGCTTTCCTTCATTTAGCGCGACGGTGACGATCGTGCGGAAGTTGTCGTCGCGCCGCTTGGCGCCGACGTTGCCGGGATTGATCCGGTATTTCGCAAGGGCACGGGCGCAGGCGGGGTACTTCGTGAGCAGGAGATGGCCGTTATAGTGGAAGTCCCCGATCACGGGTACATCGACTTGCTCGACGATCTCGGCGACGGCGCGGGCGGCCGCGTCGTTGTTCACCGTCACCCGCACGAGCTCGCTGCCGGCCAGTTGCAGCGCGCGCACCTGCTCGACCGTCGCCGCCACGTCGGCGGTGTCGGTGTTGGTCATGGACTGGACGACGATCGGATGGGTGCTCCCCACCGCCACGCCCCCCACGTCCACGGTGACGGTGGGACGACGGGTGTTCACGGAGGCAAATATACCTGCGACGGCCGGTCTTAGAAGATCTTGTCCTGCAGCACGACGCGGAGCGACAGCGTAGTGAGGCGCACTCGTCCCACCAAGTCCGCTCCGGCGTTCTTGGCGATCCCCGCGTGCACGCCGACCCAGAGTTGGTCGGTGTTGAACACGCTGTCGGCGAGCGAGACGGCCGTCGGCGGCAACAGCGGCACCGTGGATGGCTGCGTTCCGGAGATGGTCCCGTTGGCGCTGATGTACGGCGTCGTCAAGTAGACGTTGGCGGAGTCCTTGGCGAAGAACACTTCAAACTGAATCGCGCCGGTCCCGGTGGTATTCTCGATCACCGCGGCCGCCGTCACCTCCACGTTGTCCACGGTCGACTTCCCCAACCCAGGGGGCAGGCTCACCTTCTGCGGCGTGATGAACGAGTCGGCGGAGATCGCGATGGGGCCCGGCACGTTGTAGTGGATGGTATCCGTTCCGGCCGGCTTGATGAAGCTCAGCACATCCACGATGAAGATGGCGCGCCCTTCGCCACAGGCCGCCGAGAGCAGCGCGGCCGCTACGACGAAGGCGGAAGCTGTCGCTTTCATGGCGGTTCCCTAGTAGAGCGAGATGGACGTGGCCATCGTGATCCCACGTTTGTCGGCAAAGGAATTGCTGTGCGTCCAGAAGCCTACGTCCAAGCCGAGCGGCCCGAGCCGCACGCCGCCGCCCCACCCGAACTGCATCCTCTTGCGCTGGTCGCGTGAGACGCCGCCGCGGAGGGCCAGGGGCCCGAACCGCTGCTCGCCACCGACATGGATCACGACCCCACGCCCGTTGTTCACGACGTCGCCCCCGAGCGTCGTTCCCGTCCCCATGCGGAAGGCCGCATTCGCGATGTAACTGACGGGCAGCTTGGTCGTGGTCTCGGCGTGCGGATCGACGAGTGTCGTGACCAGGGAGTCGCCGGCGGTGTCGAAGACCGTCCGCTCGATCTTCGTGTCCTTCCAGGTCAGCGTGGCGCCGATGTCGTTCACGCCCACGCCGACCTCGAGGGGACCAGAGATGAAGACCACGCCCACGTCGCCGCCGAAACCTCGGCCGAACGTCTTGGTGGCGTCGTTGTCGCGATAGGTGAAGGCATCGAGCTGCGGCGTGACCGGGTTCGGGCCCGCAAACAGCGTATCACCCGTGGTGAACCCGCCCGACCCGTCGGCCCGGAAGTACGTGACGCCGTAGTAGGAGCGCAGGGCGGCCCCGAGGTACACGCCGTCTTGATTGTCGCTCTTCACGCCCGTCAGCCGTCCGGAGAAGCTCAGCGTGGGCGCGACACCCGCCTGCACGATCGCGTCGGCCAGCACGTCGTACGTCGTGTTGGTGTCCGCCGGGTGCGCCTCTTTGAGGAATGCGCGCAGGGAGTCACCCAGCAGGAACGCGATGTCGTGGTTCTCGAATCCCTGCACGCCAAAGCGGAAGCCTTTGATCCCGAACCCCATGTCGAGCAGGCGGCTCGAGCCGCCGAGTCCGAACTCGTCCTCGGGGACCAAGACCTGCGCGGCACCGAGGTCGAGCATGAATGCGTTCCGGCCCACCGTGAACGTGACGTCGTTGGTCGGCGTCGGCGCTTTCTTGACCTCCAGGAAGATGGGCAGGTTGAACACGAGATTCACGAGCTCGACGGGATTGAACGCCGTCGAGTCGGGGTTAAACATCGGGTCGCGGCGCAGCTTGTTGATCGGGTGATCGTGGAAGAACTGGATGAGCCCCAGCGGGACCGGGATCGTGAGCTTGGCGTTCCCGCTGCCGGGACGGTCCTTCACGGCCCGGTAGGCCGGGTTGTAGCGCCGTAGGTTGCCGTCGCGCGTCAGCGAGACGCCGCCCATGCCGATGCGGCGCGCGTCGAACGAGAACTGGCCGCTCGCCGGCCGGGTGGGGGCGGCGACGAGGACAGCGAGCGCGAAGGCAACGGCTCCAATTCGCACGGATCACCTCAAAACGGGGAGAAGGCCGTCAGCAATATAATGTTCGCGCTTCCAACTATCGGGGGGTGTGAGCGGCGTCACCCCCCTGCAGCGCCAGCGTCACCGTCGTTCCCCGCCCCGACTCGCTTTCCAGCGCGATCGTACCCCCCCAGCTCTCGACGAGCCGCCGGGCGATGGCCAGCCCCAGGCCCGACCCGCTCGAGGTCGTCGAGAACGTCGGCTCGAATACGCGGGGGAGCACGTCGGGAGCGATCCCGCGGCCGTCGTCCGCGACGCTCAGGGTCCGCCCCGCATCGCGCACGCTGACCGTGACGCGCTTCGCACCCGCGTTCCGCGCATTCTCGAGCAAATTGACGAGCACTTCTTTCACTTCGTCCTTGCGCGCGAGCGCGAGGGCGCCGCCGTCCGCGGCGCGCACCTCGAATCGCGTCTCATCCTTTGCGCCCCGCTGGCCCGATCCCAACCCGTAGAGCTGCACGACTTCCCGCGCCGCCGCGGCCATGTCCACCACCTCGAGGGGCAGCTGCTCGGCCGCGGGCGCCCCGAACCGCGAGAACGCGCGCGCGATGCCGTCGAGCCGGTCGATCTCGACGAGAATGCGGTCGGCGGTCTCCTGCAGCGTCGTCTCGAAATTCGCCGCCCCCCCCCCGCCGGCGCCGCCGCGCTTCACCCGCTGCAGGTGCTGGATGCCGAGCCGGATGGGCGTGAGCGGGTTCTTGATCTCGTGCGCAACCTGGCGCGCCATCTCTCCCCACGCGATCACGCGGGCCGCGCGCGTCAGCGCGGTGGCGTCGTCGAGCGCGATGACGCAGCCGTCGGGGGCGGGGCCGAGCGGCGCGAGCTGCACACGGATCTGGCGGCCCCCGATTTCGAATTCCTTCTCTTCGATCGCGTCACCCTTCGCGGCGACGAACGCGTCGACCGCCTGCCACACGGCCCCCCACGCCGGGGCTGCAAGGGGCAGCTCGTCGCCGGGCGCGAGCGAGTCGCCCAGCAACTCGGCGGCGCGCGCGTTCGCCATCGTGACCCGCAGCGCTTCGTCCACGGCGATCACGCCCGTGGCCACGTTGGCGAGTACCCGCGCGGTGCGCTGTCGCGCCTCTTCGATCGCCGCTTGGCTGCGCCGCACGTCCGTAGCCATGCGTCCGAACGCCGAGAGCACGGGTTCGAATTCGCGCGGCGCGCCGGGGGGGAACGCGGCCGGCTCGCTGCCGCGCCCCACCGCAAGCGCGGCGTCCCGCAGCGCCGCCACGGGCTTCGCCAACCCGGCGGCGGCGAGGCCGGCGAGGTACACGGCGGCGACCAGGCCGGCGAGCGTCGCCAACACGAGCGCGAGGGCGAGGTCCTCCTGCTGGCGGCGCACCCGCTCGTCGTCGACCAGCTGCGGAGCGGCGAGGATCGCTTGTTCACCGGCGGGGCCCCCCGCCACCACGCGGTACCCGACGCGCGTCGGCCGGCCGGCGGTGCGCGCATCGGTCGTGAGCTCGAGCTCGTCTTCCAGGGTCAGGAGGAACGCCGGCGGCGCGAGGAACGGATCGACGAGGCCGAGCTCGCCCATTACCGGGGAGCTGGTGCCGACGAGGCGGCCCCGCCGATACAGCCACAGCTCCGCGTTGAGGCTGCGGCCCAGCTCGACGACCGACCGTGGGATGCCTTCGGGGCGGTCGCCGGCGATCTGCCCGGCACTCGCCACCGCATCACGCAACGTCTGACGGATGAGCAGGTCGCCGGAGCGGCGCGCCTCGTCGGCGAGCCGGGCAAAGCTCCACGCGGCAAAGCCGAGGACCGGTAGGACGAAGAACGCGACCAGCGCCGCCGTGAGCCGCGCGCGGTAACTGGACCGCAGCGTCGTCATCAACACCGGCACCTGAGGCCGCCACCCTTCCGCGACCACGAGCCCGAACAACCACACGGCCGCGAGCAGTGCCACGTCGAGCAAGACCACGAGCGCCCCGCGCACGAGCAACGCCAGGGGGCCGCGCAGGTCCACGCGCACGTGGACGTGGCGCACGCCCTCCGGCAGGTCGATGCGTCGTTCGCCCCGTGCCGCCCACCCGGCGCGGCGCCACACGAGGCGAGCACCGGGCGGTGGCGCGTGCGCGGAGCCCACGTCCGGCAGTGAGAGCGAGATCGTGTACGGCGCTTCGACGCCCGGATCCCCGCGGAGGAAACGCGCCGTGCGATCGGGCGGCAGGAGTCGGGTACGCGGCCCCACGACCACCGTGAGCACGTCCCCACCGGGGAACGGGACGACGAGCACGTAATGGACGCCGGGAGCCCACTCGACGCGCTCGATCCGCGGCCCGCGCTCGGCTCCCGCCCCTGGCGACGTTGCGAATGCAGCCGGCACGGCCGGCTGGAGCTCGAGCGTCGCGAGCGGCAGCTCCGCAATCGGCCGGCCACTTAGGTCCCACAGTTGGAGCACCGCGGGGTAGTCCTCCGCCACGAGGGGAGAGCCGACCCACAGGGCGTACAGATCGCCGGCGGTGTGGGGCTGTGCGCGGGCCAGGATCTGCTGGCCGAGACGCTCGAGCAGCGCGACAGCGAGCTCATCCCCTTCGCGGCCGAGCCGTTGCGCATCTCGCTCGGCAAGCTGCAGCCGCCCTTCGACCGCGGCGCCCCACGTGAGCAGCGCCGCCGCCGTTCCCGCGACGACCGCGATCCCGGGGAGGGCCCAGCGGCGAGGTGCCGGGAGAATCACTCCGCCGAGCGCGGGCAGCCACAGGAACGTGTACCACTCGGGCCAGGCGCCGTACGGGCTCCACAGCCACAGGCCGCTGACCGCGGCGACGGCCGCCCAGGCGCACGCCGCGGGAAGAGACCAGGGGACGCGCGAGGGCTCCGTCGATCCGCGCACCAACGCGGCGGCCAGGAGGACGAGCGCCATCGCGGTCACGGCGAGCGCCCCCTGCCACGACAGCCACAATCCAATGCTGACGCCGCCGGCCGGGGGCGCGATTCCGCGCCCGAAATAGCGGACCAAGTACGGCGCGGCGAGCACGAGGAAGCCCGCGGCCGCGGCGCTCCACCAGCGGCGGCGCCCACCGCGGCGCCATAGCACGCTCGCGGCGACCAACACGACGATCCCGACCACCATCAGCGAGCCTGCCGATGCCCCGACCAGGCCCGCGACGGGACGGTAGAACGTGGCGGGCGAGAAGAGGCCAGGTGGGTCGGCGTTCGGAAAGAGCGCCGAAGCGCGCAGCAGCGCCCAGGCGCCTGCGAGCACGACGCTCCACCGACCCGCGCCCGGAGCGGCGGCGACGAGAAGCAGGACGAGCGTCAGCGGCAGAGCGAGACCGGCGAGGTGCGACGTCTGCGCGAGGGCGGCGAGCTTGGCGTCACCTTGGGCCGGAGAGATCGTGAGGACCGAGAGGAGCGTATCGCCATGCTCGCAGCCCGACGGGCAGATATCGAAGACGCGTTCATCGCGTGGCCCGAAGCCGGGGCTGTAGAACTGCAGCCCCACGCCGTGCTCGCGCTCAAAGAAGGCACCGACCGTTCGGTCTGGGTCGGGCATCGCCGGCGCCGCGCTGAGCAAGACGGTGCCCACAGAGACGCCGATGGGTGTCTGGCGCCGGGCCTCGAGCACCGCGTAGAATGGAGTAATGACGGCTCGCAGCTCGGGGGCGGTGTCGGATGCCGGCACGGCGCGGTGGCGGCCCGCCCAGGCGAAGAGCGTGCCATTGGGTTCAATGATGGCGATGCCGCGCTCGATCCCCATGGGCCCCGCGGCCGTGGCGCGCGTCAGCTCCGCGAATGCCGCCTCCCGCGGCAATAGCGCCGCGGTCGCCCCGCGTTCAGCCAAGCGGTTGGCCTGCGTCATGGCTGCGGCGAGCGTGGACTGCAGCGCGCGAGAGGCCGCCGTAACGCGCGCCTCCCGGAACGCCGGCCAACAGCATTGGATGCGTCCGACTTGGACAGCGCCCGCCGCGAGCACCACGCCCAGCGCGACGCTCGCCAGCGCGGAGGCCACGGCGAGCGGGCGGTATGGGCGCCGCGCCGCGAGCGCGACCGCCGCGATCCCCGCCACCAGCGCCACCCACGCCCAGGCAGCGGCGTTGCCGCGCAGCCACTCGGCAGCCGCGAGGGCGGCGAGCGCCCCGGCGATTACGACATGACTTCCCCGCCCCTGCAGCCGCTGCACTTGAAGGTCCTCACTCCCGAGGCCGTGCGCGCCGCCCTGGCGCGCGACTCACGTCTGCTGGTACCCGTGGGCACCTGCGAACAACACGGGCCCCACCTGCCGCTCGGGTGCGACACGATCATCGTCGAGCGGCTCGCGGACGACCTCTCCGCGGCGTTCGGCATCCTGCGCGCACCCACCGTCGAGTACGGCGTCAACACCGCCAGACCCTGCACCGTTGGATGAACGACCTGCTCGGCTCGTGGGAGCCATCGGGCGTGGGCACGTTCATTATTCTGACGGCGCACGGCCACGATCCCCACCAGGAGGCGCTCTCGACCCTGCGCACCCGGCGGGCGCGCGTGTTCACCGCCGACGTCTTCTCGCTCGACTTCACCGGCCACCTCGACGACCCGGCCGGCCCGATGCACGGCGGCGAGCTCGATACGTCGCTGATGCTGCACCTCGCGCCGCAACTCGTACAAATGCAGCTCGCGCAGGACTTCGTCCTGCCCGATCGCCAGCGGGCGCGCTACCGTCGTGGCGCCACCGGCATGCTGCCCGCCATCTCGCCGGGGTCGATCGGACGACCAACGCTCGCCTCGGCCGAGAAGGGTGCCCGGCTCTACAAGATGATCTATGAGTGCCTCGCCACGCGAGTTCTCGGGGCGGCCGCCGCATGAATGCCTGCTGGCTGGTGCTCGCGATCCTGCAGGCGCCGCTCGACGAGGGCACGTTCGTCGTGCGGGAGGACACGCTCGAGGTCGCGCGCGAATCGTTTCGTCTGATTCACGGCCGGCTCGCGCGCGGCGGCGTCGGTTGGACGCTCGCGACTACGATCCGGTACGACCGCACGCGACCCGTCGTGGTGCTTGCCCCCATCCTCGACGTCAGCGCCGACACGCTGCCCGCGACCCTCCAATACGACGTGGCGGATCCGCGCCAGCCGGTGCGGATTCTCGGCGAGCTGGGCCGCGGCCGCTTCACCGTGCGCTTCGTGGCGCGAGCCACTGAGCGCGCACGCGAGTTTCCCGCCGGGGGTCGTCCCGTAGTGCTCGACGACTCGGTGTTCGCGTTGTACTTGTTCGCCGCCTGGCGCGCCGCCGGCCAGCCGGGCCAGCTCACCGCGATCGTGCCTCGCGGGCTACGCCGCGAAACCGTCGAGATTCAGGACCAGGGCCTCGCCCCGACCACGTTGAACCGCAGCCCGGTGACGTTACGACACATCACAGTGACCGGGGGCCCCAATCAGGTGGTGCACCTCTGGCTCGACACGAACGCGCGCCTCATGAAAGTGGAGATCCCATCACGTCGCCTCAGCGCGGAGCGCGCCCCCGGCGGTTGACCCCCCTTTGTCCCGGGGATTAGGTTCCTTTCAGGTCTCCGAACACCCGCACGGCACGTGTCGCAGGTCGAAACTGAGCCCGAGCGCCGCGCGTATGGGCTTCGACCTCACGACCACATCTCCAAGGATGCCCATGAGACACGTGTTGCTCACGGTCGGACTCTTGCTCGGCCCGGCTGTCGCAGGAGCGCAACAGGCCGTTCCGTCGGCCCTGTCACTCGCCGATGCCATCGCCATCGCGCGCGACCAAAACCCTGCCTATCGCCAGGCACTGAATAACCGCCGCCCCGCTGCCTGGGCGGTGCGCGGCGCCTTCTCGAGCCTTCTCCTTCCCGACGTCACCGCCTCCGGGGGGCTGAGCTACACCGGCGCCGGGTCGCAGACGTTCCTGTCGTCGAGCTTTTCGCAGAGCGTCTCGACGGTCTCCTCGTTTTACGATCTGAGCCTCTCCTGGCGCGTGTCGGGCACGACGCTGTCGCAGCCGTGGCTCGCCAAGGCCCAGCAGCATGCCGTCGACGCCGACATCGCCGGCGCGGCGAACGCACTCGCGACCGGCATCACGCAACAGTACCTGACGGTGCTGCAGGTGCGCGACCAAGCGGAGTTGGCGAGCAAGACCCTCGCGCGCAATGACGAATTCTTGAAACTCGCGCAGGCGCGCTTCAGCGTCGGCCAGGCCACGTTGATCGATGTGCGTCAGGCGCAGGTCGCGCGCGGCCAGGCGGCCGTCGCGTTGCTGCGGGCGCAGACGTTGGTGAGCGTCGAGAAGTTGCGGTTGTTCGAGAACATGGGCGTGACGCCGCCGACGGAGGTGCAGGCGATTCAACTGACCGACACCTTCGCGGTCCAGACGCCGGCGTGGCAGCTACCCGACCTGCTGACGATGGCGGAGGGCCAGAACCCCGCGCTCAAGGCGCTGCGCGCGCGCGAAGCGGCGGCGGCGTGGGGTGTGCGGGCGGCGACGTCGAGCTACGGTCCCAGTGTCGCACTCTCGGCCGGATGGTCGGGCTTCACGCAGCAATTCACCGATGTGGAACCGCTGATTCGGAGCGGGCAGTTTGCCGCGGACGCGAGTTACCGCGCGTGTCTCTCTGCTGACTCCGTGCGGACCGGGGCGGGCCTCGCGGCTCGCGGGTGCACCAGCTTCCAATGGGATCCGGTGGGCGACGAAACGGCCCTGCGCGCCCAGAATTCCGTCTTCCCGTTCGACTTCACGCGCCAGCCGTTCCAGGCGCGGCTGTCGATCTCCGTGCCGATCTTCGCGAATTTCGCGGTGACGCAGCGCGTCTCGGAGGCACGGGCGCAGCACGGCGACCTCGAGGAAGCCGTGCGGGCGCGCGGCCTGGCCGTGCAGACCGAAGTGAGCCAGGCGTTCCTGACGTTGCAGACGGCGTTCCGCACGATCGGCCTGCAGGACACCAACCGCACGGCGGCGCGCGAGCAGCTCCAGCTTGCCACCGAGCGGTATCGGGTGGGTTCGGGCACGTTCTTCGAGCTGCTCGACGCCCAGGTGGCGGGCCTGCGGGCGGAGAATGATTACGTGAACGCCATCTACGACTATCACAAGTCGCTGGCCGCGCTGGAAGCGGCGGTCGGCCGATCCCTGCGCTAACCAAGAGGAAACGAGCGAATATGTCCAAGCGGAACAAGGTGCTGGTGGGTGCCGGGATCGCCGTTGCCCTGGTGGTGTTCGTCGTGATCAGCGCGAGCGCCAAGCGGGAGAAGGGTGTCGAGGTGCGCTTCGAGAAAGTCGGACGTCGCGACCTCGTGGCGGCGGTGACGGCGAGCGGCAAGATCCAGCCGAAGAAGAAGGTGGACGTCAGTGCCGACATCACGGGCCGCGTCACGCGGATCGCGGTGCGCGAAGGCGACTACGTGCAGAAGGGCCAGTTCCTCCTGCAGATCGACCCGACGATTTACGAAGCCAACCTGCAGCGGGCGCAGGCGGCGATGTCGTCGGCGGAGGCGGGAGCCGTGCAGGCGCGCGCCAACCGCGATCAGGCGCAGCGGCTGCTGGCGCGCACCAAGGACCTGCACGAGCAAAACCCGAACCTGGTCTCGCCCGAGCAGCTCGAGCAGGCCCAGACGGCCTTCGAGATCGCCGAGGCGAATTCGACCGCGTCGACTCACATGGTGGAGCAGACGCGCGCGGCATTGCAGGAAGCGCGCGACCAGCTCGCCAAGACCCACCTCGTCGCCCCGATGGCAGGACGCATCACGCGGCTCGCCGTGGAGGAAGGCGAAGTGGCGGTGCCGGGCACCTTCTCGCGCGAGACGGGCCTGCTGCTCACGATCTCCGATCTGTCGGTGATCCAGGTGAAGGTCCAGGTGGACGAGACGGACGTCGTGCGCCTGCATCTCGCCGACTCGGTCGAAGTGACGATCGACGCCTTCCCCGACACGGCGTTCGTCGGCAGGGTGACGAAGATCTCGGACAGCGCCATTCTCACGGCCGCCTCGAGCATTGCCGGTCAGAACGACCGCGCGGTGGACTACGAGGTGGAGATCACGCTCTCGAATCCGCCTAGCGACGTGCGGCCCGACCTGTCGGCGACGTCGCGGATCGTGACCGACACGCGCAAGCAGGCGCTGGCGATTCCGATCATTGCGCTCACGGTGCGGGAGAACACGCCGGTGAAGACCGAGCAGACGGCCGCGGCGCCCGCCCCCGCGCCGGCCGCCCGCACCGATACCAAGAAGAAGGAAGCCGAAGGCGTCTTCATCGTGAGCAACGGCGTCGCGACGTTCCGGGCGGTCAAGGTGGGGATCGCGGGCGAGGAGTACTTCGAGGTGATCGACGGCGTACGGGAAGGCGACAACATCGTGGCGGAAGCCAGTGATTCGGCGAGCCGGAGGCCGTCGTGAGCCTGCAGGAGTTCCGCACCGGCGACACGCCGCTCCCCGACGTCGTCATCCTGACGCACAAGCTGACGCGCGACTACGACATGGGGTCGGAGACCGTGCGGGCGCTGCGCGGCGTCAGCATCCAGATCCGCAAAAACGAGTACGTGGCGGTGATGGGGCCGTCGGGGTCCGGGAAGTCCACCCTGATGAACCTGGTCGGCTGCCTCGACACCCCGACGAGCGGCGAGTATTGGCTCAACGCCCAGAAGGTGAGCGACCTGGTGGACGACGAGCTGGCCCGGATTCGCAACAAGGAGATCGGGTTCGTCTTCCAGACCTTCAACCTGCTGCCGCGCGCCGACGCGCTGCACAACGTGGAGCTGCCGCTCATCTACGCCGGGCTCAGCGCCAAGGAGCGGCGCGCGCGCGCCGCGCAGGCCCTGCAGCGGGTGGGCCTGGGTGACCGCATGGACCACCGGCCCAACGAGCTGTCGGGCGGCCAGCGGCAGCGCGTGGCGATCGCCCGGGCGCTCGTGAACAATCCCAGCATCCTGCTCGCCGACGAGCCGACGGGGAACCTCGACTCGACGACCGGCCTCGAGATCATGGCGTTGTTCCGCGAGCTCCACGACGCGGGCCAGACGGTCGTCATGGTGACGCACGAGCAGGACATCGCCGCACAGGCCGCGCGCGTGATCACGTTGCGGGACGGGCTGGTCGCCACCGATCAACTGCAGGCCGCCTGAGTGCCGCTGTTCGAAGCAGTTCGCCTGGCGCTCCAGACGCTTCGGGCTCAGAAACTGAAGAGCGGCTTCTCGCTACTGGGCGTCTTCATCGGCGTCACGTTCCTGATCGCCGCGTGGTCGATCGTGAACGGCATGAACGTCTACATGACGGAACAGTTCGCCGGGCGGATCATCGGCGTGAACACCTTCCATCTGCGGCGGCGTCCAGGGTTCGAGCCGAACGTGAGCGATTCGACGTGGCGCGCGTGGGCTCGGCGTCCCCGCATCACGTTCGGTGACGCCGACGCGGTCACCAACGCGATCACGGTGCCGGTGATCACCGCGTGGGAATCCAATGACCGGGCGAACGTCGAGGCCGGCGGCAAGAAAGCGCTCGACGTCCAGGTCACGGGCGCGACCGAACGCTACTTCGACATCAAGAACCTGCGCATCGCCAACGGCCGCGCCTTCACCGCCCAAGAGGCCCGCGCCGGAATGGCCATCGTCGTGTTGGGCGAAGAAGTCGCCCAGAAGCTATTTCCCTCGCGCGACCCGGTCGGCCGCCAGGTGCGGATCGGGGGCCAGTATTACCGCGTCATCGGCGTCGTGGAACATCAGGGCAAGTTGTTCGGGTGGTCCCTCGATCGATTCGCCGTGGCCCCTGCCCGATCGGCCATGCAGGACCTCGTGAACCCTCCGGGGATCATCGACGCCCTCGTCGTGAAGGCGCAGTCCGAGGGCGAGATGCGGGATGCGATGTCGGAAGCAGAAGGCGTGATGCGGAGCCGCCGCCATCTGCGCCCCAGGCAGGACAACACGTTCGTGCTGGAGACGTCGGAGGGAGTCCTGAACTTCTGGGGCGGCATCAAGCGGATCCTGATGTTCGTCGGCCCGGGGCTCGTGAGCGTCGCGCTCGTCGTCGGCGGCATCGTGATCATGAACATCATGCTCATGGCCGTCGCCGAGCGCACGCGCGAGATCGGGTTGCGCAAATCGCTCGGGGCGCGGCGCATCGACATCCTGCGCCAGTTCCTCGCCGAGGCGACGACGATCGCCACCGTCGGCGCGACGATCGGCGTCATCACCGGTGTCGGGTTATCGGTCCTGCTGGATGCCGTGACGCCATTGCCGGCCGCGGTCTCGCCCGGGTCGATCGTGCTGGGCGTCATCGTCGGTGGCGGCGTTGGCATCGTCGCCGGCGTGATTCCCGCCAGCCGGGCCTCCCGGCTCGATCCCATTGCCGCCCTGCGCCAGGAGTAACCCATGACGCCCGTGCTCGAAGGCGTCGGCATCGCCCTCGCGTCCCTCCGCGCCCACAAGCTCCGCGCCGCGCTGACCATCCTCGGCGTCGCGATCGGGGTCGTGGTGGTCATGGTGATCGGGGCGCTGATCGCCGGATTCGACAAGGGTTTGTCGGACATGCTGGCGTCGCTCGGCCCCAAGACGTTCTACGTCGGCCGCTTCTGGGGCGGCGCGCAGCAGGACGACCCGGACGACCCGAACCCGTGGCGCCGTCGCCCCGGGTTGACGATCCAGGAGGCGCAGCGCCTCGAGGACCTCCCCACGATCAAGTTCGTCGTCGTGGATGAGAATGCACAATCCGACATCGAGTTCGAGGGCAAGCGCCTCGGGTCCGTGAGTATCCAAGGGCGCGACGCAGATTGGCCCAACGTCTCGGGCGGCGACATCTACCCCGGTCGCTCCTACAGCCACCTCGAGGACGTCGCCAACAGTCGCGTCGTCGTCATCAACGAGAAGGTGGCCGAACAGCTGTTCGTAAACCGCGAGCCGCTCGGCCGTCGCGTCAAGATCGCCGGCCTCCCCTACGACGTGATCGGCGTCTACCACCCGCCCACGGGACTCTTCGGCGAAGGCGACCAGAACGAGGTGTTCATTCCGTACGGGACGCTCGTGAAGAACGTCCCCTACTGGCAGGGCTGGATGGACTTCTTCGTCGCACCGGAGGACAGCGTAGCGATACAGGACGCCATCGACGACGTCACGATGGCGATGCGCACGATGCGGGGCCTGCGGCCGGGCCAGCCCAACAACTTCGACGTGGTGACGCAGGACAAGTACATCGAGGCCGTGAACAGCAGCACGCTCATGTTCAAGATCGTGATGGCCGCGCTGTCGATGGTCGGCCTCATGGTGGGCGGCATCGGCGTCGTGGCGATCATGATGATCTCCGTGACCGAGCGCACGCGCGAGATCGGCGTGCGCAAGGCGCTGGGCGCGACGCGTCAGGCCATCATGTGGCAGTTCCTCGTCGAGGCATCGACGCTGACGACCGTCGGCGGCATCATCGGGATGGTCGTCGGCGGCGCGATCGCCGCCCTGCTCGGCGCCCTCACGCCGGTGCCCGCGTATGTCCCCCTCGGCTCGGTCGTCCTCGCCCTGTTCGGCGCGGCGTTTACGGGCCTCCTGTTCGGCATTTATCCCGCCAGCAAGGCCGCGCGCCTCGATCCCGTGGAAGCGTTGCGCTACGAATAGCCCCGCGTAATGCGGTTCTTCGACGCGGTGCGCCTCGCACTCCAGACGCTGCGCGCGCAGAAGCTCAAGAGCGCCTTCTCGGTCATCGGCGTGTTCATCGGCGTCATGTTCCTGATCGCCGTCGTGTCGGTCGTGGAAGGGATGAACCGCTACATGACCGACAAGTTCGCGGGCACCCTTCTGGGCGTGAACACGTTTCGCGTGCGGCAGTTCCCCGACGTGCAGCTCGGCAACGTCACCGACTCGATGTGGCGCACGTGGATGCGCCGGCCCCGCATCACGTACGAAGACGCGCAGGCCGTGATGCAGGGCATCTCGATCCCCGTGGTCGCGGCGTGGGAGTCGAACACGCGCGCCGCCCTGACGGCCGGGCGGCGGCAGGCCAAGGACGTACAAGTCACCGCCGCGACGGAGCTCTACTTCGACATTCGCGCGCTCGTGATCGAGGAGGGCCGCGCGTTCACCGGGCAAGAAGTTGAGGCCGGCCTTCCGGTCCTCGTCCTGGGCCATGAGCTGGCGGAGAAACTGTTCGAGGGCCAGGACCCGCTCGGACGCGAAGTCAAGATCTTCGACATTCCCTACCGCGTGATCGGCGTGGTCGAGAAGCAGGGCAATCTGTTCGGCATCTCCCTCGACAAGTTCGCGGTCGCGCCCGCCACCGCTCCGCTCAGGCGCTTCGTCAATCCGCCGCGCGTCGTGGACGCCGTCGCCGTGAAAGCGAGCTCGCAGACCGAGATGCGGCAAGCCATGACGCAGGCCGAGGCGGTGCTGCGCAGCCGGCGCCACCTGCGCCCGCGCCAGCCCGACGACTTTGCGCTCGAGACCGCGGATGAGGTGCTCGATTTCTGGGGCAAGATCAGCGCCATTCTCCAGTACGCGCTCCCCTTCCTCCCGGGCATCTCGCTCGTCGTCGGCGGCATCGTGATCATGAACATCATGTTGATGGCGGTGGCGGAGCGGACCCGCGAGATCGGGATTCGCAAGTCGCTGGGGGCGCGGCGCCGCGACATCCTGCGGCAGTTCCTGGTCGAGGCCACCACGCTCGCCGTCGTGGGTGCGGCCGCGGGGGTCGGGATCGGCATCGCTTTGGTCGATTTTGGCCGGCGTGATACTTGGCGCGGGCGTCGGGATCGTGGCCGGCGTCTACCCCGCCACGCGGGCCGCCCGACTCGACCCGATCACCGCACTCCGGGCGGAGACATGACCGGACTGTTCGAAGGCGTCGGCATCGCGCTCGGCTCGCTGCGCAGCAGCAAGGCCCGAGCCGCGCTGACGATCCTCGGGGTCGCGATCGGGGTGATGGTTGTGATGTTGATGGCCGCGCTGATCAGCGGGATCAACAAGAGCGTGGCAGGCGTCTTCGAGTCGATCGCGCCGCGCACGTTCCTGGTGTGGCGCTTCTTCCAGGCCGGAGTGACGGTGTCGGACGGCTCGGAGGAGAACAGCCCGTGGCGGCGGAACCCCGCGATCGTCGAGCTGGAGGCCGACCGCATCCGGCTGCTGCCGTCGGTTCGATACGTGACGCGCCGCGAAGAGAGCTCGGCGAACGTGGAGTTTGGAGGCGTGCACCTCGAGGCGGTGCAGATCTCGGGCGTGTCGGCCGAATGGGTCGAGGTGAATGGCGGCGACGTCTACCCGGGGCGCACGTTCACGCGGATCGAAGATCTGTCCAACAGCGCCGTGGCCGTGGTCAACCGCAAACTGGAGGATCAGCTGTTTCGCGGGCGCGACCCGATCGGCCAGACGATCCACGTCGCCGGTGGTGCGGTTGCGCCACTGCACGTCCGCCATCGGCGTCGGCCACCCCGACTGCAGGGCGATCGCCTGGGCGTCCGGGACGGCATGCTC
>WNFK01204157.1_pt1 | contig 46286 bp, 43 predicted proteins | sample 5400281 | NCBI WGS metagenome assembly WNFK01 (sample SAMN13153350, study PRJNA577476) | soil metagenome | isolation source: 20 cm soil on Douglas fir-dominated hillslope | place: USA:California | collected 2013-09-17
CCGAACCCGACCTACGAGGAGGTCTGCAGCGGCGCGACCGGCCATACCGAGGCCGTGCAGGTCGTCTTCGATCCGACCAAGGTGTCCTACGAGTCCCTGCTGCGCGTCTTCTGGGAGGGCCACGATCCGACGCAGGGCATGCGGCAGGGCAATGACGTGGGCACCCAGTACCGCTCGGCCATCTACTGCTACGGGCCCGCCCAGCAGGAGGCCGCGGAGGCCTCGCGCAAGGCGTACCAGGCGGTGCTCGAGAAGGCGGGGTACGGGCCGATCACCACCGAGATCCGCCAGGCCCCCGAGTTCTACTACGCCGAGGACTATCACCAGCAGTACCTCGCCAAGAACCCCTGGGGCTACTGCGGCGTCGGCGGCACCGGCGTCGCCTGCCCGACGGGCCTGGTGCAGTCCACCTGAGGACCCGGCCGGCCCGGTGCGCGTCCCCGCCCGCTCCCGCTGACCCGTGACCGACGACTCCCTGCCGCTCGACGGCCTGCTGGTCGTCGACCTGACCCGCGTGCTCGCCGGTCCCTATTGCACGCGCCTGCTCTCCGACCTGGGCGCCCGCGTGATCAAGATCGAGCGCCCGGTCGAGGGCGACGAGATGCGGCGCAACCCGCACCAGATCGAGGCCGGGCGCGACGACCAGTCCACCTACTTCGCGCGCGTGAACGCGGGCAAGGAGAGCGTGGCGGTGGACCTGAGCCGCCCCGAGGGCCGCGACGTGGTCCTGGGGCTGGCGCGCCACGCCGACGTGTTCATCGAGAACTTCGCGCCGGGCGTGGCGGGCAGGCTCGGGCTGGCCTACACCGCGGTCGCGGCGGCCAAGCCGGACATCGTCTACTGCTCGATCTCGGGCTTCGGCCAGACCGGCCCCTGGCGGGAGCGCCCCGCCTTCGCCCACATCATCAACGCGGCCTCCGGCATGATGGCGCTCGAGCAGGGCGACGAGGCCGCCCCGCGCGCCTCGAACCTCCAGGCCGCGGACGTCCTGGCCGCCGCCCACGCGATGGGCGCGATCATGGCCGCCCTCTGGCGGCGCGCCCGCACCGGCAAGGGCGCGCACCTCGACGTCTCCATGCTGGAAGCCCTCGTGGGCGCCGACAGCGTCACCTACGCCTCGGTGCTCAACGGCGGCGAGGAGCACGGCAACCCGCGGCCCGGCATGATCGTCCACAAGATCGGCGATCGGTACATGGCGATGCAGATCGTGGGGGCCCCGCGGCTCTGGCAGCGGCTGCTCGGGATCATGAAACGGCCGGAGCTGGCCGAGGACCCGCGCTTCACCACCGCCCTGACGCGCCGGCGGCACTGGCGCGATCTGCGCTCGCTCATCACCGGCTGGCTCGATACCTTCCCCAGCGCGGACGCGGCGCTCACCGTGCTGGGGGAGGCCCGCATCCCCTGCGCGCCGGTGCTTCGCCCGGCCGAAGTCATCGCGACCGAGCACCTGGCCACCCGCGGCTTCTTCCCGGTACTGCCTCATCCCGGCCTGTCCTCGCTACGCGTGACGGCCAGCCCCTATCACCTGGACGGGCGGCCCACGCACCCCCGGGGGCCCGCGGCCTACCACGTGGGCCAGCACACGCGCGGGGTGCTGCGCGACCTCCTCGGCTACAAGGACGAGCGCATCGCGGAGCTCATCGCGGCGGGGGTCGTCGAGGGCCCGGCGTGAACTACCGCGAGGAAGCGCTCCAGCGAACCGAGAAGGAGATCGTGGCGGAGAAGGCGGCCACCCTCGGCCGCGCGGGCGAGTGCCTGGAGGCCGCCCTGCGCGTGGCCGCCGAGCTGCACGACGCGCTGCGGGAAGCACCCGACGGGGACACGCGGGAGCGCGCGCGAGAGCGCTATCGCCAGGCGCGGGTGCGCGCGCTCGAGGCGCGGCGCATCCTGATCATCCAGCGAGAGGCGATCGGGCTCCGTAATCACCGCCTCGTGGATCAGCAATTTCCGGAGCCGCCCCGCCTCGACGGCTGACCGAGCAGAAATTTCCCGGTTGTTCCAGGCCTGACGCAATACCGTCGTGGTGCCGCCAATGTAACTCCCTGATTCTCCGACGCTCGCCCATGGCCTGCCTCTTGCTCCTCTGAGTGCTCGCGGAAGGAGCCAGCCATGACCCGGGCCATTGTTCTGACGTGCACGGTTTTGCTATGCAGTGGATTTGCCTGGCCGCCCGACTACGCCGAAGAGTCGCGGGCGGACGTGACGACGTGCGTGAGCTACGCGCAGCGGACGTCGCCGAGCTTCTCGGCGTGGGTGCGCGACGTGGATCTCCAGACCGGTCACGTGGACATCGAGCGCAGCGGGGTCGCCGACGGACCAGGCGAGCGCGCGTTCTCGCGCTGCCTGCTCGCGGTGCGCCAGTGGCGGCTGATCGAGCGCAACCTGCCGAAGCCCACCGAGCCGGGCGAGCCCGATCCGACCACGATGGCGGGCGCGGGGACCGATTCGCTGACCCGCTAGCCGTCCGGGGCGTGGTAGGCTGCCGCCCATGAAACTCGGGATCTGCCTGCCTCACTACGGACGCCCCATCGAGCCCTCGCGGCTCGCCCAGATCGCCGCCCGCGCCGAGGAGATGAGCCTCGACTCCATCTGGGTGACGGACCACGTCATCGTGCCGCGGGACGTGCCCCTGATCTATCGCAGCGACATGCTGGATCCGCTGGCGATGCTGCCGTGGCTGGCCGGCGTCACCGAGCGTATCGCGCTCGGCACCAGCGTGATCGTGCTGCCCTACCGGTCGCCCCTGCCCGTGGCCAAGCTGCTCGCGAGCGTGGACGTGCTCTCCGGCGGCCGCCTCATCGTGGGCGTCGCGGTAGGCTGGGTCGAAGGCGAATTCGACGCCCTCAACGTCCCCTTCCGCGAGCGCGGCCGCCGCACCGACGAAGCTATCGAGCTCTTCCGCACGGTGTGGACCCAGGAGTACCCCGAGATCAAGACCGCCAACCACACCCTCACCAACGTCAAGGCCTCCCCGATGCCACTGCAGAAGCCCCGCCCCCCGATCTGGGTCGGCGGCGCCTCCGAGGCGGCCATGCGCCGCGCCGCCCGGCTCGGCGACGGCTGGCACGCCTCAGGGATGCCCCCGTCCACATTCCGCGCCGGCGCCCTCGCCGTCGCCAACCTGTGGAAGGAAGCCAAGCGCGAGGGCGACCCTCAATTGAGCCTGCGGATCCCGATCCTGGTCGACGGCGTCCACCACGCGGCCGTCGACACCGCCCTGCTCGGCACCCGCCACGTTCTGCGCGGCCCCCTGACCAACATCGTCCGAGAGCTCCGGCAATATCAAACAGCCGGCTGCGAACACGTAGCCCTCGAAGTCAGCTACAGCACCTACCCCGCGATCCTCGAAACCATCGACATCATCGCCGAGGAAATTCGCCCCGCCCTGGAACAGCAGCGCGAACGCTAGGCTCGAAACACCTCCCGGCTGGCGGCCGCCGCGTCACGTGCGCAGCTTCTCTAGGCCCTGCCAGTCGAACTCGATACCGTGCCCAGGTCGGTCCGGCGCGACGGCGAAGCCGTCCTCGATGCGGAGCGGCGCGGCGATGTAGCGGTCGAGGCCGAAGCCGTGCGCTTCCAGATACGAGCGGTTCGGGACGGCGCCGAGCAGATGCACGGTGACATCGTGCGCCCCGTGCGAGGTGACGGGGAGGTTGAAGGCCTCGGCCAGGTGGCAGATCTTCATGAACGACGTGACCCCGCCGCAGTTGGTGACGTCGGGCTCGGGAAAGGTGACGCCCCCCGCCGCGATGAGGGCCCGGAAGTCGTAGAGCGTGTGGAGGTTCTCGCCCGCCGCGATGGGCAGGCCGCCCTCGCGGACGATACGCACGTGGCCGGGGATGTCGTCGGGGATGGTGGGCTCCTCGAGCCAGACCGGGTCGAGCGCCTGAAGCGCGCGCGCCGCGCGGATGGCATCGTCCACGCTCCAGCGCATGTTGGCGTCCACCATCAAGGGGAACTCGGGCCCGAGGTGGCCGCGCATCGCGCGCACCCGCTCGACGTCGTCGCGGAGCGACGGGCGGCCCACCTTCATCTTGATGGCGCGGAAGCCGCGGGCCAGGTTGTCGTCGGTCTGGCGCAGCAGGACGTCGAGCGGAAAGTCGAGGTCGATGCCGCCCGCGTAGCAGGGCACGCGCGGGTCGAAGCCCCCCAGCACGCGCCAGAGCGGCGCCCCCTGCCGCCGCGCCCGCAGGTCCCACAGCGCGATGTCCACCGCCGAGATCGCGAGGCCCTGGGCGCCGCCGCGGCCGCCGTAGTGGAGCGCCCACCACATGGCCTGCCACAGCTCCTCGATGCGCTCGGCCTCCCGGCCGACCAGCCGGGGCGCCAGGTCGCGCGCGAGCACCGCGTGCACCGCGGCCCCGCCGGTGCCCACCGTGTAGGTGTAGCCCACGCCCTCGGCGCCGTCCTCATCGCGCAGGCGCACCGTGATCAGCTCGAAGCCCTCGATCACGCCGTGGGTGCTGTCGGAGAGCGCCACCGGCAGCGGGATGCGGTAGTGGTCGGCCCGCGCCTCGCGGAGAACCATCAGGTGCCCGCCATCGCGCGCGCGCCCTTCCGCGGCCGCGCCGCGGCGAGGAGGCTGCCCACGATGCCCTTGGGCAGGAACACGATGAAGAGCACGAGCAGGACCCCGTAGACGAGGTTGTCCCAGCCCACCGCGCGAGTGCCGAACGAGATGCGCAGCACCTCGGCGAGCAGGATCGTGATGATCGCCCCCACGGTGGGCCCGAGGGAGACGTAGATGCCGCCCACCACGACCGCGAACACCATCTGGAGCGAGATGGAGATGCCGCTCACCGTGTCGGGGGAGATGAACATCTGGTACTGGCAGTAGAGCGCCCCGGCCAGCGCGGTCATCACCGCGCTCAGGACCGTGATCTTGAGCTTCTCCGCGGTCACGTGCACGCCCGCCGCGGCGGCTCCGTCCTCGTCTTCCGAGATCGCCTCGAGCGCGTAGCGCATCATGCTGCGGTCCACCCGGTACCAGACGTACAGGCCCACCGCCCAGACCCCGAGCGCGATGAGATACCAGGTGGTCTTTCCGGTGAACTGCATCGCGTACAGCGAGCTGCCTCCCTGGTACCGCGTCGGGGTGTAGCCGAGCGATCCGCCGGTGTGATCGCGGGTGGCCGTGATCACCTGCAGCACGATGCCGGACAGCGCGAGGGTGACCAGCGCGAAGTAGTGGCCGGTGATGCGGAAGCGGAAGCACGGATAGGCGACCAGGAGCGCGAGGACGCCGCCCGCCACCAGGGCGATCGGGATGCCGATCCAGGGCGTGAGGCCCCCGTGGTTCCAGGCGAGCGCGGTCACGTACGCCCCGATGCCCATGAACCCGCCGTGGCCGAGCGAGACCAGGCCGAAGCGCCCCATGACCGACCAGGAGGTGTAGGCGAACGACCAGATCAGGATGACGACCAGGAGGTGCAGGTGGTAGGGCTGGTGGTAGACGAACGGCAGGGCCACGAGGCCCGCCCCCGCGATCCAGCCCAGATAGCGGGTCACGACCGGCGCGCCATCAGGCCCTCGGGCCGCACGAACATCATCACGATGAAGAACACGAAGGCGAACACGTAGCCCCACTCGAGATCGAGGTAGAGCCCGCCGAGGGAGATCAGCTCCGCGAAGACGAAGGCGGCCACGAAACCGCCTCCGAAGTTGCCGAGGCCGCCGAGCACGCAGATGAGAAAGGTGATCGGCCCGAAGGACAGCCCCACGAACGGGTGCACGTCGTACTGGAGCACGAGCAGGCAGGCCGCGAGCCCGGCGAGCCCGCCCCCCAGGGCGGAGGTGATGAGATAGATGCGGCGGGTGTCGACGCCCATCAGCACCATGATCTGCCGGTCCTGGGCGATGGCGCGGATGGCCGCGCCGGTATAGGTCCGGGACAGGAACAGGAAGACCAGCACCATCCCGATCAGGGCCGCCGCGAACGCGAGCAGCCGCGAGTAGCTGATGAACATGCCGGCCAGCTTCAGCACCGGCAGGCGCAGACCCAGGTTGCGGAACTCGATGCTGAACAGCACGGTCGCGGCCGACTGCAGGAAGAAGAGGACCCCGCCGGTGGCCAGGAGCTGGTTGATCGGGGCCGCGCCCAGCAGCGGCGCGATCACGAGCACGTGGAGCATCACGCCCAGGACGCCCACGCCCGCGATGCAGGTGATCGCCGCGACGAGGATCGGCCAGTGATAGACCGTGTAGAGGAAGTACATCCCGTACATGCCGAACATGATCAGCTCGGCGTAGCAGATCCAGACCACGTCGATGACCCCGAAGACCAGGTTGAGCCCGAGCGACAGCAGCGCGAGCACGCCGCCCAGCAGCACGCCGTTGATGAGGGCCTCGCGGATGGTCTCGCTGGAGAGCAGCTCGGACGCGGAGCCGGCCGCGCGAATGCGCCCCGCCTTGAGGAGGTACGCACGGTCCACCACCCGGAGCACCTGTCGCACGTTCTGCTCGACGATCAGCACGTTCAGGCCCCCGGCCCGGATCCGCTTCACGAGGTCGAACACCTGCTCGACGATGACCGGGGCCAGGCCCGCGGACGGCTCATCCAGAAGGAGGAGCTTCGGATCCGACATCAGGGCGCGGCCGATCGCGCACATCTGCTGTTCGCCGCCCGACATGGTGCCCGCGAGCTGGCCGCGACGCTCGCGCAGGCGCGGGAAGAGCTCGTACACGAAGGCGAGTCGGTCCTGGAACTTCGCCCGCGCCGCGGGCAGGAAGCCGCCCATCTTGAGATTGTCTTCCACGCTCATGCGCGGGAACAGGCGCCGGCTCTCCGGCACGTGCGCGATGCCCACCGCCACGATGCGGTGCGCGGGAGTCGCCACCAGGTCCACCCCCTCCATGGCGATGGAGCCCGCGGTGGGGCGGATCAGCCCCGAGATCACCCGCAGGAGCGTGGTCTTGCCCGCGCCGTTGGGCCCGATCACCCCGACCGCCTCCCCGTCGCGCACCTCCAGCGAGACGTCGAACAGGGCCTGGAAGCCGCCGTACCCCGCGCGGACCGATCGGAGCTCGAGCACGGATCAGGGGCGGCCGGCCGCGACCGCGCGAGCCGCGCCCGACTGGGTGCCGAGGTACACCTCGATCACCCGGGGGTCGGCCGCGACCTGCCCCGGAGACCCCTCCGCGATCTTCTCGCCGTGATCGAGGACCATCACCCGGTCCACCACGCGCATCAGGACTCCCATGATGTGCTCGACCCAGATGATGGTGATGCCGAGGTCCTTGCAGGTCCGGTGCAGCATCAGCGCGGCCTGATCCATCTCCTGCTCGTCGAGCCCGCTCAGGCTCTCGTCCGCGAGCAGGAGCTTGGGCTCGGTGGCCAGGGCCTTCGCCAGCTCGAGCTTCTTCAGCGCGGCCGCGCCGAGCCCGTCCACCGTGGCGGCCGGGTCGGCGGGCAGGCCGACCAGCCCCAGCGCGCGCTCGGCCGACTCGAAGGCCCGCCGCCGCGACGCCCGGCCCTGGCCGAAGAAGCCGGCGAGGGCCACGTTCTCGAGCAGGGAGAGCCGGCGGAACGGCCGGGGGATCTGGAAGGTCCGGCCGATGCCGAGGTTGATGATCCGGTGCGGAGCCTGCCCCGCGAGCTCGTGCCCTTCGAACCGGATCGAGCCCGCGTTGGGGACGAGCGCACCCGAGAGCAGGTTGAAGATCGTGCTCTTGCCGGATCCGTTGGGCCCGATGAGCCCGAGGATCTCGCCCGGCTCGACCGTGAACGAGACCTGGTTCACGGCGGTGAAGCCGCCGAAGCGCTTGGTCAGCCCTTCGACGGTCAGCACGGGACGGTCACCCGATGGGCCCGCTCGCCTCCCCGTCAGTTGGCCGCGTAGGGCGAGGACGCGGGCAGCGGCAGCACCGGCTCGCGGAGCTGGAGGCTCTTGGGCCACACCACGTACGGCTTGTCGTCCACGTACTGGATGATCACCGGGAAGGCGCGCTCGTTCTGGCCGGCCATCGCCGAGGTCTCCGGCTCGAACTTCACCCCGAAGCCCAGCATGGTGCCGCCCTCGGGCACGCTCACCTCGAGCGCGGCCTTGCGCAGCGCGTCCGCGTCGACCCCGCCGTACTTCTTGATCGCGCGGGGGAGCACCTCGGTCATGAACACGTAGGTGTTGGACGCGGCCATGCCCACGTGGGCCGACCGAACGGTGGTTCCCGGCCGCGCCTTCTCGTACTCGTCGCCCACCATCTTGATCAAGGGCGCGAGCTCGGGCTTGAGCGCGGTCGGATTGGCCAGCCAGATCGAGATCGGATCGACGTTGAAGAAATAGTTCACGTCCTTCCCGAGGGCTTCCTTCAATTTGTCGTAGACGCCGTAGCCGGCCCCGTGGCCCACCAGCGCGCTGAAGCGCAGGCCGAGCTCGCGCGACTGCCGCAGGAACAACGAGATGTCCGGGTTGTAACCGGTGTGGAAGATCACGTCCGGGCGGGCCCGCTTCAGCTTGGTCACGAGCGAGGCGAGGTCGGGGGCGGTCGCCGCGTAGCCCTCCTTGAGCACGATGTTGAAGCCGACCTTCTTGGCCCCTTCCTCGTTGCCCTTCGACACGTCGACCCCGTAGGCGCCGTCCTCGTGGATGATCGCGATGCGCAGGTCCTTCGGGTCCTTGCCGAACTTGGCCTTCGCGTTCTGGGCGATGAAGTCGGCGGACATCAGGCCGAACTGCCGGCCGCTGGGCTGCACCCGGAACACGTACTTGAGGTGGCGGTTCTCGAGGACCGCGGAGGAGATGCAGGTCGTGATCCACATGAACTTGTGGAGCTGCTCGACGCGCGCGGCCGCCGGCACGCACTGGGCCGACGAGTAGAAGCCGAGCAGCATGTCCACCTTCTCCTGCTCGATCAGGCGCGTCGCCTCGTTGATCGCGATGTCGGGCTTGGATTGCGCGTCGGCGTAGACCGCCTCGAGCTGATAGCCCTCCACCCCGCCCTTCTTGGCGAAGTAGTCGATCATGATCTTGGCGCCGAGCGCGTGCAGGTCGGAGCCGCCCCCCGCGAGCGGACCGGTGTAGTCGAAGATCACCCCGATCTTGAGCTTCTTGGCCTGGGCGTGGACGGGCGGGATCGAGACGCCGGCCGCGAGCAGCCCCGCGAGCACCAGCCCGGAAACCAGCAGGACCCATACGGTCGATCTGCGCAGGGACATGATCATCCTCCCAAGCGACGTCGGTCGGGATGCCAGCGTGGGCGGCATTACAAACCGCCGCCTCCGTCTTGTCAAGGACCGGCGAGGACGATCTTGCCGAACTGCCCGGCCTCTTCCATGCGCCGGTGGGCCGCGGCCGCCTCGGCGAGCGGGAAGACTCGGTCCACCACCGGGCGGAGCCCGTCGCGCGCGTAGACTTCGAGCATCTCCGCGAAGTCGGCCGGGCTGCCCATGGTGGTGCCCAGCACCGTGATCTGCCGCCAGAAGATCGTGCGCAGCACCAGCTCGCGCACCGGGCCGGTGGTGGCGCCGTAGATCGCGATGCGCCCGCCCGGGCGCGTCGCCTCCACCGCCCGCGCGAAGGTCTCGCCGCCCGCGCTGTCGATGACCGCGTCGACCCCTCGCCCTCCGCTGAGCGCGAGGATCTCCTTGACCCAGTCCTGGGTGCGGTAGTTGGCCCCGCCCGCCGCCCCGAGCTCGCGGGCCCGGGCGAGCTTGGCGTCGCTCCCCGACGTCACCAGCACGCGGGCGCCGCGGGCGGCCGCGATTTGCAGCGCGAAGGTCGACACCCCGCCGCCGATGCCGGTGACCAGCACGGTCTCCCCCGCCCGCACCTGGGCGCGGCTGACCACCGCGCGGTAGGCGGTGAGGCCGGCGAGCGGGATGGCGGCCGCCTCCTCGAAGGAGAGCGCAACGGGCTTGGGGTGCACGTTGCGGGCGGGCACCCCGATCTGCTGCGCGTAGGTGCCGTCGTCGGGCAGGCCCAGGATGCGGAACTCCGGCCCCTGGGCGGCGCCGTCGTCGCCCCAGTCGAGGCTCGGATTGATGACCACCGCGCGGCCCACCAGCCCCGGGTCGGCGCCCGCGCCGACCGCCGAGACGTCCCCGGCGCCGTCCGAGCCCAGGATGACGCGCCGGCGGAATCCTCCCGCGTACGCGCCGGTGCCGCTGCGAATCCACACGTCACGATGATTGAGAGCGGCGGCGCGGAGCCGGACCACGACCTCCCCGGGGCCGGGCGTGGGATCGTCCACGTCCTCCAGCCGCAGGTTCTCGGCCGGGCCCGGCTCGCGCAGAACCGCCGCCCTCATGCGAGCTACGCCTCGTAGATCTTCTTGAGCTCCAGCTCCGCCCAATGCACCGCATCCTCCGCCTTCATGCCCTGCGCGGCCTTGGCGTACATGTCGGTGATGATGTATTTGGTGAAGACCTCGGTGGACTTGGCGGTCGAGGGCCCCGCGTAGCCGAAGAGACGGCTGCTGCGGGCCGCGGTGCGGAACATCTTGAGCGGCTCGTCCACCCGGCCCCACATCGCGTGGTTCTCCCAGACCTTGGTGGCGCCCACGCTGTAGGCCTCCTGGGTGAGGAACCACTTCTCGTAGTTCTCCTTCTTGTGCAGCCAGCGGATCAGGTCCTTGGCCAGCTTCGGGTTCTTGCTGTGCTTCATCACCGCGTGGCCGTGATTCAGGAAGAGCAGGTAGGCGCCCGCCGGGCCGGCCGGGAGCGGGGCGTGGTCGATGTCGGTCCACATCGGCTCGCCCTTGTCGTCCTTGATCTTCTCCTTCTGCCGCTTGGCCACCAGGTAGATGCTGGCCCCGTTCAGGGTCGCGGAGATCTCCCCCGCGTGGAACGCGCGGTTGTTGTTGGTGTCGTCCCAGGCGAGGCCGCCCTCGTCGCAGGCCTCCTTCCAGAACGCCTGCATGAACTTGACCGCCTCGATCGCGCCCTTGCTGTTGAGCACGACCTTCTTGCCGGACTGGTCGGTCTCGGCCCCGCCGAACGCCCAGAGCATGGTGTAGGTAAACACGGGGGCGTCGCCGAAGGTGTGGCCGAGGGTCTGGCCGTAAGGCTTGCCCTTCTTCTTGAGCGCGCCAAAGAGCTTGCGGGCGTCGTCCCACGTCTTCGGGTACTGCGGCGCGCCCGCTTCCTTGAGCCAGGACTTCCGGTACGCGACCGCGTTGCCCACGATCGAGTGCGGCACCGCGAGCCACTTGCCGTTGACCTGCATGGAGGGCGGGTAGATGTCGTAGAAGCCGCCCTCCGCCTTGCCCAGCTCGCCGGCCACGTCGCTCACGTCCACCACCGCGTTCTGGTAGAGGTGCGCCCAGTTGTACTGGAACATGAAGATGTCGGCGCCCGAGCCGGACTGGATCGCGGCGGTGATGCGCGGCTGCAGATCGTTGGCGTTGATCGTCTCCAGCACGACCTCGGCTCCGAGGGCCTTGGAGGCCTCCGGCATCTGCCGCTTCAGCTCGACGTCGGACTCGGGCACGAAGTCCACCCAGCGTACCCAGTGCAGCTTGGTCCCCTGCGCGAAGGCGGGGGCCCGACGCGCGGCCACGATGCCCTCGATGCCGCCCGCGACCGCGGCGGCCGCGCCTGCGGTCTTGAGGAAGGCGCGGCGCCCGACCGGCGTCGCGCTCATCGACTCCTTGCTCTCGTCGTGATCAGCCATGCGGTGTTCTCCTTGACTGCGATGTTGGGACATCGATGACCTACCGGAGCACGCCGGCGCCCTGCAGCGCGGTCCGGATCGCCCCGGCCTGGGCCGGCGACGTCTCCGGCATGGGGGCGCGCGGCACCCCGGCGGGCCGGCCCAGGAGGGCCTGACAGTGCTTCACGTTCGCGGGCAGATTGTCGTGGAAGATCGCGTTCCAGATCGGCAGCAGCCTGCCGTGCAGCGCCAGCGCCTGCTTGTGATCCCCCGCCTGTACCGCGTCCCAGAGCTGCACGCAGAGGCCGGGCACCGCGGTGAGGATCGCCGCGATCGCGCCGTGGGCGCCCAGGGTGAAAGAGGGATAGAGCAGCGCGTCCACCGCGGTCATGATGCGGGCATCGTCACCCACCAGCAGCAACAAATCGGCGAGCAGCTTCATGTCGCCCGCGCTCTGCTTGACCCCGATCACGCCGGGCACCGCCCGGATGATCCGGGCCAGGAGCTGGGGCGAGAGATAGGTCCAGGGGACCACGTTGTAGATGATGATCGGCATGCCGGTCCGACTCGCCAGGGTCTCGAAGTGCCGCACCATCGCGTCGTCGTCGGGCCGGAACAGGTAGTGCACCGGCGTCACCTGGAGCGCGGCCACCCCCAGATCCTTCACCGCGAGCCCCCGCTCCACCGCGGAGGCGGTGCTGTCGGTGATGATGCCGGTGATCACCGGCACGCGCCCCCGCACCTCGTCGACCACCGCCGCGGTGATGCGGCGCACCTCGTCGGTGGAGAGGACGTGGCCCTCGCCGGTGCTGCCGGTCACCGCGAGGCCGTGCACCCGCGCGGTCTCGACCATGAAGCGCGCGTCCGCGCGGAGGGCCGCCTCGTCGATCGTGTCGTCGGAACGGAACGGGGTGGTCATCGGAGGGACGATGCCGAAGATCCGGTCGGACTTCATCGTCGGTTTCGAGCGAGGGGGTCCGGGGAGCGTGCGGCTACGCGCTCAGACGGTCGTACATGCCCTGCACGTCGGCGGCGTGGAAGCGGGCCACGTGGTTCGTCGGGGGCAGCGCTTCCGCGTAGAAGAACTCGGGCAGCTCGTCGTCCTTGGCGGTGAAGCCGGCCCGCCGGTTGAACTCGTGCTCGAGCTTGAGGGTCTGGCGGCCGAGCGCCTCGAAGAAGTCCTTGGTGAGCGTGGTGCCGTGGGCCGCGTTGATGGTGTCGGTGAGCCACTCGGTGTTGGGATTGGTCACGCTCATGCCGAAGATGCAGAGGCCGAGCGAATCGTTGGCGGCCACCCGCGCCTGGTGCGCCACGCTCTGCTCCACGATGGCGGCCGTCTCCATCTCGCGGGTCTTGAGCCGCGGCAGGTTGCCCGCGGTGTGATCGGCGCCCTGCGCGGTCGCCATCATGGTGATGCCGGTGGCCTCGACCACGCGCGGATCGTAGGCGCTGATCGCCTGCTTCTTGATCACCGGCACGCGCTTGACGTGATAGTGCTCGCCCACCCGCCAGGTGCCCTGGGCCCAGATGCGGCCCTTCTCGGAGCCCCGCCGGATCTCGGCCAGGCAGTCGGCCATGAACGTCACGTCGCCGAACGCGCCCAGGCCGGCTTCCATCAGCACCGCGATCATCGCTCCGAGCTCGATGGTGTCCACGCCCAGGTCGTTCGCGAGATAGTTCATCTGGGCGAGATCGTCGGGATCGCTGAGCCCGCAGTTGGTGCCGAGCAGCCCGAGGGTCTCGTACTCCACCGGCGACACCACTTCCTTGCCGTCGGCGCCCGCGTAGATGTTGCTGCACTGGATCACGCAGCCCGGCATGCAGGCGTGGGTGTGCTCGCCGCCGCGGGAGACGTTGAGCTGGCTGATGTACTCGCCCCCCATCTTGAACTTCTCACCCTTGGAGACGTCCACCTGCTGGCCCGCGCTGAAGTTCCGGACCGGGAGACCGCCCAGGGTGTTCTGGAGATCCGCCATGCCCATGGTGCCGATCTTCGCGTAGAAGTTGGCCACCATGGAGTCGGCCTGCAGCATCTTCGCGTAGTTCTTGATGGCCGCGTTCACCTTCTTCGGATCGGAGAACGGCGGGATCTTGTCGAGATCCACCACCACCGCCTTGACCTTCTTGGCGCCCATCACCGCGCCCACCCCGCCCCGCGCGGAGAGCCGGGCGGGTCGGCCGTCCTTGTCGCTGAACGCGATGCCCGCGATCAGGCCCTGGTACTCCCCGACCGGACCGCAGAGGGCGATCGTGACCTTCTTGCCGTACTTGGCGTGCAGCATGTTCTGGGCCTCGAAGTTGCCCTTCCCGAGATACGGCCCCGCGTCGTCGAACTCGGTGGTGCCGTCCTTCTTGAAGTGAATGACCACCCAGTCGGGCGAGGCGTCGAGCAGGGTGAAGCCGGCGATCTTCTGCTGGCCGAGGCCGTAGCTGAAGCTGCCGCCCCCGTTGGCCTCCTTGATCCCGCCGGTGAGCGGGCTCTTGCAGCCCACGCTCGTCCGGTTCGCGTTGGAGAAGCTCGTGCCCGCGAACGGGCCGGCCGAGAAGATCAGCGGATTGGCCGGCGACAGCGGATCCACCGTCGCGGCGCCGAGATCGAGCAGGGTCTTGGCGATGAAGTACCGGCCGGCCTTCACGATGGCCTCGCCTTCCAGCTCGCGCTTCGTGATGTTCCGGTCGCTCAGGCGAATGTCGTAGTAGGTGCGCATGGCTCGCTCCTTGTCGGTCAGGATGATGGGGGCTTGGCCTGCGGCTGGAGCTCGGCACCCGCGGCCTCGCTCACGCCCGGCTCGACCAGCTCGATCGTCTCGGCGGGCGGCATCTGGGACGGCTCCATCGGTCGCCGGGCGCGGTAGCGGATCTGGGGCAGGCGGCCCACCGCCTGGCGGAGCGCCTGCTCCCAGCGCATCCCGATCTTGATGAGGTCGGGATCCCCCGCGGGAAACCGGCGCAGCCGGGTGATCTCGAGCTCGTCGACCTCGTAGGCGAGCAGGTCCACCGGCGGGCCCACCGTCACGTTCGAGCGCATGGTCGAATCGAGGGAGAGCAGCGCGTACTTGGCCGCTTCCTCCAGCGTGGTGCGCTCGAAGCGGATGCCGCGGTCGAGGATGGGGCGGCCGTACTTGGTCTCGCCGATCTGGAGATACGGCGAGTCCACGCTGGCCTGCAGCGGATTGCCCTGCGGGTAGATGATGAAGAGCCCGGGCGACTCGCCCCGCACCTGCCCGCCCAGCACCAGGTTCACGTTGAACTTGAAGTCGTCGCGCTCGAGGGCGTCCCGGTCCATGTCCGAGACGCGGCGGACCTGCTCGCCGATGATGCGGGCCGCGTCGTAGAGGGACGGCGCCTGGGCCAGTCCCCGGCCCTGGTCGAAGTCGCGCTGGATGAGGGTGATGATGGACTGGGTGCAGGAGAGGCTGCCGCTGCTGAGCAGGATGAACACGCGCTCGCCCGGCTGGACGAAGGTGTGCATCTTGCGCGCGATGTTGACCTGGTCGTGGCCCGCGTTGGTCCGGGAGTCCGACGCCATGACCAGGCCGTACTTGGTCCAGATCCCGACACAGTAGGTCATGGCGTACCTGCCGAACGAAGGGGCCCTGCTCCAGTTCTGGGCATCCGAGACCGTATGTTACCAGAACCGGCCGTGATGCGATTGACCGACACCCCGGTGGGGACTACCGTGACGCCATGCGCGTCCGCATCGGGCACGAGCTCGTCTTCGAGGTGCCCCACCCCACCACGATGCTCCTGATGCTCTACGTCCGTCCGGAGGTGGCGCTCTCGCTCGAGCAGCCCGAGGGGCTCGTGGTGGAGCCCGCGATTCCGGTCGAGAGCTTCGTCGACTGGTTCGGCAACCGCGCCGCACGGGTCATGCTGCCCGCGGGGACCTCGCGGATCCGCTACGACAACGTGGTGACCGTCGGCGGAGCGCCCGAGCCCGTGATCGAGGGCCTGCCGCCCGTCCCGGTGGCCGCGCTGCCCCCCGAGGCCCTGCGCTACCTGCTCGCGAGCCGCTACTGCGAGGTGGACCGGATGAGCGCCATCGCCTGGGATCTCTTCGGCAAGACGCCCGAGACCTGGGAGCGCGTGCAGACCGTGATGGACTGGGTGCACGCGAACGTGACCTTCGGCTACCAGTACTCGCGGCCCACCAAGACCGCCTTCGACGTCTTCAGCGAGCGGCAGGGGGTCTGCCGCGACTTCCAGCACCTCGCGATCACCATCCTGCGCGCGCTCAACATCCCGGCCCGCTACGCCACCGGCTACCTGGGCGACATCGGCGTGCCCCCGGATCCCAACCCCATGGATTTCTCCGCCTGGCTCGAGGTCTACCTGGGCGACGGCTGGCATACCCTGGACGCCCGGCACAACGAGCCGCGCATCGGGCGCGTGCTGATGGGCCGCGGCCGCGACGCGGTGGACGTGGCGCTGACCACCTCGTTCGGCAACACCACCTTGACCAAGTTCACGGTGTGGACCGAAGCATTGCCGGGTGAGACGCAGTCGAAGGCGAGGTGAACGGATGACGGATATGAAGAAGGGGTCACCGTGGCAACGACATCGACGGTCATAACGACACCCGAAGGGGCGTTCACCGCGGATACCGCCGGGCCGGCGGACGGCGCCCTGGTTCTGCTCCTCCACGGCTATCCGCAGACACGGCACACGTGGCGCCACCAGGTCCCCGCCCTGGGCGCGGCGGGCTATCGCGCGGTGGCGCCGGACCAGCGGGGCTATTCCCCCGGGGTGCGGCCGGATCCGGCCAAGGGGCTCGATCCCTACGCGATGGACCGGCTGGTCCAGGACGTCCTCGACCTGGCCGACGCGGCCGCCGGCCCCGCGGCGCGGTTCCACCTGGTCGGCCACGACTGGGGCGGGCACCTGAGCTGGGTCACCGCGCACCGCCATCCCGCCCGGCTCCGCTCGCTGACCATCCTGTCGCGCCCGCACCCCGCGGCCTTCCGCCGCGCGTTCAAGGAAGACGCCGACGGGCAGCGGCACCGCTCCCGCCACCACAAGATCTTCCACGATCCGACCACGGGCCCCCGGCTCCTCGAGGACGGGGCGCGCCGGCTGCGGGCCCGGCTCGCCGATCAGGGGGTCCCGGAGGCCGCGGTGGCCGAGTACCTCTCCGTGCTCGGCGAGCCCGCGGCCCTCGAGGCCGCGCTGGCCTGGTACCGGGCGGCGGGGAGCCTCACCGCGGTCGAGGTGGGGCCCGTCACGGTCCCGACGCTGTACTTCTGGGGCGACGCCGACGCCACCGTGGGCCCCTCGGCGGCCCGCTTCACCGCGGACTTCGTCTCCGGGCCCCTCCGCTTCGAAGTCCTGCCGGGTATCGGCCACTTCGTCACCGACCAGGACCCCGAAGCGGTCACCCGCGGGCTCCTCTCCCACCTCGCCCGTCATCGGTGATATTCTCTCTGCGGTCGGGCGCCGCCCCGCAGGGGTGCCGACAACGGAGGATTTCATCGTGGCGACAGACCTCAAGATCTGGATGAACGGGCGGCTCGTGCCCCAGGCCGAAGCCGTCCTGCCCGTCAACAGCGCGGCCGTGTTTTACGCGACCAACGTGTTCGAGGGGCTGCGGGCGTACTGGAACGAGGCCGACGGCGAGGTCTACTGTTTCCGCCTCGGCGAGCACTTCGCGCGCCTGCGCGAGTCCATGAAGATGATGCGCTTCACCGTCCCCTACACCGACATGGATCTCTACGAGGCGGTGCGGGAGGTGCTCCGGGGCAACGAGATCCACGAGGACGTCCACATGCACCTGGTGGCCTACGTGGCCGCCCCCGGGCTCGACTCGACCACCCCGACCGGGCTCTACATCAACCCGCGTCGCCGCGCCCGCATCACCGAGGGCAACGGGCTCCGCTGCTGCATCACCTCCTGGCAGCGCACCAGCGACAACGCGATCCCGATTCGCCTCAAGTGCGGGGCCAACTACCAGAACGGCCGCCTCGCCACGCTGCAGGCCAAGGCGGACGGGTACGATGCGCCGATCTTCCTGAACCAGCACGGCACGGTGGCGGAGGGCTCGGGCGCGACGTTCTTCATGGTGCGCCGCGGCCAGCTCGTGACCCCGCCCATCACCAGCGACATCCTCGAGTCCATCACCCGGACCACCCTGATCGATGCGGTGGCCCCGGCGCTGGGCATGGAGGTGGTGCAGCGCGACATCGCGCGCACCGAGCTGTACGTGGCCGACGAGGCCTTCTTCTGCGGCAGCGGCTACGAGATCACCCCGATCCTCTCGGTGGACAAGTTCCCGCTCGGCGACGGTGGCGTCGGCCCCATCACCCAGCGGCTGCTCACCGCCTACATGAACGTGGTGCGCGGCACCGACAAGCGCTTCCCCGAGTGGCGCATGCCGGTCTACAAGCCCGTCACCGTCTGATTGCCCGCCCCCGTCCTCCCTCTCCCCCATCCTCGGGGGAGAGGGCAGGGGGAGGGGGCTTCCATCGCACGCCTCGAAGGAGACCCGCTCATGCTCCACGCCGTGCGTGTCCTCGCCGTCCTCCTGATCTGGTGCGGCATCACCGCGCTCCCCGCCGCCGCGCAGGCCCCGGCGCCGGCCGCGCGCGAGGGCAAGCCGGGCGGCGTGCTCCGGGCGGTGCTGCGCGAGGACCTGCCGCAGGGCTTCTCGATCCATGAGTCCGCGACCAACTCGGTCACCTGGCCGGCGATGCCCTGCTACAGCAACCTGGTCGTCTACGACCAGACCAAGCGGCTCGGACGTATGGAGACGATCGTCCCCGAGCTGGCCGAGAAGTGGTCGTGGCAGGACAACTACCGAAACCTCGTCTTCTTCCTCAGAAAAGACGTCAAGTGGCACGACGGGCAGCCCTTCACCTCGAAGGACGTGAAGTTCACCTTCGACACGGTGCGCGAGGCCGCCGACGCCCCCGCGAAGCTGCGGATCAACCCGAGAAAAGAATGGTACGCGAACGTGGACGCGGTGGAGGCGCCCGATCCGTACACGGTGGTGTTCCGGCTCAAGCGACCGCAGCCCTCCCTGGTGGCCATGCTCGCCTCCGGCTACTCGCCGGTGATCCCCGCGCACGTGCCGATCGCCGAGCACCGCGCGCGCTGCATCGGCACCGGCCCCTTCAAGTTCAAGGAGTGGAAGCGCGGCCAGTCGGTCGAGCTCGTGCGCAACCCGGACTACTTCGTCAAGGGCCGCCCCTACCTGGACGGCGTGCGCTACACCGTCATCGTGGAGCGCGGCACCCGGGTGGCCGCGCTCCAGGCCAACCAGATCGACATCGCGTACCCGGGCGAGACCACGCTCTCCATCATGGAGCAGCTCAAGGGCGCGGTGCCCGGCATGGTCTTCAGCGAGACCGCGAGCAACGTGAGCGAGAACCTCCTGCTCAACACCAAGAAGGCGCCCTTCGACAACGTCAAGGTTCGGCGCGCGCTCAGCTTCGCGATCGACCGCCGCACCTATACCCAGACCGTGCACCGCGGGCTCGCGGTGGTCGGCGCCTCCCTCGCGCCCAAGCCGTGGGGCGTCTGGGGCCTGCTCGAGAAGGATCTCGCCCAGCTCCCGGGCTACGGGGGGGCCGCGGAGGGCCGCGCCACCGCCAAGAAGCTGCTGGCCGAGGCCGGCTTCGGGCCGGCCAACCCGCTCAAGCTCGAGGTGGTCACGCGCGCGATCGCGATCTACCTCGACTTCTCCGCCTTCGTGATCAGCGATCTCAAGCAGGTCGGGATCGAGGCGACGCTCAAGCAGATCGACACCGCGCAGTGGCACCCGATGGTCACCCGCCGGGAGTTCAGCATGGGCACCAACCTCACCGGTCTCGGGGTGGACGATCCCGACGCGAACTTCTACGAGAACTACGCCTGCGGCTCGCCCCGGAACTATGGGGACTACTGCAACGAGGAAGTGATGCGCCTCATCGAGCAGCAGTCGCAGGAGATCGACCAGAAGAAGCGGCTCGCCCTCGTCTGGCAGATCCAGAAGAAGCTCGAGGACGACGGGGCCCGGCCGACCATGGGCTGGCGGACCGACCGCTTCGCGCACTACCCGTACGTGAAGAACCTGATCCTGAACCAGGTCACCTACAACTGCTGCCGGCTCCAGGACGTCTGGCTCGACAAGTAGCGCGGCACGCATGCGGGTCGTCTTCTGGAACATCCGGGCGGGGGGCGGCGTCCGCGCCGCCGCCATCGCGCGCCAGATCGGCGCGTGGGAGGCGGACGCGGTCGCGCTCGCCGAGTTCCGCGGCACCCCGCCGAGCGGGGAGCTGGCCCGCGACCTGGCCCGGCTCGGGCTCCCCTACCAGTGGGCGACCGCGGATCCCGCGCGGCCCGGGGTCAACGGCCTGCTGCTCGCGTCGCGCTGGCCCCTGCGCCGACTCCGGCTCCCGTGCGCGCCGACCGAGCCGTGCCGCTGGCTCCTGGCCCGCGTCCTGGCGCCGCGGCCGCTCGCGCTGGGCGTGATGCACGTGCCCAATCGTGCGGGCGGGCGCAAGTACCCCTTCCTCGACGCGGTGCTCTCGACCGCGCGGCGGCGCTGGGCCACCCCCGCTCTGCTGGTCGGTGATACGAACTCCGGCCGTATCGGCCTCGACGAGGAGGTCCCCGCGTTCAACCGGATCGAGGACGGCTGGATGCGGGAGCTCGACCAGGCGGGCTGGACGGACGCCTACCGCCACCTGCGGGGCACCGCGCGCGCATACACCTGGTTCTCCCCCAACGGCGGGAACGGCTTCCGGATCGACCAGGCCTTCGTCAACCGCGCGCTGCAGCCGCGGCTGCGTCGCTTCCGGTACGACTGGGGCCGGCGCCCGCTCGGCCGCCCGGCCAGCGATCATGCCGCGATGGTGCTGGACCTCGAAGGCTAGCGCGCGGCCCGTCCGGCCGGGGTCGCGTTCGCTTCCTGGCAGAGCCGCTTCCAGTCGGTGGCGTTGAGCGAGCAGTCGATCGTCACGTTGTTCGCCTCCGCCACCCGCCCCGTCTTGCGGAGCAGCCGGATCTTGTGCGGCATCCAGCGCGGCGCGCCGCCGAAGGTCTTCGAGGCCTGGTCGGTCCACTCGAGCGCGGCGGGGAGATTGCCGGCGCCCTCGTGCGCCACGATCAGGTCCTCGTACACGTTGGGCACCGGTTCGGTCGAGGTGACCGCGCGCCGGAGCGCCTCGATGCCCTCGCGCGAGCGCCCGAGCGCGAAGGCGGCGCGGGCCAGCACCCAGTTGGGGTACGCGTCGGTGGCGGTGCGGCCGGTGACCGCGGTCCGCGCGGTGGCGTAGGCGTCCTGCGCTTTGCCCTGGTCGAGCTGCTTCTTGGCCAGGAAGGCCTGCCGGTAGTTCCGCAGCACGAGGGCCACCTCGGGCCGGGCCCGCAGCGCCTTCCAGGGGGCGCTCGCGGGCTCGACCAGCGCGCGGCTGCCGTAGTGGCGCTCGAAGTACTCCGCGCTGTCCGTGATCCGCTCCTCGGTCTTGGGATGGTTCATCGACACGGTGCTGAGCATCTTCTGGTACGCCAGTCCCATCGCCTCGTTGACGTTCCGCTGCGAGGTCTGGACCATGCGGTTCCAGAATCCCTCGTCGGTCTCCGCGGTGACCTTCTCCCACGCCTGGAGCTTCTCGAGCATGCTGACCACCGCGGGCGAGGACTGGTGGGTCTCCGCGAGCAGGTCCACCGCGAGGAGGTCGGCCTCCTTCTCCTGGCCGCGGCCCCACGCGGGCAGCACGAGCTTGTCGGTAGCGTCGGTGGCGATCTGCATCTGCTGGATCGTCCGGGCGTCGCCCTTGGCCACCGTGCCCCGGCCGCTCAGCGCCGCCTTGGCCCCCACGCCCATCTCGAAGAGGGCCTGCCCCTTCTTCTGCATGTCGCCGAGCATGTCCGCGGTGTGGTGCTTGAGCAGCACGTGCGCGGTCTCGTGGGCGAGGATCGCCGACACCTCGTCGGCACTCTCGAGGGCCTCGATGAGTCCCATCGCCAGGTACACGTTGCCGTCGGGGGTCGAGAACGCGACGAAGCCGGAATTGGCGAGGATCATCACCTTCCCGGGCACGCCGGTCTTGCCGACCGCCGCGACCAGCCGCGCTCGCGCCTCGTTCAGGTACTGCTCGAGCACCGCCGAGCGCACGAACCCGAGCCCGTCGCCGCGGTGCTGGGCGATGTCCTTCGCCTCGCCGATGGCCAGCGTGGACGGCTCGTAGGGACCGGGCCTGACGGTGGAGAAGACGGTGACGTTGGCGGGCTTGCCGCCCAGCCAGGCCGGCGCGCCGCCGCCGCGGGTTTCCCCGCCGCCCCCGCCCCCGCCGCTTGCCGCGCAGCCCGCCAGAACGAGCAGCGCGAGCGCCGGTCCGAGGCGACGGATCATCGGTCGCACTCCCCCACGCCGCGCGTGGCCCCGGTCTTGGGCTGCTTGCCGGCCACCATCGCGTTGCACTCCACGCCCTTTTCGATCGCCACCGGCCGGTCGGTCTCGACCACGAACGCGCGCACGCAGTACTCCCCCCCATCCACCTGCACCCGGAGGTAGAGCGGCGAGGCGAGATCGCGGGTGGCCGACCACGGCCCCCGGAAATCCTTCCGGGCCACGTCCTTGATCGCCTTGCGCTTATCCTTGTCCTGGTTGCAGTCGTAGAGCGTCACCTTCTCGGTGCGGAGCCCCTTCACGCTGAAGGTCTCGCCTCCCTGCGGGGCCGCGGAGGCCGCCGAGGCGCCCAGCAGCAGCGCGACCCCGAGCGCCTCACGCCACCGCACGCGTCGTCTCCTCATTCGTCGTCTCCTCGCGATCCCCGCGGCAGCACAGGGTGAAGAACCAGTCCACCGCGGCGAGCAGCCCGGCCCCGACGCCCCACTCCTCGGCCCGCGGATGGGCGCGACGGAGCTCGAAGTACTTCTCGGCCGCGTCGTCGGCGTGCCGCATGAGATGCCGCGCGATCTCGAAGAAGGCCACGTAGGCCACGATGTTGCGGGGGCCCAGGTTGATGGGCGGCAGGAAGCTCACCACCGCGGCCCCGACGAGCAGGCCCGAGGTGGCCACGAAGAGCACGTCCCGCGCCACCAGCGCCTTGTAGATGAAGTAGCCGGGCAGCACCACGAGCAGCAGGCCCGCCTCGATCCCGTAGCGCGAATCCACGAGCAGGAACATCGCGGCCGCCACCACCAGGATGCCGATCCCGAGGGCGCACACCCGCAGGAACTGGCGCGCGGACGCGGGCTGGGGCGGGCGGGTGGCGGCCAGATGCAGGACCGCGACCACCCCCAGGAGGAGCGGCAGGAGCAGCAGCACCGCGGCGAGGCTCGTCGGGAACGCGATCGTGATCCCGATCAGGAGCAGGGCGACGCCGAGCGCGAGCCACTTGATCCACGGGCTGACCGTCGCGAGCTGGCCGAGGAAGGCCCGGGCGAACGCGGGCGGCTTGTCCACCAGCAGCAGCAGGACCACCGTGAAGAGGAGGAGCAGGCCGTTGACCACGCTCGAGAGCGAGAGCCCGTGGTGATCGGCGCGCTTGTAGGCCGACCCGAAGGTGACCAGGTTATCGTAGGCCATCGCGTGCAGGTAGACCCCGGGCAGGTCGTCGTAGACCGGCGAGATCACCCGGTCGCCCACCATCTGGAAATTGCCCCCGTAGAAGACCGCCTTGCCCTCGATCGCCTTCTTCACCCCTTCGTTGAAGGGGCCGAGGAGGTGCACCACCGAGATCGTGTGGGTGTGCGGGCACGTGCGCTTGGCCGCGAGCGGATTCTCGCGAAGGATGTTGAAGAGGTGCTGGAACGCGCCCTCGCTCGTGCACTGCATCCAGCTCTCGTTGAGCTTCGAGCCCAGGTTGCCCCAGATGATCTCCATCGGCTGGGCGTCTTCCGCCCGCAGGCGCGGTCGCGACAGGATGCGCTCACGCGCGTCGTACATCGCGAAGGCGGGCGTCCACCGGAACGTGGAGGTCCCGCCGCCGTGCAGGTAGGTGAGCACCCCGCTCGCCCCGCGTTCGACGTCCATCTGCGCGTTGACCGGCTCCGCGCACTCGAGCAGGGCCGCGTTGATCGGCGTGCCGGTCTCCCGGTTCCCGCTCGGGGCGGGCGCGGCCAGGTAGACCGGCACCTTGCCCCGTGCGTTGAGGTCGCAGATGGCGCGGCCCAGGGCGGCCTGGTCCTCGGGGCTGCGCGCGTCGATGAACGCGAAGTCCACGAACACCGCGCGCGGGGCGTAGACCGAGAGCGCCTCCAGCACCTCCGCGTGGCGCGCGTAGGACACCGGGAAGGATTCGGAGAGCGCGGCGAGGTTCTCCTCGCGGAACAGCACCACCGTGGTGTCGTCCTGCCCGTCGGGCGGGTACGCGTACTTGACGATGCCGTTGACGATGGCCTGCGACCACGGCGTGAGGTGGAGCGAGATGCCGTGGAACATGAACAGCACGACGCCGATCGCGGAGAGGAGCAGGAACTGCGCGAGGGCGCGCGTCACCGGACCGGGACGACGAATAGCGACGGAAGCGGACTCGATCGCCGCCGATCCGTCTCCTGCGAGGGGCTGACTCACGCGACCTCCCTACGGAAATGTCCCAACAGTCTAGTCGGAATTCGCGCCCCGTCAAGGGAGCCGCGGCCCTTGCGGCCTTCCCGGCCGTGTGCTGGACGAAGGGGCCACCGATCCTCCGATATCCGTGCCGGGAGAACAAGCATGCGCGTCGCCATCACCACTCACGAGCCGATCCGTCTGGCCGCCGGCCGGGCCGCCCTCCTCGGCCTCCTGGCCCTGGCCCTGCTGGGCGGCTGCGTGTCCCAGGACTACTACCGGGCCACCGGCCAGAGCGCCGCGGCCGGGGCCATGCAGGGCGTGCGAGACGGCATCGCCGGTATCCAGGAGCCACTCCGGCAAACTTTGCGCGGGGCCCTCGTGGACGACCCGGCCCTGAAAGAGGCCGCCCGCGACATGACCCGGTCTGCGGTCGACGTCCTGGAGGCCCGCCTCGGCTCGCCCGAGATGCGCCGGCAGGTGGACGCGCTGGTGGCCCAGGCGATGGACCGCCTCCAGCGTGACGGCGACGAGACGATCCGCGGGCTCATCAAGGCGGCGGGCGGGACGCTGGAGGTCGAATTGCGCCGGGTCGCGACGGTCAGCGTCCTGGCCGCCACCACCAGCCTGCGCGACTCGCTCGAGCGCGACGTGACCCCGGCCGCCCAGCGTCTGGCCAGCCGGATGGGCGAGGAGCTGGTCGTGTCGATCGTCAAGGGCCTGGAGGGCCCGCTCCAGAAGACGATGCTCCAGGCGGGGTGCAACATGTCGCTGGCCCTGATCAAGGGCGCGGCCGAGGGCGCCGACGATCCGATCAACCAGGCGGGCTTCGGCGGGCTCACCAACCACGTGATGCTGCAGGCGGTGCGCGGGGCGCGACAGGGTATGACCGAGGGACTGCCCGACCAGGCGCAGGTCGCGCTCATCTCCGGGATGGTCCTGCTCGCGGCGCTGGTCCTGGCGAGCAGCGGCGGCCTCGGCTTCTTCTGGTGGCGCTACCAGCAGTCCGCGAAGACCCTGACGATCGTGGCGAAGAGCATCAACAATCATCAGTCGGGCGCGCTCAAGGACGCGATCATGAAGAGCACCCACGACAACTACGTGGGGCCCTGGTTCAGCAGCTTCCTGAAGCGCCGCGGCCTCTGATCGCGCGAGACGCCCCGGCACGGTCGGTGGCGCGCTCCTCGCGCTCGCGCTGCTGCCGCCCCTCCCGGCCCGGGCCGGGCTCACCGACGACCTCGCGCGCGGCCAGAACAGCGTGTGGCCGCGCTTCGCGGGCTGGTCGCTCTCGCGGCAGCAGGGACCGGATAGCGCACGGACGCCGGACGATTCCTACTGCCTGGCTCTCGGGCACTGGTCCGGACAGGCTCAGTTCCAGGGCAAGGACCCGGTCAAGGCCGCCGGCTACGCGCGCACCGCGGCCGAGCAGAACCATCCGGCGGCCCAGGGCCTCTACGGTTACTTCCTGAGCAAGGGCATCGGCCTGAAAGCGGACCCGGCCGCCGCGATCACCTGGTGGCGGAAGGGCGCGGCGCAAGCGAACGCCGACAGCCTCAACGCGCTCGCCGCCGCGTACGAGAGCGGCGAGGGCGTGGCCGCCGACAAGCAGGAGGCCCTGCGCCTGTATCGCCAGGCCGCGGAGCGTGGAAGCAAGGACGCGGCCCAGCGCCTGGCCGCGCTGGGGGCGCCGAAGGCATCGTCGGCCGGACAGGCCGAGTTCGACGAGGGCGCGCGGCTCTACAAGGTAGGCCAGGCCGAGGCCGCGGCCAAGCAGTTCCTGCGCGCGGCCGAGCTCGGGCACGCGCGCGCGCAGCTCCAGATCGGCTACCAGTACAACTACGGCGAGGGGGTGGCCGTGAACGCGGGCGAGGCCGCCAAGTGGTACACGCGCGCGGCCGGCCAGGGCGACGCGACCGCGCAGTCGAATCTCGGCAACATGTATGAGCACGGCACCGGGTGCGCGAGGACTGGATCGAGGCCGCGCGCTGGTACGCGCAGAGCGCGGCCCAGGACCACGCGGTCGGCCAGTTCAGCCTCGGCCGCGCCTATCAGTTCGGGATCGGGGTGCCCCAGAACCGCAAGCTCGCCATCGGGTGGTTCCAGAAGGCCTCGTTCCGCGGGCACGCCCAGGCCCGCTTCGAGGCCTACGTGATCGCGGGGAAGCTGCGCACCGGGCTGCTCTGGGAAGAGCCGGTGGGCGAGCTCTTCCACAACTCGAGCGAGCGGCTCGCCTACATCAAGAACCTGCGCTACCGGGTGGACCGCTACGAGGCCTACCAGGCGTGGGTGCTGCGCCGGAACGAGTACGACGACTGCCAGCGCGCGGGCCGGTCGGGCTGCAGCGATCCCGGCCCCGCCCCGCCGTAGACGTCAGTCGGCGAGCAGCGCGTCGAGGGCGCGCGGATCCACCGGCTTGGCGAGGTGGACGTCGAAGCCGGCCTCGCGCGTCTTCCGGCGGTCCCCGTCGGTTCCGTAGCCGGTGAGGGCGACGAGCCGCAGCGAACCCAGGTCGTCCATCATCCGGACCCGGCGCGCCACGTCGTAGCCGCTCATCCCGGGCAGCCCGAGGTCGAGGAACACCACATCGGGCCGGTAGCGCTCGATCTCGTCCAGCGCGCTCGGCCCGTCGTGCGCGGTGCGCACCTCGTGGCCGCGCAGGCGCAGGAAGAGCGCCAGCGAGTCGGTGGAGTCCTGGTGATCGTCCACCACCAGGATGCGGCGGGCGGGCCCGGCCGGAGGCGCCGCCGCCGGCACGGGAGCCGTCTCGGGCTCCGCGGGCTCGGGGGCCTCCCCGGCCACGCGCGGCAGGCGGATGGTGAAGGCGCTACCGAGCCCGGGGCCCGCGCTCGCCGCTTCCACCCGCCCGCCGTGCATCTCCACCAGCCGGTGCACCAGAGTCAGACCGAGGCCGAGCCCCCCCTGCCTGCGCTCGAGCGAGCGGTCGGCCTGGATGAAGAGATCGAACACGTGCGGCAGCACAGCGGGATCGATGCCGATCCCGCTGTCCTCCACCACGATCACGACCTCGTCCGCCTCGGCCCGCGCCCGCAGCTGCAAGCGGCCGCCGTCCTCGGTGTACTTGATCGCGTTGTCGAGGAGGTTGCCGACCGCCTGGGCCAGCCGCGCTGGATCACCGTCCACCCAGCCCACGTCCGCGGACACGTCCACCTCGAGCGTCTGCCCCCGGCTCTCCGCGGGCGGGCGCGCCGCCTCCACCGCCTGGGCCAGGACCGCGGCGACCGAGACGGTCGCGAGCTGCAGCGTGATCTTGCCCGAGGTGATGCGGGAGACGTCGAGCAGATCGTCCACGAGCCGGGTCATGAGGCCGACCTGCCGCTCGACGACCCCCGCGACCCACCGGACCCGATCGTCGCCCGTCCCGAGCAGCGCCAGGGTGTGGGCCGCGTTGCGGATCGGCGCGAGCGGGTTGCGCAGCTCGTGGGCCAGCATCGCGAGGAACTCGTCCTTGCGCCGATCCGCGTCCTCGGTCACGCGCTCCGAGCTCCGCCGCTCGGTGATGTCGCGGAAGACCAGCACCACCCCGACGATGCGGCCGCGCGCATCCCGGATCGGGGCCCCGCTGTCGTCGATGGGCAGCTCGGTGCCGTCCTTGGCGATCAGCACCGTGTGGTTGGTGAGGCCCACGATGGCGCCGAGGCGGATCACCTTGCTGACCGGGTTCTCCGCGGTGTCGCGCGTCGCCTCGTTGACGATGCGGAACACCGTCTCCAGGGGCTCGCCGAGCGCCTCGCCGCCCCAGCCGGTGAGGACCTGCGCCACCGGGTTCAGCAGGGTGACCCGGCCCTGCGCGTCGGTCACCACCACCGCGTCGCCGATGCTGGTGAGCGTGGTGCGGAAGCGCTCGCGCTCGGCGTGCAGCACGTCGGCGGTGCGCTGGCGGGCATCCAGGTTGCGCGCGACCAGGGCGATCACGATCGCGACGAGCACGAGCCCCAGCCCGAGGCCGACCACCGTGCTGACGAGCGTGGTGCGGGTATTGGCGCGCGCGGCCGCCTCCCGCCGGACGAGCAGCGCGCGCTCGAGCTGCTGCATGCCGTAGACTTCGTCGCGGACCAGGTCCATCACGCGCTTGCCCTCGCCCTGGAGGAGGTACTGGCGCGAGAGCGCGAGCGCGCGACTCTTGTCGGGCTCGGCCTGGAAGCGGTCGACGCCTTGCTGGAGCACCGCCAGCCGCTCCGCGGTCAGCTGCTCGAGCTTGAGCACGTGCGCGGTCTGGGGCGGGTTGTCGATGGTGAGCGCCCGCAGCCGCTCGAGCTGCCCCCGGAGCCGCGGCAGCGCCTGCTCGTAGGGCTCGAGGTAGGGCCGCTCCCCGGTCAGCAGATAGCCGCGCTGCCCGGTCTCCGCGTCCTTGAGGGTGGACATCGCCTGCTCGATCTCGCTCAGCACCTCGTGGGTGTGGGACACCCACTGCACGCCGGTGGCGACCTCGCGGATGTTGTGCAGGGTCAGGACCGCGTCGACCAGCAGTGCGGCGACCAGCAGGACGAGCGCGGCGGTCTGGCCGCGGGTCAGGCTCCAGCGCATGAGGGGCGGCCGGCTCCGCTCAGCGGCCGCCCGCGAGGGCCGGCGCCACCTCGGCGAGGAACCGCTTGAGCTGGCCGCGCTGGTCCCACGACGTGAGCCGGAGCGCGATGTGACCGAGGCCCGCCTCCGCGTAGTCGCGCAGCTCCGCGATGCACTGGGCCGGGCTCCCCGCCACCGTCCAGCCCTCCACGAAGGCGGGCGAGAACTTGGAGGTGTAGTAGGTGTCGAGGAACGTCTTGCTCTCCTCGAGCGCCTGCTGACGGTCCTCGTTGATGTTGATGTTGTGGTAGAGCGCGCTGCCGAGGGCGTCCGGGTTGCGGCCTTCCTCCCGCGCCATCCTCGCGATGCGCGCCCACTGCTCGCGGAACTGGGCCGGGCTCACCTTGTTGGTCATCCAGCCGTCCGCGTAGCGGGCGACCCGGCGGAACCCGCGCTCCACCGCCGCGTCGGACGCGCTGGCCCCACCCTTCCAGGTGAGGCCGGTCGGATTGCTCGCGATCCAGATCGGGCACGGCTGCTGCGCCGGCCGGGGCTCGATCTTGACGCCTTCGAACCGGTAGAACTCTCCGTGGTGCGAGACCTTCTCGCCGCTCCAGACCTTCCGGAGGATCTGGATGCCCTCTTCCATGCGGCCCACGCGCTCGCTCGAGCGCACGCCCATGACCTGGTGCTCGAGGGCCTGCGCGGCGCTCTGCTCATCGGGCCCGCCCAGGCAGACCGCGAGCCACGACCGCCCGCCCGAGAGCAGGTCGAGGCTCGCCCACTGCTGCGCGAAGAGGAGCGGGTGACGGTGCACGAACGTGGCGAGGCAGCCGACCGCGAGCTTGAGGCGTGACGTCGCGCCGGCGAGCGCGGAGAGCAGCGCCACCGCCTCGAGGCGCGGCTTGGCCAGGAGGCTGTCGCCCACCCAGAGCGCGTCGAAAGCGCCCGACGTCTCGGCCTGCTGCGACAGCTCGATCAGATCGCGGGCCTGGATCGCGCCCAGCACCACCGCCCGATTCGCCAGGATCAGCCCGAAGGTCGCGCGCGCCATGACGTCCTCCCGGCGCCAATTTAGGGGTCACGACGGGGCACGTCAAGCGCGAGGCTCCGCTCGTCGAGCGGGCGCGGCCCGGCCCCGGAAATTTCTACCGGATGGACGCTCGGCATTGACGCCCGGTGACTCCTCGGCTACGGTCTCGGACGGACAGAGGATCGATGATCGCTCAGCCGGCCTTCCCCGTGGTCCCCGCCTGACCTGGTTCGCGCTGTCGCTCGGCGCGGCGCTCACCCAGGCCGTGCAGTTCGCCGTCGTCAAGGGCCGGGCCCGCGAGATCCCCCCGTTGGTGATCGTCGCGTGGACCCAGGGAGTGGCCTGCCTCGCGTGGGTGGCCTTCTTCCTGATCTCGGGCCACGCGTTCGTGCCGCCCGGCGGCGCCTGGCCCGCGATCGCCGCCTCGTCCCTGCTCGTGATCGGGATGAGCGGCCTGCTCGCGCGGGCGAGCGCGCGGGGTGACATCTCGATCGTGGGTCCGATCCTGGCCCTGAGCCCGATCTTCACGATCCTGCCGGACGCGGCGCTCTCGGGCGGGTGGCCGAGCGCGCTCGGCTGGGTCGGCCTGGCCCTGTCGCTGACCGGCACCGTCAGCCTCTCGGGCGGGCCGGGGGCCGCGGGCCTGCTCGGGCGCGTTCGCGTCCTCTTCGCGCGCCGCGATGCGCTCGACGCGCTCGGCGCCGCGTTCTTCCTGGGCTTCCTCGCCGCGGTGGACCGCTGGGCCGCGCTCGCCATCGGGCCGCCGAGCTATCTCGTGTCCTCGCACGGCACCACCGCAGTGATCACCACCCTCGTCGTGCTACTGACCACCCCGCGCGCGCTCGCCGCCAGCGTCGCGCCGCGCAACCTGGTCACGCTGGTGAGCCACGGGCTCCTCGGCGTCACCGGCACCGGGATGCAGACGCACGCGCTCACGATGGCGCCCGCGGCCTACGTCAACGCGATCCGCCGCATGTCCGCAGTCCTCGCGGTCCTCCTCGGCCGCACCCTCTTCGGCGAGCCCGACCTCGCCCGCCGCCTCGCCGCCGCCCTCCTCGCCTGCCTCGGCGCCGCCTGCCTCCTCCTCGCCCGCTAGGCCGGGGTCAGGTCTTGAAATACGACATTTCCGCACCCGGCGCCGGCTGCGCGCTTGGCCAAATGTCGTATTTCAAGACCTGACCCCAGATCAGTCGTAGAGGTGGCAGGCCACCAGGCGGTCGGCGGTGGGGCGGAGGGCGGGGGGGTCGGTGGCGCAGCGGGGCATGACGTGGGGGCAACGCGTGTGGAAGCGGCAGCCGGCGGGCGGGGCGAGCGGGCTCGGCACCTCGCCCGAGAGCACGATCTCCTCGCGGGGCGTGTCGAAGTCGATCGGTAGCGCCGCCGCGAAGAGGGCCTGCGTGTAGGGATGGCGCGGCTCGAGGGCCACCGCCGCCGCGTCGCCCCACTCCACGATCTGGCCCAGGTACATCACCGCGATGGTGTGGCTCATGTGCGCGACCGCGGCGAGGTCGTGGGCGATGAACAGGTACGACACGCCGAGCCGCTTCTGCAGGTCGCGCAGCAGGTTCAGGATCTGCGCGCGGATCGAGACGTCGAGCGCGGAGACCGGCTCGTCGAGCACCACGAGCCGCGGGGAGAGGGCCAGCGCCCGCGCGATGGCCACACGCTGCCGCTGCCCGCCGGAGAACTCGTGCGGGAACAGCTCGGCCGCGCGCGCGGGCAGGCCGACCAGGTCCAGCAGCTCGAGCACGCGCCGCCCGCGCGCCGCCCGGTCCATCGGCTCGTTGATCACGAGGGGCTCGGCCACGATGGATCCCACGCGCATGCGCGGGTCGAGCGAGGCGTAGGGGTCCTGGAACACGGCCTGGATCGACCGGCGATAGCGCCGGAGACCGGCCCGATCGAGCGTCAGCACGTCCTCGTCCTGGAAGCGGATGGCCCCCGCGGTCGGCCGCTCGAGCCCGAGCACCAGCTTGGACGTGGTGGTCTTCCCGCAGCCCGACTCGCCCACCAGCCCGAACGTGGTCCCGGCCTCGATCGTGAACGAGATCGAATCGACCGCGCGGACCAGGCCGGTGGACCGGCCGAGCAGCCCGCGGCGCACCGGGAAGTGCTTGGTCAGCCCCTCCACCTCGAGCAGCGCGCTCACGCCGGCGTCTCGAGCCAGCAGCGCGCCACGTGCCCGTCGCCGACCGGCCGCTCGGGCGGCGCCTCCACCCGGCATCGCTCCATGACGTGCGGGCAGCGCGGGGCGAACGCGCAGCCGGCGGGCAGCCGCGCGAGATCCGGCGGCTGGCCCTCGATGGCGGTGAGGCGGTCCGTGCGGGCGCCCAGGCGCGGAATGGACTCGAGCAGCGCCCGGCTGTAGGGATGCGCGGGCCGCGTGAAGAGGCGCCGCACCGGCCCCATCTCGACGATGCGCCCGGCGTACATCACGGCCACCCGGTCGCAGATCTTCGCCACGATCCCGAGATTGTGGGTGACGAAGATCAGGGCGAACCGGTGACGCTGCTGCAGCTCCTTGAGCAGGCCCAGGTACTGGGCCTGGATCGTGAGGTCGAGGCTCGTGGTCGGCTCGTCCGCGATGAGCAGCCGCGGCGGCGCCGCGATGGCCATGGCCCCCACCACCCGCTGGCGCATGCCGCCCGAGAGCTGGTGCGGGAACGCGCGTAGCCGCTGGGCGGGCGACGGGATGCGCACCGCGGCGAGCAGCGCGGCGGCCCGGTCGGTCAGCGCCGCCCCGCGGAGGCCGTGGTAGAGCGCGACCGGCTCGCGCACCTGCATGCCGATGGAGAACACCGGGTTGAGCGAGCTCATCGGGTCCTGCAGGATCATGCCGATCCGCCGGCCGCGGATCTCCCGCATCTCGTCCTCGCTGCGGGTCAGCACGTCCAGGCCGTCGAGCAGCACCTGCCCGCCCAGGATGCGCGCGGCGGGCCGCGGCACCAGCCGCACCAGGCTCAGGCACGTCAAGCTCTTGCCCGAGCCCGATTCGCCGACGAGCCCCAGGGTCTCCCCTTCCCCGATCGCAAACGAGACCCCGTCCACCGCCCGCACGGTGCCCCAGCGGGTGACGATGTGGGTCCGGAGGTCGCGGACGTCGACGACTGGCGGCGGCACGGCGGGTCGGGCGCTCAGAGCTGGCGGAGCTTCGGGTCGAAGGTGTCGCGCAGCCAGTCGCCGAGCAGGTTGAAAGCGAGCACGACGAGGAGGATGGCGAGCCCGGGGAAGAGCGACACCCACCACGCGCTCGTCACCACGTCGCGGCCCTCCGCGATCATGGAGCCCCAGGCCGGGGTGGGCGGCGGGATGCCCGCGCCCAGGAAGGAGAGCGAGGCCTCCACGATGATCACGTAGCCGATCTGCAGCGTCACCAGCACCAGCAGCGTGCCGAGCGTGTTCGGCACGAGGTGCCGGGTGATGATGCGCCAGGCTCCGGCGCCCGCCAGACGGGCCTGGGCGATGAAGTCGAGCTGCATCAGGGTCAGCACCTGGCCGCGCATGACCCGCGCGTAGCGGGCCCAGAGGATCACCGCGATGGCGACCACCACATTGCTGAAGCTCGGACCGACCGTGACCGCCAGGATCAGGGCCAGGAGGATCACCGGGAAGGACATCGTCGCGTCGGTGACGCGCATCAGCACCGCGTCCACGCGGCCGCCGTAGTAGCCCGCGGTGAGCCCCACCGCGGCGCCGAAGGCGCTGGCGAGCAGCACCGTGATCACCCCCGCGGAGAGCGAGATCCGCGAGCCCCAGACGATGCGCGAGAGCATGTCGCGGCCCAGCCGGTCGGTGCCGAGCGGATGCGTCCAGCTCCCGGCTTCCTCCCACACCGGCGGCTTGAAGCGATTGCGGAGCGACTGGGCGTGCGGGTCCGGCAGGCCCAGCAGCGGGGCGGCCAGGGCCACGAGCAGGAAGAGGCCGATCACCCCCAGCGGGAACATGGGCAGCCGCCATCCGCGGGAACCGGCACCGGGGACCGCGCTCTCGGGGAGCGTGAAGGCGGCCGGCTCAGCGGGCATAGCGGATGCGCGGGTCGATCCACGCGTAGAGGCAGTCCACGCAGAGGTTCACCACCGCCACGATCGCGGCGGTGGTCAGCACCACCGCCTGGATCACCGGGAAATCGCGCGAGCTGATGCCCTCGTAGGCCAGCCGCCCGATGCCGGGCCACGCGAACACCGTCTCGACGACGATCGCGGTGGTCACCAGGATCGCGAAGTAGATCCCCGCAAAGGTGACCACCGGGATCAGCGCGTTCCGGAGCGCGTGGAGCCAGATGACCCGGCGCTCGGCCACGCCCTTCACCCGCGCCAGCTTCACGTACTCCGAGTCGAGGACCTCCAGCATCCCGGAGCGGAGCAGCCGCATGAGGCCGGCCACCACGAACCAGCCCAGCGTGAAGCCGGGCAGCACGTAGCTGGAGAAGCCGGCGATGCCGCCCGCGGGCAGCCACTGCAGCCGGCCCGCCACGAACTCCACCAGGAGAATGGCCACCCAGAAGGTGGGCAGCGACTGCCCGAGCACCGAGACGACCTGGGCCGCGCGATCGAGCCCGGTGCCCTTCTTCACCGCGGCCATGATGCCGAGCGGGAACGCCATCGCGAGCGAGACGCCCATCGCGAAGGCGGCGAGCTTGAGCGAGTTGGGCAGGCGCTCGCGGATCAGCTCGCTCACCGGACGCCGCGCGCGCAGCGAGACCCCGAAGTCGCCGGTGACCGCGCGCCCCACGAAGGAGAGGTACTGCTCGACGTACGGGCGGTCGAGCCCCAGGTAGCGGCGGGCGTTGTCGAAGTCCTCCTGGGAGGCCGACATCGGGAGGATCAGGTAGAGCGGATCCCCGGTGGCCCGGGCCAGCACGAAGACCACCACCGAGACGATCGCGAGCGCGACCAGCGACTGGACGAGGCGGGCGGCGATGAAGCGAAGCATCGCGTGGGCCGCCGCCTGGCGCCCCCGGTTATTTCCCGGAGGCGAGCTGGTCGAAGAACAGGTCGTACATGACGCTGCCCACGTTCCATTTCGCGAGGGTCTTGGACGTCGCGTACGGGGAATGCAGGTACACCACCGGGACGCCCAGGTGCTCGCTCCGCAGCCGGGTGTAGACGTTGCGCATCAGCGCGTTGATCTTCTCCCGATCGGTCTGGCGCATCACCTGCGACAGCATCCCGTCGATCTCGGGGTCGTTGACCGTATCGGAGGGCTTGGACGCCGAGTAGGCCTGCTTCTCCAGCAGGGCGTACGCCCCGATCCAGTCCCGGTTGGCGATGTTGAAGTAGCCGACCGCGCCGGGAGCGCTGCGGTCGAACCACGCCTTCCGGAACGCGGGGTAGTCCACCGGGATCAGGCGGCTCTTGATCCCGAGCTTCTCCCAGTAGCCGGCCACCGCCTCCGCCATCGTCTTGCCCTCTGGAAGACCGGGGAGCTGGTAGGCGTAGACGTCCAGGTTGAACCCGGAGGCGAATCCCGCGTCGGCCAGGAGCTTCTTGGCCCGCGGCAGATCGTAGGGATACGTCATGTCCGGCGTCTGCTTGAAGCCCACATCCTTGAACGACCACGAGAGACCGAGCGGGACCGCCGCGGGATCGGCCTTGCCCCCGAAGATGGATTGCGCGATCTCGGCGCGATCGAGCGCCAGGTTGAGCGCTTCCCGGACCCGCTTGTCCTTCGCGGGCGGCACCCGGCCATCCGCCCCCAGGACCCACCACATGGTGAGGATGGATTCTTCCCGGCGGTAGTGGATCGGGAATCCGTCCTTCTCCACGTCCTTCACCCGCTCGCGGCTCAGCTCGACCACGTCCACCTCGCCGCGCCGCAGGAGCGCGATGCGGGTGGTCTCCTCGGGCACGAGGCGAAAGGTCATGGTCTTGTACTTGGGCGTCCCGATCCGCCAGTGATTGTCCCCGGCGGTCAGGGTGATGTGCGAGCCGGTCACCTGCTCCACGAACTTGTAGGGCCCGCTGCCGATCGGCTTGCGCGCGAAGACGTCGTCGCCCACCGCCTCGATGTACTTCTTCGGGGTGATCATCCCCTCGGTGGAGAGCGAGCGGGACAGGTAGAGCGGGATGATCAGCGTGGGCTCCTTGGTCACCACCACCACCCGGTCCGGGGCGGGCGTCTCGATGTCCTGGATCAAGGTGCGGAGCGGCCCCGCGTACCCGGTGGTCGAGCGCTTGCCGATATTGCGCATGATGCTGAACTTCACGTCCTCGGACGTCAGCTCGTCGCCGTTGTGGAACTTGACGCCCTTCCGCAGGTAAAAAGTCCAGCGCTTGAAGTCCGGGGAGTTCTCCCAGCGGGTGGCGATCCCGCCCTCGCGGGAGGGCTGGCCGTCGGGGGTCGTGCCCACGAGGTAGTCGAAGATCATCGAGAGGTAGTACTTCACCAGGTGGCCGCCCAGCGGCGGATCGAGCACCTCGGTGGCGAAGCTCGACAGGGCGACCGTGAGCTCGGTCTTGGGCTGGGCCCAGCCCGTTCCCACCGCCACCATGCCCAGCAGGGCCAGGACCAGCAGGAATACGCGGGCCATCGCGGTCGCACGCTTCATGTCGGACGCTCCTCGGTTGAGGGACCGGTGAACTTGCGCTTGCCGGGAGACCTTAGCCCGGGAGAGGCCCCGACGGCAAGCCCCGCCGGGGTGGAAGCCCCCGTCCGGCGGTCAGGCCCCCTGACGCCGGTCAGTCGCGAGAATCGCTGGACTTGGTGAGGTCGAGGACGGCGGGCAGCTGCGGGGACTGGCGGGACAGCTCGAGCCGGGTGATGCGGGACATGTTCCGGACGATGTCGCGGATCTGCTCGGCCGACTTGATCGCGCGCTGGACGTACGCGGCCGCCGGCTCGGCCACCTGCCCGCGCGCCACCATGAGCTGGAGGCTCGCCATGATGACGGTGAGCGGGTTGTTGATCTCGTGGGCGGTCGCGAGCGCGAGCTGGCCGACGGAGCGCAGGGCCTCCGCCTCGCCCGCCCGCGCGTCGGACCGCTTGATGTCGGTGATGTCGTGGGCGTGGCCGAGCACGTACTCCGCCCCGCCGGGCTCCCGGCCTCGGACGTTGCTGTAGCTCCAGATCCGCTCGTCCCCCTCGCGGGTCACCACGAGCATGAGGCCCTCGTCGGTCACGTTCCGCCGGATCCGGTCGAGGTACTCGGGGAAGAGATCCCGGACGGCGGGGGCGAGCAGGTCACCCAAACTTCGGCCGACCAGCTCGTCCGGCGCGTACCCGAGGCGTTCGGCGGCCGCGGGATTGACCGAGAGCAGGACCCCGGCCAGATCGTGGGTGCAGATCAGGCCGCGGCTCCGCTCCACCAGCTCGCGATAGCGCTGCGGGGACGGCTCGACGTGGGGCACCGGCGGACCTCCGCTCAGGCCGGGGAGAAGGCGCGCTGCACCGCGCCGACCAGGTCGGCGATGGTGAAGGGCTTGGCGAGCACCGGCACTCCGCTCTGCCGGAGGAACTCGTCGTACTCTTCGGCCTCCGCGTACCCGGTGACGAACACGAGATGGCTCTGCGCGGCCGGATACCGCCGCTCGACCTCGTGGAAGAGCCCGCGCCCGTCGAGCTTCGGCATCGCGAGGTCGCTCACGATCGCGGAGTACACGTTCTCGGCGAGGAGCCGGAGCGCGTCCGTGCCGTCCACCGCGGTATCCACGTGCTCCCACTCCTCCCGCAGGATCTCCGCCTCGAGCTCGCGGACGTTCGTCTCATCCTCGACCACCAGAATGCGCGGTTCGGACACTGGTTGCTCCTCTCGATACCGGAATGGCCGGGCTCAGGGTCCCTGGCGGCGCATTCTTGTGCAAGAAGTGCACCACGATCCCGCGCAACCAAATCAGGGCGTTACGTGATCGACCGCGCCCGCCACTGCTGGGAAGTGTCAGTGCGCGCGCGCCGTGGGTCACCCGGCGGCGCGTGACCGGGTCAGCGGGGGCGCTTCCGGGCGGCGCGGGTCTCGGCCTCTTCGACGGAGTGCGACGCGGTGATCGTGGTATCCCGCTTGGCGATCTCGGCGAGCGTCTGGTAGTGCCGGTGCAGCGTCGCCACCTCCTGCTCGGTGAGATCCTCGACGTTGATCAGCCGATTGCTCGCGCCCTGCAGCACCGCCACGATCTCGTTGAGCTTCAGATGGATCGCCAGCGAGTCCTTGTTCTGCGAGCGCTGGATCAGGAACACCATGAGAAAGGTCACGATGGTGGTGCCGGTATTGATGACGAGCTGCCAGGTGTCCGAGAAGTGGAACACCGGTCCGAGCAACGCCCAGACGATGATGACCCCGACCGCACCCGCGAACGCCTGCGAGCTGCCCGTCCATACCGTGACCGCCCGCGCCGAGCGCTCGAGCCACCGGCTCCCGCCCGCCTTCCGTCGCCTGGCCATCGTGGATCTCCTCCGTCCTCAGCTCATCGGCCAACGCGAGCGCGGGAAGGACACGCCGGTGCGGGCTTGCAGCCGCTCGCCGATCTCCTGCACGCGGGCGAAAAGGCGCGGCTCGTCCACGAAGCGCTGCCGGTAGGCGTCCACCACCACCCGACCGTCGATCACGACGGTGTGCACGCTCCGGCCGTCCGCGTTGTAGACCAGGGTGTTGACCGGGTTCCAGAGCGCCTGCCATTCCGGGCGCAGGGTGTCGAAGCAGACCAGGTCGGCCTTCTTGCCGACCTCGATCGAGCCGAGCTCGTCGCCCAGCCCCATCGCCTGCGCGCCCTGGATCGTCGCCATCTCGAGCGCGGCCTCCGCGGGGACCAGGTGCGTGTCCTGGCGCGCGTCCTTGTACTGGATGGCCGCCATGTTCATGGTGCGGACCATGTCGAGGTGGTTCGAGTTGTTGGGCGAGTCGCAGCCGAGCGCGATCTTCACCCCGCGGGCCAGGAACTCGGGCATGCGGCCGTGCTGGGGCACGCCGCGCCCGCCCTTCGCCGCGGTGACCGGGCACATCGCGATCGCGGTGCCGGTCCGCGCCACCACGTCGATCTCCGCCTCGTCGAGGCCGAGACAGTGGGCCAGCAGCACGTTCGGGCCGAGCACCCCGAGCGATTCGAGGTACGCGGTCGGGCTGTGCCCGTAGCGGCCCACCGCGTCCGTGCGCGCCTTCGCCCCGCTGCTGTGGTGCAGGGTGAGGCCGGAGCGGCGCTCGTCCACCACCCGCTTGAGCGCCTGCAGCAGGTCCGCGCTGCACGTCTCGTACGAGAACGGCATGGCCCAGGCCCGGATCCGCCCGTCGAGCCGGCCGTTCCACTTCTCGATGAACGACGTGGTGCGGGCCACCGCCTCCGCGGCGGGGTAGCGCGGGAGCTTCCACGGCGCCTCCTGATCGGTCACCGCCTCCCCGAGCACGACGCGGATGCCCGCGTCCTCGTAGGCCTGCAGGCACGCGTCGGGAAACTGGGTGCTCCCCGGATCCAGGAAGCACACCGTCCCGTTGCGGACCAGCTCGACCAGCCCGAGCAGGGTCGCGTGGTACTCCTCGTCCTCGGTCATCGCCGATTGCAGGTTGAACACGTGCAGCAGCGGGCTCGCCTGCTCGTCGGGAAAGATGCCGCGCACCGGGTGCGCGTAGCTGATGTGCATGTGCCCGTTGAAGAACCCCGGGGTGATCACGAGGTGGCGCCCGTCGATGACGCGCTCGGCCGACGCGTCGGCGAGCTCGGCCGCCTTGCCGACCCGGCGAATGCGCCCGCCCTCGATCAGGACGGCGCCGTCCTGGATGATCCGGCGCTCGCGATCGACGGTGAGGATGTACCGCGCGTGATCGATCTTGAGACTCTGGGTGAACATGGGGCGCCGCCTCCCGGCACGGAGATGATGAGCCGCCCGGAGTCTACGCTTCGCGGCGGGCCCTTGTCCATCGGACGCGCGCCGCGGTGCTATAGTCCGGCGACATGGCGGCCGCCCATCTCGCCCTGGTCCTCTTCGTGGTGGTCATCTGGGGCCTCACCTTCGTCGCCACCCGCTGGGCGCTCGATGATTTCTCTCCGCCCCAACTCACCGCGCTGCGCTTCCTCGTCGCGGCCGCGCCCGCGCTCGTGCTGGCCCGGCCCCGCATTCCCTGGCGGACCTTGGTGCCGGTCGGCCTCACCCTGTTCCTGGGCCAGTTCCTCCTGCAGTTCTTCGGGATCGCGTTGGGGATGCCGCCCGGCCTGGCCGCGGTCGTGGTCCAGACTCAGGCACTCTTCACCATCCTCTTCGCCGCGCTGGCTCTGGGCGAGCGCCCCGCCCGCCACCAGTGGATCGGCGCCGCGGTGGCGTTCGCGGGACTCGGGCTGATCGCCCTCACCGTCGGCCGCGACCTGACGGTGGCGGGAGTCATCCTGTGCGGCCTGTCCGCGGTGAGCTGGGGCGTCGGCAACGTGCTCGTCAAGCGGCTGCCGCCGGTCGACATGCTGCGGCTCATGGTCTGGCTGAGTGTCATCCCGCCGCTGCCGTCGCTCGCGCTCTCCCTTGCGCTCGACGGGCCGTACGCGCTCGGGTCGGCGCTCGCGGCCAGCTCATGGCTCGGCCGCGCCGCCGCGCTGTATATCGGCCTGATCGCCACCGTGCTCGGCTACGCGATCTGGGGCGGCCTGCTCCGGCGCTACCCCGCCGCCACCGTCGCCCCGTTCGCGCTCCTGATCCCGTTCGTCGCGGCCTACGCCTCCTCGCTCGCGTTCGGCGAGCGGTTCGGCCCGCTCCGACTCGCGGGCATGGGGCTCGTCCTGCTCGGGCTCGCGGTGATCGTGGCGCCCGTCCGAAGCGAGGCGCTGAGCCGGTAAATCCGTCCGGGAAGAAAATACCGGCCCGCGGCCGAACCGCTACAGTCGACCGCTGAATCACGCCTTCATGACGCGAATTCCACTGCCTCGGGGCCATGGCACGTCGGTTGCCTCCTGTTACTCGGCGCCATGGCGGAGACCGACGCGTTCGAGCACGTCGTGCAGTTCTACCAGGCGGATCCGTCTCTCTCCGACTCCCTCGCGCGGTTCATCGGCGACGGCCTCGCGGCCGGGGAGGCCGGGATCGTCGTCGCCACCCGCGAACACCGGGAAGAGCTCGAGCGGCGCCTGCGCGCGGAAGGCGTCGACCTGGACGCGGCGCGGGCCGCGGACGCCTACGTCGCCCTCGACGCCGAGGCGACCCTCGCGCGGATCATGCGCGACGGGATGCCGGATCCGCAGCGCTTCGCGGACGCGATCGGGCCCGAGGTGGCGCACGCCGCGCGCGGCGGCCGTGGGGTGCGCGTGTTCGGCGAGATGGTCGGCCTGCTCCTCGCGGGCGGCGACGCCTCCGCGGCCCTCCGCCTCGAGGATCTCTGGAACGAGCTCCGGCGGACGCTCGCGTTCCGGCTCTTCTGCGCGTATCCGCTCGAGCGACTCGACGGCCACGGGCTCGCGCATCCGATCGCGGAGGTCTGCGCCCGCCACTCGCGGGTGATCCCCGCCGCGGCCCGCCCGGCCGACGCCCGCGAGCGCCTCGGCGAGCTGGAGGCGCAGGTCGAGGATCTTCGCCGGCTCCACGAGACCAGCGCGCGCCTGACCAGTCTCCTCGACCTGGAATCCGTCCTGCGCGAAGTCTTGAGAGCGGCCATGGCCGTCCAGCAAGCCGGCCGCGGGCTGCTCTCCCTCGGCGATCCGGAGGGGCCGGGCCTGCGGCTCGGCGTGCACGCCGGACTCGACGACGAGTTCCTCCGCCACGTCGAGAAGATCCCGCCGGGCCGCGGCGGCTGTGGCACCGCGTACCTGGAGCGACGCCGGGTGGTGGTGGAGGACACCGAGGCGGACCCGCTCTACGCCCCCTACCGCGAGGCGGCGCGCCGGGCCGGCTTCCGCTCCTGTCACAGCACGCCCCTGATCAGCGGGCACGGCGACACGATCGGCGTGCTGTCCGTCCTGTTCGAGGAGCCGCACCGTCCCTCGGACCGCGAGATCCGCCTCATGGATCTCTACGCGCGAATCGCGGCCGACGCGATCGAGAACGCCCGGCTGCACCAGCGGCTGCAGCAGGAGCTGGACGACCGCCGGCGGTCGCTGGTCCGTGAGCACGCCGCCCGCGCGGAGGCCGAGACCGCCAACCGGATGAAGGACGAGTTCCTGGCCACCGTCTCGCACGAGCTGCGGACGCCCCTGAACGCGATCCTGGGCTGGTCGCACATCCTCCGGTGGGGCAAGCCGGACGAGCCGACGGTGGCCCGCGGGGTCGAGGTCATCGAGCGAAACGCCCAGACCCAGGCGCACCTCATCGAGGACATCCTCGACGCCTCGCGCGTGATCACCGGGAGCCTGCGCCTGAACCGCGGCCCGGTGGACCTGGCCAACGTGATCAACGCCGCGACCGACTCGGTGCGCCTCGGCGCGGAGGGCAAGGGCATCCAGCTCGCGGTGATCCTCGATCCCGCCGCGCGGCACCTCGTCGGCGACGCGAGCCGCCTGCAGCAGGTGGTCTGGAACCTGCTCTCGAACGCGATCAAGTTCACCGCCTCCGGCGGCCGGGTGGAAGTGCGACTCGCGCGGGCGGACGGGCAGGCACAGATCAGGGTCACCGATACCGGCGAGGGCGTCGCGGCGGAGTTCCTGCCCTTCATCTTCGACCGCTTCCGGCAGGCCGACTCGACCATCACGCGACGCCACGGTGGGCTGGGACTGGGCCTCGCGATCGTCCGCAATCTCGTCGAGCTGCACGACGGAAGCGTGCAGGCCGAGAGCGCGGGCGAGGGCTACGGCAGCTCGTTCATCGTGCGGCTGCCCCTCGCCGCTCGCGCCGAGGGAGCCGACGGCGGTCCCGCGGCCGACGCGTCCCGGCCCGCTCTGCAGGGCACCCAGATCCTGGTGGTGGACGACGACCAGGACGCGCTCGACATGCTCGCGCTCGTGCTCACCGAGGCGGGCGCGGCGGTGCGTACCGCCGCCTCCGCCACCGAGGCGCTGGCCCTGCTGCGCTGGATCCGGCCGGACGTGCTGGTCTCGGACCTCGCGATGCCGGACGAGGACGGCTACTCCCTCATCCGCAACCTGCGCGCGATCGAGCGGGAGAGCGGGCGCGAGACCCCCGCGGTGGCCCTCACCGCCTACGTGCGCGTGCAGGACCGGGCCCGCGCGGAGGCCGCGGGCTTCAACGTGTTCGTGGAGAAGCCGGTGGATCCCCACGAGCTCATCGCGGTCCTCGCGGGGATCACCGAGTCGCGCTCCGGCCGGCGCTCCGCCTGACCGGGGCGCGGCCCGGGACCGTCTTCAGGGCTGCAGCTGCACCGGCCGGCCGAGGGTGTCGTCGTCGTCCGGTTCGATGGGGTCATCCCCGCCCGGAATGACCCGCTCTACGCGATCGTCCATCTCGGACGCTTCCTCTTCTTCCCGCCTGCGGTCGCGAGGCTCCATGGCTCCCATCCTTTCCCGGGATGTCCCGGCTAGCCGCGACGGCCCGCCTTCTCTTCCTTGCTCTGCTGTATTTCCCGTCCGGCCTCCTCGAGGCGCGTCCGGTCCCAGACCCGCCCGATCCTGGGAAAGATGTCCTGCTCCTCCTGAAGGATGTGATTCTCCAGCGCCGACTTGATCTGCCGCACGGTGGCGAGCCAGCGCGCGTCCTCCGGATCGAAGCCCGCGGTCTCCTTGATCAGGCCCTCGACCTCGTGCACCTCGTCCTGGTGGCGGTCGGAGACCCATTCGGACAGGGTCGGATCCGACGGGGCGCCGTCACGGGCGATCGGCCCGTAGAGGCACTGCTCCTCGATCTTCTCGTGGGCCTTCAGCTCGGGCTTGAGCTCGTCCCAGAGCGCCCCCCGCTGCGCGGGCGCCGCGGCCAGCACCTTCTCGAACGCGTTCTTGGCCTTCTGGTGCTCCTGCTTGAGAAACTGGATCGCGTCCATGGTGGTCTCCTTTGCGGGGTGACCGAAGCATTTCGCGTGCAAGGTCGACCGGAGACGGGAAAGTGGGGTTACGCGGCCGGATGGACGCGCCGAGCGGCGCCGGCGCGGTAACGCTTACCGGGAACGAGGGAGAGGGCGGGAAGGTCTTGCTACGCGAGCTTCGTGGATCACGCCGGGTCCTTTCGGGAGGCGGCCGGCGGCTCACCGCGATGGCCCAGGAGCGCGGAGATGGCGCGCGCGGCGGCCTTCACCTCCGCGGCGAGCGGCTTGAGCCGCGGGCGGACGCGGTCGGTCGGCCCGCCGATCGCGCAGGCGCCGGCCACGCGGCCGTCGCGGCCGAAGACCGGGGCCGCGATGCCCGCGGCGCCCAGCGCCAGCTCGTCCAGGTTCACGCAGACCCCGGTGTGGCGAACCTCGTCGAGCGCGGCGCGCAGCGCGGGCAGGCTCGTGACGGTGCGGTCGGTGTAGCGCTTGAGCGGGAGCGCGCGGAGGATCCGCTCCCGCTCCGAAGCGGGCAGGAAGGCCAGGATCACCTTCCCGCTCGAGGTCGCGTGCAGCGCCCGCCGGTCACCGACCCCCGCGGCGTAGCGGATGACCTGCTCGCTCTCGACCTTGTCCACGAAGACCACCGCGGTGCCGTCGCCGCCCAGGGCGCCCAGGAAGACGGTCTCCCCCGTGCGCTGCATCAGCTCCCGCAGCACCGGCCGCGCGATCTCGGGCCACGCGCGATGGGCGGGCGAGCCCATCCCGAGCTCCAGCGCCTTCGGGCCGAGCCCGTACTCGCCGAGCGCGCCCTGCTCGAGATAGCCCCGCGCGGTCAGGGTGCGCAGCAGCGGGAGCAGGCTGCTCTTGGGCGCCTCGAGCTGCGCGCTGAGCTCGCGTAGCGCCAGGCCCCCGCGGGTGTGGGCAACCAGCTCGAGAATGTCCATCACGCGCCCGGCCGCGCGATGGGCCCCGGTCGCGGCGACGTGACGGGCGCGGATCGTTCCCGGGCTCACGCGAGCCCGGACCCCGCCGGCACCTCGAAGCCGAAGAAGCGCGCCGCGTTGAGACCGAGCACGTTCGCCCGCGCGGTCTCCGACAGGTGGCCCATCGTGCGCTCGATGGCCTCGGCCGAATGCGGCCACGTGCCCTCGTGATGCGGATAGTCGTTGCCCCACATGAAGCGGTCGGCCAGGTTCATGGGCTCGGCGAGCGCGAGGCCGGCCGGATCCTCCTGGAACGAGGCCCAGCAGTGCTCGCGGTAGTACTCGCTCGGCAGCCGCTTGAGCTTCGGCCGCACCCAGAAGTGGTGCTTCCGGTACGCCTCGTCCATGGCGCCCAGGAACCACGCGATCCAGCCGATCCCCGCCTCGATGGTGGCCACCCGCAGGCGCGGGAAGCGCTCGAAGACGCCGGAGGCGCAGAGGTTGGCCACCGGCTCGATGGTGGGCGAGAGCGAGTGCGACACGTAGTTGATGACCGCGCCGCCGTTGCCCCGCGCCGCGCGCGGGTCGCGCCCGGTCGAGACGTGGAAGGTCACCGGCAGGTTCGCGTCCTGGATCGCGGTCCAGAGCGGGTCGAACATCGGCAGGTTGTAGTTCGGGTGGTCCACGTCGTGCCCGCCCCAGATCGGCTTGCACGGCAGCGTGAGCAGGCGGAAGCCGAGCTTGGCCACGCGCTTGACCTCCGCGATCGAGCCCTCCAGGTCGCCGGTGGCGAGCGCGGCCGCCGGCGCCATCCGGTCGCGGAAGCGTCCGAAGGTCTCGTGCGCCCAGTCGTTGTACACGCGGCACTGGGCCATCGCGAAGACCGGATCGGGCGTCGCCCACATCGCGAGGCCCTTGTTGGGGAAGATCACCTCGATGTCGATGCCGTCCCGGTCCATGTCGGCCAGCCGCTCCACCGGATCGGCCCCCACCCGCTGGCGCAGCCCGTCCTCGCCCTCGAGCGCGTCGGTGCGCAGGCGGTCCGGGCGATGGCCCTCGGAGACGCGCCACTTCACCCCGTTCTCGTCGGTGATGACCCGGGGCACGCGCGCCCGGTACTTCTCGTCGATCCGGGTGGCCCAGAGATCGAAGGGCTCGTTGGCGTGGCAGTCCGCCGAGACCATGAAGTACTTCCGCGGATCGTCGGGGCGGGCGCTGCGCGGCCAGCCGGCGTGGCCGGGCGTCGCGAGGCGCCACTGGTTGGGCTCGTTGACCACGATGTCGGTGGGCGTCATGGCGTCATCCTCCACTGGACGAGCGTGAACGGCGGCGCGGCCTCGTCGTGCGGCTCGAACACCGCCTCGACCGGCGCGCCGATCTGGACTGCTTGCCGGGGATCTCCGAGCAGGTTGCCGAGCATGCGCACGCCGCCCGCCTCGGGCAGCTCCACCAGCACCACGATGTAGGGCCCATGGTCCTTCAAGGCCGGGTGCACCGGATGCCAGGCGCGCTCCCACGAATAGATGCGGCCGCGCGGGGCCACCGCTACCCATTCGAGATCGAAGGCGAGGCACCGGTGGCAGATCCACTCCGGGCCCCATTGCCAGCCCCGGCAGGCGGGGCAGCGCTGGATCCGTAGCTCCCCCGCCCGCGTGCCCTCCCAGTAGGGCCGGTCGAGCCCGTCGGGCTCGGGGACGGGGCGTGGCATCCCCGCGGGCAGATAGCTCGTCGCGCTCACCGCACCGCCTCCGTGCCCAGCAGCATGCTCGAGACCGGGGTCACCATCGGGCCCGAGATGACCAGGGCGGTGTGGGCCCCGGGCACCTGGTTGGGCGACTCGCCGCGGAGCTGGCGCACCGCCTCGATCTGCAGCTCGAGCCCGTGCATGTAGCACTCGGCGAGGTTGCCGCCGCTGGTGTTGAGCGGCAGCCGGCCG
>WNFK01081057.1_pt1 | contig 46238 bp, 40 predicted proteins | sample 5400281 | NCBI WGS metagenome assembly WNFK01 (sample SAMN13153350, study PRJNA577476) | soil metagenome | isolation source: 20 cm soil on Douglas fir-dominated hillslope | place: USA:California | collected 2013-09-17
AGGCGATCCTGCAGGCGCTGGCCGAGCAGTCGCGCATCGTGCGCGTGCCGTTGAATCGCGCCGGCACGCTGCATCGCATCGGCAAGCGGTCCGCGTCACTGCTCCAGGAGCTGGGGCGCGAGCCCACCGTCGAAGAGATCGCCGAGGGGATGGACATCTCCGAGGAAGAGGTCGCCAAGACGCTGTCGATCTCGCAGGCGCATCTCTCGCTCGACGCGCCGCTCACGCCGGGCGAAGACAACAAATTGCTCGACTACTTGCCCGACACGACGAATCCGGGTCCCGACGACGAGATCTTCGAGCACGCGCTCACTGAGTCGATCGAGTCGGTGCTGGCAACGCTCAAGGAGCGCGAGGCCAGAATCCTCAGGCTGTACTTCGGGCTCGAAGGCCAGGAGCCGATGACGCTCGAGGAAATCGGCTCGCAACTGGGCATCACGCGGGAACGGGTCCGGCAACTCAAGGAGAAGGCGTTGGCGAGGCTTCGGCACGTATCCCGAGCCCGCGCGCTGGAAAGCTTCCTGTCCTAGGGTCGGGGCGGGTAGATTACCCGCGCTATGGCCTCCACCGCATCGTTTGACGTTTCCACCGGCGCCGACCTGCAAGAGGTCGACAACGCCGTCAATCAGGCGCAGAAAGAAATCATCCAGCGCTACGACTTCAAGGGCTCGAAGGCGTCGATCGCGTTTGACCGTCCCAAAGCGACCCTGACGCTGGTCGCCGATGACGACTTCAAGATGAAAGCGCTGTTCGACGTGCTGCAATCCAAGATGATCAAGCGCGGCGTGCCCGTGAAGAACATGGAGCTCGGCACGATCACGCCCGCCGCCAACGACACCGTGCGGCGCGAGATCAAACTGACCCAGGGCATCCCGCAGGAAAAAGCCAAGGCCATCGTCAAGGCGATCAAGGACAAAAAGTTCAAGAAGGCCCAGGCCTCGATTCAGGGCGAGGAAATCCGCGTGCAGGCGCCGTCGAAGGACGAGCTGCAGGAAGTGATCGCGTTCATTCGGAGCCAGGACTTCGGGCTCGAGCTCAAGTTCGGGAACTACCGCGGATGAAGCTGGGCGTCATCTCCCTCGGCTGTGACAAAGCGACCGTGGACTCGGAGCGGCTCGTCGGCGAGCTGGTCGGGCACGGCGCCGTCGTCACGCCCGAGCTCCAGGCGGCCGACGTCATCCTCGTCAATACCTGCGGCTTCATCGACGCGGCGAAGCAGGAATCGATCGACGCGATGCTCGAAGCCGCGAAACTGAAGCAAGGCGGCGTGAAGGCGGTCGTCGCGGTCGGTTGTCTCATTCAACGATACAAGCAGGAACTGCAGCAGGAGATTCCGGAGGTCGATCTGTTTCTCGGCTTTTCGGAGCTCCATCATCTCATCCCCGAGCTTGCCCGGCGGGGTCTGATCGCCGATCCCGTCGCCGAGCATCCCGGGGTCCGCCAATTCCTCGGCGATCAGCCGCACGTTCGCTACCTCAAGATCTCCGAAGGCTGCGACCACACCTGCGCCTTCTGCGCCATTCCCCTGATGCGCGGCAAGCACCGTTCCGAGCCGCTCACACGGCTGGTGCGCGAGGCGCAACAGCTCGAGGCGCAGGGGGCGAAGGAGATCAATCTCGTGGCCCAGGATCTCGGACACTGGGGCCGGGATCTAGGAGTGGGGAGCCCGAAGCTGCCGGACCTGCTCGAGGCACTGCTGCGGGAGACCACCGTCCCGTGGTTCCGGTTGCTGTACGTCTACTCGGCGGGGATCAACGAGCGGCTGGTCGAGTTGATCGCGCGGAACCCGCGGATCGTTCCGTACATCGACATGCCGATCCAGCACGCGACCGATCGGATGCTGGAGCGGATGCGGCGCCCCGAGCGCCTGCGCACGCTGCGCGAAAAGCTCGCCTGGCTCCGCGGTGCCATCCCCGATCTCGCGATTCGGACGACGTGCCTGGTGGGGTTCCCCGGTGAGACCGCTGAGGACTTCCAGGCATTGCTCGGGTTTCTGGAAGAAGCGCAATTCGACCGCATGGGGGCGTTTGCGTACTCGCCGCAGGAGGGGACGCGGGCGATGCAATACGAGGACGACGTAGAAGACGGCCTCAAGCGAGATCGTCTAGAAGAAATCGTCGAGGTGCAGCGTGCCATCTCGGCGGAACGGCTGGAGCGCTTTGTCGGGCGCGAGGTCGACGTGCTCGTGGATCGGTTGGAAGAAGAAGAGGGCATCAAGGTCGGGCGAGTCCAGTGGCAGGCGGATGATGTCGACGGCGTCACGTATCTGGAGCAGGGCGGCTGGGCGCAGCCCGGCGGCTTCGTGCGCGCGCGCATCACGGCGAGTGAGGACTACGACTTCCAGGCGGCCGCGCTGACGTGACACGGTCGAGCGAGCTCTTCGACCGGGCGAAACGGGTGTTGCCCGGGGGCGTCAACTCACCCGTACGGGCGTTCCGGGCTGTCGGCGGATCGCCCTTTTTTGTCGCGCATGGGCATGGCGCGAGCCTCGCCGACGTCGACGGCCGCGAATACCTCGATTACGTCTGCTCCTGGGGAGCGCTGATCCTCGGCCACGCGCATCCGGCCGTGCTGGACGCCGTCCAGCAGGCCGCCGCCCGCGGCTGGACGTACGGCACCCCGTGCGAGGCGGAGGTCGAGCTGGCAGAAGAGGTCCGGCGCCGCATGCCCAGTCTCGAGATGATGCGGTTCGTGAACAGCGGGACCGAGGCGACGATGGCGGCGGTGCGGCTGGCCCGGGCGGTCACGGGGCACGAGCTCATCGTGAAATTCGAGGGCTGCTATCACGGCCACGCCGACGGGTTCCTCGTGAAAGCGGGGTCGGGTGTGGCGACGCTCGGACTGCCGGACAGTCCGGGCGTCCCGGCGGCGTTGGCCGAGCTTACCTTGACCGCGCCGTTCAACGACGCGCGGGCCGTCGCCGATCTATTTCGGGCGCACGAGGGCCGGATCGCGGCGATCATCGTCGAGCCGTACGTCGGGAATGCCGGGTTCATCAGTCCGGATTCCGACTTTCATCCGGCGCTGCGCGCCGTGTGTGACCAGTACGGTGCGCTCCTGATCTTTGATGAGGTGATGACAGGATTCCGCGTGGCCAGCGGGGGCGCCCAGGAGCGCCTTGGGGTGCGCCCTGACCTCACCACGCTCGGCAAGGTCGTGGGCGGCGGGTTTCCGGTGGGCGCCTACGGTGGCGGCGCGGACCTGATGAAACGGATCGCCCCCGAAGGGCCGGTTTACCAGGCGGGCACGCTCTCGGGGAATCCGGTCGCGATGGCCGCGGGACTCGCGACCCTGCGGGAGACGAGTCGTGCCGGTTTTTATCAGGATCTGGAACAGAAGACGGCGCGCCTGGTAGCTGGCCTGCGCGCGCTCGCGCAGCGGCACGGCGTCGCGGTCTCCGTGGGACACGCGGGATCGATGTGGGGCCTGTACTTCACACCCGGGCCCGTCCGCAACTACGCCGACGCCAGGCAAGCCGACACGGCGCTGTTCGCGCGCTGGCACAAGGCGGCGCTCGCGCGCGGCGTGTTCCTCGCCCCGTCTGCCTTCGAAGCAGGATTCGTCTCGGCGGCACATGCGGAGGCCGATATCGATTTCACCATCGAGCAGCTCGATGCGGCGTTGGGCGAAGCGCGCGCTCGCTAGCACCCTGCTGATCGCCGCGGCGGCGTGCCCCGGGGGGCGGGGCGGAGCGCCGGGCGGCGGTCCGCAGCCGCTGACCGGTGAGCCGGAGCTGCGGATCGGCCTCGCGACGGGACTCGCCAATACGTCGATCGGCGGACCCGAAAGCGGCGAGTTGTTCGTCAGTGACGCGGCGAGCGGCACGCCCGTCGGGTCGGTGCCGCCCGGGGTTCGCTGGGTCGTCGTCCCGGATTCGGCGGATCCCTCGCGACTCCGCCTCGTCAAGCCCGACACCACGCGGACCGAGCCATTGCGAGGGATTGCCGTCGTGAACGTCACGGAGAACCGGTTCGTGGTGGCGAACGGCCGGCGGTATCGGGGGCGCATCAACATCACGTCCGGCCGGGGCGGCCTCACCGTCGTGAATCGCGTCAACGTCGAGAGCTACCTCGCGGGTGTGCTCGGGCCGGAGATCGGCGCGCGCCGGCCCGATGAGGTCGCCGCCGTCCTCGCCCAGGCCGTCGTCTCCCGCTCCTTTGCCATCAAGAACCGGGGCCGGTGGGAGGCGTTTGGGTTCGATGCCTACGCCGATACCCGCGATCAGGTCTATCTCGGGGTTGCGGTGGAAACGGATCAGGCGTGGGACGCGGTGCGCCGGACCGCGGGACAGGTGCTGGAGTATGACGGCGACGTGATCGACGCGTATTTCCACTCGACGTGCGGCTTCAGCACGGCCGGTATCGAAGAAGCGTTCGCGGCCGCGCGTACGCGTCCCTATCTGCGACCGGTGTCGGACGACCGGGGTGGCGGACATTACTACTGTGATATTTCACCCCGATTCCGCTGGCGCGAAGAATGGGATGCGTCCAAGCTGCGCGCTATATTGTCGCGAACGCTGCCCACCGTCACGCCGCTGTCGGGCGACGGACTGCAGCGCATTACGGACGTGACGGTGAGCCGCACGACGCGATCGGGACGCGTCGGTGAGCTGCGGATCGTGTTCGAGCGCGGCGACGTGCGGATTCCGGGGCCCGACGTCCGCTCGGTGCTTCGCCCAGAAGCGGATCGCATGCTCGCGAGCACCGCGTTTCAGCTGACGGTGACGAAGGCGAACGGAGCGGTGACGCGACTGGTCGCGGCGGGCGCGGGATCGGGGCACGCGGTCGGGATGTGTCAGTGGGGCGCGATCGGCCGGGCGCGCGCGGGCCAGGACTATAAGGCGATCCTCACAACCTATTTCCCAGGAACCAAAATTGAACGGCTCTACTAGGGCGGTTCGGCGGTTCGGCGGTTGGGCGGTTAGAACGGTTGTGATTGTGGCGGTTTTTCTAACCGCGCAACCGCCCAACCGCTTAACCGCCCAGGGTGTTTTAAGCCAGTTCTCCTACGACAATCTCCGTCTCTCAGGAATCCAGTTCGATCTCGGCGTGCTGGGGGCGACGGAGCTGACGGGCGCTACCGTGGGCGGAATCCGCGTGGATTACGGCCGCATCGCTCCCAAGGTGCGGCTGCTGCTCGGCGTTTCCTACTTCCACTCCCAATTCGATAATCAGGCGCGCGACCGGTTTGAACGGCGCCTCGACAGCATCGTGAATCCCTCGACTCCCGATACGATCAACCTCGGGCGCATTACGATCAGCGACATCATCGGCGACGTCGACTTCCAGTATGTCTTCCCCCAGGCGCACGGTGTCACTGCGTACATCGGCACGGGGATCAGCGTGCACGTGCGCAATGGCGGCGGGGCGGCGGGTTCGAGTTCAACCTGTCCCATGCCTGGCGGTTCACGCTGGACGGGCGCGGCACGCTGTCGAGCGGACTCAAGGCGGCGAGCCTCCGCACCGGGATCATGTACCGGTTCAAGGAGAGCAGGGCGCAGGGAGCAGGGAACAGAGCGCCTAAGTGAACGATCCGATTCGGGTCGGCGTGCTTGGGGCGGGCGCGATCGCGCAGGTCGCGCATCTGCCGGTGCTGCGGCGCCTGCCTGGTGTCGAAGTCGCGGCGATCTGCGACAACGATGTCGGCAAGGCGCAGGCGCTCGCCGCGCGCTTCGAGGTGAAAGACACCTACGACGACATAGAAGAAGTGCTGCGCTACGCCAACGTCGATGTCGTCGTGCTCTGCACACCCAACCATCTGCACGAGATCCACGTCACGTCCGCACTGAGCGCCGGCGTACACGTGCTGTGCGAGCGGCCGCTCGCGCTGACCGTGGCAGGCGTCGAGCGTGCCCTCGCGGCGAGCGAGAAGTCCGGCAAGCGCGTGATGGTGGGTATGAACCATCGCTTCCGCTCCGACGTGCAGGCGGTGCGAGGGTTTCTCGCGGGCGGCGATCTGGGCGGATTGCAGGCGGTGCGCGGCGGCTGGTACACCTTCCAGCCGAGCCGACAGATGCTCGGGTGGCGGCTGCGGCGGGAGCAGGCGGGCGGCGGTGCGCTGCTCGATCTGGGGCTGCCACTCATCGACTTGGGGCTCTGGCTCGCGGGCTGGCCCGCCCCCAAACGGATCTCTGCCCATCTGACCCGGCCGACCAAGGACGCCCTCGAGGACATGGGATCGGCGCTGATCGTGTGTGAAAACGGCGTGTCCCTCACGGTCGACGTCAGCTGGCGGCACCTCGGCGAAGGTGAGCGCTTCTGGTTCGACGTCGTCGGCGCGAAGGGCTCGGCGATGATCCAGCCGCTGCGCATTTTCAAGGAGCAGCACGGCCAGGCCGTCGACGTCACGCCGACCGGCGCCATCGGGCGTGAGACCCAGTTCACTCAGTCGTATCGCGCCGAGTGGATGTACTTCCTGGCGGTCATCAAGGGTGATGTGAATGCGCCGCCGCCGCGCGATCAGCTGGCGTTGCAGCGCGTGCTCGACGCGATCTACCGGTCGTCCGAGGAAGGGCGCGACGTATTGTTGTGACCCCGCCCCCCACCCCCCTCCGACGTCGTTTGGTTGTACTCGTCGTGTTGGGCGCCATCGCGCTCACCGCCAGCTACCCACCGTTTCCCCTGCCATTCCTCAGCTTCTTTGCCATCACGCCCGCCGTACTCCTGATCCGCCAGGCGGTGCAGGACGGCAGTCCGCGCAGCGCATTTCGCTACGGTTGGTGGTACGGTCTGACGACCAACGCCCTGGTGCTGTACTGGATGGTCGTCGCGCTGTGGCACTTCACGCCGTTCTCGGCGCTCGGGTACTTCGCCACGATCGCGATCATTGGGCTGTTCACGGGCGCGATGTTCTGGTTCGTCGTGCGCATCCGCCTGGCCGCTCCCCGGGTGCCGCTCTGGGTCGCGCTGCCTGTCGCCTGGACGGCGCTCGAATGGCTGATTGGCCATCTGGGCGACGGGAGCTTCCCGTGGCTCGGGCTCGGCACGTCGCTCGCCGATGCCCCCGTGCTGGTGCAGTGGGCCGACATCGCCGGGGCGCGCGGCGTGACCCTGTGGGTCGCGTGGTGCAACGTTGCGATCGTCGAAGCCGCTATCGACATGAACGTGCGTGGCATCCGTGGTGCGTGGTACGTGGTGCGTGGGTTCGTGACGGTCGTGGCGACCGTGCTGCTGGCTCTGGGCTACGGCATATGGCGCATGAAGACGCTGCCGATCCGCGACGTGGGCGTGGTCGGGATGGTGCAACCCAACGAAGCCTTCAGCGAGAAGTGGAACCCCGCGCATGCCGACAGCGCGATGAACACGTTGCTGGGGCTTTCCAGCGGGTTGATGGCGCAGGCGACGAGACCCGAGCTCCTGGTATGGCCCGAGGCGGCGATTCCCGGATTCTTCCTCGATCACCCGCAGTGGGACGCGCGGATTGCGGCGTTCGTGCGCGAGAATCGCGTCCCGCTGCTCACGGGCGGCCTCAACGCGGAACCGGAGCGCTTTCCCCTTCGCGCCTATCGCATTTTCAACGCGGCGTTCTTTTACGACACGGCGGGAGATCGGACGCGCTATCCGATCTATGAGAAGCATTATCTCGTCCCGGTGACCGAACGCGTGCCGTTCGTCCCGGTGCGTCTGTTCCGCGCGATTCCCGGACTGGCGCGCTGGTCGGGCGGCTTTCGCCCCGGAACGGATTGGCCGGTCTACGCATCTCCGGTGGGCAAGTTCGGCGTGGTGATCTGTTACGAGTCCGCCTTCGAGGATGCCACGCGCATCTATCGGGCGCGGGGCGCCGAGTTCTTCATCAACGTGACCAACGACGCGTGGTTCGGAAACACGAGTGCGCCGGCGCAGCACGCGTCGCATCTGGTCCTGCGCACGATCGAGACCCGCATGGGCGTCGCCCGCGCCGCGAATTCGGGCATCACGGAATTCCTGGACCCGTTGGGCCGAGCCTACGGCGCGATCCGGCGCAACGAAGCGGGGGCGGTCGCCGGCATACTGCGCACGAGTGACGTCGTCCCGCTCTACGTTCGGCTGGGCGACTGGGTCGGCGTGCTCGTCGTCGTGCTCACCCTCGGCGGTGCGGGGTTTCTGCTCAAACGCCGTTTCCGTCCATGACGCGCGTCGGCGTCGATGTGGGCGGGACCTTCACCGATCTCGTCGCGGTCACACCCGACGGCACGCTCGAAATCCGGAAGGTGGCAAGCACACCGCAGGACCCCTCGCTCGGTCTGTTCCGGTCGCTCGACGAGCTCGGCAGCAACGCCATCGATGTGCTCGTGCACGGCACGACGGTCGCGACAAATGCACTGCTCGAGCGCCGTGGGGCCCGTGTCGCGCTGGTCACGACGGCGGGCTTTGAGGATCTGCTCTGGCTGCGGCGCCAGGACCGGGCGGCGCTGTACGATCTCGCGCGTGCCCACCCGGCGCCGCTCGTCGCCCGCCCTGACGTGATCGGGGCGCGCGAGCGCATGGGACCGAACGGCGTTGTCGAGGCGCTCTCGGACCGCGAGGTCTCGCGGGTCACGGCCGCGCTGCGGGTTCTCGCACCCGAGTCGATTGCCATCGCTTTGCTGTTTGCGTTTCGGCACGCCGAGCACGAGCGCCGTCTCGCGGCCGCGCTGCGCGCGGCGCTGCCGCACGTTCCGGTGACGGCGAGTCATGAAATCCTGCCGCTCTTCCGGGAATACGAGCGGACCAGTACGACCACCGCCGAGTCCTATCTCAGACCGAAGGTGGCGTCGTACGTCGCGAAAACGGCGGCGGCGAGCAGCCAGCGCGGCGTGCGCTCCCTCCTCATCATGACGTCGAGCGGGGGAACGCTCAGCGCCGCGCAAGCGGAGCGGCGCGCCGCGAGTCTCGCGCTTTCCGGTCCCGCCGCCGGCGTCGTGGGCGCGCGCCTCGTCGGTGCGGCCGTGGGCGCAGGCGATCTCCTCACGCTCGACATGGGCGGCACGAGCGCCGACGCGAGCCTGATCAGCGGCGGCGTCGCGCTCAGCGAGGGTGCCGAGTCGGTCGCCGGTGTGCCGATCGCCCTGCCGTCGATCCTGATCGAGACGGTAAGCGCAGGCGGCGGGAGCATTGCGGCCGTGGACGAGGGCGGCGCCTTGCGGGTCGGCCCGCGCAGCGCCGGGGCGGAGCCGGGTCCGGCGTGCTACGGACGCGGCGGCATTGCGCCGACCGTTACCGACGCCTGCCTCGTGCTGGGCTGGCTCGATCCCCTGTTCCCGCTCGCGGATTCGGTCCGTCTCGACCGGGCCGCCGCCGAGCGTGCGCTGTCGACACTGCCACTGTCCCACGACGTCTGCGAGATCGCCGCCGGGATCGTCCAGGTCGCCACCGCGGTGATGGCGCGGGCGCTGAAGCGCGTCAGCGTGGCGCGCGGCATCGATCCGCGTGGGATGGTGCTGTTGCCGTTCGGCGGCGCCGGCCCGCTGTTCGGGTGTGCGCTGGCTGACGCGCTGGGCATGTCGCGCGTCGTGGTGCCGCCGCATCCCGGTGTGCTGAGTGCGCTCGGGCTGGCCGCGGCGCCGGAGCGCATCGACCTGCTCGCTTCGCTGCACCGCTCGTTGGCCGATCTGTCCGATGGCGAGCTCGCCCGTGCGTTCGAGCCGCTCGCGCGGGAGGCAACGGCCGCGCTCCCGCACGCAACGGTGTCGCGGTTTGTCGATTGCCGGTTCAGAGGACAGGGATATGAGGTAACAGTTCCGGCGCCGAGCGACGATCCGGCCACACTCGCGGCGGGGTTCCGCGCCGCACATCGCGCCCGTCACGGGCACTGCGAACCCGATCAACCGGTCGAATTGATCAACCTGCGCGTCGTAGCCGAGCGTGCGGTGTCATTGCCGGCATTCGGTGGAGGGCGCCGAGAAGGCGGCGATGCGGGGGGGGGGGAGGCGGCGCTGGGGCGGCGAATGATCGTCACACGCGACGGCAAGCGCGTTCGTGCGGACGTGTGGCTGTTGGGCGAGCTGCCCGCCGGGCGGCAGCTCAACGCGCCCGCGATTCTTGCGGGCCCCGATGCCACCGGTCTCATCGAGCCCGGCTGGCGGGGCCTCGTGCACGAGTCGGGTGCCGTCATTGTGGAGCGCGTGTGAGACTCGACGCCGTCGGTCTCGAGGTCATGGCGCACGCCTTCGCCGGGGTCGCGGAGGAGATGGGGCTGGTGCTGGTGCACAGTGCCTTGTCGCCGAACATCCGGGAGCGGCGGGACGCGTCGGCGGCGCTGTTCGACGCCGGCGGCGAGATGATCGCGCAGGCGGCGCACATCCCCGTCCACCTGGGCGCGCTGGCCGACGCGGTGGCGGCGGTGCGCGCGCTCGAGCCGCTGCCCGGCGAGCTGTTTCTCCTCAACGATCCGTACGCGGGCGGCAGCCATCTGCCCGATCTCACGCTGATTGGCGCCATCGACATCGAGGGGCAGGTCGGTGGATACAGCGTCGTGCGCGCCCACCACTCCGACATCGGGGGAATGACGGCGGGCAGCATGCCCGCGGGCGCTCGCGAGTTGTATCAGGAGGGTCTCATCATCCCGCCTACCCGGTTCACGCCGGACCTCGAGCGGCTGCTGCTCGCGAATGTGCGGACGCCGGCGATGCGGCGGGGCGATCTCGCGGCGCAGCGCGCCGCCGTAGAGCGTGGGGCGAGCGGTCTCGTGGCGCTCGCGCGGCGGCACGGGTGGGCGGCGTTGCGCGACGCCGCGCGCGAGCTCCTCGACTACGCCGAGCGACGCACAAAGACAGCCATCAGCCGTCTGCCGTCCGCAGCGCCAATGACGGCCGCGGACTATCTGGAGGGTGACGGCGTCATCGACGAGGATCTCGAGATCCGGGTCGAGGTGACGATTCGCGACGGGATGTTTCACGCCGATTTCACGGGGACGCGTGCTGCGGCGCCCGGCAACGTGAATTGCCCGATCGCCGTGACGCGCTCGGCGGTACTGTTCGTCGTGCGGACGCTCCTGCCCGACGACGTGCCGATGAACGGGGGAGTGCCGCGCGCGATCGAGGTAACGGCGCCGCCAGGCTGCCTCGTGAACGCGCGCCCGCCGAGCGCCGTCGCCGCCGGCAACGTCGAGACTTCGCAGCGCATTGCCGACACGGTATTTCGCGCGCTCGCGGCCGGTGGCTGCATCGTGCCCGCCCAGGGGCAGGGAACGATGAATAACGTCACGTTTGGCAGTTCCGGCTGGACATACTACGAGACGATTGGCGGAGGCCAGGGCGCCAGTCGGGGTGCCAACGGACCGTCCGGCGTGCATGTCGGGATGTCGAACACGTTGAACACGCCGATTGAGGTACTCGAGATGGAGCACCCGCTGCGGGTCCGGACTTACGCGCTACGCACTGGAAGTGGGGGAGCGGGGACGTGGGACGGGGGAGAAGGTGTCGTGCGCGAGTTCGAAGCGCTCGCGCCGATGGAGACGACCTTGTTGACGGAACGGCGGCGGCACGGGCCTGCCGGTGGAGCGGGCGGGCTGGACGGCGCGCCGGGAGCGAATCTGCTCAACGGTCAAGCGCTGGCGTCGAAGACCACTATGCGACTGAACGCGGGGGACATCCTCCGCATTGAGACCCCGGGCGGTGGCGGCTGGGGGAAAGGACAACAGACATGACGTGGGTTCTCGTCTCGCTGCTCGGGCTTCTCGCGGGCGTTGTCTCGGGGCTGTTCGGCGTGGGTGGCGCGGTCGTCATCATTCCGGGCCTCGTGCTGATCGCCAAGTTGCCGCAGCACACGGCACACGGCACGTCGCTCGCGGCGCTGCTCCTGCCGGTCGGATTGCTCGGGGTGCTCGAGTATTCCAAGCGCGACCAGGTGCACTGGGCCTACGCCGGCGTCGTCGCGGTCGGCCTGCTCATCGGCGCCTACTTTGGGGCCCGGCTTGCGGGATCGATTTCGGATGTGATGCTGCGGAAGCTGTTTGGCGGGTTCCTGCTGCTGATATCGGTGAAGCTGCTGCTGTCCTAAGGCGCGGTGGCGTCCTCCGCCGGATGCTGGAATAGCTTGCCGTCGATGAACAGCTTGAACAGGTCCGCGTCGAGCTGACCCTCTTTTACTTCAGTCGTGAGGATATCGAGCGCGCGATCGATGGACACCGCCCGCTTGTATGGCCGGTCCTGGGCCGTCAACGCATCGTAGATGTCACTGATCGTCATCATCCGTGTCTGAATCGGAATCCCGTCGGCGGTAATGCGCCGGGGATACCCGCGTCCGTCCATCTTTTCATGATGCCCGTAGGCGATGAGCGGGATCTGCTGCAGCTCGCGGGTCCACGGAATGCGCTGCAAAAACTCGAACGTGTGCGTGACGTGACTCTCGATCTCGTGCCGCTCGGCGTCGTCCAGGCTGCCTTTGCGAATCGTCAGGTACCGGATCTCGTCGTCTGAGAGAAATGGCTCGGTCGCGCCGTCAAATGCCAGGTAGTTGCGCTTCGACCACGCCTTGAGCTCGTCGAAGCTGCCGTCGGGCAGGATGCTCGGCTCGTTTGCCTGGAGCACAACTTCGAGGAAGCGGTCCAGCTCCTTCAGCTCCTGCTCGTGCGCGGCTTCGAGCTCCTTGATGAAGCGGTCGTAGCCGTTCTTGCCGTGGGTCTCGAGAAACTCGGCGCGCTTGCGCCAGAATTCGCGCTCCGCCGTCCGCCGGATGAATGCATGACGGTGACGCACGAGGCCGAGGTCGGACGGGTACAGCTTTTTCGCCTTGATGAGCACCTGCTCGCGGACGCCGACCTTGCCGAAGTCGTGCAGCAGCGCGGCATAGCGGATCTCCTTCAGCTGCTCGCGCGAGAACTTCACGCCCCGATACGGCCCGTCCCCGGCCCGGTCGACCACCTCGGCCAGGCTCACCGTCATGCCCGCCACGCGGCCGCTGTGGCCGTAGGTCGTCGGATCGCGCTGCTCGATCGCGTGCACCGCCGCCAGGACGAATCCCTCGAACAGCTTCTCGATGTCCTCGTACAGCCGGCTGTTCTCGATGGCGACCGCGGCCTGGCCGGCCAGCGCAGTGACGAGCTCGACCGTGCGTTTGGAAAAGGGCACCACCTGGCGGTCGACGTCCGCGGACGTCGTCAGAATGGCGTCGAAGTTGCGCTTGCGATTGATGAGCTGCAGCACGCCGATGATCTCGTCCTTGTGGTCCTTCATCGGAATCACGAGCATCGACTTCGTGCGGTAGCCGTACCGCTCGTCGAACGAGCGGTTGATGGTGTACTCGACGTCGGGCGGCAGGAAGTAGGCGTCGTCGATGACGAGCGGGTCGCCCGTGACGGCGCAGTAGCCGGCGAGGCTGCCGCGATCCACGGGAATCGTGTGTTCGACGAACGGGGCTTCCGGTTTGGAGAGCGTCTGCGCGAGCCGGAAGCGCAGCCGCTTGTCGCCGTTTTCGTTCGTTTCGACGAGGTAGAGGCTGCCGGCATCCGACTGCGTGATGCGGCGCGACTGCGTCAGGATCAGATCGAGCAGCGTCTTGATGTCACGTTCGGTTCCGAGCGCGACGCCGATGCGCGTCAACTCGCCGATTTCCCGGGCGCGCTGCGCCGCCTCGCCGCGCGCCCGCGCCGTTTCGGCGCGCGCGGCGGCTTCGCGGAACCCCGCCCGGATGGCGACGAGCAGGCGCCGCGGGCTGGTCGGCTGGGTCAGGAAGCCGGACAGGAATTCCGTCGGCATGCCGTCCGGCACGTCGTTCTCGCCGTCGCGTCCCAGGGCGACGATCGCGCCGCCCGCGTCCACGAACGAGCGCATGACGTCGACGGGGAAGATCGAGCGGCTCTCGGCGTCGAGCAGGAAAACGGTCGGCCGGTCGTCGGCGACCGCCAGCTCCTTCGCCTGGCGCACGGGCCGCGCCTCGACCTGCGACGTCTCCAGCGCCGGCGCGACGGCGTCGGGCTGCCACAGCGGCGGGTGCAGGAGCAGGTATCTCACGGCTTGGCCCCGACCGCGCCGCGCGCGGCGGCGCTATCGGCCGCGGCTCGGGTCGTATCGCGTCGCGGCAAGGGTTTCACGCCCGTGAGCGCGCGGAACGGTCGCCGCGACATCTGGTCCACGAAATTGTTGAGTTGCCGCGACGCTTCCGTCAGGTTCGCGACGGTGAGCCGGAGATCGCTGCGGTTTTCCGTGGCGAGCGAGTGCGCTTCATGCGCAAGGGAGTCGAGGCGCAGCAGCAGGCGGTTGGTGTTTGCGACCGCGGTCGAAACCGAATCCGCCAGGCCGCGCTGTGAGAACCGGTTCACCATCGAGTCGAGCCGGCCCATCGTGGAAGCGACGCCGGTGAGCGTCCGCTCGACGTCGGGCGTCACCTCACGCAGGGTGGACTGCACGCGGACGAGCGTCTGCGTCGCCGTGCGGACCATCTCCTGCACGCGCTGCGACAGCTCGTCCGCGACTTCCGCGACGGCTTCGAGCGCACTGCCTTTGCGCCGGGAGTCGAGCGTGTCGCCGGCATGGAGGTAGATACGGCGTCCGCGGATCGTGTCGGGCAGCACCAGCCGTATCGCGACCGCCGGCGAGATTTGGCTTGTCTGCACGAGCTCGGCACGCGTGCCCAGCGGGAGCTGGAGGCTCGAGCCGTTCTCGAACCGTTCCTTGACCGACAGCTTGGCGACGAACGAGATCCGGCGCGTCGCCGAGTCCACGCGCGGGGAGACGCTGGTGACTTGTCCCACGTCCAGCCCTTCGATCACGACCGGCGTCCCGCGCGAGATGCCGTCGGCGCTGATGACGCGCACGAACAGCTCATAGCGCCGCTCGCCCCAGCCGCTCGTCGCGATCAGGGCGCCGAGCACGAGCGCGATCGTGGCCACGATCAGCACGCCGACGTAGAAGTCCTGCCGCGTTTCCACTCCCCAGTCCTCTCCCTCGTCCCTAGACGGTTTCCGGCTCCAGCATGCCGGCGCGCGTGAGCCGGTAGACCTGATCCACGCGCCGCAAGATGATCGGCGGAATCTCCTGCCCGGTGATGAAGATCGTGCGCCGCGCGCCGTCGGCGGACTCGCCGCCGCGCGCGATTTCCAGCAGCTCCGACGCCACGCGCGCCGTCAGACCATCGAATGGCTGCTCCAGGATGAGCAACGTCGGATCGAACGCGATGGCGCGTGCCAGGGCCGCACGGCGCCGTTCCTCTTCGTTGGCCTGCGCGGGGCGCAAGTTCGCGGCGCCGCTGAGTCGCAGCGCCGTCAACATGACGGTGACGCGGCCTTCGATATCCCGCGGCGCGGCGCCGCTGCCGAACCTGAGTGGCAGCGCCACGTTGTCGCGCAGCGAGAGATTCTGCAGCAGTCCCTCGCCGGCGGGAAGGTAGCCCACGCGTCTGCGGAATGCTAAACGCGCGGGCTCCGGAAGCGTGGCGATGACCGTGCCGAAGATCAGCGCCCGGCCCGCCGGCGGCCGCTCCAGCCCCAGCGCCAATCCTCCCAGCAGCCCGACCCCGGAGTCCTCGTCTCCCAGCACCGCGACCGTCCGCCGCTCTGCGACCTCGAGCGAGAAGGGGGCGGATGCCTGCCGGGCGATCGGGATCGAATCGAAAACGAGCGGGGCGGTCATGATCAGCCCAGGGCCACGAACAGTGCCGAGCAGAGGAAGATGCCGACGAGCGCCGCCACGACCGCCCGGCTCGCCGCGATCGGGATTTCCGTCGAGGCCCGGCGCACCGCGAGGCCGAAGTAGCTCGGCACCACGCCGACGATCGCGCCGAACGCCAGAGCCTTGAAGATCGTGAGCCACACATCGTGGTTGGTGAGTGACTCGAGCACGATCTGGAAGTAGCGGGGGCCGGGCAGGCCGTTGAACCGGGCCGCGGCGAAGCCCGCCATGATCGCGACGAAGTCGAACACGATGAGCAGCGCGAAGACGCTCACGAGCGATCCGACGAAGCGCGGCAGCACGAGGTATTGCTTGGGATCGATGCCCATGAACTCGAGCGCGCGGACTTCGCCCATGACCTGATTGGTCGCGAGCTCGGCGGCGATGGCGGTGCCGGACCGGCCCACGACGACGAGGGCGGTAAGCAAGGGTCCCAGCTCGCGCACGATCGCGACGACGATGACGGTGCCGATCAGGTCCGTCGCGCCGATGCCCTTCAGCTCACGCGTCAGCTGCGAGATCACGAGGAACGACAGAATCCCGGAAAGCAGGGTGACCAGCCCGACGGCGTTGAGCGCGGTGAAGCGGACCTGGGTGATGGCGAGCCGCGCCGCGACCGCGCGACCGGCGGCGGTGAGGTGGGTGGCCGCGCGCAGGGAGCCAAAGCCGAAGCGCGCCAGCGCTCCTAATCGGGAGAGCCGGCGCGCAGTCGACTTGCCGAGGCGGGTGAAGGGGTCCGTTAGGACGACTTCACGTGCTGCAGGCCTTCCTGGGCCTCAGCGTATTGGGGGAAGATGTCGAGGGCGTGCGTGAACATGTCGGCCGCCTTCGCCTTGTCGCCGCGATCCTGGTACAGCAGGCCGCGCGAATAGTACGTCAGCGCCTCGGTCGGAATCTGGCGGCCCATGCGTTGGTCCGACGCCTGGCGCTGCAGGGCGGGGAGATTCGCGTCCTTCATCAGCCGCGCCGCGATGTTGCGGATGATGTCGAACATGTGATCGCGCTGCATCCGCTCCGACTCGGTCTTCACGATTTCGCTCGTCTCGGTGTTCACGAGGCGGACGTCGACGCGGAAGTCACCGTAGAAATCGATGAAGGTGCCGAGCACGACGTAGCGGGCGCCGACGAGCTTCCCGACCTTGGCGGCCGTCTGCGGATCCACGCGGCCTTGCGCGCCGAGGTTCTGCTCGTCGAGCAGGTGCTGGATCTCCTGGCGCTCGACCACCCGCGCCGCGGGATTCTGGCCCAGCTCGGAGATCATCATCCCCGCGATGCCGCGCTCGAGGGCGTCGAAATCTTCCTTGCCCTGACCGTAGGAGCCACCGTTGCTGAAGGGGAGAACGGCGATACCGGGGCGGGTATCCTGGCTGCGCTGCTGCGCAGCGCTACTCCTTCGGTCACAGGGTCAGCTTCATGCCTTCCTGGGCGGCCACTACTTCGAGCGAGCCTCCGCGCGCTTTCGCGTACTTGCGCGCCGCCGCCAGCAAGCCATCCATCTCTTCATCGCCGTGCTCGGGCTCGTGGTGAAACAACACGAGCTTGGTCGCGCCGGCATCCTGAGCCAGGGTCACCGCTTCTTCATAGGTCGAGTGGCCCCAGCCGCGGTGTTGCTCCAGCTCCTTCGGCGTGTACATCGCGTCGTGGATCAAGAGCTCGACGCCCTTCAAAAACGTCACGAAATCGTGGCGCCAGGTCTTCGATACGTCGTACTGGCCGCCGGCGCCGAGCTCGTTGTCGGTCACATACGCCAGGCTGGGCCCACCCTTCACTGGGGTCAGCCGGAATCCCAACGTTGTTCCCGGGTGCCGCAGCTTGATCGTCCGGACGCGGAACTCGCCGATCGAAAAATCGTCCGTGTCCACCTGCTGCACCGTCAACTTCGCCGACAAGGCATCGAGCGGCACCGGAAACACCGCCGGATCCATCTGCTGCCGCAGGATTGCCTCGAGGGAGGTCGTCCCCTGACGCGATCCCCAGATCCGCACCGAATTGCCCGGCGCGAAGAACGGCTTGAAATGCGGCAGCCCTTGAATGTGGTCCCAATGCGCGTGCGACAGCAGAATTTCGACACGGGCGGCGCCGTTTTGTTTCGCCACCAGATCGAGCCCCAGCGCCCGGATTCCGGTACCGGCATCGAGCACGACGAGTTGGCCTCCTGTGCCTTCCACGGCGACGCACGGCGTATTGCCGCCGTACCGCGACGTCGCGACCCCGGGAGTAGGAATACTCCCCCGGGTTCCCCAGAAGGTCACCGTGTACGTCGTGCGTGTGGACACGCCTAGACTCGGGCTAAGTTACTGGTAATTAGTGACGTAGAGCCGTGATGCGAGTCACGACCGCCCCGCCGCCTGCTCGAGCGAGCCGCGGTCTTTGATCACAATGTCCTTGCGACTTACGTCAATCATTCCCTTATCGACGAGCTCGCGCATGGTCCGCGACACTGTTTCGCGGGACGAGCCGATCATCTGGGCGATCGTGTGATGGGTGAGACGGCGCGTGATGCGCTGGCCGTCCGTTTCGTCGGCGAGGTCGAGCAGCAGTTGGGCGACACGGCCGTGCACGTCGAGCAGGACAAGACTGCCGACTTTTTCATCGACGCGGCGCAGGCGGCGTGACAGCTCGCGGAGCAGGGCGAGGCCGATGCCCGGCGCACTCTCGAGAATGCCCTGGAAGTCCTCGCGCCGCAGCACGTACAGCGTCGAATCCTCCATCGCGATGACGTGCGCGGAGCGTGGCTCGTCGTCGATCAACGCCATCTCGCCGAAGAACTCCCCTTCGCCGAGCACCGAGAGAATGACTTCGCGGCCATCCTCGCCGATGAGGACGACTTTGACCTGACCCTTGGCGACGACGAAGAGCGCATCGCCGGGATCATCCTCGAACAGAATGACGGAGTTCTTCGGGTAGGTACGGTCGCGGGCGACCTCCACCACCCGCTGCAGGTCTGCGGTGGAGAGCTGGCTGAACAGGGGAACCTTCTGCAGCACATCGGTCGCAGACACGCGAACAGCTTACGGTGTGTCTAGAGCGGTGTCAATCGAAGCGGAGGCCAAGCCTTGCCCCCAAGTTGCTGTCCCGGCTATATTTCCGCACTTCATTTCGTCCGACCTTCAGGCAAGGATGCGTGCAGTGAAACCCGGGATTCACCCCAAATACCAGCGGGCAACCGTCCAGTGCGCATGCGGTAACACGTTTGTGACGCGCTCGACCACGCCTACGATTCACGTGGAAGTCTGCTCTGCCTGCCATCCCTTCTTCACGGGCAAGCAGAAGCTGCTCGATACGGCCGGCCGCGTGGAGCGGTTCCGCCAGAAGTACGCTACCAAAGCGAGCTGATCCGTTGGAGACCCGACTCCGCCAGGCGCTCGCGCGGGCGGAGGAGGTCGCCCGGCAGCTCGCCGAACCCGCCACCGCGCGCAATCCGGCCAAGCTCAAGGCCCTCGGTCGGGAGCACGCTCAGCTCGACGCCATCCGGCTCACCCACCAGCGCATCGAGCGCCTGGAAGGGGAGTTAGGACAGGCGCGCGAGGTGCTCGCCGACAAGGACCCGGAGCTCTCCCAGCTCGCGCGCGCCGACGTCGAGCGCCTGCAGCCCGAGATCGAGCGTCTCGAGGCGGAGCTGGCCGAGCTGCTCACCCCCACCGATCCGTTCGACGATCGCGACGCCATCGTGGAGATCCGGGCCGGCACCGGCGGTGACGAGGCCGCGCTCTTCGCCGCTGACCTGTTCCGCATGTACACGCGCTTTTGCGAGCGGCGGGGATGGAAGGTGGAGATCCTCTCGCTCTCCGAGGGGACGCTCGGCGGGCTCAAGGAAGCGGTGTTCGCCGCACGAGGTCCCAAAGCATACGGGACGCTGCGCTACGAGTCGGGTGTGCACCGCGTCCAGCGCGTCCCCGTCACCGAGCAGCAAGGCCGCATCCATACGTCTGCCGCGACCGTCGCGGTCTTGCCCGAGGCCGAAGAAGTGGACGTCAAGATCGAGGACAAGGACCTCCGGATCGACGTGTTTCGTTCGGGCGGGCCAGGTGGCCAGAGCGTGAACACCACCGACAGCGCGGTTCGCGTGACGCACCTGCCGACCGGCCTCGAGGTCAAGTGTCAGGACCAAAAGTCGCAGCTGCAAAACAAGATCAAGGCGATGGAGATCCTGCGCTCGCGCCTGCTCGACCTCAAGGTGTCGGAGCAAGAGGCGGCCCGCTCGCGCGAACGGCGCGCGCAAGTGGGCACCGGTGACCGCTCACAAAAAGTCCGCACGTACAACTTTCCGCAGAACCGAGTGACGGATCATCGAATCCATTTTTCGACGCACAGCGTGGATCAAGTGTTGGACGGGAAGCTCGACGATCTGATCGCGGCCGTGAAGCAGGCGCAGGAGAAGGAACAGCTCAATGTCTGAGCGGTCAAACGACAACGGCGGCGGTCAAGAAACGACTGCGGCGGTCTGGGCTGGTGTCGCCGGGACGACGGTCGGCGACGCCTGGCTGCGCCGCGACGAACCGAAATCGCCCGAGGTCCTCACCAGGTATCGGGACGCGCTCGCGCAGCTGGAGCGCGGCGTGCCGTTCGCGTACGCCGTCGGCTCGGCAGGATTCCGCACGCTCGATCTCAAGATCGATCGGCGCGCGTTGATCCCGCGGCCGGAGACTGAGGGTCTCGTGGAGCTCATCCTCGCGCGGTGCTCGACCGGTCTGGCCGCGGACATCGGAACGGGCTGCGGCTGCATCGCGCTGTCGCTCGCCGTCGAAGGCCGATTCGAGAGAATCGTCGCGGTGGAGCAATCGCCTGCCGCCGCGGCGCTCGCGCGGGAGAATTTGCAACGCGTGGCGCCCACGACTCCCATCGAGATTCGCGAAGGGGACCTGCTCGCTCCGCTCGTGGGCACGGGAGACCGATTCCATGTCATCGTGTCGAACCCGCCCTACCTGTCGTTCCTGGAATACGAAGAGCTGGATCCGTCGGTGTCCCGTCACGAGCCGCGCGACGCGCTGGTGAGCGGCGCGGACGGCCTCGACGCGACGCGCGCACTGTTCGCGGGCGCGGCCGCGCTGCTCGAGCCGGGCGGTCTGCTCGCCCTCGAGATCGACGAACGGCGCGCCGCCGCCGTTCGCGCGCTGGGCACGAGCCGTGGCTGGAACGTTGCAATTCACGCCGACCTGTTCGGCCGCCCGCGGTACGCGCTCTCTATCAAGGAGGGGTAGTGCTCGAAGAAAAAGCAGAAGACCTGGGGCGCGTGCTCGGCCAGACCGACGAATACAAGGCGTTGCGTCGTGCGACAGAAGCGCTCCGAGAAGATCAAGCGGTGCAGAAGGTGCTCGCGGAAGCGGAGCAACTGGCACAGGAGATCGAGCGCGCGGCGCAGCAGGGCAAGGAGCCGACCAAAGAACAGGTGGAGCAATACGACAAAGCGCTGCAGAGCGTACAGGGCAACACGGTGTATCAGCAAATGGTGGCGGCGCAGGCGAACTTCGAAAAGTTGATGGCCAGGATTAATGCCCGGATTTACGAGGGCATCAAGAAGGGCTCCGCGAGCCCCATCATTACGCTTGGCTAGGGACTGGGGCTTGGGGGTTCGGGACTCGGCGTTCTTCGTGGTGATCGAAGGTCCCGAGGGAGCGGGGAAGTCCACGCTCGTAAAGTGGCTCGGCGCGCGCCTCCAGGCGGAGCATCGGCGCGTGGTGCCCGTCCGAGAACCGGGTGGCACGCCGATCGCCGAGGCCGCGCGGAAGCTGGCGCTGAAATCGCGCCACGACCGAGCCTTTGGCGCCGAGCTGTTCTTGTTCCTGGCAGCCCGCGCCGATCTGGTGGAGCGGGTGATCCGGCCCGCGCTCGCAGATGGCCAGATCGTCATCGCCGACCGTTTTGGGTTGTCCACCATCGCGTATCAGGTTGCGGGACGGGGGCTGTCGCGGGCGGATGTCGAAGCCGCCCTGCGGGTCGCCACGGGGGGGCTCCAGCCTGATCTCACGCTGATCCTCGATATCCCGGTCGCGGTGGGGCGCGAGCGCCAGCGGAGCGCCGGCAAGGTCAAAGACCGCATCGAGCGTGAGGATGACCGGTTTCACACACGGGTTCGTGACGCATACCGTAGCGCATCCGGGCCCGGGATTGTTCATATTGATGCCAGTCAGACAAAGCGGGCCGTCCAGGAGGCCGCCTGGCGGGAAGTCACGGCGGTAACGGGCGGGACCCCATCACTGAGAGGGGCAGAATGATTCGTCATAAAGGGTCCGTGGTTGCCGTCGTTGTGCTAGCGGCGTTGGTCTCGGGCGGTTGGCTCCTGCAGCGCGAAACGGAGCCCGCCGGGTCGGTCTACCAGCAGGCTCGGCTGTTCGACGACGTGCTGGCGCACGTCGCCGACTACTACGTCGATTCGCTCGACGAGCGCCAGCTGTACCAGATGGCGATCGACGGGATGCTCGATGAGCTGCACGACCCCTATTCCGTGTTCCTGAAGCCCGACGACTTCCGGCAGCTCTCGGAAGCGACGACCGGCAACTACTCGGGGCTCGGCATTCAGATCGACGTACGCGACGGGTGGATCACCGTCGTGGCGCCGCTGCCCGACACGCCGGCCGAGCGCGCAGGCGTTCTGACGGGCGATCGCATCGTCCAGCTCGACGGCCGCTCGACGGAAGGGTGGAAGCAGGATCAGGCGGTGAAGGAGCTGCGCGGTCCGGCAGGGACCCCGGCAGAGCTGCTGATCCGGCGCACCGGCGTCGACAAGCCGATCACGTATAAGCTCACGCGCGCGACGATTCATATCCGCTCGGTCGATCCCCGGATCACGATGATGCTCAACGACCGTGTCGGCTACATCGCGCTCTCACCGGTCAGTGAGAGCTCGGCCCGGGAAGTCTCGCAGGCGATCGACACCTTGCTCAAGCAGGGGATGAAGTCGCTGATCTTCGACCTGCGCGGAAACCCGGGCGGACTGCTCGATCAGGGCGTTGCGGTGTCGGATTTGTTCCTCGACCCCGGCAAAGCGATTGTCGAAACACGCGGGCGTGCGCCCGGCTCATCGCATGAATTCAGCGACGCCAGACCGCAGCAGTGGCCGCGCCTCCCCATCGTGGTGATCGTCAACGGCGGGTCCGCGAGCGCCGCGGAGATCATCGCCGGCGCGCTGCAGGATCATGACCGCGCGGTGCTGGTCGGCACGCCGACCTTCGGCAAGGGCTTGGTGCAGTCGTTCTGGCGTCTCACGCCGGAAACGGGCCTCAAGCTCACGACGGCGCGCTGGTTCACGCCGAGCGGCCGCACGATTCAGCGCGTGACGCGGAACGAGGCGGAGCAGGAAGCACAGGTGATCGCGGCCCAGCGCGGGCAGGACACGAAGATCGATTCAACGGCGGTGTTCCACACCGACGCCGGCCGGACGATCTACGGGGGCGGCGGGATCCGACCCGACCTCTACGTCGTGGCCGATACGTTCACGACCTCGGAGCGGGCGTTCGTCAAGGCATTGGGCGACAAGGTGCCGGTGTTCCGCGACGCCTTGACCGCATACGCGATCGAGTTGAAGGAAGGCAACCGCTTGGCATCGGCGAATTTCAGCGTCACCGCCGGCATGGTGGACGAGATCGTGCGCCGCATCCGTGCCAAGGGCGCCGAGCTCCCGGATTCAGTTGTAGGTGGCGGGCGCACCCTGATCACGCAGGAGCTGGGCTATGAGGCGGCGCGCTATGTCTTCGGACGCTCCGCGGAATTCCGCCGCCGCATGGCTGATGACGAGCAGGTAAAGCGCGCGCTCACGCTGGCCGATCGGGCTCGCTCGCCGCAGGATCTGCTCACGCTTGCCACCGCGCAGCCCGCTCCGTCCCCGGTTCGCAATCGGTGACCCACCAGTCGTCCCGCGCGATCGGGCTCATTGGGCCCGGTCGCGCGGGAGTCGGACTGGCTCTCGCACTGGCCCAGGCAGGATACTCCGTCCGCCTTCACGGGCGACATAAAAAAGGCGTAACCGCACCACCACCGCTGACCCTCACGATCGGTGACGGCGTCACGCCGCCGCCCTGGATCGGCGAGGTCGACGTCGTGATCCTCACGGTCAAGGACGACGCGATCACGCCCCTGGCGACGTCGCTGGCCAAGGCACGGGCGATCGGCGAGCGCCACGTCGTCCTGCATCTCTCCGGCGTCCAGGGACAGGAAGCCCTCGGTCCACTGGTCACCAGCCGGGCCGCGCTCGGCTCGCTTCATCCGCTGCAAACGATTGTCGAGCCGGAGCGGACGCCGGGGCGGCTCAAAGGCGCCTGGGCGGCCGTCGAAGGGATGCCGCGAGCGATCGAGAGCGGCGAGCAGATCGCGCGGGACCTCGGCATGCGGCCGTTCCGCATCGCCACCAAGTCGAAGGCGATTTATCATGCGGGCGCGGTGTTCGCGTCGAACTATCTCGTGGTGGTCGAGGCGATCGCCCAGCGGCTGCTGCGGCACGCCGGCCTCTCGGACGCCGACGCCTGGGCGGCACTCCGGCCGCTGGTAGAAGGAACGTTCGACAACTTGAGCCGGCACGAGCCGCGCGAGGCCCTGACGGGGCCGGTGGTGCGCGGCGATACGGCGACGATCACCCGCCATCTCGAGTCGCTCGCCGTCGACGACGCGAAGCTGTACCGGGCGCTCGGGCGGGCCGCGCTCGAGCTGGCACAAAAGCAGGGAATGGACGAGGCGACCGCCGCGAAAGTCGCGGAGGCGTTAGCTATTGATCTACCACCCGTACTCCGGACGTCGGGGAAAATCGGAATTCCCGGGCCGCAATCGCCCGGTTCACGCTGAGCTGTTGCAGGGTAATCGTGCGCCGCTGGCCGGACGTTTCGACGAGATCGATCCGCCGCACCAGGCCGTCCCGCCTCGAAATCCAGACCGTCGCCGCCGAGTAGGGAAGATCCTTGGCGCGCGGAGTCAGCGCGATCACATCCACCGCTCCATCCGGCAGCGAATCGGCGCGGACGAACGCGGCCTCGTAGCGCGCGCGGGGATGTTCCACAAACTGCCCGATCAGATTCGGTCCGGTCGTGCCGGAGCCGGGGATCGTGGTCCGAATCACTTGCCCCGGCGTGGTACTGGGTGTGTAGAGCCAGAGGCGCCGACCGTCCGCCACGATGCGGTCGTTCTTCGGTTCGCTGAACCGCATCGCGAAGTAGTTGGGGCGCCGCTGGAACAGTTTGCCGCGTGTGGTATCGGGATCGCCGAGCATGGGGTTTTCGATTATTTGCGTGAAGTCGGCCTGGAGAGTCCGGACGGTGTCGAAGGAGGCGGAGGCGCGGTCGAGGATCGGGGCGGGATCCTGGGCGGTTTGGCGGTTTGGCGGTTCGGCGGTTAGCCCCACCGCCGCCGGCTCAGCCACCCGCCGCCCAATCGCCTCAGCGATAATGCGCACCTCCCGCATCAGCTGCGAAAACTGATCGGGGTAGAGCGACTGCGCGCCGTCCGACAGCGCGTCTTCGGGGTTGGGATGCACCTCGACCATGATGCCGTCGGCGCCGGCGGCCACCGCCGCGCGCGCCATCGGGATCACCTTGTCGCGCAGTCCCGTCCCGTGCGATGGGTCGGCGATGATCGGCAGGTGCGACAGCTTGTGGACGACCGGAATGGTGGTCAGATCGAAGAGATTGCGCGTCGCGGTGTCGAAGCTCCGCACGCCGCGCTCGCACAGAATCACGTCGTGATTCCCCTCGGCGAGCAAGTACTCGGCTGAGAGGAGCAGCTCCTGCACCGTGGCGCTGATGCCGCGTTTGAGGAGCACCGGCTTACCGCAGCGGCCCGCGACCTTGAGCAGCGAGAAGTTCTGCATATTGCGCGCGCCGAGCTGCACGATGTCGGCCATCTCGGCGACCCAGCCGAGGCCGGTCTCATCCATCGCTTCCGTGCAGATCAGCAGCCCGGTCTCTTCGCGCGCCTTGGCGAGCAGCCGCAGGCCCGGCTTCCCCAGCCCCTGGAACGAGTAGGGCGAGCTGCGGGGCTTCCACGCGCCGCCACGCAGCACGACCGCTCCCGCTTCCTTTACCTGGCGCGCCGCCTCGATGATCTGGCGCTCCGTCTCGACCGAGCAGGGGCCGGCGATTGCCACGACTTCCGTCCCGCCGAACGCCACGCCGCCGGGGAGTCGAACGACCGTCGGATCGGCCTTCCATTCGCGGCTGACCTGCTTGTAGGGTTGGGAGACGTGAATGACCTCGTGCACGCCGGGCAGGCCCTCGAGGCGTGACGCGTCCACGCGGCCGTCGTTGCCGACGAGCCCCACCGCGGTGCGTTGATTCCCAGGCATGGGTTGCGCCTGATAGCCCATCTCCTCGATGACGGAGATGACTTTCTGGACCTCGTCAGGCGTTGCGCCATGCCGCATTACGATCAGCACGACTAGCGTCTCCCTTCTCCAATACTGAAGCGATCGCCATCCTTCGCGGCCGACACCGGGCCGCCAAAGCGCGTGCCCGCAATTTTCGCCGGGTCCGAAGTTTCTACTGGAGGATAGAAGTGCGTCAAGACTAAGCGCTTCGCGCCCGCTTCCTTGGCCAGATCCCCAGCCTGTTGGGGCGTCAGGTGGGTATCCATCGCCCGCTCTTCCGGCAGGGAGCATTCCGAGAGCAGCACGTCGCACCCGCTTGCCCACCGCGCCAGCTCGCTGCTCGGCCCGGTGTCGCCGGTGTAGACGAGGCGTCCCTCCGGTGCCGTGAGGGAAACGGCCACGCTCTCGGTGGTGTGGGGAACGGGGAACGTCTCGAGATTCACGTCCGCGTTGAGCGGGAAGGGCTCGGCGTCGCGCACGTCGAGAATGCCGATGGGGAACCCGGGGTCGAGCAGCCAGTCGCCGTAGCCCTCGGCCAGCGTGCGCAGCAGCTGGACGACGCCGGGCGGCCCCAGGATCACGAACGGCTCGCGGCGCGGCGGCTCCGTCGTGTACTTGAGCGCGTACACGAGCATCGGCAGATCGCTCCAGTGATCGGGATGGAAGTGCGTCAGGATGACGTGCGTCACCTGATGCCAGGGCAACCCGAACTCTGCCAGCCGGTGCAACGCGCCCGAGCCGCAGTCGAGCAGCACGCGAAGATCGCCGCGCGCGACCCAGTGACAGGGGCAGGTGCGGCGGGCCGAGGGTGCAACCGTGCCGGTGCCGACGGTAACGAGTTCCATACTCACTTTCCGCGAAAGACGATCCGCTTGAAGATCAGCACGCCGGGCGCCTTGAGCTTGGCGAGATACACGCCCGCTGGCAACAGGTGCCCATTGCCGGCGCGGCCATCCCACATCAGACGCGGGTCACAGATCCCGCCGCTGCCCGACCCGCGGCCATAGCGGCCGGGCGCCAAAACGCCCGGGAAATCAGGCCCGGGAATGAAGCGCCGCACGAGATTGCCGCGCAGATCGAGAATGTCGAGGTCAACCGACCCCGGGGAAGGGGTTCGGAAAGTTTTGGTAGAGCAGGGTCGACGTCGGCATACCGAGATCCACGACGAGAAACGATCCCTGGCTGCGAATCAGGCTCGTATCGTTTCCCGCATACACGCCGAGCAGCCAACGGTAGGCGGTGTTGCGCTCGAGCGGCACCGGCAGCGGGAAAGTGGTGTCTGTCAGGTTGGCGACCGAGAAGTCGAAGGAGCCGCTGGCCACGCGCTGAACAAATAAATAGTAGCTCAACGGTCCGGGGGGCGACGCGACGAGCGCCGGCTTCCACGTGAACGTCGGCTGGGCGGTGTCGATGACCATGCCGGCGGGATTGCTGAGCGAGGTCAGCGTCGCCCAGGCTGGTACGACGACCGGTCCAATCACACCGCTCGTCGCGGTCTCGCCGCTCGCCGCAGTCGCATTGACGCGCCAGAACACATTGCCCGGTTTGAGCGCAGCGGTGAGCGCGAAGGCTTGCGCGCTGAGCGCCGTGTCGGCGATGGGGGCAGCCAGCGTGCTGTCGCGGCTGATGCGGAGCCGATAGGTCACCGGGGAGGCGGAAGCGGGCACCGTGCCCACGGTCCAGGAGAACGTCGGGGTGATCGTCGACAACGGACCGGCGGCGGGCAGCGGGGACGTCGCGGTGACGCCGCCGGGAAACACCGCGGCGGCAGCGACGTCCGGCCGGCCCCAGCCGTAGATCGTGTCGGGGGCGGCGCGCTTGGTCGCCGTACTGCGAAACGCGGCGCGCACGTCCATGGGGAGGAGCGCTGGATGCATCTGCTTCACGAGCGCCGCGCTGGCGGCGAGCAGTGGCGTGGCGAACGACGTGCCGTCCTCGCGCCGCACCTGGCCCACGCCCGTGACGACACAGACGGCGACCCCCGGGGCCGTGAAGTCCGGCTTGATGCGCCCATCGGCAGTCGGGCCGCGCGACGAGAAGGCGGCGATCGTACCGAGTGAATCCTCCCCGCCGACCGTCAACACGGAATCCCCGTCCGCCGGCGTGGAGATCGAGCGCGAGATCGGCCCGCCATTGCCGGCGGCGGTGACGACGAGAATGCCGCGCTGCGCAGCCAGATCGGCGGCGACCGTCGTCACCGCGACGTCGCCGTTCAGCTGCGACGGCGTGTAGCTGAAGCCATTGTCGAAGGCATAGTAGCCGAGGCTTGAGGAGGCGATGTCCACGCCGATCGAATCGGCCCACTCGAGCGCGGCGACGTAGTTGTCTTCCTCGACGCGTGTCTCGCTGCGGATGTCTTCGGTCTTCGCAAGCAGGAAACTCGCGCCGCGTGCGATGCCGTGAAGCCGGCCTCCAACCTCACCGGCGAACAGCGACCACGTTGCGGTACCGTGAAACTGCGCCCCGCTCACGTCCTTGCCCGGCTGGTCCTTCACGGTGTCGTCATTGAATACGAAGTCGTGCTGTGCGGTGATCGTGATGCCGTTGAACGCGGGGTTCGCGGTGTCGAAGCCGGTATCGAGGATCAAGATGCGGACGCCCGTCGCGTCGATGCCCTGATCGGTGAGCGGCCGGAGGTGGAGCTGGCGGTATGGCATCGCCGACGGGCCCAGCACGGGATCGTCGCCGGGCGTGACGCCGCACGTGTCGCCCGGTCCTTGCGTCGGTGCGGTGATGCTTCGGAGGACGGGGCTCTGTTGCCGGACCTTGAAGCGTCCCAGCGACTGGATCCGTCGCAGGTCGCGGTCCTGCAGCAGCTGCCGGAGCGCGGCCGCCGGCACGTCTGCGCTGACGGCATGCAGCCAGCGGCTCACCACTCGTACGCGAGCGTTCCCTCCCGCCGCCGCCACCCGTGCACTGACAGAGTCGAGCGAGGCGGCCGGCCGCGCGAACAGCCAGACGGAAACAGTCGTGTCCGGGCGGCGGGCGAGCAGCCGGGGCAACACCGGGGATACCGCGGGGCGCTGCGCGGCCAGCCCGGCAGGCAGGAACAGAAGCCAGAAGAACCGCCGCATTACTAGAGGCTAGGGGGTAGGGGGTAGGGGTTGGGGCTTGGGGGGAACCTAGGCCGGTTCCATTTGACCGAGACGGACTCCAACGATAGTGGAGACCCCCGGCTCCTGCATGGTGACGCCATAGACTGCGTCAGCGGCCTGCATCGTCCGTGGGTTGTGCGTGATGACGATGAACTGCGTCTGGTCCTTGAACTCGGCCAGGAGCCGCACATAGCGCCCGACATTGGCGTCGTCGAGCGGCGCGTCGACTTCGTCGAGCAGGCAGAACGGGCTCGGCTTAGCCAGGAAGATCGCGAACAGCAGCGACACGGCGACCAGGGTGCGCTCACCGGACGACAGCAAGTGGATTCGCTGCGTGCGCTTCCCCCGCGGCGCGGCGTGGATTTCGATTTCGCTCTCGAGGGGCTCATCCTCATTCGCGAGACGCACGTCGCATTCGCCCCCGCCGAACAACGTCTGGAACACGGACCGAAAGTGTTCTCGTACTTTGGCAAACGACTCCAGGAAGAGCGTCTTCGCGGTCTGATCGATCTCCCGCGCCGCCTGCTGCAGCGAGTTGCGGGCGGTCACGAGATCGTCCCGCTGCGTTTGCAGGAACTCGAGCCGTTTCGTTTCCTCGGCGTGCTCCTCGACCGCGAGCGCGTTCACGGGGCCGACGGCGTCGATCGCGCCGCGCAGCCGGTCGTTCTCCTGCCGTAACCACTCGAGGTCGCCGGCGACCTCAGGCGCGTCGGCCAGCAGCTGGTCGAGCGGCTTGCGCCACTCGGTTTCCACGCGCTCGACGAGTCCGCGCTTGCGGCCTTCGGCTTCCGTGCGCTGGAGCTGGAGCCGGTGCTCCTCCTCGCCCAGGGCGGCGAGCGCCTTGCGCGCCTGATCGAGCGCGCCTTCCGCCTGGCCGAGGTCGGCGTCGGTCATGCCCACCTGCGCTTCGGCGTCCGTGGCGGCCGTTTCCAGCTCGGTCAGGGCAAGGCGGCGTTCCTGGAGCGTGTCCTGCCACTGCGTACGCTGCGTGGTGAGCGACCCGGTCTCGTGCTCGATGCGGGCGATCTCCTCCGCTCGTGCGCCGGCCTGCTCGCGGGACGCCTTGGCGTCGGTGTCGGCGCGCGTGGCGCGCTCGGAGGCTGCGGCGAGACGGGCTTCCACCTGGGCGGCTTCGACCTGCCAGCGTACCCGCTGCTCGCGCGCGCCCTCCTGCTGCGCCTCCAGGTCGGCCAGGCCGGCCCGTTCGGCGCCCAGCTCCTCCGCCGAGCGGAGGCGTTCGACTTCGCGCTCCTGCAGCTCGACGTGGACCGCGCCACGCCGCGTCTCGACCTCGGCGAGCCGCTTGGTGAGGCGCTCCACCTGGGCGGCCGATTCCTCGGACTGGCGGCGCGCGTGAATCAGCCCGCGGTCCGCTTCGCCCTTCTCCGCACCAGCCTCGAGCTCGACGCGGCGTGCCTGCTCGGCCCCATTCCCGGCGGCCGTGAGTGCCGCTTCCGCGGCCGTGAGCTCTTTCACCGTGGACTCTTCGGCGGCCCGCGCGCGATCGAGATTCTTTGTCGCCTCCCGCACCTCTTTCTCGAGCGCTTCCAGCTCGGCGCGCCGCTGCAGCGGTCCGGCGGCACGTGCGCTGCTGTCGAGGAACACCGCGCCGTTGGCGCGCCGCAGCGATCCCACACCGATGACCTCGTGTCCTGCGAGCAACGCGCGGACCCACGCGGCGGCTGGTCCATCCACTCGCAGCTCGTCCTTGAGTGGATGGCCGTCGGCGGCCAGCCGCGGGCCCGGAACGCACGGCAGCAGGACGAGGGGGCCCGGTTGCGTCTCGGCGTGCCAGGCCGTGATCGCGTCGATGACCGACGCGTCGCGCACCAGCACCGCGTGGAGCCATTCGCCCAACAACCGCTCCGCCAGCTCGGCATCGCGCCGGCTGGTGCGGACGAAATCGGCGAGCGGGCCGAGCACCGTCCCGTCGCCGAATTGCCTCTTGGCTTTCAGCAACGCCTGCGCTGCGGGCGCGAGGCCCACGTGCTCGCGGTCGAGTTCGCCGAGGGCGTCGCGCCGGGCCTCGAGCTGCGCCAGCGCGGCCTCTGCCTGACGCCGGGCCGAGCGCGCGCTCATCTCTTGTTCGTGGAGTGTGCCGACGTGCCGCCGCGCGTGCTGGAGGGCCTCCACCGCTCTGAGCGCGGCTTGCGCACCGTGGTGGACGCGCTGCGCGGCAGTCTCGGCGTCCTGCGCCGCGTCATGTGCCGCGGCATCGCGGTCCTGGCGCTCGGCGGTTGCCAGCGCCAGCTGCTCGCGCAGCTCGCTGCGCTCGCGGTCCAAGGCGCCGCCTTCGATCTCGAGCGCGCGCGCCGCCTCCGCGCGTCGTTGCAGCCCTTCCTCGAGCTCACGCACCGCCTGCCGCTCCGCCGTCAGCCGGCCCCGGACGCTGTCTTCGTCGCCGGTCCGCGCGCCGAGCTCACGCTGCACGGCCGCGAGGTCGCGCTCGGCGCCCGTGCGCTCGGCGGCGGCCGCCGCATGCTCGCGTTCCGCTTGCGCGGCGCGCCGCTCGGCCTGGACGCGCTCATCCGCCGCCGTCTGGCGCCGCTGCCCGGCGTTGCCGAGCCGCTCGGCGGCGAGCGCGAGATCACTCTCGAGCCGCCCGACCTCGAGCCTCGCGTCCCCCAGCCGGCGTTCGACTTCGGTGCGCCGCGCTTCCGCCGTGTGCCTCCCCTGCACCCGGGCCTCGCGCTGGTGCTCCGCATCCTCGAGCCGGGCCCGTGCAGCGGGGAGCTGCTCGGCCAGCTCGCGGGCTCGGACGCCGAGCGCGCCGAGGGAGAGGTCGAAGTCCTCGATCTCGCGCCGCACCAGCGTCATCGCGACGCCAAAGCGCTCTTCGATCATTTTGCCGTAGCGCTCGGCGCGGCCGCGCTGGCGCGCGAGACTGCGGACTTGCGTCTGCACCTCGGCGATGAGGTCCTCGAGCCGCGCCAGATCGGCGGCCGTCTCCTCGAGCCGCCGCTCGGTGCTCTCTTTGCGGTTGCGATACAGTCCGATTCCTGCCGCCTCCTCGAAGAGCCCCCGCCGCTCCTCGGCTTTCTCGGACAACAGCGCTTCGATCATCTTCGCTTCCATGACGACGGCGGCGTCGGCACCCAGGCCGGTGCCACTCAGCATGTCCTGGATGTCGCGCAGCCGCACCGGCGAGCGATTCAGCAGGTAGTCGCTTTGTCCCGAGCGCGACAGCCGCCGGGTGACGACGACTTCTTGATACGCGACGGGGAGACTGCCGTCCGAGTTATCGAAGACGAGTGAGACCTCGGCGACGTTCACGGGCCGGCGGCCGGTAGATCCTTGGAAGATCACGTCCTCCATTTTTCCGCCGCGCAACAGGCGCGGCGACTGTTCGCCGAGCACCCAGCGCACCGCGTCCGAGATGTTCGACTTGCCGCAGCCATTCGGCCCGACGATCGCGGTGACGCCTTGATCGAAAGGCAGCTCCACCGAGCCCGCAAATGATTTGAATCCGGAGAGCTCGAGCCTGCTCAGTCTCATGGTGTCCCCATGCGAGGGAGGAGGTTCGCGCGCACGCCGGCGCGCTTGAGTGCGGCCTTCGTGAATGCGGCCTGCTCAGGTGCTTCGAACGCGCCCAGCAGAATCACCCCATTGGACCAGCGCACCGCGGGCAGGCCGCGGCGCCGCAGCATATCGACCGTCGCGCCCGTCGGCGCGTGATAGGAATACGGGGCCAGCACGATGTCGCCTACGCCCTCGGCGGCGACACCGCGGCGCCACATTCCCGTTCGGGCGCTGCCGGCGGCCGCGCGCGTCGCGTAGGAGCCGGCGAGCACGCGATACCAGACGGGGCCACTGCCGCTCTGCGGCACCGGCGTGACGAGGGCCGGCACGCCCGCGTCGGCCGCGAGCCGGTCCGCGTGCGCCAGCGCCTTGTCGAGTGAGGCGTACGCGGCGAGCTGAATGGTCCACCCCAACGTGTCGAGGCGAACTGCGGGCGCCGGTGGAGGTTGGTGGAGGTTGGTGGAGGCTGTCGAGGATGGGGGAGCAGTGGGAGCAGGTGTCGGAGTGGCCGTGGGCGGAGCAGCCGGGGGCGGCGCGATGAGCGCCTCGCGCGCTCGCGCCAGCAGTGCCCATCCTCCCACTGCGAGTCCCGCTACGATCAGCGCGACCAGCGCGACCCGCAGCCCACGCCGCGGTGTCTCCTCGACCGGCATTGTTCGCGGCAGCGGCGATACGCGTGCACTCCCATTTGACGGCAGCCACCGATCGCGGACGACACCGAGCAGCGGCACATCCCGTCCCAGCGCAAACGCGGGACTCACACCTTCCGGGGCGAGCACGAACACGCCGTCCGGATCTGCCGAGAGCTGCGCCAGTCCGGCGCGTGGTATGAGCGCCAGCAGGAGCGCGCCTTCGGAGCGGAATCCGGCTTGCAGCTTCCGCCACCGCGCATGGGCGTAGACCTCCGCGGGATGCGCAGTCTCAGAGCCCGCGGGAATAATGAAGACGCCGGTCACTTCATGCGCCGCCTTGTTCAGCGAAACGCCGTATTCGAACGCGTCGACGATGCCCTCGGTCGCCTGGAGCCCCACGGTTTCGTGCAGGGCAGGATTCTCGAGGCACAGGTCGACGAGTGCGACGCGCCGTCCGTCGCGCGCAGCGATGCGCGCGATGTCCCAGGCGGCCTTTGCCGCCCACTGCGGATCGCTGCCGACGGGCATCAGGCCGACGAGCGCCGCGCCCTCAAGGAGCGGCGGAACGAGATGCCCGAGCCGCGAGAGCGGCAGCTGCCGGACGGTGGTCACTGTCCCGGTTGATAGATCCAGAATGGCCGGCCCAGCCGCCGGCCCGTGGCCTCAGCCTGCTCGCGCGTTGCGTAGGGACCGAGCACGACGCGATAACCGTCATCAGGATGCTGTGGTGGCAGCACGCGCGCGGCCAAGCCGGCGCGCGTGAGGTCGTCAGCGAGATGCCCCGACCACTCGGGGTTCTGCGACGTGGACACCTGGACGTAGAGCGGGCCTTCCGCGCCCGTGCCCGAACTGTCCGAGCTCGCCGCACTCACCGTGCTCGCGGGTACGCCGCGCGGCAGCCACGACGTCAGCACCCAGATATCGGCCGCGCCGTTTGTGACCTTCCCGATGTCGTTCAGCGAGTCGGGTCGTGCCGAGACGACGTCTTTCCCGCGCCGGTAGATCAGCATCCCGTCGGGAGAAATCGACGGCAAGTCGGACTGCCATGCGGTGGGCACGATGCCGGTGTGACGCTTGATCGGCAGATCGACGATCCATGCCGAGTCCCCCACGGCCGGGCGAGCGAGCAACCAGCGGCCGAGTGGGTCGAGGCGCAGCGCGGCGACAGGACCCGGGAGCGCGACGCCGTCCAGCTCCCTGCGGTCGTAGCGATCGACGACCGCGAGACCGGGCACATTGCGCCGCGCGACATAAATGCGATGGCCGGACGGCGAGAAGGCGAGCGCGCGCGGGGCATCGGCCAGTTTCACGAACGACGGGTCGCGGCGGCCGAGTGGATCATAGAAGGTGATGCCCGAATCACTCGCGACCGCCACGAGATCGCCCCAGCGTGTCGCCGCCACGTCACCGCCCGCGGCGATCGTGCGCACGGTCGGCGGCTGATCGGCCGCGGCGATCAACAGTTTGTCTTGCGGGATCACGCCGACCAGATGCTGATCGGTCGCGCCAAACAGATCGCGCGGGAGCGCCGTCAGCGCCTGGGGCCAGGTGAAGCGGGTGCGGCGCGAGAGCGAGGTGACGCGCCGGGACGAATCCACGGCGTAGAGGGTGCCGTCCGGGCCGAGGGCGGCCTGCCGGATCGTCGTCCCGACGGTGTCCACCCGACCGCTGCCGAGATCGAGCGCGAGCAGCTCATGCTTGGCCGTCGTGACAAACAGAAACTCGGATTCCGGATCGAGCCCTATGACGCGCTCCACGGGGGGCAGTTTGCCCTTCAGCACCCCCTCGACGGCCGTAAGCCGGGGGAGGCGGTAGAGCTGCGGCGTCCCGCCCTTGGCTGGCAGCCTGATCGCAACGCCGGGCGAGCGCGCGAGGATCTGGAGTTCGCTAACTCGTTGTGGTGTTTGTTGTTGTGACGATCCAGCCGCCGGCGCTTTGGGTCCACAACCCCAAAGCGTGATAATCGAGAGGAGAAGGAAGCGAGAGTTCGGCAAATGGCCTCGCCGGACAAAATAGACAACCGGCGAGGCCATTGCAACTGTTTTAGCGAAGCGGAGTTAGAACGTCGGACCTAAACTGATGGTCCAATACGACCGTTTTAGCGGCCGATCGAGTGGCCGGGTGTAGTCGAACCGCATGATCAGCAGACCGAAGACGTTGGCGCGAATCGACGTTCCCCAGCTGCGCAGCGGCTGGCGAACGAGCACAGGGTCGTCCGTCGCCGCGCGGTTCCATTTGACGGTGCTGGCATCGTCCCACGCCATGCCGATGTCGTAGAAGAACGCGCCTTCGATCGGCGGGAAGCCCACCGGCAGAAAGCCCAGCACGAGGTTGCGTGTCAGCGGGAATCTCAGCTCCACGTTGCCGACCGCGATCTTCGAGCCGATCAACTGATCGAGCTCGGCGCATCCCGTTTGCGAGGCCTGCCGTGTGGCGGCGGCGCACTCGTGGTTTCGGAACGAGCCGGAGGTGTAGCCGCGAATCAGGTCGGTGCTGCCGAGGAAGACGGGGAAGTGATCGGCATCGCGTCCAAAGCGGCCGAACATCACGCCGCGCACGGCGAGCGTGAACGGCCGGACAAAGATGTAGCGCCGGTAGTCGACCAGGCCTGCCGTGAATTGCCAGCTGCCGAATGCCGGCGCGATCGACAGGCGTGAGCGCGCGCCGGCGAATGGGCCGACATACCCGAACAGCGTGTTGTCGTGCACGTGCGCGATCGACGGTTGCACATACGTCGCCGACGGACCGCCGCCCTGCACGAGCTGCTGGTCGACCAACTTTCCGGTGCTCGCGTTGTACGACGTCTGGAGGGCCAGGGTCGCTTCGGAAATGTTGACGGCGTGCAGGCCCAGCTCGATCCGATTGAAACGGCTGAACGGGTAGGACGACTCGGTGAACAGGTCTCGCACGACAAAGCGCCGGATGCGCGTCGTGAAGACGTCGAGGCTGTCGCCCGGCTGCTGCGCACCGGCGGTCCGTGTCCAGTCGCTGCCGCCGTAGAAATACAGCGGGTCCTGTGAGAAGCCGCCGGCCCAATTCAGCCGGTGGGTCTGATTCACGTACAACCCGAGGAATTGCGCTTCGCCGATGCGGCCGTTCACCGACCCGGCGATCACGACGGAATGATTGCCGAGGATGTCGGACAGCGCGATCGCCGTACCGCCGAACACGCCGCGGCCAAAATTGTCCCGCTCGTAGCCGATGGTCGGACGCACCACGTAGTCGGCGGTGAATCGCACCTTGTACGGCTTGAAGGTGAACTCGTTGGTGTCGGGCAACGCGAGCGTGGCGGAGTCGAGGAGGCCGCGCACCGTCACGGGGGGTGGCGTCGCGGCTGCTTCGGCCTGCGGCGGCAGCGCGGAGGGGCGGAATCCCGCTGCCGAGCGATAGATGGACGCCGGCGCGGGCATGCGCGGCAGACTCGTCGCGGAGCCGGTTCCGCCCAGCGCGACCGGCGGCGGCGCCTTGAGTAACGTGTCTCGCCCTTCCGCCTCGAGCAGCGTCACGACCGGCTGCGACGCGGGTCCATGATAGGGCGCGCGGCGCAGCGAGCGTGGATTTTCCACCGAGTACACGCTGTACTGGCCGTCCTCGTAGTACACGAACGCCATCCGGTCCGCCTGCGGCGCCCAGGTGAGCACGGGCGACAGCGGCGTGATGCCCTGCACGCCCGTGAACAGGTTCGTGAGCTGATAGATCTGCCCGTCGTTGAAATCGTACAAGAACACGTTGCTGATGCCGGTGCGGTCGGACACAAACGCCAGCGACCGGCCATCGGGCGCCCACACCGGGTTGATGTTCTTGCCGGTCCCCATGTTGCCGAGGACCTCGATGTCGCCGCTGTCCAGGTGGAGCAGGGCGATTCGCAGATTCCCGAACCGCAGCAGATCGAAATCGGTCTCGCCGCCCCGGTCGGTGACGAACGCGATCGTCTTGCCGTCGGGCGACCACGACGGATGCAGATCGGCGTACTTGTCATCGGTCAGCCGCCGCAGGCCGGTGCCGTCCCGGTTGATGATGTACAGGTCCGTGAAGCCGTTGCTGAAGCCGGTGAAGACGAGCTGCTGCCCGTCGGGCGACCACTGCGGCGTCTGCAGCCCGCTCAGGCCCACATGGATGCGCCGCTCTTCGCGGCCGCGTTTCACGTCGAGAATGACGAGATCGTCGCGGTCTTTCCGCTTGGCGGCGATCGCGAAGAAGCGGCCGTCGGAAGAGAACGCGCCCGCAGAATTGATGAAGCGCAGGCTCTCGTAGTTGCTGTTTTGCGTCGATTTCACGAGCCGCTGCCGGACGCGCCCGGTCTCGGCGTCCGCGAGCCAGAGATCGACGAAGAACCCGCCTTCATCGCCGAAGAACGCCAGGGTCTTACCGTCCGGCGTGAGCGCGGGGGCCAGGAAAATCCGCCCGTGCGAGCGCCGCTCGGTCAGCGTCGGCTCCGCGATCCGCCGGGCGCGATAGTGATCGCCGAGCTGCGGCAGAAACGTCGTCTGAATGGCGTCGCGCCAGTCGTTCGAGAGATCCTCCATCGACCGGCCCAGGGCGCGCTTGAACGCCGCATCGAGGCCCGACGTGGCGGAGCTCTGCAGAATCTCGCCGATCACCTCATCGCCCCACTTCTCGCCGATGTACGCCCACAGCGCGTGGCCGTAGCGGTAGGGGAAGATGTAGGGATCGGACGTCATCTCCTCGATCGAGGGGAGGTGGCCCTCGAGGGCCGCGTCGCGCAGCCACATCGCCGTCTCGGTGTTGATCGGCCCGAGCGACAGGTACTCGGCCATCCCTTCCATGAACCAGAGCGGTGGATTGACGGCGACCAGCGTCTGCACGCCGCCGCCCGCGTGGCCGCGGCTGTAGACGTCGTACTGGAATTGGTGAACCATCTCGTGCTGGAGCACGTGCTCGAACTCGGCGTACGAGCCGGTGAACGGCAGCACCGCACGGTGTTTGAAGAACTCCGTGACACCGCCCAGTCCCTCACCCGTGGCGTCGACGACGTTCGTCTGCTGGAAATCGGACTGCGAGGCGTACAGGATGATCGGCTTGCGGCTCTGGAACTGATGATGGAGGATGCGCGACAGACGGGCATACGCGCGCTCCGCCATGCGTGCCGCGTCGAGCGCGCCGCCGCGCTCATCGGGATAATAGTAGATGTCGAAGTGTTCGGTCTGAATCGATTGGAAGTGGAAGTTCTTGTACTGCACCTTGTTCTGGCCGAAGTACTGCGCAGCCAGCGGTTGGGCCGCAAGCACGAGGAACGCCGCACACACCGCCACACGAGTCATTGCGAGCCTCCGTCATCGCCCGCGGCGACGACAGGAGCGTCGCCCCACAGCCGCTCGAGCTGGTAAAACTCGCGCAGCTCCGGGTGAAAGACGTGTACGACGAAATCCACATAGTCGAGCAACACCCAACGGCCCTGCGCCAGCCCTTCCACATGATGGGGCTTCACGCCCCGCGGCGCGAGTGCCGTCACGAGGTGATCCGCCATCCCGCGCACGTGCGCGGCTGACGTCCCCGACACGATCACGAAATAATCGGTCGCGCCCGACAGCCCGCGCAGGTCTAAAACTACCGGATCGACCGCCTTGCGGTCCACCAACGCGTCTACGACGTGCGAGAGATCAGTCTTCATTCTGATAGAACACGCCCCACGCTCCAATTCCGGCGTGCGCGGCGATTACCGGTGTGATTGGCGTCACCAGACACTGCATCGGCCGGTAGCGCGCCACGAGCTCGACGCGCAACGCTTCGGCAAACTCAGGGATGTCTCCATGCGCAACGCCCAGCCGGAGGGCGCGCGGGCGCGGTGTCAGCGCGTGATCGAGCAGCTCGAGGATGCGGCGGCGCGCGGCATCCCGGCCGCGCACCCGGCCGACAGGCTCGATTCTCCCTTCCATAGTAAGCGCCAGCACCGGCTTCAGATTGAGCTTGGTGCCGAGCCACGCCCGACCCCGCCCCAGCCGGCCTGAGCGTACCAGACGCTCGAAGTTGTCCACCGTAAATAAGCCACCCGAGTGACTCCGCACCCGCTCGAGCTCCCGTACGATGGCGTCCGCCTGCCAGCCGGCCGCGGCGAGCTCGACGCCACGGATCACCAGGAGGCCTTCGCCGAGCGAGGCGCTCCGGCTGTCGACGACGGTCACGCGACTGGTGTCGAAGCGCCGCGCGGCCGCGTCGGCGTTGCCGTGGGTGCCCGAGAGCGCGCTGGACACGATGACGGCGATGACTCGGTCGGCACCGCGTGCGGCGTCCTGGTAGGCGTCCGTGAACGCCTGTGGCGCGGGTTGCGACGTGCTGGCGTCGAGCCCGGCGCGCATGCGGCGGAAGAACTCCGCGGCGGTCAGCTCCAGGCGGTCGCGATACGAGCGCTCGGCGACGATGAGCTGCAGCGGAACCAGCCCGATGTCGTATTGCAGCACCAGCTCGTCCGGCAGGTCGCACGCGGTATCGCTGACGAACGCGATGGGTCGGCGGGCTTGCAGCGCCTGATGTTGGGCGCGCATGTCGTCGGCTTTCGTCGACTCCAGCGTGCCCCAGCTGCTCGCGAGCGTGAAGACGTCGTCGGGCGCGTCGGTGTGCACGTGGGCTTTGAGCAGGTCGCCCGTGGCGAGCACGACGATCGAGCCGCCGTGCGCCCGCAACGCCTTGCGCACGACGGCCGGGTCGGGGAGGCTCGGCGAGCGGACCATCAACTCGGTGCAGTAGCGGTAGTCGCGGTCCGCTTCGACCTCGGTTTGCGCGGCGACGCTCGTTGCGGTGCTCAGACGGTCGACCGCACCCTGGGCGATGTGGCCTTCTTCTATAAGGCGCGTCACGCCCTCGAGCAGCCGGACAAACCCTTTCGCGCCGGCGTCGACCACTCCGGCGCTTTTCAGGGCAGCCAGCAGCTCGGGTGTGCGCTGGAGCGCGGCGTCCGCCCGGTTCACGATGCGGCTCATGAAGACCCGGAGGTCGGCCTCGCCGCGCGCGCGTCCCGCTTCCTCCGCGGCTTCGCGCGCGACGGTCAGGATGGTGCCTTCAATGGGCTCGTCGAGCGATGCCTGCAGCCGCTCGAAGCCGAGGCCGATCGCCGCGGCCAGGTCGCCGGCGTCGGCACGCAACCGCTGGCCGATGCCTTCGCGGAAGCCGAGCAGGAACTGTGACAGCATCATGCCGGAGTTGCCGCGGGCGCCCCGCACGCTGGCCTGGGCCATCGTTTCGGCGACGTAGGGGAGGGGCAGCGCGGTGTCGCCGTCGTCACTGCCGAGGTTGCGCAGGGCGCCCGCGACGGCGCGCAACGTGAGCCACATGTTGGTCCCCGTGTCGCCGTCGGGGACGGGAAAGACGTTGATGCGATTCAACTCGTCACGCCCGGCCGCCACCCAGTCCGCCGCTGCCAGCAGCGAACGCCGAAACCGCGGGCCGTCGACGTAACCGATCGCGACGATCGTTATTCCTTCACCACGGTGACGCGGACTTCGGGCCGCACCTCGGGATGGATCTTGATCCCGATCTGGTAATCGCCCAGCTCGCGGATCGGCTCCGGCAGGTCGATCTTGCGCTTGTCGACGCGGATGTTCAGCTCCTCGAGCTTGCGCTGGATGTCGCTCGCGGTGACGGAGCCGTAGAGTTTCTCTTCCTCCCCGACTTTCACCTCGAAGGTGAGATGCACGCCGGCGAGCCGCGTGGCTTCCGTCTCGGCCGCGGCCTTCTCGTCGGCCTGCTGTTTCACCAATCGCTCGCCCTCGTAGGCGATCTTCTTCTTGTTGGCATCGGTCGCCGGATAGGCGAGGCCCTTGGGGAGGAGGTAATTGCGGGCGTAGCCGTCTTTGACCTTGACGACTTCGCCGAGTTTTCCCAGATGCTGCACGTCTGCCCGCAGAATGATTTCCATCTCGTAGATCCTCAGGGTGTGTTGGGCCGCTGTCGCTGCCGGGCTTCGGCCAGACGGCGGCGGTATTGGTACCACGTATCGGTGATGCCGAGCGTGCACAGGCCCGGGAGCACGAACACCAGCGGCACGGCCAGCGCCGCCGCGGCGGCCCCCACGATCAGCAGCGCCACCGCCGAGATGCCGAACGCCTCGGCGAACGTCGCGACGATCGCCGCGCCGCGCAGCACATAGAGCGTGCTCGCCACGAGTCCCACATTCGTGCCGGCCACGTGCAGGACGCTCGAGACCGGGAGAATCAGGACGGCGAGCCAGGCGACGATGCCCCAGACCCAACCGTCGCCGATGTAGAAGTCCTTGAACCGCATGAGCGGCGCGCTGGTGGCCGGCCCGGACGCGGCGATGCGGCGGTGCAGCTGCCATGCCAGTGCCAGTCCGGCGAGCGTCTGCAGCGCCAGCATCCCGGGCCACGTGGCGCTGATGAAGCGGACCATCGGCTCATAAATGGAGAAGGCGTCAGGCGCGATCTGCACCATCGTTCGCATCGTCAGGCTCGCTTCGCGCGTCGCCTCCCAGCCGAGCGAGCCCCAGGCGTCCGGTCCCCACATCACCTGAATCAGCAGGGCGGTCACGACTCCGGCCGCCACGGTCGACCGAAACGCCTGCCGCAGGATCGTGTCCGGCCGGAGCAGCACCAGGGACACGAACGCCGCGGTGGCGAGCACGATGTAGGCGCTCGTTGCGGCGCCGAGCCGGCTCCCGTTGCCGCCGCTCACCACCAGCAGCGCCAGACTGACCGCGCCGATCATCCCGGCGATGGGCTGAGACCAGCCGGGTTTGGCGCGGGGCAGAGCGGGCCCGAGCACGAGCAGCGCCGCGCACGGTAATCCCACGAGGCTGGGATGCGCCCACAGCAGGAACGCCAGCAGCGCCAGCACCAGACGCCACCACGACTCCTGCGCGGGACGAGCGGGGGCGGCTATGCGGTGTGGCCCTTGATATAAGGCAGCAGCGCCAGCTGCCGGGCGCGCTTGATCGCCGTGGCGAGCTGCCGCTGGTGCCGCGCGCACATGCCCGAGAGCCGGCTCGGCAAAATCTTTCCGCGTTCCGTGAGAAAGCGGCTCAACGTCCGGTCATCTTTATAGTCGAGCACGCGCGCGCCGGACTCGCACACGGGACAGGTTTTGGCGGGACGTCTCACGCTTCCTCCTCTTCCAGCTCTTCCTCTTCAGGCGCGGCGGTCGCCGCCACGACCGGTTTCGGCTGCTCGCGCGCGGCTTCGACGCACATATAGCGCAGCACACCCTCATCGAGCTTCACGGCGCGCTCGTACTCGGGCAACAGATCGCCCGCCGTCGAGAACTCCGCGACCACGTAGTAGCCGGTGTCTTTCTTCTTGATCTTGTACGTCATCGTCCGCTTGCCCCAGTGGGCCACGTTCGTGAGCGTGCCTTTCCCGTCCTTGGTCAGCAAGGCGTGAAAGCGATTCAGTTTTTCGGTGATTGCCGGCTCGTCCAGGGCGCTATCAAAAATGTAGACTGTCTCGTACCGACGATTCATGCCACCTCCCTTTGGTCATGGGTGACCCGGTGCGGTGGAGGCACCGAGTAGGGGATATGTGAAGGGGAAACATAAACGGCGTGGCGAGACGTGGAAAGGCGTGAAACGGCGTGCTATTGTAGGTCATGCTCCTGGTGACAGCCGCGATCGTCGCCTCAGCCCTGCACCTACAGGTCGATACCACCGCAGGGATCCACGGGGCAGTCATGTCGTCCTTCAACGGCCGCCCCATCGCCGGTGTGATGATCGCGGTGCTCGAAGGCGGGAAGTTCACCCTCTCCGACGCGCAGGGACGGTTTGCCCTCACCGGCTTGCGCAGCGGGCGGCGGACCATCCTGATCTCCTTCGACGGGCGCGTCACGGAGGATTACCTGTTTTCGCTCGAGCCCCAGCGCTCGAAACGGATCGCCGTGTTGCTCGACGAGGATGCGGAGGATCTCGATCCGCTGGTCGTCGAAGCGCAGGCGCCGAATCTGTGGCGTGATCTGGCGGGATTCTACGAGCGGCGGGAGACCTATCGGGGCTTCGCGCACTTCTTTACGCGCGAGGAGATCGGTCACCTCCACGCGGCGAAGCTCAGCAGTCTGCTCACGCTCGAGGGCATCGTGACGCGCTGCTCCGTGGAATGCCGCCCGACGCGGGTCACCCGTGGGTCGCTCTGCCTGGTTCCGGTCAGCGTCAACGGCGTTGCGCAGCGCGAACCGGATTACGACGGCATCAACATCTCGGACGTTGCCGGTGTCGAGGTATACCGGGGCGTGCCGCCGGCAGACCTGAGCCGCGCGCTGGTTCCGGTGGTCGGCTCCTCCACGTGGATGGGCACGGGCCGCTCGGCCGGCGGGTCCTGCGGGTTGGTGGAGATCTGGACGCGCTAGACGTTGAAGCGGAATAGCAGGATGTCGCCGTCCTTCACGACGTAGTCGCGCCCCTCGCTTCTGATCAGGCCTTGCTCGCGGGCAGCCTTGTAGCTGCCCGCTTTCACAAACTCCGCAAAGCCCACCGTTTCGGCGCGGATGAACCCGCGCTGGAAATCGGAGTGGATCTCGCCCGCGGCGTCGAAGGCGGTCCCGCGGGCGTCCATCGTCCAGGCCCGCACCTCGTTCTCGCCCACGGTGAAGAATGTTTGCAGGCCGAGCAGGTGGTAGCCGGCGTGGATCAGGCGGTCGAGTCCCGGCTCCGCGACGCCGGCGCTCGTCAGGAACTCCCGCCGCTCCTCGCCTGCCAACTCGCCGAGCTCCGCCTCGAACCTCGCGGAGAAGGGCACGATCTCTGCCTCTTCATGGTGCGTCTGCACCGCGGCCTTCAGCTTGTCGAGCCATTTGCCCCCGCCCGCCGCGAGGTCGTCCTCGTTGACGTTGGCGGCGTAGAGAATCGGCTTCGCGGTGAGCAGTCCCAACGTGCGCAGGAACTTGATCGCATCGGCGGTTTCGCCGGCTTCGCGCGCGCCGCGGCCGCGATTCAGCTCCGCCACGACGCGATCGAGGAGGACGAGCTCGAGCTGGGCCTCCTTGTCGCCCGCGCGCGCGGACTTCCGCGCCTTGTCGAGGCGGCGCTCGACGACGGCGAGATCGGCGAGCGCCAGCTCGCTCGTGATCACGTCGTGATCGCGCACCGGATCGACCGGCCCCATGACGTGCACCACGTCGGGGTCCTCGAAGCAGCGGATGACGTGCACGATCGCGTCCACTTCGCGGATGTGCGACAGGAACTGGTTGCCGAGCCCCTCGCCCTGCGAGGCACCCTTCACCAGCCCGGCGATGTCGACGAATTCGACGACGGCGGGAATCTTACGCTTTGGCTTGACGATGTCGTTCAACGTTTCAAGCCGTGGGTCCGGCACCTCGACGACGCCGACGTTCGGCTCGACCGTGCAGAAGGGATAGTTCTCCGCCGCCGCGGCCTTGGAGGACGTCAGCGCGTTGAACAGCGTCGACTTGCCGACATTGGGAAGTCCCACGATGCCGAGTCGCAGCATCAGGCCTTAAGCCACTTCGCGACGGCCTCGATCATCTGGGGCATGAGCGCCTGCACTTCCTCGAGTTGTACGGGTTCGAATGGCGCGAGCACGTAATCCGCCCAGTCACCGGTGCCTTCGGGCAACGGGCCGACCCCCACGCGCAGGCGCGCGTACTGCTGAGACTGCAAGGCGCCTTCGATGCTTTTCAGGCCGTTGTGCCCGCCCGCCGAGCCGTCCGGGCGAAATCGAAAGGTGCCGAGCGGAATCTGGAAATCGTCGACGAGGATGAGCAGATCGCGCGTGGGATCAAACGACGCATCGGCGCGCAGGGACGCGAGCGCGGCGCCGCTGCGATTCATGAACGTCGTGGGCTTGAGCACGCGAACGGGAACGCCGGCCACGCTGCCTTCCGTCGCGCGGGCGCGCTCGGCGCGACGGAAGGGGGGAAGCTGCCAATGCGCGGCGACGGCGTCGGCGAGGAGAAAGCCGGCATTGTGGCGCGTCGCCGCGTATTCCGGACCCGGATTGCCCAGGCCGACGACGGCGCGCAACGACTACTCTTCCTTCTTGCCCTTGGGCTTCTCCTCTGCTTTGGGCGCAGCCTTGCCTTCGGGTGCGGGGGCCGCTTCGCCCTCTTCGCCCTCTTCGCCCTCGCGGACCTTGCGGATGAGCTCGGGCTCGGCGACCTCGGTCGCGGTTTCGGCGGCCGGCGCGGCGACTTCCTCGGCGCGCGGCGGAACGACCGTGGCGATGGTAAGGTCGGCGCCGGTCAGGATGACGGCGTTCGGGATCGACAGGTCGCGGGTGTGCAGCGAGGCGCCGATCTTGAGCGCGCTGACGTCGAGCTCGACGCGGTCGGGGATGTGCTCGGGCAGTACTTCGATTTCGACCTCGCGCGTCACCTGATCGAGCACGCCGCCGGCGTTGCGCACGCCGTCCGGTGTGCCGACGAGGTGCACGGGCACCTTGAGGGTGACCTTCTCGTCCGCCTTGATCTCGTAGAAATCGACGTGGATGATGTCGGGGCGCAGCGGATGGCGCTGGATTTCGCGAATCAGCGCGCGCGCCTTCTTGCCGTCCACGGTCAGATCGATGAGCGTGCTCTCCGGCTCGATCCCCGTCAGGGCTTTTTCGAGCGAGAGCGCGTCGACCATCAACGGCTGCGTAGCGCGGCCGTGGCCGTAGATCACGGCCGGAACCTGTTTCTGGAAGCGCGCCTGCCGCGCCGCGCCCTTGCCCGTTTTCTCTCGTGCGGTAGCACTGAGAGCCACTGTCTGCGCCATACTCGCCTTCTCCTATCGTCGCCGTTTCCTAGCGTCGCTGTTGATAGCGTCGCATCATCAATCAAACAACGAGCTCACCGACTGATTCGAATGTTCATAGCCGATGGCCTTTGCCATCAGGCTTGCGATCGACAACACCTTCAGCTTCTCAAACTGCTTCTCGTCCGGAATCCGGATCGTATTCGTCACACACACTTCCTCGAGCGGCGCGGCGCGGAGCCGCTCGATCGCCGGGCCCGACAACAGGGCATGCGTCGCGAAGGCGAAGATGCGTTTGGCGCCGAGCCGCCGCAGCGCCGCTGCCGCCTCGGCGATGGTGCCGGCGGTATCGATCATGTCGTCGGGGATCAGCACGTCCTTCCCCTCGACTTCGCCGACGACGTTCACGACTTCCGCGATGTTCGCCGACGGGCGCCGCTTGTCGATGATCGCGAGCGACGCGTCCAGCCGCTTCGCGAAGCCCCGCGCC
>WNFK01207167.1_pt3 | contig 45758 bp, 46 predicted proteins | sample 5400281 | NCBI WGS metagenome assembly WNFK01 (sample SAMN13153350, study PRJNA577476) | soil metagenome | isolation source: 20 cm soil on Douglas fir-dominated hillslope | place: USA:California | collected 2013-09-17
CCCCGCCACGACGATCACATCCGGGATCCCGCGCCGCAAACTGGCTGCGAACAGGGTTGCGACGTCGCTCGAGGGGTCGACGCCGACCTTGTCCAGGACGGCGACGTCGCGCGCCGCGAGCTCCGCGAGCACACCGTCGCGCAAGCCCACGCCATATTCATCGTTCGTAAAGAAGAGGAGGACGCGACGGGCGCCGAGACGTTCGGCGGCGAAGCGGCCGATGAGGGCGCCTTCCGTGGAGTCGTCCGGCGCGAGCCGGAAGGCCCACGGACCGGCCTGGCGGAGGAGCCGGCTCGTGCTCGTCGGTACGATTTGGGGGATCCCGGCCGCGGCGTAGATCGGCGCGGCCGCCAGCGAGCCGCGGCTGCCGCCATGCCCCACGACCGCGACGAGGTTCGGGGTCTCGGCGAGGCGTTGCGCCCGCATGACTTCGATGTCCGGCGGATCGCCTTGGGTAATGCTGTCGTAGACGATGCGAATCGCCGTCCCGCCCGCGGGCCAACTCCCGATTTCGTCGCGAGCCACCTGCACGGTCGTCGTGCCCCAGAGAGGGAACGCGTACCCGATGACGGCGGTACGCGGTTCACTTTTGCACCCTCCGAGCAGGATGAGAAGGCTCTGGACGTACGTCCCCGGGCGCCATAATCTCTCCGGGCCCGACACCCGACCCCCCCAACTGAAGGTGTTCCTCGATGCGCGCACTCAGCGTCCTCCTGGCATGCGGCTTCCTCGCGTGCTCTCGCGCCACCTCGTCGCCCGCTCACGCCGCCCAGCAGCCCGCGCCCGCCCCCGGCCGTCAAGATACCTCCCGCGCGGCCGGCGGGGGCGCGCGGCCCGGCGGCCAGGCGCCAGCGGAGGGTCCCAAGCCCTATGCACAGGTGATCACGGCGCAGGCGACCACGGATTCCGGCGTGTTCATCGTGCACCGCATCGGGGAGAAGCTGTTCTACGAAATCCCGCGCCGCATGTTGGGCCGTGAGTTCCGCCTCGTGGTGGACCGCCGCGGCACGATCCGCGGGCTGGGCTACGCGGGCGAGCAGATCGCCGCGCGTGTGGTGCGCTGGGATCGGATCGGGAACCGGGTGCTGCTCCGCATGATCAGCTTCGCGATGCGCGCCGACTCCACGCTGCCGGTGAGCCGCGCGGTGGACCTCTCGAATACCCCGCCGATCATCAAGAGCTTCGACATCGCCGCGTGGAGTCCGGGGGATTCCAACGCCGTGGTCGAGGTGACGAGCCTGTTCACCACCGACGTGTCCGAGCTCAACGCCCGCCAGCTTGGCGTGCGCGTGCGGCGGTTCGATCCGGCGCGGTCGTTGGTCGATCGGGCCCGCAGCTTCCCGATCAACGTCGAAGTGAGCGCCTTGCAGACGTTCGAAGTGGACTCGGTCCCGGGGGCACCCGGCGCCGGGCCCGACCGCTCGCTCAATACGATCACGATCCCGACCAACTTTTCGATGGTGCTCCTCCCCGAACGCCCGATGGCGCCGCGGCTGTGCGACAACCGCGTGGGGTTCTTCTCGGTGGGCTACGAGGACTTCGGGAGCGACAACGCCAAGGTGCAGACGCGCTGCTACATCACGCGCTGGCGGCTGGAGCCCAAAGACCCGAACGCCGCGGTCAGCGATCCCATCAAGCCGATCGTCTTCTATCTCGATCCGGCGACTCCCGAGAAGTGGGTCCCATGGCTCATCAAGGGGGTGCAGGCGTGGGAGCCGGTGTTCCGCGCGGCCGGGTTCTCGAACGCGATCACGGCGAAGCCCGCGCCCACGCCGCAGGAGGATCCGGAGTTCGATGTCGACGACGCGCGCTACTCGACGATCCGGTGGCTGCCCTCGGTCATCGAGAACGCGTACGGCCCGCACGTCAACGACCCGCGCACCGGCGAAATCATGCAGTCGAACATCGGCTGGTTCCACAACATCACGAGCCTGCTGCAGGCGTGGTGGTGGGCGCAGGTCGGGGCCGTCGATTCGCGCGCGTTGCACCTGCCGTTGCCGGACACATTGATGGGCACGATGGTGGCGTACGTGGCGACGCACGAGGTCGGGCACACCCTAGGCCTGCCGCACAATCAGTTGTCGTCTGGACTCTACCCGACGGACTCGTTGCGCAGCCCGACGTACACGCGCGCCAACGGCACGTCGTACTCGATCATGGACTATGCGCGCAACAATTACGTCGCCCAGCCGGGCGACAACGCCGAGCTGATGCCGAAGATCGGTCCCTGGGACTACTACGTGATCGATTGGGGCTACCGGCGCATTGCGGGCGCGGCCAGTCCCGACGCGGAGCGTCCGCTGCTCGATTCGCTGGCCCGCATACAGGACACCAAGCCGTGGCTCCAGTTCGGCAATCCCGACGGGATCGACCCCCGCACCCAGACCGAAGCGCTGGGCGACGACCCCGTGAAAGCGACGCGCTATGGCGTCGCGAACCTGAAGCGGCTGGTGCCGATGCTGATCACGGCGACGACCACCGACAAGCTCGATGACTACTCGCTGCTCGACGACTTTTACGACCGGCTGCTCGGTCAGTGGGGGCTCGAGATGAATCACGTGGCCGTCGTCGTGGGGGGCGTGTACCGCCACGAGAAGTATCCCGACCAGGCGGGGGTCATCCACACCGCCGTGCCGCGCGCCCGTCAGGCCGACGCCGTGCGGTTCTTGAACGAGAATGCGTTCACGACGCCGATCTTTTTCTTGGACGCCGAGGTGCTGCGCCGCATCGAGCCGACCGGCTTCGTCGAGCGGATCCGCACCCGTGTCGCGGCTCGCGGAGCAGGGCGCGACCTTGCCGGGCGGGACCGCGTACACGCTCACCGATCTGTTCGGCGACGTGCGGCGCGGCGTCTTCTCGGAGCTGAGCGCGGCGCGGCCCGCCGTGGACGCCTACCGGCGCAATCTGCAGCAGGCGTTCCTGGACCAGATGGATCGTCTGATCAACACGCCCCTCGTGACGCCGCTGCCGCCGCAGCTCCAGGGATTCCCGGGCTTGACGCCTACGATTCGTCCGGCCGACGCGCGCGCGCTGGCGCGGCTCGAGCTACAGGGACTCCAACCGGCGGTCGCGGCGGCACTCGCGAAGCAGCCAGACCGTATGACCCGTGCCCATCTCGTGGATCTGCAAGCGAGGATCGACCGGACTCTGAATCCGCGCTGAGTCAAGCGATCAGCCATCGACCGTCAGCCGTCAGTGATGTCGCTGACGGCTGATGGCTGATAGCTTGTCACCGATGCTTTCCACCTCGACGAGCCACATCCGCCACGGCTTCACCAAAAACCGGCTGCTGCAAGGCCTGGCCGCGTGGTACGCCCTCGTGTGGGTCGTCACCGCCGTGCGCCCGCTCGACCGCAGCGACTGGGTGCTCGAGAACCTGCTCGTCTTCGCGATGGTCGCCGTGCTCGTCGGCACGTATCGGATGTTTCCGCTGTCGGACCTGAGCTACCTCATCATCACGGTGTTCATGACGCTGCATGCCGTGGGCGCCCACTACACGTATTCCGAGGTCCCGCTCGGCTTCTGGATGCGCGACACGTTCGGATTCGCGCGCAATCCATTCGACCGGCTGGTCCACTTCTCGTTCGGCCTGCTGATGGCGTATCCGATCCGGGAGGTGTTCTTGCGGGTCGCGAATGCGCGGGGGTTTTGGGCGTACTATCTGCCCCTCGACGTCACCTTGGCATTCAGCGCCCTGTACGAGATCATGGAGATGGTGATCGCCACGATAGTGGCGCCGGGTACAGGCGACGCTTGGCTCGGCACGCAGGGCGACGTTTGGGACGCGCAGAAGGACATGGGGCTCGCCGCCCTGGGCGCGTTGATCTGCATGATCGTCACCGCGACGGTGCGCACACTGCGGGCGCGCCCGCCGATACTTCTCGCCGGGAGGGATGCGTGAGCGGACGGAACGTTGGAACGATGGAACGTTGGACCGGAAGACGTTGGATGATGGCGGTCGTTCTTTCCATCATTCCAACTTTCCAACTTTCCGCTCAAACGTTCGAGGAGCGCCTCCTCGCTGTGCCCGATACGGCGAGCGTCCGCCAGATGTCTCGCACCCTCTCGGCGGTGCCGCACATGGCGGGAACGCCGGCGCAGGCGCTGACGCGCGACTATGCCCTCGAGCGCATGCGCTCGTGGGGCATCGAGGCGTGGAGCAAAGAGTACACCGTCTATCTGCCTCAACCCGACACGGTGGCCGCGTGGATCGGTAAGGTCCGACTCTCGCTCACTGAGCCCCCGGTTCCGGGGAATCCGGTCACCACGGGACCGCAGGTGCCGCCGTTCAACGGGTACACCGGGGACGGCGACGTCTCCGCCGAGGTCGTGTACGTCAACTACGGGCTGATCGAGGACTACAAGACGCTCGACTCCCTCGGCATCAGCGTCCGCGGCAAGATCGCGCTCGTCCGGTACGGTCGATCCTTCCGTGGCATCAAGGCGCGCGAGGCGGAGAAGCGGGGCGCCGTCGGCCTCATCGTCTACTCGGACCCCATGGAAGACGGCTACTTCCGCGGCGACGTCTATCCCAAGGGACCGATGCGGCCCGCCGGCGGCATCCAGCGCGGCAGCATGATGAACATGAACGGCGACCCGAGCACGCCCGGGTGGGCGTCGGTCGAAGGGGCGCGTCGCGCCGCGGAAGACTCGTTCCCGATCCCGCACATCCCGATCATCCCCATGTCGTACGCCAACGGGCGCCGCCTTCTCGAGCCGCTCACGGGACCCTCGGTCCCGCAGGGGTGGCAAGGGGGGCTCCCGTTCCGTTATCACGTCGGGCCGGGGCCCGTGCGGGCACGGCTCCGGGTGCGGACCGAGCGCGGCGAGCGGGCCTTCCACAAGATCTGGAACACGATCGGCATCGTGCGGGGCACCAAGTATCCCGATGAGTGGGTCGTGGTGGGCGGGCACCGCGACGCGTGGAGCCCCGGCGCGCGCGACAACGTGAGCGGAACCGTCTCGGTGCTCGAGTCGGCTCGCGCGTTCGCGGCGCTCGCGCAGGCCGGCGTCCGGCCGGCTCGGACCATCCTGTTCGCCACCTGGGACGCCGAGGAGTGGGGCCTGATCGGTTCGACCGAGTGGGTCGAGGAGCTCGAGGACTCGCTGCGCGCGCACGTCGTCGCGTACATCAATGAAGACGGCACGTTCTCGGGTCCGGATTTCGGAGGCGCCGCGTCGCCGTCCCTCAAGCCGCTCATCCGCGACGCGGCGCGCGTCGTGCCGGATCCCACCGGACCGGGGAGCGTGTACGACGTCTGGCTGCGCCACAACCACGGCGACACCGCGGCGTTGACGCTCGGCAACCTGGGCGGCGGGTCGGATTTCGGCGGGTTCTACCACCACATCGGCATCCCGTCGGGTGGCATTGGGTTCGATGGTCCCGACGGCATCTACCACTCGATGTACGATTCGTACGACTGGATGTCGAAGTTCGGAGACCCCAAGTACGCCGCCCACAAGGCGGGCGCTCAGCTGGTGAGCGTCATCCTCGGCCGGCTCGCCAATACCGACATCCTGCCGCTCGACTACGCCGCCTTTGGAACCGAGATGAGCGCGCTGGTCTCGCAGCTCGACTCGGGGCTGGCGCAGAAAAAATGGACCGTGAGCACGCAGGGGCTGAAAGACGCGCTCGACCGGTTCACGGGGGTTGCGCGCGTGTTCAACACGGCCCGTGCCCAAGCCACGGGGATCGACTCCGCGCGCGCCACGCGCGTGAACCAGGCATTGATGCAGGTCGAGCGGCGGCTCACGCGCCCCGAGGGGCTGGTCAGCCGGCCATGGTATCGCAGTCTCCAGTTCGCGTCGGACGTCGACAACGGCTATGCCACGATGGCCTTCCCGACCGTCAACGAGGCGATCCGGTACGCGGACGCCGCCACGGTCGAGCGCGAGCTGACCGACCTCATCGGGCACGTCGATCAGGCCCGAGCGGCGCTGGTGGAGGCGGCGGCGGCATTACGCTAGGTTAGGACGCGAGAGGAGCCTCGATGCCAGACAGCAGCGATCGCATGCGCGTAGTCGTCTACTACGCGATCTGGGCTACGCTCTGCGCCGCCGTGGCCGGAACGGTCGTCGCACTCGTCCACACGTCGTTCTTCGCATTCAACCCCGGTCGATCGGCCGCCATGCAGAACCTCTTCCAGGGGATCGTGACGGCGCTGGCGATCGCGGCGGGGCAGGGGGCGGTGGCCCTCGTAACGGGCAGCCTCCTCGCCCGATTCGACCGCAGCTTGAACCTCACGGTGCTGCTCGGCCTCGTGATCGGCGTCTTCGATTTCGTGATGTATTTCCTGCAGATGGCCGTACCGAGGACGGAGCTGGGGTGGAAACCCGACATCGCGATTCTCGTCGTGGCGACGGTCGCGATCACGCTGCTCGGAGCGCGGGCCCCGGCCGCGACGCCGTGAGCGACGAGCCCGGCGCGATCGAACGGCTCGAGCGCCGAGTGGCGGCGCTCGAAGACGCGATGCATCGTCTCATCGCGTTGCGCACAGGCGCCGACATCCTCCAGCTTCCCTCCCGACCGCGGCCGCTTCCCAAACCGGAGAGCACTCCCCCAACCCCGTGGGCACCCGCCCCCGCAGCCGAGCGCCCCGCGCAAGACCTCGAGCAATGGTTCGGCCAGCGCGGCCTCCTCGTCGTAGGCGTGGTGGCGTTGCTCGCCGCCGGCGGATTCTTCCTCAAGTACGCGTTCGACCGGCACTGGATCTCGCCCCTGCTGCGCTCGCTGCTCGCGATCGCGGTCGGGACTGGCGTGGCCGCGTGGGGCGACCAGCGCATTCGGAACGGCATGCGGCGCTACGGCGCCGCGCTCATCGGTGCCGGCGGGGGCCTCGTATACCTGGGCCTGTGGGCGGCCGCGGGTCCGTATGCACTCGTGGACCGCCGCGTTGGCGTGCTCCTCCTCGCCGCTTCCACGGCCCTGGTGACGTTCCTCGCGCTGCACCACGAGATCGAGGGCCTCGCGATCTGGGCGCTGGCGGGTGCGTACCTCGCTCCCGCGCTGCTACCACCGCCGATCCCAGACCAGCAAGCGTTCCTGGGCTACCTCGAGGTCGTCGGCATCGGCACAGGGGTCCTCGCCTACAGCCAGACCTGGCGCCTCACGTTCAACCTCGCCCTGTTCGGGTATCTGTTACTCGCCGCGACCGGTGCGGCCGGCGCCTTGCAAACACCCCTCGGCGCCTGGTTCATCGCCGCTGGGGCGCTGCTGACCCTGCACGTCACACGCCAACACACCTGGCCCGAGGCGCGACTGGGCGTGGTGCTGGTTGCCTGGATGGTTCTGGGCGCCAGCTTCAACTACCTGCCCACCGAGTATGACGCCACCCTCTGGCTGGGCCTCGGCGCCGGCTTCGCCGTCGCCGGCCTGGTGTGGTGGCAGCAGCTGAAGCCGGATCCCTTCGCCGCGCCCGGAGAAACCCTCGAGGCCGCCGCGGAACGACTTCTCTTCCTGTCCACGCCGTTCGCGCTGATCCTCATTGCCCGCGCCGCAGGACCGCAGATCCTCGAGCCTCGCCCGGGCCTGCTCCCGGCCGTGCTCGGCGCTATCTACCTGGCGGCGGGGTGGACGCGGCGCACACCGAGCCTCCTGGTCATGGGATTCGCGCTCGGTGCGCTGGCGTGCGTCGTCCAGTGGGATTCGACCGTGACGGCGCTGTGCTGGACCGGTCTCGCCCTCGCCGCCCTCGGCGCGGACCGCTGGGCCGATCGGCCCGGCGCGCGGCCGGTCGCCGTTGGCCTGGCGTTCCTCGCCGGGCTCGAGTTACTGGTCGTCGCGGTGTGGTACCGGCGCTGGGATGCGCCGGTGTTCACCGATCTCTGGGCACTGGCGCTGTACGCATACCTCGCCGCGACTGTGGTGGCCGCCCGTGCGTGGCGCGTCCCCACGGCTCCCGCCGTCTGGGAGCGCCGTGGCGCCGAGGCGTTCTGGGTCATGTGCGGCGCGGCGACCCTCGTCGGCGGCTCGATCCAGCTGACGCGTTACTTCGGCCGGCAAACGACGCTGGCGGGGAATCTCGCGTTGAGCGTGTGGTGGCTGGTGTACGCGGGAGCGCTCGTCCAGATCGGCTTCCGGCTGAATCGCAAGGATGTGCGTTCCGCGGGGCTGGTCGTGGCGGCGGCGGCGGCCCTGAAAGTCGTGCTGTACGACTTATCGACGTTGGATGCGCTGTATCGCGTGGCGGTCTTCTTCGTACTGGCGCTGATCGCACTCGCGGTAGCGTATGCGTACAACAAAAGGCGTTAGAGTTTTGGAAGTGTAATCCCTGTCTGGGCCTGGTATTTACCCTTCTTGTCCCGATAGCTGACTTCGCATTCGTCGCCCTCATCCGCCGTGAAGAAGAGCACCTGCGCAATCCCTTCCTCGGCGTAAATCTTGGCGGGCAGCGGCGTCGTATTCGAGATTTCCAGCGTGACGTGCCCCTCCCACTCCGGCTCGAAGGGCGTCACGTTCGTGATGACGCCGCAGCGCGCGTAGGTGCTCTTGCCGACGCAGATCGTGAGGACGTTGCGCGGGATCCGGAAGTACTCTACGGAGCGGGCGAGCGCGAAGGAATTCGGCGGCACGACGCACACGGGTCCCGTGAATTCCACGAACGACTTCGGGTCGAAGCGCTTCGGGTCCACGATCGCCGAGAGAGCGTTGGTGAAGATCTTGAACTCGGTCGCGACGCGCATGTCGTACCCGTACGACGAGACGCCGTAGGAGATGACGCCGGCGCGCACCTGGGCGTCGGCAAACGGTTCGATCATCTTATGGTCCTGCGCCATGCGCCTGATCCAGCGATCGGACTTGATGGACATGGAGGTGCAATATAGCTTCCAGCAACCTACAAGTGAATTATTTCACGAGCGCGATGCAGCCCTACATCCCGTTCCTCATGCTGTTCGGCCTGGCCGTCGTCGCGGGCGTGACGATGATCGCCGGCTCGCATTTCCTCGGGCCGCGCCGGCCCACCGACGTGAAGGACCGGCCGTATGAGAGCGGGATGCCGCCGCTCGGCACCGCCCACGAGCGGTTCTCCGTCAAGTTCTACCTCGTGGCCATGTTGTTCATCGTGTTCGACATCGAGACCGTCTTCCTGATTCCCTGGGCCGCGATCTACTTCGGGAGCGGGGCCCAACCCGGTGCCGCCACGATGGGCTTCCTGCTGGTCGAGATGCTCGTGTTCCTCGCGATCCTGTTCGTCGGCTACGTCTACGTCTGGAAGCGCGGCGCATTCCAATGGGATTAAGCCCATGAAACGTGTGATCGATACGAAGGAAGTCGCGGGGCAGAGCCCGAACTACCTGCTCGCCAAATTCCAAGAGCTGGTCGATTGGGCCGTGAATTCGTCGCGGGCCAACTCGCTCTGGCCCATGCCGTTCGGCACCGCCTGCTGCGCCATCGAGTTCATGGCCACGGCGGCAAGCCGCTACGACTTTGCGCGCTTCGGGATGGAGCGCCAGGCCTTCTCGCCACGCCAGGCGGACGTGTTGATCTGCGCCGGGCGGCTCCCGTTCAAGCTCGCGCCCGTCATCCGCCGCATCTACGACCAGATGCCGCAGCCCAAGTGGGTGATCTCGATGGGGGCGTGCGCGTCGACCGGGGGCATCTTCGACAACTACGCGATGGTGCAGGGGATCGACACGATCGTGCCGGTGGACGTCTACGTTCCCGGATGCCCGCCGCGCCCCGAAGGCCTGCTCTACGGCGTGCTCCTCCTCCACAAGAAGATCAAGGGCGAATCCCTGTTCGACGCCGAGCGGCGCCGCGACGAACAGCCCCTCGACGAGAAGGGCTTACGGCTCTCGCCCGCTGAGATCGACGAAGTGTCGGAGCCGTTCGGCAACTCCGTCCACCAATTCCGCTCGTCGTGATCCCCGGCGCCCTACGGGAAGAGGTGGCGCGCGACGGCGAGACCATCGTCTTCGTCGCGCCCGAGCGCCTGCTCGAGATCATGACCTGGCTCAAGGACACGCCGGGTCAAGAGTTCAACTACCTCGTTGACGTCACCGCGGTCGAGTTCCGAGATCGTGAACGGCCGATGCAGGTCGTGTACTTCCTACGCTCGCTCACCCGCAAGGCCGATCTCCGCGTGAAGGTCGAGCTGCCGGCGGGCGAGGAGCTGACCGTGGATTCGGTCTGGAGCCTGTGGCACGGCGCCGATTGGCTCGAGCGCGAAGTCTACGACATGTTCGGTATCACGTTCCGGGGCCACCCCGATCTGCGGCGCATCCTGATGTGGGAGACGTATGCGGAAGGGTTCCCGCTGCGCAAGGATTTCCCGCTCAGGGGCCGCTTCTCACGCGCGGAGCAGGTGCGCCAGGCCCTGAACGCCAATCCCGAAGCGCACTACTCGCTGGATGAGCTCTCCATCGCCGACGCGTGGGGCGACATCCCCGACGACATGCGCGAACGGTTGAAGCGCGGCGAGCGCGGGACGGTCCCCGAATGAGCTCGCGCACCGTCGAGCTCGAGCTGGCCACGCCCGGGATGGATGCCCAAGGGCAGCCGACGCGCGTGCCGCTCACCGCGTCAGACCTGGGCGGCGAGCACCTGCTTCTGAACATGGGCCCGCAGCATCCCGCGACGCACGGCGTGCTGCGGCTCGTGGTCGAGCTGGACGGCGAGACGGTCGTCCGTTGCATCCCGCACGTCGGCTACCTGCATTCGGGGTTCGAGAAGCTGGGCGAGTACCGCCACTACAATCAGATCGTCCCGCTCACCGACCGCACCGACTATCTGTCGCCGATGGCGAACAACGTCGGCATGGCCCTCGCGGCAGAGGCTCTGATGGGGATTGAAATCACGCCGCGCTGCACGGTGCTGCGCGTGATCGCCTGCGAGATGAGCCGCATCATCTCGCACATGGTGTGGCTCGGCACGACCTCCATCGACCTCGGCGCCTTCACACCGTTCCTGTGGGCCTTCCAGGAGCGCGAGCGGATCTACAACCTGCAGGAGATGTGGACCGGCGCTCGGCTCACCACCAGCCTCACGCGCGTGGGCGGCCTCATGGCCGACATCCCGGCGAACTTCGTAGAAAAACTGCGTGAATTCACGAAGACGTTTCCAAATACGTTGGGCGAAATCGATCGGGTCCTCACCCGGAACGCCGTGTGGGCGGGACGCACGCAGGGCGTCGGCGTAATGACGCCCGCCGAGGCGATCAACTACTCGCTGTCGGGCCCGATGCTGCGCGCCAGCGGCGTCCCCTACGACGTCCGCAAGGACAAGCCGTACCTGGGCTACGAGACGTACGACTTCGACGTGCCGGTCGGCGAGCACGGCGACGTGTACGACCGCTACCTCGTGCGCCTCGAGGAGTGCCACCAGGCGAACCGGATCCTCGAGCAGGCGCTCGCCCGGCTCCCCGACGGGCCCATCAACGTGGACGATCCGCGCGTGATCCTGCCCCCCAAGTCACGCGCCATGAGCGACATGGAGGCGATGATCTTTCACTTCAAGCAGGTAATGGAGGGCGTGAAAGCGCCCGTGGGCGAGGCGTACGTCGGCATCGAGAACCCCAAGGGCGAGCTGGGCAACTACTTTGTGTCGGACGGCACCGCCAAGCCGGTGCGCTGGCGCATCCGTCCGCCGTCCTTCATCAACCTCTCCGCGCTGCCCAAGATGGCCGAGGGTCACCTCTTGTCGGATCTCGTCGCGATCAATGCGTCGGTGGATATCGTCATGGGCGAGGTCGATCGATGACGGTGACAGAAGAGTACCGCGCGGTCTTCACGGGCAAGGTGCTCGAAGAACTGCAGGGCATTTTGGCCAAGTATCCCACGAAGCAGGCGGCGCTGCTGCCGGCGCTGTGGGTGGTGCAGCGCGAGCGCGGTTGGATCTCGGACCGCAACATGGCGGAAGTTGCCGAGGTGTTGGGGATCACGCCCGCGTACGTCAAAGGCGTGGTCACGTTCTACACGATGTACCACCAGCACCCCGTGGGCCGGAACTTCGTGCAGGTGTGCACCACGTCGCCGTGCAACATCTGCGGGGCCGAGGGCGTCGTGAAGGCGTTCCTCGAGCAGACGGGCGCGAAGGACGCGGGCGCGACGAGTCCCGACGGCAAGTGGACCATCATCGAAGTGGAGTGCCTCGGGGCGTGCGGGTTCGCGACCCCGGTCCTGATCAATGACGACTTCATCGAGAACGTGACGCCGGACAAGGTCACGGAGCTCGTCAAGAAGTACCGCTAGCCATGGGCTACCCCCACAAACCCCATCCCAAAGAGACGGTCGTCCTGTCGCAGTACTTCGGGGACGCCGACGCGCGCACCTTCAAAGGTTGGACGAAGCGTGGCGGGTACGAGGCGCTGACGCAGGCGCTGAAGATGCAGCCACTGGAGGTGACCGAGATTGTGAAAGAGTCCGGGCTCCGGGGCAGAGGTGGCGCCGGCTTCCCGACCGGCCTCAAGTGGTCGTTCATGCCCAAGGAAAAAAAGAAGCCGCACTATCTGTGCGTGAATGCCGACGAGTCGGAGCCGGGGACGTTCAAGGATCGCGAGATCATGCGCTGGACGCCGCACGCCCTGCTCGAAGGAACGGCGATCGCGGCGCATGCGATCCAAGCCGAAGTCGCCTACATCTACATCCGCGGCGAATTCACCGAGCCGTGGACGATCATGGAGAAGGCGCTGGCCGAGGCCAACGCCGCCCAGGTGTTCGGCAAGATCAAGATCGTCCTGCATCGCGGCGCCGGCGCCTACATCTGCGGCGAAGAGACGGCGCTGATGAACTCGATCGAAGGGAAGCGCGGCAACCCGCGCATCAAGCCGCCGTTCCCCGCCGCCGCGGGCCTCTTCGGCTTGCCCACGACGATCAACAACGTCGAGACCCTCGCCGCGGTCCCGCACATCCTGAAGCGCGGCGCCGCGTGGTACAAGGGCCTCTGCCTCTCGAACCCCAAGAGCATGGGGACGAAGCTCTTCTCCGTGTGCGGCCACGTGCAGCGCCCCGGCAACTACGAAGTGACGATGGGGTTCCCGCTGAAGGACTTGCTGTACGATATGTGCGGCGGCGTGCCCGCGGGCCGGACCCTCAAAGCCTGCATCCCCGGCGGCTCGTCGGTCCCGATCCTCAATCGCGAGGAGACGGAGCGCGCGCTGCTCGACTACGAAGGCTGCGTCGCGGCCGGCACGATGCTCGGCTCGGGCGGTGTGATCGTGTTCGACGACTCGACCGACATGGTCTATCAGATCATGCGGCTGGCGCGCTTCTACGCCCACGAGTCGTGCGCGCAATGCACGCAGTGCCGTGAAGGCACCGCGTGGACCACGAAGATCCTGGAGCGGATCCTCGCGGGGCAGGGCAAGACCCAGGACCTGGACCTGCTGCTCGATCTGTCGGACAACATGACCGGCAAGACGATCTGCGTGCTGTCGGACTCCTGCGCGGCGCCGGTCGTCTCCGGCATCAAGAAGTTCAAGAACGAGTTCGAGGACTACATCGCCGGCCGGCGCAAACCGGTCATGGTGGCGTAATGGGAGATTCAGACGTGTCCCGCGGCGTCGATATCCGTGCGCTGAAGCGCCGGCTCGGCCAAGACGCACGTCCTGAAGGACGAACTGCCTAATGCCCGACGAACTCGTCAATCTCACGATCGATGGCGTCCCCATCAGTGTGTCGAAAGGCACCCTGGTGATCGAGGCGGCCAAGCAGGCGGGAGTTCTCGTTCCGCACTACTGCTATCACCCCGGCCTTCCGGTCGCGGGCGTCTGCCGCATGTGCCTCGTCGAAATCGAGAAGACGCCCAAGCTGCAGATCGCCTGCGCGACGACGGTGACCGAAGGCATGGTGGTGAAGACGCAAAGCGCGCCCGCGAAGGACGCACGCCAGAGCGTGCTCGAGTTCCTGCTCATCAATCACCCGCTCGATTGCCCCATCTGCGATCAGGCCGGCGAGTGCGAGCTGCAGGACTTCGTGTTCCAGGAGGGCCGGTCGGGCACCCGCTACGCCGAGTACGCCAAGCGGTTCAATCCCGTCGAGGATTTCGGTCCCGACGTGCTTTACGTTCCGAACCGCTGCATCCTGTGCACCCGCTGCGTCCGCTTCATGGACGACGTCGCCCAGGAGCCGGTGCTCAACGTCTCGGAGCGCGGCGATCGCGCCTACATCGGCATCCACCCGGAGGCGCGGCTCGACCATCCGTGGGCCGGAAACGTGGTGGATCTGTGCCCCGTGGGCTCGCTCCTCTCGAAGGACTTCCTGCACAAGGCCCGCGCCTGGGAGCTCGACAAGACCGCGTCGATCTGCACCGGATGCTCGCAAGGGTGCAGCACGACCCTCGATACGCGTGACGAGGTCGTGGTGCGCGTGCGCCCACGCCCGAATCTTGATGTCAACCAGTATTTCATCTGCGACCACGGCCGCGCCAACTACCGCTGGATGAACCGCGGCGATCGCATCGAGGCACCTCTCGTCCGTCGCGACGGCGATCTCCACGCCACCGATTGGGACGAAGCCTTCGCGCGGGTGCTCGGCATCCTGCGGGGCGCGTCGGGGAAGGCGGTGGCGCTCGTGTCTCCCGGGGCCTCGGTCGAGGCGCTCTCCCTCGCCAAGCGGGTGCTTTCCACGTTCGAGTGGACGGGCGCCTTCCAGGTCGTGATGGGTGAAGAGGCCCCGCTCGCCGGCGTCCCGAACCTGGCGCTGCGCGCCGAGCGGGCGCCCAACGCGAAGGGCGCCGAGCAACTCGGCTACACGCGCGACTACGACGCGGCGGTCAAGGCCGCGGAGTCGGCAGCCGTGGTGCTCGTGCTCGACGATCCCGATTGCCCCGTGCAGACCGCCTCGTGCTCCCGATCGCGAACGTGGCCGAAGAGGATGGGACGTTCGTGAACCGCGACGGCCGCGCGCAAAGATACTTCCAGGCCAAGCCGGCTCCCGGGATGGCGCGGCCCGCCGCGTGGGTCCTGGGTGAGCTCGCCGCGGCCCTCGGAGTGGCAGAGGTAACATGACCTTCTTCCTGATCGCCTCCGGCGTCAAAGTCTTCGTCGTGTTCAACCTGATCATGGTGGGCGTCGCGCTCTTGACGCTCGCCGAGCGGCGCATCTGCGCGTGGATGCAGGACCGGCTCGGCCCGAACCGCGTGGGGCCCCAGGGCTTGCTCCAGCCCGCCGCCGACGGCCTGAAGAACTTCCTGAAGGAAGAAACATTACCCGCCCAGGCCGATCGGACGCTCTTTACGCTGGCACCGCTCATCTCGTTCGTGCCGGCGCTGCTCACGTTCGCGGTGATTCCGTTCGCCGCGCCGCTGCCGACTCCCTGGGGTCCCGTGCCGATGGTCGTGGCCGATCTGCCAGTCGGGTTCCTGTATATCCTGGCCATCAGCTCGCTCGGCGTGTACGGCATCGTCCTCGCGGGATGGTCATCGAACAACAAGTACTCGCTGCTCGGCGGCCTGCGCGCGTCCGCGCAGATGATCTCGTACGAGATCTCGCTCGGCATGAGCACCGTCGCGGTGCTGCTGCTCGCCGGCAACGTGACACTGTCGCAGGTCATCGCCCAACAGCAGCAGGGCACCTTCTCCTGGTTCGTCGTGTCGCTGACGCTGGCATTCCTGATCTTCATGATCAGCGCCCTCGCCGAGACGAACCGGCTGCCGTTCGACCTGCCCGAGGCCGAGGGCGAATTGATCGCCGGCTACCACACGGAGTACAGCGCGATGAAGTTCTCGATGTTCTATATCGCCGAGTACTCGAACATGGTGACCGCTTCGGCGCTGATGGCGACGCTGTTCTTCGGGGGGTGGGACATTCCGTTCACGTCCTGGGACCAAACCGGCGATCCGAGCGTCCTGAAGACCCTGCTGACGCTGGCCGCGTTCGGGCTCAAGACCGGGTTCTTCCTGTTCACCTACATCTGGATCCGCTGGACGCTGCCTCGGTTCCGCTACGATCAGTTGATGGCGCTGGGCTGGAAGGTGCTGCTGCCGCTCGCGCTCGGGTATCTGGCCGTCATTGCTACGGCGATGTGGTACCTCCACGCGCAGCTCGGCTGGACGTACGGGACGCGGTTCGCCCTCGCGCTCGGTGCAGTCAACCTGGTCCTGGTCGTCGCCGTCGTCTGGTGGCTGGACCGCGGCAGGATTCTTTCAGGCTCGACGGCGGAGGTCGCCTAATGGCCATCGGCGTCAAGGTGCTCAAGCGGCCCACGCAGGAGACGTCGTATCTGCGCGCGACGCTCAAAGGCATGGCCCTGACCTTCAGCCACATCTGGCGGCCGAAGGTGACGATGCAGTACCCCGAGGAGAAATCCTCCAAAGACTGGACGATCTCGTCCCGCTGGCGCGGCACGCACCGCATGCTCACGGACGAGCAGGGGCGCGCCAAGTGCGTCGCCTGCGGTCTCTGCCCACAGATCTGCCCGGCCAACTGCATCAAGCTGGTGCCGGGTGAAGACGAAGATGGACACCGCTACCCGCTCATCTACGAGATCGACGAGTTCCGCTGCGTCTTCTGCGGCTACTGCCAGGAAGTGTGCCCCGAAGAGGCCATCCACGTCGGCGTGCACTACGAGAACTCGGAATACTCACGCGACCGCTTCGTGTACGACCTCGAGCGGCTGTGCGCACAAACGCACCCCGTCTCGACGCTGTGGGACCCTTCTGATCCGAAGGGCGAGTAGCGCGTGACGCTGACGTTCTTCTGGATCTTCGGCGTCATCGCGATGGCGGGGGGCCTGCTCTGCATCACGCGCCGGAATCCCATCGGCAGCGCCCTCTGGCTCGTCGTCACCCTGTTCGCGCTCGCTGCGATGTACGTGCTGCTCGACGCCCAGTTCATCGCCGCGCTGCAGGTGCTGGTCTACGCCGGCGCGATCATGGTGCTGTTCCTGTTCGTCATCATGCTCCTGAACTTGGGCCGGCCCGGACCGAGCGACATCAAGGGACCGGTCGGCGTCGGGATTGCCGCGTTGCTCGCGGGCACGCTGCTGCTGCAGCTGCGGGTGCTGGGCCAAGCGGCTCCGCCGGAGGCGATCCAGCTCTCCGCCGGCACGATGGCCACGCTCCAAGAGCAGGGGATGGTGGCCGCGGTCGCCGGCCCGCTGTTCGACGCCTATCTGATCCCGTTCGAAATCACCAGCCTGCTCCTCCTCGCCGCGATCGTCGGCGCGGTGGTGCTCGCGAAGCGCAAACTCTAGCGTGCTCCTCGGTCCCGCCCTCGGCATTTCTGCCGTCTTGTTCACGTTGGGCGTCGCCGGCGTGCTGCTGCGCCGCAACGCCATCGTGATCTTCATGTGCGTCGAGCTGATGCTCAACGCCGTGAACCTCACGTTCGTCGCCTTGGCGCAGCGGTTGGGGGTCGGCGGGCAGGTATTCGTCTTCTTCGTGATGGCCGTCGCGGCCGCGGAAGCGGCCGTCGGGCTCGCCATCATTCTCGCCGTCTATCGCCATAAGCGGACGGTAAACCTGAATGACATCAACATCCTGAAAGGCTGATGACCGGGACCGCCGTCGACCTGATCTGGCTCGCCCCGGCGCTCGCGCTGCTCGGGTTCGTGCTGAACGGCGCCCTGGCCCTGTGGCGCCCGACGGCGAAGACGGCGGTCACGGTGATCGGCGTGGGCGTCCTCGCCGGCGCCTTCGCCGTCGGAGTCGCCGTGGTCGCTGCGTTCGCCGGGCTCCACGCCGAGGCGCCGGTCGTGTTCCGCTACTGGTCCTGGATGTCGGTCGGGACGCTCCAGGTCGATGCCGCGCTCCAGGTGGACCAGTTGTCGGCGGTGATGCTGCTCGTGGTCACCGGCGTGGGCTCGCTCATCCATCTCTTCAGCGTCGGCTACATGAAGGAGGATGCGGGATATGCGCGCTACTTCGCGTACCTCAACCTCTTCATCTTCTTCATGCTGGTGCTGGTGCTGGGCGCCAACTTCCCGGTGATGTTCGTGGGCTGGGAGGGCGTAGGCCTCTGCAGCTACCTGCTCATCGGCTTCTGGTTCAACGAGAAGGTGAACGCCGACGCCGGCAAGAAGGCGTTCATCGTCAACCGCATCGGCGACTTCGGGTTCCTCGTCGCGATGTTCATCATCTTCTGGGCGACGGGCTCGCTCGACTTCCAGGAGGTCTTCGCCAAAGCGCCGACCTTGCTCGCGGTCGGCGGGGGTGCGGTCACCGCGACCACGTTGTTCCTGTTCCTGGGCTGCACCGGCAAATCGGCGCAGATCCCCCTGTACACCTGGCTTCCGGATGCCATGCAGGGCCCGCCCCCCGTGTCGGCCCTGATCCACGCCGCGACGATGGTCACCGCCGGCGTATACCTCGTGGCGCGCTGCAACGTGCTCTTTGCCCTCGCGCCGATCTCGGGCGCGGTGGTGGCCGGCACCGGCGCGCTGACGGCCCTGTTCGCCGCGACCATCGCGCTCAAGCAGTGGGACATCAAGCGGGTGCTCGCCTACTCCACCATCTCCCAGCTCGGCTACATGTTCGTCGGCGTCGGCACCGGGGCGATGGCGGCGGGCGTCTTCCACCTGGTGACGCACGCCTTCTTCAAGGCGCTGCTCTTCCTCGGCTCGGGCAGCGTGATCTACGCCATGCACCACGCGTACCACGCGACGCACTCGCAAGAGGACGCGCAGGACATGCGGAACATGGGAGGCCTGCGCCACCACCTGCCGTGGACCGCGGGGCTGATGTGGATCGCTCTCCGGGTTCTTTTCGAAGGACGAGATTCTGGCCGCGGCATTCGCCCGCGGCACGGTGCAGCCCGCGTGGTTGGTGTTCTGGGGCCTCGGGCTGGCCGCCGCGCTGCTCACCGCGTTCTACATGACGCGGCTGATGCTCTACACCTTCCACGGGCCGAACCGCACCGGCTCGGACGCGCAGGCGCATCTGCACGAGGCGCCCTGGGTGATGACGGGCCCCCTGGTAATCCTGGGAGTGCTCTCGGCGGCGGGGGGCCTGCTCAACATCCCCGAGCTATGGGGCGGCAGCGCCCGGCTGCACCAGTGGCTCGAGCCCGTGACCAAGGCGGGAGCGGCCCTGCTCCCCGAGGCGCAGCTCTCGCCCCGCGCGGAGTGGACCCTCGTCGCAATCGCGGTCGGGGTCGCGGTGACGGGCATCGTGGGGGCGTGGCGCCTGCTCAAGCCCGAGGCGCTCGTCCCCGCCCGCGCGGCGCCGCCGGAGCGGGGTCTGGCGAAGGTGCTGCGGAACAAGTGGTACGTGGATGAGCTGTACGACTTCTTCGTCGTCCACCCCCTCGTCTGGCTGTCGCGCGAGATCCTGTGGAAGCAGGTGGACCAGCGCGTCGTCGACGGGGCGGGCGTGAACGGGGCGGCACGGGGCGCACGCGCCCTCGGCTGGCTCGCGGCGCGGCTGCAGACGGGGCAGGTGGGCGTGTACGTCACGCTGTTCGTCGTCGGCGTACTCGCGATTCTGTGGCGCTTGGTGGGGAGAGGGGGCGGCTAACCGATGTATGCCCGCTGGGTCCTCACCGCGCTGCTCGCCTGGCCGCTCGTCGCGGCCGGGGTCGTGCTGCTCGTGCCGGCGCCGCGGGCGAAGTATGTCGCCCTGGTCGCGACCCTGGTGGAGTTTGCGCTCTCCGTGCCGCTGTGGTGGCAATTCGCCCCGGCCGGCGGGATGCAGTTCCTCGCCGACTACGCCTGGATTTCCGGGTGGGGCATCCGCTACACCGTCGGCGTCGACGGCATCTCTCTGTTCCTGGTGCTGCTCACGACGTTCCTGATGCCCCTCTCGGTCCTGGGGAGCTGGAGCTACATCACGAAGCGCGAGCCCGGCTTCTACGCGCTCCTGCTTGTGCTCACGACCGGGATGATCGGGGTGTTCGTCGCGCTCGATTTGTTCCTGTTCTACGTGATGTGGGAAGTGATGCTCATCCCGATGTACTTCATCATCGGCGTGTGGGGCGGCGAGAATCGCCTGTACGCGGCCATCAAATTCTTCATCTATACGTTCTTCGGCTCGCTGCTCATGCTGGTGGCGATTCTGGTCCTGTACTTCCACGTGGGCCGCGCCACCGGGATCTACTCGTTCAGCTACGTGCACCTCCTCGCCAACCTCGGCGACCTCGGCCCCCTGGGGTGGTGGCTGTTCGGCGCCTTCTTCCTGGCGTTCGCGATCAAGGTGCCGATGTTCCCGTTCCATACGTGGCTGCCCGACGCGCACGTCGAGGCGCCCACGGCGGGCTCGGTGATCCTCGCCGGGATCCTGCTCAAGATGGGGACATACGGGTTCCTCCGGTTCGCGCTGCCGTTCTTCCCCACGGTGGCGTTGAGCCAGACGGTGCAGGTCGTGATCGTGACGCTGTCGCTCGTCGGGATCATCTACGGCGGCCTGGTCGCGATGGTGCAGCCCGACTTCAAGAAGTTGATCGCCTATTCGTCGGTGGCGCACCTCGGGTTCGTGATGCTGGGCATCTGGGCCCTCACCGTGCAGAGCGTGCAAGGTGCCCTGCTGGTGATGATCAACCACGGCATCTCGACGGGCGCGCTGTTTTTCCTGGTCGGCATGATCTACGAGCGGCGTCACAGCCGTCTGATCGACGCGTACGGCGGCATCGCCAAGGTCGTGCCCCTGTTCGCGGCCATCCTCACGGTCGTGTCGCTCTCGTCGATCGGCCTGCCGGGGACGAACGGCTTCGTGGGCGAGTTCCTGGTGCTCGTGGGCGCGTTCCGCACCTATCCGGTGGCCACGGCGCTCGCCACGACGGGCGTCATCATCGCCGCCGCCTATCTGCTGTGGGCGCTGCAGCGCGTGCTCTTCAACCCGCTCGACAAGCACGAGAATGAGAAGCTGACCGATCTGACGCCACGCGAGCTGGCCGTCCTCATACCGCTCCTCGTCTGCATCGTGTGGATCGGCGTCTACCCGAAGCCGTTTCTCACGCGGATGGAGCCCGCGGCGCGGCAGCTGATCGAGCAGGTGCGCGGCAAATGAGCCTCGACCTCTCCGTCTCGAGGGATCTGCTGCTGGCGTTGCTTCCGGAGCTGGTGCTCACGGGGTGGGCGCTGGTGCTGCTGGTGTTCGTCGCGTGGCGGCACCAGACGGTGCGCGACCTGCGCATCGCCGGATGGATCACGCTCATTGCGTTGCTCTCGACCGCCGTCGCCGCCTGGTGGCTGTGGTGGAACAGGGCGCAGCCCGCCGGGCTGGCCGGCATGATCGCGGTAGATGATTTCCGGTGGGTGACCGACTGGCTCTTTATCGGCGGCGCGGCGCTCACCACCCTCATTTCGTTCGCCTATCTGGAGCGCGAGCAGCTCCTCGCCCCGGAGTATTACATCCTGCTGATCTTCGCCACGCTGGGCATGATGTTGATGGCGGCGGGCGAGGACCTGATGGTGATCTTCCTCGGGCTCGAGCTGATGTCGGTCGCGGTGTACGTCCTCGCGGGGTTCGATCGCCGGAGCCCGCGGTCCGCCGAGGCGGCGCTCAAGTACTTCCTGCTCGGCGCGTTTGCGTCCGGTTTCCTGCTGTACGGGATCGCGCTGATCTATGGCGCCACAGGGACGACCAACCTGACGCTCATCGGCGTCCAGGTGGGGCTCGACGGAGGGGCGGGGGGGACCGGCGTCATGCTTCTCGCCGGCCTGGCGTTGCTGCTCGTCGGGTTCGCGTTCAAGGTCGCTGCCGTCCCATTCCACATGTGGGCCCCCGATGTGTACGACGGCGCGCCCACGCCGGTCACCGCGTTCATGGCGACGGGCGTCAAGGCCGCGGCGTTCGCGGCGCTGTTCCGCGTGCTGACGGAGGCCTTCGCGCACGCCGCCGCGTGGCAGGAGATCGTCTGGTGGCTCGCGGTGGTGACGATGGTCGGCGGCAACGTGTTGGCTCTGGCCCAACGCTCCCTCAAGCGCATGCTGGCGTACTCCTCGGTGGCGCACGCCGGCTACCTGCTCGTCGCCGTCGCGTCGGGGAGGTCGGCGGGAACCGCGGCATTCATCGTGTATCTCGTCGCGTACACGCTGATGTCGGTCGGGGCCTTCGCGGTGCTCGGCGCCAAGGGGCGCCGCGGGGAAAGCGATGTGCTGATCGACGATCTCGCGGGGCTCGCTACGCGCCGCCCCTGGCTCGCGTTCGCGCTCGCCGTGTGCATGCTGTCGCTGCTCGGCTTCCCGGGTACGGCCGGATTCATCGGCAAGTGGTACATCCTGATCGCGGCCACTGGCGCGGGACAGAACGTCCTCGCGGCGATCCTCGTGCTCGCGAGCGTCGTGTCCGCGGGCTACTATCTCCCCGTGATCATGGCGATGTACATGAAACCCGAAACGTCCGACACGGCGCACGCGGACGTCCACCTGGGCCGTCTCGGGGAGGTCGCCGTCGCGGCGGCGGTGGCGGCGCTGCTGGTGTTCGGCGTGTGGCCCAATCGCCTCCTCGATCTCGCCAAGACCGCCGGCGAGAGCGTGCGTCCGCCGGCAGCCGCGCCGGCCCCGCCCGCGTCCCGCGCCGCCCCCGGCAGCTGAAGGCGGATTCGTCCGTGAAGCTCCCCAGCACGATTTTCCGACAATACGACATCCGCGGCACGGTGGGCGATCAGCTCACACCCGCCACAGCCCGGGCCGTCGGGCAGGCGTACGCCACGCTCGCGTGGGAGCGCCTCAAGCGGGCGCCGCGCGTGGCAGTGGGTCGCGACAACCGGCCTTCGGGCGAGGGTCTCGCGGCCGGCGTGCGGGACGGCATCGTGGCGGCCGGGGGTGGGGTGGTGGACGTGGGGGAGGTGCCGACCCCGGCGCTCTCGTTCGCCACGCACACGCTGGAGGTCGACGGCGGGATTCAGGTCACCGGCTCGCACAATCCACCCGAGTTCAACGGCTTCAAGATGGTCCTGACGCATAACGCAGTCTTCGGAGACGACATTCAGCGGCTATATCGTCTGATAGAGGACGACAAACTCCTCAGCAAGGCAGGGGGAAGGCAGACGGCGCACGGCGCACTGCTCCCGGCGTACGGGGACGCGATCGTCAGTCGCAACGGGCCGCTGTCGAGACCTGTGAAGGTCGTCGTGGATTGCGGCAATGGCGTGACGAGCCTGATCGCGATCGAGACGCTACGCCGCCTCGGCGCCGAGGTCATCGCCCTGTTTGACGAGTCGGACGGCACTTTCCCGCATCACCATCCGGACCCGACGGTCGTCGAGAACCTGCATGACCTGCAGGCGGCCGTGCGCCGTGAGCAGGCAGAGCTGGGGATCGCCTTCGACGGCGATGGCGACCGCATCGGCGCCGTCGACGAGGGGGGTGCGGTGGTGTTCGGCGATCAGCTCCTGATCCTGTTCGGGCGCGACCTGGCGCATCGCTTCGGCCCCGGCAAGGCCGTGATCTTCGACGTGAAGTGCTCGGAGGTCCTGCCGCAGATGCTGCGGAAGGCTGGGCTCGAGCCGATCATGTGGAAGACGGGGCATTCGTTCATCAAACAGAAGATGAAAGAGCTCGGCGCGCCGCTCGCCGGCGAAATGAGCGGTCACGTGTTCTTTGGCGCCGACTGGTATGGATTCGACGACGCGCTGTTCGCGGCGGCGCGGCTCCTGGCGTACGTCGCGCGGGAAGGCGGCCCGCTCTCCCGTCTCCTCGCCGATGTCCCGCGCACGATGGCGACCCCCGAGCTGCGCGTGGACTGCCCCGACGAGCAGAAGTTCGACATCGTGCAGCGGGCGGCCGAGCACTTCGGGGCGAAGTACCCCGTTGCCACCCTCGACGGCGTGCGCATCACCTTCGCCGAAGGGTGGGGCCTCCTGCGCGCCTCCAACACGCAACCGGTTCTGGTGCTGCGGTTCGAGGCCGCGTCGCAAACCGCACTCGCCGCCTACCGCGGGGAAGTGGAGGGCTGGCTGTCCGCGAACGGCGTTCGGCCGTGACGCGTCGTTCTTCCCTCTTCACCCTCGCCGTACTGCTGGTCGTGGTCCTCGTGGGCGGGCGGTGGCTGGCGCTCGAGACCGCCGAGCGCGCCTGGGCCGCCACCTTTCCCGGCGGCGCCGTGCTGCTCGAGGGCCGCACCCTCGCCCGCCTGATGCAGGTCTTCGTCGTCCTGTTTGCGACGACCTGGGCCACGGGAAACGTCTTCATCGTCTACCGCGCCATCGGCTCGGTCCAGATGCCGCGCCGCCTGGGCGATCTCGAGATCGTCGAGGCGGTCCCTCAGCGGGTCTTGTTCGCGCTCATGCTGGGCACGGGAATCGTCGGCGGGCTACTCCTGACGCTCGGGACCGGCGACTGGTGGCTGCGAGCGCTGCTCGCGTCGGCGCCGCCGCACTACGGTGTCACCGACGAGATCCTGAAGCACGATCTCGGCTACTACGTCGCCGTCTTGCCCTGGCAGTCCACCCTCCAAGGCCACGCGATGACGTGGACCGTGAGCGCCGCCCTGGTGGTCGGCTCGCTCTACGCTGGCATCGGCTCGCTGCGCTTCCGCCAGGGACGGCTGCATGCGAGTGACTACGCCCGCGCGCACCTCGCCGTCCTGCTCGCGTGCCTCGCGATCGCGATGGCCTGGGGAGCGGCCCTCGATCCGGCAGAGGTCGTTGCCGGCTTTCATGGCGTGGTGGATCAGACGGCGCTCGACGTGCGGCTCCCCCCCGCGAATTTCATCGTCGCGGTCGGCATCGCCACCGCGATCGCGAGCCTCCTCTGGGGTTGGCGCGACCGCCCCAATCTCGTGCTCGGCAGCTGGGCGGCGCTGCTCCTCGCGGTCGGGGGGGGCTACACGATCGTTCCCGGCGTCGTGCGGGCGTCGCGCACGGCCGACGAGACGCTGCTGCTGCGACGCCGCGCCGCGCTCGAGCGGCTCGGCTTCGGCCTCGCGCCCATCGAGGGGGGGCCGCCCGCGGCGTTTCCGTCGCTCGAGGTGGCGCTCCGCCCCGGAAGCCTCCCCCTGTGGGACGTGGCGCGCGTCGCGGGCGTCGTGGGCGGCGGCACGGCCGGCACCGTCGTCGCCCTTTCGCCGTCACCGCCGGGGTGGCTGGTGGTGCCGCGCACGCCGCCGGGCGCGCCGCGCCTCGCCCTCGAAACCGACGCCGGTCTCGTGGCCTCCCACGCACCCGTTCGGCGGGGGGACACGCTCGCGTGGTTCGGCCCCGGCACCGCCACCTTCGCGGTCGCGTCGCCCGACACCTGGCCCGCGCTCCGGGCCGCCGGGATCCCGCTGCGCGGGGCCCTGCGTCGCGCCGCGCTCGCCTGGGCGTTGCAGGGGCCGCAGCTCGCCCGCGCCGAAACCGACGGCCGCGTGCTGCTGTGGCGGCGCGACGTCGCGGACCGGCTGGAGCGGTTCGCCCCCTTCGCCGATTTCGGGGACCCGAGCCCGGCGCTGGCGGACAGTGCGCTCTGGTGGGTGAGTTGGGGATACGTGGCGAGCGAGCATTTTCCCCTCGCCCGCGCGTTGCCATGGCGCGACCGACCGGTGCGCTACCTGCGCGCCGGACTGGTCGGAGCGGTGCGCGCGGCGACCGGCGAGACGCACGTCTGGCTCGCCCCGGGCTACGACTCCCTCACTGCCGCCTGGGCGCGGCACTTCACGCCGCTGATCGAGCCCTCGTACGCGATCCCCGATGGTCTCCGGAGGCAGCTGGCATATCCCCCCGAGCAGTTCCAGCTCGCCGCCCTGGAGCTCGCGCGCGCAAACGGGGAGCAGCAACGCCAGGCGTTTCAGCTGGCGCCCGAGGGGGAACTGTGGACTGCCGTCGCCTTCGAGACGGACACGCCTCCGCCGCGACGCTTCGTCGCGCTGCTTGCGGGTTCCGTCGGACCGGCGGGGCCGTTCCTGCGCCTGTGGCGCCCCGACTCGCTGGAACGCCTCCCTCCCGACTTGGTCGGCGGAAGCGAAACGAGTCCCGGGGAGCAGCGGATCTGGCTCGCCGGCGACTCGGTCGTGACGCTGCAGGCGCGGTTCGCGCAGCCGCTCGGAGCGGCGCCGCGCGGCGTCGCTGACATTTATGTCACCCTCGGCACCCGGAGCGGCCACGGGCGGACACGCGCGGCGGCGCTGCGCTCGCTGTTGACGGGGGAGAGCGGGGAAGGAGCACCTGTCGACACGACGCTCAGCGGCCGCTGGGAGCAAGCCCGCCGTCTGATCCCGCGCGCCGACTCCGCCCTGGCGGCGGGGAATCTCGAGCGGTTTGGGCAGGTCTGGAGGGAGATCCGGCGCCTGCTTGCTCCTGCCCCCCGGCCCCGCTAGGTTGCGCCGCCGTGACACCCCCATCGGAGAGCATCGTCGTGGCGCTCGGTGGCAATGCGGTTGCGCCCCAGGGGGAGCGGCCGACGATCGGCAACCAGTTCCGCCACACCCGCGAGAGCCTGGCGCCGATCGTGGACCTGGCCCAGGCCGGGTGGCACATCGTCCTGGTGCACGGCAACGGCCCGCAAGTCGGGGACGAGCTGGCGCGCAACGAGATCGCCGCGGATCAGGTGGAGCCGCTGCCGCTCGGCGTGCTGGTCGCGGGGACAGCGGGGTGGATGGGGTACATGATCCAGCAGTCGCTGCAGAACGCGTTGGCGCGCGCCGGGGTGCGGCGCACGGTGGTCACGCTGATCACGCAGACGCTGTGCGACGCCGACGACCCGAATCTCCGCACGCCGTCGAAGCCGATCGGTCACGCGCTCGATGCCGTGCGCGTGGCACGGCTGCAGGCGCGCGGGGTCCCGGTGCGCGAAGAGAAGCCCGGTCAGTGGCGGCGGCTCGCGCCCAGCCCGCGACCCGTGGGGATCGTGGAGCGCGACATGGTGCGCCAGCTGGTGGCGGCGGGGCACATCGTCATCGCCTGCGGCGGCGGCGGGCCCCCCGGCTTCAATGAGAAGGAGCCCCCGCCCCGGGGCGGCCTGGAAGGGATCGACGCCGTGGCCGACAAGGACCGCGTGGCGGCGATTCTCGGCCGCGAGATCGGGGCCCAGGTGCTCCTGATCCTCACGAACGTGGACGCCGTCTACCGCGGCTACGGGACCCCGCGCCAGGAAGCGATCCGGCGTCTATCGCTCGCGCAGGCGGACAATCTCCTGGCGGGGAAGGAGCTGGGCGCCGGGAGTATGCGGCCCAAAGTCGAAGCGGCGGCGGATTTCGTGCGGGCCGGGGGGGAACGAGCCATCATCGCCGAGCTGGCGCACGGCCTCGCGGCACTACAGGGTGAAGCGGGCACGACCATCACGAAGGAGCTGGGGTGAACCTGCATGAGTATCAGGCGCGCGACATCCTAAGGCGGCACGGCATCCCCGTGCCGCCCGGTGAGGTCGCGTCGACGCCCGCCGAAGCGAAGGCGATCGCCGAGCGGATGGGCGGCAAGGTCGTCGTCAAGGCGCAGGTCCACGCGGGGGGCCGCGGCAAGGCGGGCGGCGTGAAGCTGGCGAAGACGGCGGGCGAGGCGGAAACGCACGCCCGCGCCATCCTCGGCATGACGATCAAGGGCCTCACGGTGCAGAAGGTGCTGATCGCACCCACCGCGGAGATCGCGTCGGAGAGTTACGTCGGGATCATCGTGGACCGCGCCTCGCAGCGACCCGTGTTGATGGTGAGTGCCGCGGGCGGTATCGACATCGAAGAAGTGGCCGCCAAGACGCCCGAGAAGATCCACCGGCTCGCGGTGGACCCCCGCTACGGGCTGCTGCCGCACCAGGCGCTCGGTCTCGGGTTCGCGTTGTACAAGGACGTCGCGCAGGCGCGCGCCGCGGCCGACATCATGCAGAAGCTGTACACGGCCGTGTACGCCGTGGGCGCCTCGCTCGCGGAGATCAATCCGCTGGTGACGACACCGGACGGGAAAGTCCAGGCGCTCGACGCCAAGATCGTCGTGGACGACAACGAGCTCGACCGCCGGCCCGACGTCGCCGCGCTGCGCGACCCGAGCGCCGAGGCGCCCGCGGAGGTGCTGGCGCGCGAATCGGGGCTCACGTTCATCAAGCTCGACGGCTTTGTGGGCTGCTGCGTCAACGGGGCCGGGCTCGCGATGGCGACGATGGACCTCGTGAAGTACTACGGCGGCGATCCGGCGAATTTCCTCGACATCGGCGGCAGCTCGAACCCGCAGAAGGTCGTGGCCGCGCTGCGCATCATCACCGGCGACCCGAACGTCAAGGCGATTCTGTTCAACATCTTCGGCGGCATCACGCGGGGCGACGACGTGGCCAACGGGATCGTGCAGGCGACGCAGCAGGTCCCCCTGAAGGTGCCGATCGTCATCCGGCTCACCGGCACGAACGAGCGCGAGGGCATCGAGATCTTGAAGAAAGCGGGCTTCCCGGCGCTGACGGACATGGACGAAGCGGTGAAGCAGGCGGTCGCCAAAGCGAAGGGCGCCGCGTGAGCATCTTCATCGATCAGTCCACGCGGCTCGTCGTTCAAGGGATTACGGGCCGCGACGGCTCGTTCCACGCGAAGCAGATGATCTCGTACGGCACAAAGGTCGTGGCGGGCGTGACGCCCGGAAAAGGCGGCCAGCTGTTCGAGGGCGTCGTCCCCGTGTTCAACACGGTCGCCGAGGCGGTCCGGGAGACCCAGGCAAACGCCGCGGTCATTTATGTGCCCGCGGCCTTGGCCGGGTCGGCGGTGTTTGAGGCCGCCGACGCCGGGATCGGCCTCATCGTGTGCATCACCGAAGGGATCCCGGTGCTCGACATGACGCGCGTGCTGCCGTTCGTGACGGAACGCGGCGCGCGGTTGATCGGGCCGAACTGCCCCGGACTCATCTCGCCGGGGAAGAGCAAGGTGGGGATCATTCCCGGCAACATCTGCAAGCCCGGCAAGATCGGCGTCGTGTCGCGCAGCGGCACGCTCACCTACGAGATCATTTACCAGCTGTCCACGCAGGGGTATGGACAGTCCACGTGCGTCGGCGTCGGCGGCGATCCGCTCATCGGCACGAACTTCATTCACTGCCTGTCGGCGTTCCAGGCCGACGCCGAGACCGAGGCGATCGTGATGATCGGGGAAATCGGCGGCGTCGACGAGCAGCAGGCCGCCGAGTTCGTGCGCCACGGGGTCACGAAGCCGGTCATCGGCTTCATCGCCGGCCAGACGGCGCCGCCGGGGCGGCGCATGGGCCACGCCGGCGCGATCATTTCGGGCGCGTCGGGGACGGCGGCCGAGAAGATGGCGGCGCTCGAACGGGCGGGGATCAGCGTCATGAAGCGCCCTGCCGACGTCGTCCCGCTGCTCAAGGAACGGCTGTGAAGCTGAAAGACGTCGTCGACGCCCAGCACGTCATCGTGCCGCTCTCGGCGCTCACGGTCAAAGAGGCCACGGAGCGCCTCGCTGAACGGCTGATCGCGACGGGGGCGGTCGGCGAGGGCGAGGCCAACCGGCTCAATGCGGTCATCCGCAACGCCTGGCCCGAGGACATGGTGAGCGTCGGCGAGCATGCGTTCCTGCCACATTTTCGCACTGAGGCGGTGCGCAAGCTCGTGACGGCCGTCGGGATTTCGACGACCCCGATCCGCTGGGAGAAAGATCCGCATCGCGCCGCGCGCATCGTCATCCTGATCGTGGCGCCGCCGCGCGAGACGGCCACGTACCTGCAGGTGGTGGGCGCGTTCGCCCGCATCCTGTCCGATCCCGAGACCGTGCTGGCGCTGCTCGCCGCCAAGACGCCGGAGCAGGTCGCGCAGATCGGCGCGCTCGACGCGGTCGAGTTGCCGAGTCACCTCACGGTGCGTGACCTGATGACCCCCGACGTGCTCGCCGCTCGCCCCAGTCAAACCCTCGGGGAAGTCGCGCGCCTGATGATCGAGAAGGATGTCCGGGCGATCCCGGTGGTGGACGAGGGGGGCACATTGATGGGGATGGTGACGCATCGTGAGCTGCTGCGTTACCTGATTCCCGACTATCTGCAGAAGACGAAGAGCGGCGAGTTCCGCGCCGTCACCAAGAGCTCGCTGCAGCGCGGCTCGTCGGACCCGCGCGAGCTGCCCGTGAAGGACGTCATGGCCCGCACCGTGCTGTGCCTGTCGGAGGAACAGACCCTCTCCGACGTGGCGAATCTGATGAACAACAAGGATGTCGATCGCTTTCCCGTGGTGCGCGAGGGCGTGGTTGTCGGATTCCTCACGCGCGCCGACCTCATCCGCCGCCTCGTCGCGGCCCCATAATGCTTACTCTCGCCATCATCAAGCCCGACGCCGTTGAAGCCGGGAACGCCGGCAAAGTGCTCGCGCACCTCGAAGCCCAGGGGTTCAAGGTCCGCGCCGCGCGGCTGGTGTGCCTGTCGCAGCCCCAGGCTGAGACATTCTACGCGGTGCACCGTGAGCGGCCCTTTTTCCGCTCGCTCGTGACGTTCATGACGTCGGGGCCGGCCATGCCGCTGGCCCTCGAGCGGGACAACGCCGTGGCGCACCTGCGCGAGGTCATCGGCGCGACGGACCCCGCGGAAGCGAAGCCGGGCACGATTCGCAAGCTGTACGCGCAGTCGAAGGAGCGAAACGCCATCCACGCGTCCGATTCCGCGGACAACGCGGCGCGGGAGGTGGCGTTTTTCTTCCCTGAAAGCGAGCTGGCGTCGCTCTGTTGACGCAAGTCCCACAACGGTTTAGCTTCGCTCTCCATGCTGCGCGTTGACCTCTCGGAGTTGGCCCGGGGGCCGGTCGAAACCCGGGGCGAGCTCGGACAGGCCGACCCCCTGCTCGAGGGGCTCGATGTCGCCCTCGGAGCGCCGGTGGTCGTCACCGGCCGGTTGCAGGCGACGGGGGAAGGGCGATTCTATTGGCACGGCTCGCTACGGACGGTCGTGACGGGCGAGTGTCGGCGCTGTTTGACTGCGGTGACCACCCCCGTGACGACGGACGCGGACGCCTTGTTCACCCAGGATGGCGAAGCACGGGAGGACCCGGACGCCTATCCCTTGGCACCCGATGCCACGGAGATCGATCTCGCACCGGCGGTCCGGCAGGAACTATTACTCGCCGTCCCGCGGTTCCTGCTGTGCCGCGAGGACTGCCGCGGGCTGTGCCCGCAGTGCGGGAAGGACCTGAACGCGGGCCCCTGTGGCTGCGCGCCCATCACCGATCTCCGGTGGCAGGCGCTCGAGTCACTGAAGGGGAAGATCCGCTCTTAACGACGAGGACGACGCATGGCGGTACCGAAGCGCAGAACATCGAAGCGCAAAAAGCGCGCGCGTCGCACGCATTACAAGGCGGTCGCGCCCACCCTGCAGCCGTGCCCGCGCTGCGGCGACATGAAACAGCCGCACCGCGTCTGTCCGACCTGCGGCTACTACAAGGGCGAGCAGCGAGTGACCGTCGAGGACTGACGTGATCCGCATCGCGCTGGACGCGATGGGTGGGGACAACGCCCCGCGGGTCGAGATCGAAGGCGCGGCACAAGCGCTGAAAGAGCTGCCGCCCGAGTTTCGCGTGCAGCTGATCGGGCGCAGCGCCGACATCGAGGCGGCGCTCGGCAAGACACCGGGCGTGGATCGGTCTCGCGTGGACATCGTCGAGGCGCCTGAGGTCGTGGGCATGGGCGAGAAGCCGCTCGCGGCGATCCGCGGGAAGCCGCGGTCCTCGATCGCCGTCGGCCTCGAGCTCCAAAAGAAGGACAAATCGGATGCCTTCATCTCCGCCGGCAACACCGGGGCGGTGATGGCCGCGAGTACGCTGTTGCTGCGGCTGCACGAAGGCGTGCAACGCGCCGCGATCGCCGCGCTGCTGCCCACCGCCAGCCAGCCCGTCCTCGTGCTCGACGTCGGCGCCAATGTCGACTGCGATGCCCGCGAGCTGGTCGGATTCGCCCACCTCGGGTCGGTGTACGCGCGCGACGTGCTCGGCCGCCCCAGTCCGTCCATCGGACTCCTCAACATCGGCGAAGAAGACGAGAAGGGCGGCGCCGTCGTGAAGGAAGCCCATCTTCTCCTGAAGCAGACGCCCGGGATCCGGCACATCGGCAACGTCGAAGGACGGGACATCCCCGCCGGGGAGTGCCGCGGCCAACCCCTCGATGTCGTGGTCTGCGACGGCTTCGTCGGCAACATCGTCCTCAAGTTCTACGAATCGGCGGCGCGCGTGTTCGTGTCCTTGATGAAGCGTGAAGCACCCGACGTGCTGCAACGCCCCGAGATGGGGAACGTACTCAAAGTGCTCGACTACGCCACCTATGGCGGCGCCCCGCTGCTCGGAGTGCGGGGCGTCGTGATCATCTGCCACGGCTCCTCCCCCGCCAAAGCGATCCGGAACGCCATCCGCGTGGCGGTCCAGGCGGTGAAGAGCCATCTCAGCGACGATATCGCCGCCGAGTTCGCGCAGGGCGGCGTCCCCGCATGAAGCGCCCGTTCGCCGAGCTGTCCGGCACCGGCAGTTACGCGCCCGCCCGCGTGATGACCAATGACGAGTTCTCCAAGATCCTCGAGACCTCGGACCAGTGGATCCGCGAGCGCACCGGTATCCGCGAGCGGCGCGTCTCGAGCAAGGAGGAGACCAACGCCTGCATGGGCAAGGCGGCGGCGCTGCAGGTGCTCGAGCAGAACGCCCTGACCCCGCTCGACGTGGATGCGATCGTATACGCCACGGCCTCCCCCGACCGGCTGCTGCCGTCGGCGGCGTGCGACCTGCAAGCCGTGCTCGGCGCCAAGAACGCGGCCGCCTTCGACGTCGGCGCGGCGTGCGCCGGGTTCGTGTACGCGCTCAACGTCGCCGAGGGGCTCATCGCGTCTGGGCAGGGCAAGCACATACTCGTCATTGCCGCCGAGAAGCTCACCAGTATCATGGATTGGACCGATCGGACGACGGCGGTGCTGTTCGGAGACGGGGCGGGGGCGACCTTGATGCGCCCGGCCACCGGCACGCGCGGCGTGCTCTCGTCGTACATGAAGTCGGACGGGACGCTGGCGGAGCTGCTGTACCGGCCCGGCGGCGGCGCGGCGCACCCGCCCAGCGAAGAGCTGCTCAAGGATCACAGCTACTACATCAAGATGGCCGGCCGCGAGGTGTTCAAAGCGGCGGTCCTCTCAATGGCCGATGCCTGCGACCATGCGCTGCAACGCGCCGGGCTCACCGCCGGTGATCTCGACCTCCTTATTCCTCACCAGGCGAACATTCGCATCATCGAAGCGACCGCGAAGCACGCGGGCGTCCCGATGGACAAGGTCTACGTCAACGTCGATCGGTTCGGCAACACGTCGGCGGCGTCGATCGCCATCGCGCTCGACGAGGCCGTGAAGACCGGCCGGCTCCAGCCAGGGATGACCGTCATGTTCGTCGCCTTCGGGGCCGGCTTCACGTGGGCGAGCATGGTCGTGAAGTGGTAGGAACGATCTGGCTCTGCCCGGGCCAGGGCGCGCAAAAAGTCGGGATGGGCAAGGATCTCGCGGAGCGGTTTCCCGCCGCGCGGGATGTGTTCCAGGCGATTGACGACGCCCTCGGCGTCGCGCTGTCCCAATTGATGTTTAATGGCCCCGAGGACGAGCTCACGGCGACGCACAACACGCAGCCGGCGATTCTGGCGCACAGCGCCGCCGTGTTCGCCGCCCTGGGGGCTGCCGCCTCCGGCGGCATCGGTGCGGCAGGACACTCGCTGGGCGAGTACTCCGCCTACGTCACCGCCAAGGCGCTCGAGGCGCCCGACGCGGCCAAGCTCGTGCGCCGCCGCGGCGAGCTGATGCACAAGGCCGGGGAGGAGCGCCCGGGGATGATGGCCGCGGTGTTGGGGCTCGCGACCGCGCAGGTCGAGGCCGCGTGTCACGAAGCGTCGCAGCAAGGCAGCGTCGCGGTAGCCGCCAATCTCAACGGGCCCGACCAGACGGTGATCTCGGGCGACCCGGATGCGGTGGCGCGCGCGGGCGAGGCGTGCAAGAAGCGCGGCGCGAAGCGGGTCGTACCGCTCAAGGTGGGCGGCGCGTTTCACTCGCCGTTGATGGCGCCCGCAAAGAATCATCTCCAGATGGCGCTGGAGAAGGCGCCGTTCCAGGACCCCGTGTTCCCCGTGATCGCCAACGCCACGGCCGAGGCGGTGAAGGACACGGGCCGGGCGCGGCGGCTCCTCGCCGATCAGCTCACGGCCCCAGTCCGTTGGGTGGAGTGCATGCAGCACGCCGCGCGGCTCGCGGGCGACGGGGCGGAGGTGCGCTTCGTCGAAATCGGGCCCGGGACGGTCCTGGCCGGCCTCTTGAAGCGAATCGTTCCGGGGGCGAACGTGGTGAGCCTGGGGACGGCGGACGAGGTGGCGAAATTCATGGAGGCCGCGTGAGGGTGTGAAGCTCGACCTGACGGGCAAGATCGCGTTGGTGACCGGGGGGACCCGGGGGATCGGGCACGAGATCTGCCGGGTCCTCGCGGGCGCCGGGGCGAAGGTGGCGCTGTGCTCGCGCGACGCCGCCAAGTCGCAACAGGTCGCGGCCGAGCTCGGCGACGGCGCCAAGGGGTACGGCTGCGATGTGGGCATCGCCGCCCAGGTCGAGGCGCTGGCCGACGCGGTGGACAAGGACTTCGGCAAGATCGACGTCCTGGTCAACAATGCCGGGTTCACCAAGGATAATCTCTTGTTCCGCATCACCGAGGCCGACTGGGATTCGGTGATCGACACGAACCTGAAGGGCGCGTTCCTGATGACCAAATACGCGGCGCGCGGCATGATCAAGCGGCGCTGGGGGCGCGTCATCAACATCGGCAGCGTGGTGGGGCTGAACGGCAACAAGGGGCAATCCAACTACTCCGCCTCCAAAGCCGGGATCATCGGATTCACCAAGTCGGTGGCCAAAGAACTGGCTTCCCGCAACGTCCTGGTGAACGCCGTCGCGCCGGGCTATGTGGAGACTGAGCTTACGCAGGGCATTTCCCCGGAAGCCAAGAAGTACTTCCTGGACAACATTCCGCAGGGACGGCTCGGGCAGGGGTCCGATATCGCCGGCGCCGTCCTCTTTCTCGCCTCCGACTTAGCCAGCTACATTACAGGGCAGGTGCTGGTCGTCGATGGCGGGATGGTGATGTAGCAGGCCCCCTTTACCTCCGCTGAGGGTTACCCATGGCTATGGACATGAAGCAGCTCGAGGAGAAGGTCAAGGACATCATCGTCGAGGAGCTTGGCGTTGAGCGCGACAAGCTGACCAACGACGCCAGCTTCATGGAGGACCTCGGCGCCGACAGCCTCGACACGGTCGAGCTCGTCATGGCCTTCGAGAAGGAGTTCGACATCGACATCCCGGACGAAGAGGCGGAGAAGCTCCGCACGGTCGGGGCGGCCCTGTCGTACCTGCACGAGAAAATGGGGAAGGGCAAATAGTGACGCGCCGGGTGGCGATCACGGGCCTGGGGGTCGTGTCGCCGTTGGGGAACGACGTCGCCACGACGTGGGAGGGGCTGGTCGCCGGCAAGTCGGGCGCCGGTCCCATCACCAAGTTCGACCCGGCCAAGCTGCGCGTCCGCTTCGCCTGCGAGGTGAAGGGGTTCGACCCGCTGCGCTACATCGAGAAGAAGGAAGCGCGCCGCTTCGACCTGTTCGCCCAGTTCTCGATGGGGGCGTCGGTCCAGGCGGTGAGCGACTCCTGTATCGAGAAGACCGGCACGCTCGACCCGAAGCGGGTCGGTGTGATTATCGGCACGGGCACCGGCGGCATCGCCACCTTCGAAGAGAACATGCGGGCCTACGTCGAGAAGGGACCCGACCGCGTCTCCCCGTTCTTCGTCCCCATGTTCATGGCCAACGTCGCCTCGGCGCTGGTCTCGATGCGGTACGGCTTCCAGGGACCGAACTATGCTACCGTGTCGGCGTGCGCGTCGTCCGGACACGCGGTGGGTGACGCCTTCCGACTGATCCGCGCCGGAGAAGCCGACGTCATGATCGCGGGCGGGTCGGAGGCGGCGATCACGCCGCTCGCGATCGCCAGTTTCGCGAACATGAAGGCCCTGTCGGAGCGGAACGACGATCCGGCGACGGCGTCGCGGCCCTTCGACAAGGATCGCGACGGTTTTGTCATGGGCGACGGCGCCGCGACCGTGATCCTCGAGGACTGGGACCGCGCCAAGGCGCGCGGCGCGCGGATCTACGCCGAGCTGGTCGGCTACGGCGCGACGGCCGACGCGCACCACATCACCGCGCCGGCGCCCGACGGTTCGGGCGCGCAGCAAGCGATGCGGCTCGCGATGAAGGACGGCGGCATCAAGCCGACCGAGGTCGGCTACATCAACGCCCACGGCACCTCGACCCCGTACGGCGACGCCGCCGAGACGGCGGCCGTCAAAGCCGTGTTCGGTGAGCAGGCCAAGAAGCTCGTCTTTGGATCCACCAAGTCCATGACAGGCCATTTACTCGGGGCGGCGGGGGCCTTCGAATTCGCCGTGTGTATCCTCGCGCTGCAACACGGCGTGATCCCGCCCACGATCAATCAGTTCAACGTCGATCCGGCGTGCGATTTGGATTCCGCACCGAACCACGCCGTGCGGCGCCAAGTGGAGGTGGCGCTTTCGAACTCGTTCGGCTTTGGTGGGCACAACGTCACCCTAGCCGTGCGCCGCGCGGCGGCCTGATGAACAGCCCTCCGCTCCATGCGATCGGCAATAAGGTCGAACGCGGTGAGAGACTGACGCGCGAGGATGGCCTCGCGCTTTTTGCATCGGCCGACCTGCTCACCATCGGCCGCCTCGCCGACATGGCCAACCGGCGCAAGAACGGCGACCGGGTGTACTTCGCGGCCAATCAGCACCTGAATCCCACCAACGTCTGCATCCTGCGGAACACCTGCGTGTTCTGCTCGTTCGCGCGGATCCCCAAGGAAGACGGCGCCTACACGCGCACGCTCGATGAGGTGTACGCCGAGGCCGATGCGGCACGCGCCAACCCGACGCGCGAGTTCCACATCGTGGGCGGGCTGCACCCCAAGCTGCGGCTCGAGTACTACCTCGAGATGTTCCGCGGTCTCAAGGCGCGCCACCCGCAGGTGATGATCAAGGCACTGACCGCGGTCGAGGTGGCGCATCTGGCGCGAATCGAGGGCATGGAGGTTCGCGAGGTGCTGCAGGCGATGAAGGACGCGGGTGTGAATACGCTGCCCGGTGGGGGCGCCGAGGTGTTTTCGCCGGCGGCGCGCGCCACGATTGCCGACCGCAAACTGACGGGTGAGGAGTGGCTCGCCGTCCATCGCGAGGCCCACCAGCTCGGCATCCCGTCGAACTGCACGATGCTGTACGGACACGTCGAGACGATGGAGGACCGGGTCGATCACCTGCTGGCGCTCAGGGCCCTCCAGGACGAGACAGGCGGGTTTCTGACCTACATCCCGCTCGCGTATCACCCCGACCACAACGAGCTGGGGGTGACGCTGGGGCGCACCGGCACCGCCACGACGGGCTTCGACGACTTGAAGAACATCGCCGTGGGGCGCCTGCTGCTCGACAACATCCCGCACGTCAAGACGCACTGGCCGATGGTCACCCCCTTTATCTCGCAGATCGCGCTCGGGTTCGGCTGCGATGACTTGGAAGGCACCGTGGTGTTCGAGCGGGTCTACCACGAGGCGGGGGCGGGGACGCCGATGTGGCTGTCGTACGACCAGATCGTGACCCTGATCCGCGGTGCCGGCCGGGAGCCGGTGGAGCGCGACTCGCTGTATCAGACGGTGCGGACCTTCGAGGATTGGGTCCCCGGCCAGGGCATCGCCGCCCGGCCCGCCGGTCCCGAAGGCCCTACGTTCAAGATCGCGCACCGCCGCGAGCTGCCGGTGCTGAACGGCGTCGAATGAGAATCGGCCGGATCGGCTACATCAATTGCGCCCCGGTGTACGGGGCGATCGACCGCGGGATCGTCGCGCTCCCTGCCGCGAGCGAGCTCGTCACGGGCACGCCGGCGGAGCTGAACGACTTGTTGGTGGCCGGCGCGCTCGACCTGAGCGTCATCAGCGCGGTGGAGTACGCGCACCACGCGAGCGACCTCGTGCTCATGCCCGATCTCGCCATCTCGTGCGACGGGCCCGTGCGCAGCGTGGCGCTGTTCAGCAAACGGCCGGTGGGCGAGTTGGAAGGCCAGACGGTCCTGCTGTCGGCATCCTCGCGCACGTCGGTGGCGCTACTCGAGCTGCTGTTCCGGAACGTCTGGAAGGTCGCCCCAGCCTTCGCGCCGGCCCGGGCCGAGCCCTCGGACCTCGACGCGCTCGCCATGCTCCCGCACGAGGCCGTGCTCGTGATCGGCGACGCCGCGCTGGCGCTCACCGCGCGGGGTGCTTATCCCCATCGCTACGACCTGGGTGCCGAGTGGAAGGAATGGACGGGCTTGCCGTTCGTGTTCGCGGTGTGGGCCGCGCAGCGGTCCGCTGACTCGGATGCCGTGGGCCGCTGTCACGAGGCCCTGATCGCCTCTCGCGCCTGGGGCCTCCAGCACCTCGATCTCCTGGCTGAGGAGGCCTTCCAGGCGACGGGGGTCGCGGCCCGGGCGTGCCGCGCGTACCTGCGCGGCCTCGACTACGGCCTCACGCCGGAGCATCTCGCTGGGCTGACCGAGTTCTTCCGCCGCATGGCGGTGCTGCAATTCCTGCAGGTGGCGTGATGGTCGACCGCACGACTCCCGAGTTCCGGTCCTATCTGGAGCTGTACGAGAAGGCGCCGCTCCTCGAGCTGGGCCGCCTCGCCGACGAGACGCGGTGGAAGCTCCACCCCGAGAACGTCGTCACGTACATCATCGACCGGAACATCAATTACACGAACGTCTGCGTCGCCGACTGCAAGTTCTGCGCGTTCTACCGGCGGCCCAAGCACAAAGACGGGTATCTCCTCTCGTACGAGGAGATCGGCCGCAAGATCGACGAGCTGAAGGCCATCGGCGGCGTGCAGATCCTGATGCAGGGCGGGCACAACCCCTACATCCCGTTCGAGTGGTACCTCGATCTGCTGCGCTACATCAAGCGGCACCACCCGATTCACATCCACGGGTTTTCGCCTTCCGAGGTCGACTTCTTCGCGGGCCGCTTCGGGATGACGATCGCAGAGGTCATCAAGGAGCTGATGGCTGCGGGCCTCGACTCGATCCCGGGGGGTGGGGGCGAGATTCTGGTGCAGGAGATCCGCGACCAGGTCGCGCGCAAGAAGGCGGGGGCTGATCGGTGGCTCGAGGTCATGGAGGTGGCGCATGGGCTCGGGCTGCGCACCTCCGTGACGATGATGTACGGCCTGGGGGAGAGCCTCGCCGACCGGATCGAGCATCTGTACCGCGTGCGCGAGGTGCAGCGGCGCACGCGAGGGTTCACGGCCTTCATTTGTTGGCCGCTCCAGCCTGAGAACTCGCAGCTCGCGCATCTGCCCAAGACCGACGCGGTGACCTACCTGCGCACCCAGGCGATCGCGCGCATCGTGCTCCCCGACGTCCCCAACATTCAGGCCTCGTGGGTGACGATGGGCATGAAGGTGGGCCAGGTGGCGCTGCGGTTCGGTGCGAATGACTTCGGCTCCCTGATGATGGAGGAGAATGTCGTATCGGCCGCCAACACGACGAATCGGACCACACTCGCCGAGATGCAACGCCTGATCGCGGACGCGGGGTACACGCCGAAGAAGCGCAGGCAGGATTACACCATTCTCGAAGACGCGGCGTGATGCAGGATCCAGGAGTTGGGCGCTGGGAGATGGGGAATGCCTGATGTCCTCATTCTCGTAGGATCCGAAAGCGATAAGCCGCGCATCGAGCCGGCGTTCGAGATCCTCACCAAGGCCGGCGTCACCTACGAATTCCACGCGTCTTCCGCGCATCGCCAGCCGGAGGAAACCGGGAAATTGGTGTCAGGAGCCCGGAGCCGGGGATTCAAGGTCATCATCGCAGGCGCCGGCTTATCAGCCGCACTTCCCGGTTTTGCCGCCTCCATGACCGATCTCCCCGTTATCGGCGTGCCGTTCGCGGTGGGACCGCTGAACGGCCTCGACGCCCTGCTTGCCACGGTCCAGGTCCCGCCGGGCGTACCCGTCGCGACGGTGGGGATCGACAACGCCAAGAACGCCGCGCATCTCGCCCTCCGGATTCTCGGCAAGAAGGCCTGAACGTGCGCGTCGGCATCGGGTACGACTCCCATGCGTTCGCCCCCAAGGGCAAAACAAAAGCGTCACGCAAGCTCATCCTCGGTGGCGTCACGATCCCGCACGACCGGGGCCTCGCGGGCCACTCCGACGCCGACGCCGTCGCGCACGCCGTGACCGACGCCCTGCTCGGCGCGGCGGGGCTCGGGGACATCGGTCGCATGTTTCCCGACGACGACCCCCGTTGGAAGGATGCCAACTCCCTTCACCTGTTGAAACAAGCGTTCCTCAAGGTGGTCGAAGCGGGGTTTCAGTTCGTCCACGCCGACGTGACGATCATCGCCGAGCGGCCCAAGCTGGCGCCGTACGTGGACGCGATGGAGGCCAACGTCGCGGAGGCGGTCCTCGCGGGCCCGGCGCACGTCTCGATCAAGGCCAAGACGAACGAGGGGATGGGGTGGATCGGCCGCGGTGAGGGCATCGCCGTGTTCGCCGTCGCGACGCTCGCGCAGCACGGTGCCTGATCTCCTCCATTTCCTCGAGTCGCTCCCGCCGGGCCCGCTGTACGGCCTGATTGCGGCGCTCGCCGCCGTCGAAAACGTCTTTCCCCCGGTCCCTGCCGACAGCTCCGTTGCGCTGGGGGCCTTTCTGGCGGGGCGGGGCATCATGGATCCGTGGCTCGTGTTCGGCCTCACCTGGACCGCCAACGTGTCCTCGGGCGCGGCGGTGTACGCGCTGGCGCGCCGTCACGGGCGCAGCCTGTTCCAGGGGGTGCTCGGCCGGCGGCTCTTCTCCGACGCGACGATCGCCCGGATCGAGGAGCAGTACCAGCGCCATGGGACGTGGGGGATCTTCCTGTCGCGTCTGCTACCGGTGTGGCGCGGTCTGGTGATGCCGTTCGCCGGGATCGCGCGGGTGCCGGCGTGGCGGGCGCTCGTCCCGTTGGCCGCCGCCTCGGCGCTCTACTACGGCGCGTTGACGGTCTTGATCACCACGCTCGGCACGAACCTCGAGGACGTGCTGCGCGTGCTGCGGCGTGTGAACACGGCGCTCGCCGTTCTCGCCGTGGCGCTATTGTTCGCGGCAGCCCTATGGACTCTGCGCCGTCTCAAGCGGTAGCTCGCGCCTTCCGGCTCGAGCAGTTTCGCGACTACCTCGCGCTCGAGGCGGGGAACAGCCCGCATACGGTCGAGAACTATCTGCGTGACGTGCGCCGCCTCGCCGAGTACGGGGAGAGCAAGGGGATCCGCGGGCCGGGCGATGTCACCGCGGCGCAGCTACGGGAGTTCATCTACTTCTTGAAGGACCTGGGGCTCGCCGCGACCACGATTCGCCGCCAGGTCTCGGCGCTGCGCACCTACTACAAGTTTCTGGTGGGCGAGGGGGTCGTCACGCGCGATCCGAGTGAGCGAATCGAGTCGCCTAAGCGTTGGCGCACGCTCCCGTCCGTCCTCTCCGTCGCCGACATCGAGAGGCTCTTGGCAGCGCCCAATACCGACGAGCCCCTCGCGATCCGTGACCGGGCCTTGCTCGAGTTCGCGTACGCCACGGGCGTGCGGGTCTCCGAGCTGGTGGGACTCACCCTGCAAGACATCCTCTTCGAGGAAGGTGTCGCGCGCGTGTTCGGCAAGGGCGCCAAGGAGCGCCTCGTGCCGGTGGGGCGCCGGGCGCTTGGGGCGGTGGCGTTGTACGCGCGCGAGATCCGGCCCACGCTGGATAAGGGCGTGGGGCGTGGGGCGTTGTTCCTCAACGCCCGGGGGGGAAAGCTGTCGCGAGTGGGGGCATGGGGCGTGATCAAGAAGATGGCGAAGCGGGCGGGGATCACGAAACGAGTGACGCCGCACACGTTGCGGCACACGTTCGCCACCCACCTCCTCGAGGGAGGGGCCGACCTACGGGCGGTGCAGGAGATGTTGGGGCATGCCGATCTCTCGACGACACAGCTCTATACCCACGTCGATCGGGATTACTTGAGATCGGTGCATAAGAGCTACCACCCGCGGGCGTGAGAGAAAACCCCTCAGCGGGCGTGAGAGCGATTTAAGACGGTCAGGCAGACGCCGAGACGCCTAGACGCCGAGCGGTTTCGAGGTTGGAGTGCGTAGGAATACCCCCTGGTTGCCGCGATTCGGACCGCAAACCCGAGTTGCTCCGACTACCGTGTCCCCATGTCAGGGTCTCATCTCCTCGGCGCGCTGCGCCGAGCGTTGCGGTTGCGGCAGAGGCTCTGCGACGGTCGGACGGGCGGACGGTCGGACGGGCGCGCATGTCTAGTCGTTGCGACCGGCAGCACGTCGGATTGCGGCGTACAGCCCCCACGTCAAGCGGCCCACGCGGTCCCGATGTACTTCCAGCTCGGTCCGTGCGTTGTCGTTGAGCCGGCCGAGGTCCTTGACTAGACGCAGGATGTACGCAATCTCGGCGAGCGATCCCAGCGCAATGTCCAAGTGGCGGCGAAACTCGCGCGGTCCTCTCTTCGCCGACCCTTCCGCGATGTTCGCTGCAATCGAGAAAGAAGCGCGCCTGGCTTGCGAGGTAAGGCCGTAGCGCTCCTCGTTGGGAAATCCCCGTGTTGCCCGGTAGATCATGAGAACGAATTGGTGGGCTGCTTGCCATGCCTCGAGGCGTTCAAAGGGTTTCATGGCGAGATTCTTAACGCGCTGCCCTCAAGGCCCGGTCAACGCCAGGTGTTCGCCGCCAAATCAGTTCGTCAGCCCGTCCGGCCGTCCGCCCGTCATTCGTGGGGGCAGGGTGGGTCGAGTTGCCCGGCGCCCTTGGGGCCAAGTACCCCAATGCGGGCCGAGAGTGGGGTTGGCAGTGGGTGTTTCCGGCGACGAAGACATACGATCACGCGCCGAGTGGCCAGCGCCGCCGGCATCACCTGCATGAGACCGTGGTGCAGCGCGCATTTCGTGAGGCCGTGCGGGCGGCGGGAATCGCGAAGCCTGCCAGCTGCCACACCCTGCGACACTCGTTCGCGACACATCTCCTGGAGTCGGGATACGACATTCGGACGGTGCAGGAGCTCCTGGGGCACCGGAACGTGGCTACGACGATGATCTACACGCACGTGCTCCGGCGCGGAGGCCTGGGTGTCCGCAGCCCAGCGGATACGCTGTGATAATCCGATTAGGCAGTCTGTCTAACTAGGGGTGTTATGACGGTTGGTGCGGGTTAGCTAGCGGGGAAGCCGTCCAGTTATTAGTGTAGAAAGACCAGTCAAATTACCGTTAGGCAGCTACCACTCACGAATGCTCCTTTCTAGATTCACAATTGGCTGCCCAACGAGCCCCTGGTGTTTGTCGGGGGTGACGCGGGCGGCTGAGGTGGGTCCGTGTGGGGAGTTCGCCGGACCCGCGGCCGCGCCAACGAGCGTCGATGTTTGTCCCGACGTCACGCGGCGCGGCTGGGATAGCGATGCGTCATCGGGGTGGCCTACGACGCGCATTACCGGATTCGGCAGCGCCGGAGCCGGGATCGTGCTCGAGCCACCCCGACCTTCTAGCTCCGCGCTTCAGCTGCCTAACAAGCGCTTGAAGCTGCCGGCGCGCGTAGATTATGGAATGAATCTTTCACCAGCGCGCCGCAGCTTAAGCGCGATCCGTTAGCCAGCGATCCACCTGTCGCGCTATATTGATCACTTATGACGAAGATCGAGAAGCTTGAACACGAAGTCCGCGGCCTCACTCCCAAGGAGCTGACCCAGTTCCGGGAGTGGTTCGCGGCGTTCGATGCCGCCGAGTGGGACCGACAGTTCGAGGCGGATGTGAAAGCTGGCAAACTGGACGGCCTGGCCGACTCGGCCCTCGCTGATCACCGCGCAGGTCGCTCGCAGAAGCTTTGATCCACTATGCGGCCCCGAGCTTCTGGCGCGCGTATCACCAGCTGCCAGAGCAGGTGCGGGCGCTCGCCGACAAGCAGTTCCAGTTACTTAAGGCCGATCCGCAGCACCGCTCATTGCATTTCAAACGAGTTGGCAGGTTCTACTCAGCGCGTGTGGGCGCTCACTATCGCGCATTGGCAGTCGAAGCCCCGGATGGCGTCTTGTGGTTCTGGATCGGGAGCCATGCGGAGTACGATCGCATCGCTGGCTAACAAGCGCTTGAAGCTGGCGGCGCGCGTAGATTACGGAATGAATTCTTCTTCAGCGCGCCGCAGCTTAAGCGCGATCCGTTAGGCGGACCCATCCGTGCCGGTGCAACCGAGGGATCACCCTTGATGACCGTAACGCGAGTAGCCGAGCTCCTCAGCGCACTCCTTCTGGTATATCTCGGGTTGTCCCTGAGCTTCTCTTCACACCCATTGCTCATGTTGCTTTTTCTAGTCGAGGCTGCAGCAGCTCTTTACGTAGCATGGGCTATCGGCGAGCGCCCGGTTGCACGCGTCGTAGCTCTCTTTGTCGCGATTGCGATCCTCTTGCCGATGACAGTCAACGTGATTCAGGGCGCCTACCACTTCAGCATGTCTGCGGGGCCCGCTGTCGCCCTATCATTCGTTCTGGTGGCACTGCTGGCGGGGGCTCAAGTTCTGTGCATGGTGGCAATTCTATTGAGCAACCGCGTTCGTGCCGCGTCCGCCTAACAAGCGCTTGAAGCTGCCGGCGCGCGTAGATTACGGAATGAATCTTTCTTCAGCGCGCCGCAGCTTACGCGGGGGTCCGTTAGGCTGCCCCATCTGCTACGGCATGTAACCGACTATCTGCCAACCGGCTCCCTTGGCCAGATCCACTGCTTCGACGACGTCACGGTACCGCCGTTGCGGCGCCGCTCTCACAAACACCAAATTGCGCTGGCCACCCTCCGTGAGTTCACGGAGCCGCGTGGGCAGCGCGGAGTAGTGGATCGCCGTTCCGTTGATCGCGTAGGATCCGTCGGCCTTGAGCTCCAGCACGACTTGAGGGGATGCGGTGGTGTGGGAGGTCGGTTTGGCTGGCGGCGGGACGTTGACGTCGAGCACCTGGCGGAGCTGCATAGACAGCATGAAGACGACAAGAAGCACGAGGAGCACATCGATCATCGGTGTCACGTTGATATCGGCGTTGAGGGCCATGCTCAGCTCGCGGAAGGGGTCGCTTTAGAGATAGGTTCGCTGGGTGGCAGGCCTCTGACCTGGAGATGACATTTCCGTGAACGAGGTGTTGCGACTGGATTCGCTGCGCGGGCAGCCTAACAAGCGCTTGAAGCTGGCGGCGCGCGTAGATTAAGGAATGAATCTTTCTTCAGCGCGCCGCAGCTTAAGCGCGATCCGTTAGACAGCCACGAGGGCATGACACCCCAACAGGTTCGGGAGCTCGTTGAACAACAGATCAGTGGCCAATGGGATCGCTCCAACCTCCATGGCGTCGATCTGCGAACGTGCCTCCTGGATCCTCAACTGACGAAGTGCATCGATGCCGGCACCGGTCAGCCCGTCGACCTCTGGGTCGTACTCTCCGAGGCTCCCGGAAACACCAGTTGCTATGGGGTGGCGTACGATGAGCGTTCAAAGGTTTTTGGTTTGGTTGAGTTCAACCCAGACTTGCCCCCGGTTCTAGTTGGAATGTACGGTGGCTTCTTGGAAACCATGGAAGCCATGTGAGCGGCTGTCTAACAGGCGCTTGAAGCTGCCGGCGCGCGTAGGATATTGAATGACTACTCTTTCTTCAGCGCGCCGCAGCTTAAGCGCGATCCGTTAGGCCGCACACGTCTCTGGAGTCTGCACCATTTCGCCATAGGAACCCGCCCGGTTAAGGAGGGACGCCATGCTCCCCAACCCGCTTCCTCTTGCAGCCAATCGCACTATTCGACGTGGCATCGTCGCGTCGGCCGTGGTTATCGCCGCAGCGCTCGGCGCCACAGAACGCGTGCTTTCTCAGGGGATGCCCGCACCACCTCGTACCATGCTCGTCGCGGTCTCTGACGGCGTCCATTTGGAGGTAGTGG